>ULSV01018502.1_pt1 | contig 170749 bp, 118 predicted proteins | sample 1956991 | NCBI WGS metagenome assembly ULSV01 (sample SAMEA4835717, study PRJEB28245) | human gut metagenome | biome: gut microbiome; material: fecal sample | place: Denmark | collected 2008 | reverse complement strand
TTGTTCTGCAAAAGCTTTCAAATCTGCCATTTTTGTATGATTTTAATTGTTTAAATACTCATTTGTTTTTGAAAAATTTGTTCGGGACATTACTCCCAAGGTTGTGACACCTTTCCCATTTTTACGCTTCGGTACGTTCACCAAGAGTTTTGAGAACTCCGTGAATGGTGTTTCCACCTGATTGAAGAGCCGAAATAACATTCTTGGCCGGTGATTGCAGCAATGCAACGATATCGGCAATAACTTCATTCTTACTCTTGATACTAACGAGAGCATCCAACTGGTCAGCGCCAACATAGAAGCTTTCTTCTGCATATGCAGCCTTCAGTCCGGGAATGCCATCTTTAGCCTTTGCTTTGATCAACTTAGCAGGTAAGTTAGCAGTATTACAGAACATAATAGCTGTAGTACCTTTCAAGCAACCATAAAGCGGAGAATAATCTTCTTCCAGACTTTCCAATGCTTTGTGAAGCAATGTATTCTTAATCAACATCAGTTTGATGTCAGATTTGAAACATTCTCTTCTCAACGCGCTTGTAGCAGCAGCGTTCATCGCAGTGATATCAATCAAATAGAAGTGACTATATTCCTTTACTGTAGCAGCGATCTGCTCAATAATCGTTCCTTTATCTTCCTTTCTCATTATTACTCCGTTTTATTAGATTTCTTCTATTGATTTCGGGTCAATCTTGATACCTGCACTCATTGTGCTAGAAAGATAAATACTCTTAATATATGTACCCTTAGCTGCGGTCGGTTTCAGCTTATTCAAAGTAGCCATGAATTCTTTCGCATTGTCACGAATTTGCTCAGGGCTAAATGAAACTTTACCGATAGAAGTATGGACAATACCACTCTTATCAACCTTGAAGTCGATCTTACCTTGCTTTACTTCTCTAACAGCTTTAGCAACATCCATAGTTACAGTACCACTCTTCGGATTAGGCATCAATCCACGAGGACCGAGCACACGACCGAGTGCACCAATTTTACCCATGATAGACGGCATAGTGATGATTACGTCCACATCAGTCCATCCACCTTTGATCTTTTCAATATATTCGTCAAGACCAACGTAGTCAGCTCCGGCTTCTTTTGCAGCAGCTTCAGCATCAGGTGTACAAAGCACCAAAACGCGTACAACTTTACCAGTACCGTGAGGAAGTGACACAACACCTCTCACCATCTGGTTCGCCTTACGCGGGTCAACGCCCAAACGCACGTCGATATCCAGTGAAGCATCAAACTTGGTATAAGTGATTTCCTTTACCAAAGATGCAGCTTCTTTCAGTGAGTATGCTTTCCCTGCTTCAATTTTTTCTGCAGCCAACTTTTGTTTTTTTGTCAGTTTACCCATTCTAATTGAAGTTTATTAGTTATTAACCGGGAACTCCCCTTTTACAGCGATACCCATACTTCTAGCCGTACCGGCAACCATCTTCATGGCAGCTTCTACAGTGAAACAGTTCAAGTCCACCAATTTGTCCTGAGCAATCGTACGAACCTGTTCCCAAGTCAACTCGGCAACTTTCTTACGGTTAGGCTCAGCAGAACCGCTCTTTACCTTAGCTACTTCAAGTAATTGAATAGCAACGGGAGGAGTCTTGATTACAAAATCGAAAGACTTATCTGCGTAGTAAGTGATAATCACAGGAAGAATCTTTCCTGCTTTGTCTTGGGTTCTGGCGTTGAATTGCTTGCAAAACTCCATGATGTTAATACCCTTCGAACCCAAAGCAGGTCCAACGGGAGGTGATGGGTTTGCCGCGCCTCCTTTAATCTGTAATTTGATTAGTCCAGCAACTTCTTTAGCCATTTTTTTATTGATTTATATATAAACATTAATAAAGAATACTACAGCGTAACACCTGCATTATTCTTTTTCAACTTGCATAAAGCCCAATTCGAGCGGGGTTTTCCGTCCGAATATCTTTACCATAACCTTAAGTTTCTTCTTCTCGGTGTTCACTTCTTCAATGATGCCACTGAATCCGCTGAACGGCCCGTAATTTACTTTCACAGTTTCACCGACTATATACGGGGTGCTCAGTTCTTCACTGGCATCCTGCAATTCGTCCACCGTACCAAGTATACGATTCACTTCCGATTGTCTCAGAGGAACGGGTTTGTCCGATCCGCCCAAGAATCCAATCACATTAGGAGTATTTCTCAAGTGGTGAGATACCTCACCCACCAAAGCAGCCTCCACCAAAACGTAACCAGGGAGATAACTTCTCTCTTTCACAATTTTTTTACCATTGCGAACCTGATAAACCTTTTCGGTAGGAATCAATACCTGAGATACATAATCACCAAGGTCGCTGTTTTTAATATCAGCTTCAAGGTATTCCTTTACCTTAGCTTCTTTTCCGCTAATGGCACGCAGGACGTACCATTTCTTTTCAATCTCAGACATTTTCCCTCGTTTTTAGTGTGGATAAATAATTTTCTCCATTACGTTCTGGAAACAGAAGTCCATCGCAAATACTACCAGAGCAATAAGCAGGGAAGCATATAAAACAACTACTGCACTGTTAGTAAGTTCAGAATACGTAGGCCACGATACTTTATGTACAAGTTCGTCGTAAGTTTCTTTAATATAAGCTACAATCTTCTTCATTTCAAAAATATTAGCACGGGAGGAGAGGCTCGAACTCCCGACACCCGGTTTTGGAGACCGGTGCTCTACCAACTGAGCTACTCCCGTGTGAACATAATCAGTTCCCAGTATAATACCGGGAACTGATTAAGATATTTGGTAATTAGTCAAGAATTTCAGTAATCTGACCAGAACCTACCGTACGACCACCTTCACGGATAGCGAAACGCAAACCTACGTTCAAAGCTACCGGGTAGATCAGTTCTACGTTGATTTCTACGTTATCACCAGGCATTACCATTTCAGTTCCTTCCGGAAGAGTGATTTCACCTGTACAGTCCATAGTACGCAGATAGAACTGAGGACGGTATTTGTTGTGGAACGGAGTGTGACGACCACCTTCTTCTTTCTTCAAAACATAGATAGAAGCTTTGAATTTAGAGTGAGGTTTAATCTGACCGGGTTTACAAAGAACCATACCACGTTTGATTTCATTCTTATCAATACCACGAAGCAGCAAACCTACGTTATCACCAGCTTCACCCTGATCCAGCAATTTGCGGAACATTTCAACGCCAGTTACAACAGACTTCTTGTCTTCACCCAAGCCGAGGATCTCAACTTCATCACCAACGTGGATGACACCAGTTTCGATACGACCTGTAGCAACAGTACCACGACCAGTAATAGAGAATACGTCTTCAACCGGCATCAAGAACGGTTTATCAACATCACGCGGAGGCAGCGGAATCCAAGTATCAACTGCATCCATCAGTTCCATAACTTTATCTTCCCATTTTTCTACACCGTTCAATGCACCAAGAGCAGAGCCACGGATAATAGGAGTATTGTCACCGTCGAATTCATAAGCAGCGAGCAATTCGCGCATTTCCATTTCAACGAGTTCCAACATTTCTTCGTCATCAACCATATCACACTTGTTCATGAATACAACAAGCTTCGGTACGTTTACCTGACGAGCCAACAGGATGTGTTCACGAGTCTGAGGCATCGGACCATCAGTAGCAGCAACTACGATGATAGCACCGTCCATCTGAGCAGCACCAGTTACCATGTTCTTTACGTAGTCGGCGTGACCCGGACAGTCTACGTGCGCATAGTGACGGTTAGCTGTTTCATACTCTACGTGAGAAGTGTTGATAGTGATACCTCTTTCCTTTTCTTCAGGAGCGTTGTCAATCTGATCGAAAGACTTAACTTCTGAAAGACCTTTCTTTGCCAACACAGTAGTGATAGCAGCTGTCAACGTGGTTTTACCGTGGTCAACGTGACCGATTGTACCGATGTTTACATGCGGTTTTTTACGTTCGAATTTCTCTTTAGCCATAGCTTTACTTGTTATTTATTTGATTAATAATCAGCATTTACATATCCATGAGCTGTTACCGGGACTTGAACCCGGGACCTCTTCCTTACCAAGGAAGTGCTCTACCGCTGAGCTATAACAGCAAGAAGAAAAAGAGGTGTGGGCAAAGATGGATTCGAACCACCGAAGGCGTAAGCCAGCAGATTTACAGTCTGCCCCATTTGGCCACTCTGGTATTTGCCCATTGTTTCACAAATCAAAAATTAACAATGAAAGAATGAAAAAGAGCGCGCCTCTTATATTCATTTTTAATTCTTAATTCTTTCATTCTTCTTTGAGCCTCTTGTCGGATTCGAACCAACGACCCCGAGATTACAAATCACGTGCTCTGGCCAGCTGAGCTAAAGAGGCAGTTACTCAAAAAATGCAACCGTTACGTTCTATCGTGAGCGAAACGGCTGCAAATTTAGGCATTTATTTCTTTTCCGCAAAATTTTAGCGGAATTTTATTTGCTCCGTTGCTTTTCCTTGTGTTTAACCAGTTGTTTTTCCAAGGCTTCGACACTTAAATCGACCGACTCTTCAAACGTATTACAGATTTTACTGGCATAAAATTCACCGTTAGGAATAATCACTTTTACACCGGCTTCCTTATTTTCTGCGGTTTCTGGTTTAACCACCTTTAATGACACCTCTACTTTCTTTATATCATCGTAATACTTCTCCAACTTTGCGACTTTCTTCTGAATAAAAGACTGCAATTGCTCTGACGCATCAAAGTGAATTGATTGAATTCTTACTTCCATACTTACCTCCTTACTTTTAGGCTCGAGGATGAGCCAGGTTATACACTTTTTTAAGTTCTTCAAAAGTAGTATGCGTATAAATTTCCGTAGTCGCCAAACTTTCGTGTCCAAGAAGTTCTTTTATCGCTCCGAGTTCCGCGTCATGATTCAGCATGGTCGTAGCAAAAGTATGTCTCAACACATGAGGGCTACGTTTTTTCAACGTCACTACCTTCGACAGGTTTCGTTTCACTAGATTTTCTACAATACTGCGGGTAAGCCGCTCTCCAGTCTCACGGACAAAAAAAGCGTCCGTACGATTCAAGACCGACTCATTCCTTACATTGACGTACTCCGTCATTGTAATTTTCAACTCTTCATCAAAAGGTATCAACCGTTGTTTATTTCGCTTCCCCGTCACTTTTATAAGTGAAGAGGAAAAATCCACATCCTTATCGTCCAGTCCGATTAGTTCAGAAAGCCTCATGCCCGTAGCATAAAACATCTCAATAATCATATGATCACGACACCCTTTAAATCCTTCACCAAAATCAACCTCATCCAGCAGTTTATCCATCTCACTTTCTTTCAAGAAAGCAGGCAATGGCCTTTTATTCTTAGGACCTACCACCTTTTGCAATGGATTTACCGTCACTTCGCCCCTCCGTAAGAGAAACTTATAGAACGACCTGAGTGAACTCAATTTCCGGTTTATTGAAGTAGAAGTATATCCTTTGTCCATTAAAGAAACAATCCATTCACGAACAAGTTCAGCTTTTACTTCTGATGGAGCCGAATCTCCAATTTCTTCCCTGGCAAATTCTTCAAATTGACGGAGATCTTCCCGATAAGACTTAATCGTCTCTTCGGAATAGTTCCGTTCATACTGAAGATAGTCAAGAAAAGAGTCTGTCAACCACATATACCGTTACATCAAAATCATGCAACGAATGTATGAAAAGAATTCAATAATTCAAAGGAAATTACGAATTATTAATCTTCTACTTGCTGAAGTTGCTGCACGTAAACTGCACGTTCTTTCTTAAGTCTGTTAACAACAGATGGTTTGTCAAACTGCTGTCTGCTTCTTAATTCTTTAACGATACCAGTTTTCTCGAATTTTCTTTTAAACTTCTTCAGCGCTTTTTCGATGTTTTCGCCTTCTTTTACAGGTACTACAATCATTTTCTTTTTATTAAAATGTTAATGGTTTAAAAATCTCACGATTAAATTGAGCGGCAAAATTACACATAGTTTCTTTATTCACAAAACTTTCTGCCAAAAAAACTGCAAAAAGAGGAAAGTTTATCCAATCTCAAACTTCTTCTGACAGAGGAAAAAGACAAACCTATCGGGAATATACTAAGAACTAATCGCGGGACTGCAAGAAACTAATCTCCGGAGATTAGTTTCTAATATGTTGGCGGATAAAGTATAGAGACCCACAAAAATATTCAAAGAAAGTGAGTATCTTTGAGGGGTTAATGTTACACCTTATTATATATAGAATATGAGCCAAACAATAAACAGTCGGATTCAAGCCTTACGGGCATTATTCAGTCGGGAAGGTATACAAGCCTTTATTATTCCGAGCACAGACCCGCATTTAAGCGAATACGTTACCCCTCATTGGAAATCCCGGGAATGGATTTCCGGTTTTACCGGTTCGGCAGGAACCGTTGTTGTCACTACCGGCAAAGCAGGGCTATGGACTGATTCCCGCTATTTCCTCCAGGCCGCCCAGCAATTGGAAGGTACGGAAATAGAGCTTTACAAGGAAATGCTCCCCGAGACGCCAAGTATTTCCACATTCCTATGCACACAGTTAAGCCCGGGTGATGCAGTGGGCATCGACGGAAAAATGTTCTCGGCAGAAGAAGTGGAGAGAATGCAAGCCGAGTTGCAAAAATGCCGGATAGAAATAAAAAACATTCCGGACCCCATGAGGGAGTTATGGGCAGACCGTCCGCCCATGCCGGAGGCTCCCGCTTTCATTCATGAGACCAAATATTCCGGAAAAAGTAGTGTGGAAAAGATTTCCATCATTCGGGAAGAATTGAAAAAGTGCAATGCCAGGGCATTGTTTATATCCGCCCTGGACGAGATTGCCTGGACGCTCAATCTGCGAGGCAATGACGTGCATTGCAATCCTGTAATCGTCAGTTACTTGCTGATCGAAGAACAGGATATACATTATTTTATCCAACCGCAGAAAATCACTCTTGAAGTGGCCGAATATCTGAAATCGACCGGTATAAGCCTGCATCCTTATGAAGAGGTGGAAACGTATCTCAAACAGATTAGGGTTGAAAGTCTGCTCATTAATCCGTCAAAAACAAATTATGCCGTATACTCGGCCGTCAACCCTGACTGCAAGATTATCCACGGCGTTTCTCCGGTTACGTTACTGAAAGCTATCCGCAATGAGCAGGAAATAGCCGGAATACATGCTGCCATGCAACGGGATGGAGTGGCACTGGTGAAATTCCTGAAATGGCTGGAAGAAGCTGTTCCGGCAGGTAAGGAAACAGAAATCAGTGTAGACAAGAAACTGCACAGCTTCCGCGCGGAACAGGATTTGTATATGGGTGAAAGTTTCGACACGATTGCCGGATACAAAGAACACGGTGCTATCGTGCATTATGAGGCTACGCCCGAAACGGATGTTCCTTTGAAGCCGGAAGGTTTTCTGTTATTAGACTCCGGCGCACAATACCTGGATGGGACGACCGATATCACGCGTACCATCGCATTGGGAGAATTGACTGAAGAAGAAAAAACAGACTACACTCTGATATTGAAAGGACACATTGCGCTGGCAATGGCTAAATTCCCCGCCGGCACACGGGGTGCACAACTGGACGTACTGGCGCGTATGCCGATATGGCAGCGAGGCATGAATTTCCTGCACGGCACAGGGCATGGCGTCGGTCATTTTCTGAATGTACATGAAGGTCCGCAAAGTATCCGCATGAACGAAAATCCGGTGACCTTGCAATTGGGCATGCTGACTTCCAACGAACCGGGAGTGTATAAAGCCGGAAGTCACGGAGTCCGCACGGAAAACCTCGTTTTGGTGGTTCCGGCGGGTGAGGGTATGTTCGGTAATTATCTGCAATTCGAAACGGTCACCCTTTGCCCTATCTGCAAGAAGGGTATCATCAAAGAGTTGCTGACCAATGAAGAAATCGAATGGCTTAACGGGTATCACCAGACGGTATATGAAAAACTATCGCCAAGCTTGAACAAAGAAGAACAAGCATGGTTGAAGGAAGCGACAAGTAGTTTATAATCAAAGTTATTAATAACCTTATAGAGAAATGGCATTAATAAAATCAGTAAGAGGTTTCACTCCTGAGTTTGGAGAAAACTGTTTTTTGGCTGACAATGCGGCTATCATCGGAGACGTAAAAATGGGCCGCGATTGCAGCATTTGGTTCAGCACAGTGTTGCGCGGAGATGTAAACTCCATCCGTATCGGTAACGGGGTGAACATACAGGACGGCAGTGTGCTGCACACATTATATGAAAAATCAACGATTGAAATAGGCGATCATGTCTCCGTGGGACATAATGTAACTATTCACGGGGCTACTATCAAGGATTATGCATTGGTAGGGATGGGATCGACGATTCTCGACCACGCGGTAGTAGGCGAAGGTGCTATTGTAGCAGCGGGATCTTTGGTTCTGAGCAACACTATAATCGAACCGGGAAGCATCTGGGGCGGTGTACCAGCCAAGTTCATTAAGAAAGTGGACCCTGCACAGGCAAAGGAGCTGAACCAGAAGATAGCGCACAATTACCTGATGTATTCGGATTGGTATAAATAAAATGTTCTGTCATTCCGAACGCAGTGAAGAATCTGCTTTCCAATATAAAAGGAAAAGAGATTCTTCACTGCGTTCGGAATGACAGAACAGTATTTTTTTAGAAATTAATCATGCTCAGAACCTTGTCCGTAGCTCCGGCATTACTGGTGACGTAATATCCGGCATTGGTTCCGGTTTCCCGCAGGAAGACTTCATCCGCCAACATCCGGTCGAGCAGCTCTTTCAATTCCTCATAATTCTTGATGGAGAAAGCACCTTTAGCCTCTATCAACTGCGTGGCTTCCATAAACTTCTGATATTTAGGTCCAAATATAACCGGAATACCATAAACCGCTGCTTCCAGCGTGTTATGGATGCCTACTCCAAAGCCACCGCCAATGTAGGCAATCTCGCCATAACGATAGATAGAAGACAGCAAGCCGAAGCAATCAATAATCAGACAATCAGCCTTCTGCACATTTTTCTCATCCGCACGGGTATAACGCACATACGACCGTTTCAACTTCCGGATAATCTCTACCAGATGATTTTCGTCTATCACGTGCGGCGCGATTATCAGTTTCACTTCCGGATGATTATTGAAATATTCAATAAATAAATCTTCATCCGGTTGCCAGGAACTGCCGGCAACGAAAGTCATCGTATTGTTCTTAAAGAGTTTTACTAAAGGGAGGTCTTTCGCTTCTTCACGTATCTGCAACACACGGTCAAAACGCGTATCGCCCACCACCGTCACACGGTTGATGCCTATTTTACCCAGATAGCGTTTGGAACGCTCATTCTGCACAAACAAATGGTCGAAACTGCGCAGCACATGACGATAGGTGCCGCCATACCATTTGAAGAAGATTTGTCCGCGACGGAATATAGACGACACACTGTACACCGGAATACGACGTTTGTGTAATTCATTCAGATAATTCTTCCAGAATTCATATTTGATGAAGAATGCCATGCAAGGATTAGCTATATCCAGGAACTTCTTCACATTCCGGGGCTTATCGAACGGCAGGTAGCACACCACGTCCGCTCCACGATAATTCTTACGGACCTCATATCCCGAAGGAGAGAAGAACGTCAGCAATATGCCGTAATCAGGATATTTGGCACGTATCTTCTCTATCAAAGGACGTCCCTGTTCAAATTCGCCCAAAGAAGCGGCATGAAACCAGATATAACGAACATCTTTTTCCAATTGCTGTCTGAGAAGTTCATATACCACCCAATGCCCCTTCATCATTTTACGGGGTTTACGGCTGAACGGAGCCGCCAGATGCACCAAAAGGTCGTAGATGCCTATCGCAAGGTCGTAAAGCATACTTATTGAATTAAAAATTTAAAAATTAAAAACTAAAAAGGAGTAAACCATGTCCAAGCAGTATTTTTTAATTTTTAATTTTCAATTAAGAAAGTACCTCGATTGCACGCTTCATGCGCGCCAGTGTCTCTTCTTTGCCTAACACCCAGGAGATGTCGAACATATGCGGGCCTTTCCCTTCGCCTACCAGTGTCAGACGGAAAGCATTCATTATGTTTCCGGTATGGTATCCTTTTTCGGCAATCCAGTCCATTACAATCTTTTCCTGGTTTTCAATGCCAAAGTCTTCGATACCTGCCAAGACCTCCATCAATTCGGTCATACACTGAGCCGAATCTTCTTTCCAGCGTTTCTTCACGGTCTTTTCATCATATTCGGTCGGAGCAACGAAGAAGAAGCTGCTGGCTTCCCAAAGTTCGCGTACGAAACTTACACGGTTCTTCATCATACCCACTACCGTCACTACTTTCTCAAACGGAGCTTCCACACCATGTTCTTTCAGAACAGGAACAAAAAGTTCCGCTATTTCTTCATCCGGTTTCAGCAGGATATATTCATGGTTGAACCAGATACCTTTCTTAAAATCAAATTTAGCACCGGACTTGCTGCAATGGCTCAGATCGAACAGCTTTATCAGTTCTTCCATCGACATGAGTTCCTGGTCGTTGCCCGGATTCCAGCCCAGCAGAGCCAGGAAATTAATAACCGCTTCGGGCAGATAGCCGGATTCGCGATATCCGGAAGACACTTCACCGGTTTTAGGGTCATGCCATTCCAGGGGGAAAACGGGGAAACCGAGACGGTCGCCGTCACGCTTGCTCAACTTGCCGTTTCCTTCCGGCTTCAGCAACAAAGGCAGGTGTGCAAAAGCCGGCATCGTATCTTCCCAGCCAAAAGCACGGTACAATAGTACGTGCAACGGTGCAGAAGGCAACCATTCTTCACCGCGAATCACATGGGAAACTTCCATCAAATGGTCGTCCACAATATTTGCCAGGTGATAAGTAGGCAGTTCATCAGCCGATTTATAAAGTACCTTATCGTCAAGAATGGAAGAATTAATGATTACCTCACCACGGATAAGGTCGTTGACATGTACGTCTTCGTTGGGTTCTATCTTGAAACGAACCACATATTGCTTGCCTTCGGCAATCAGCGCATCCACTTCTTCCTTTGACAGTGTCAGTGAATTGCGCATCTGCATACGGGTAGAGGCATCATACTGGAAATTGGCAATCTCAGCACGCTTGGCATCCAGCTCTTCCGGAGTATCAAAAGCAATATAAGCTTTACCGGCATCGAGCAATACCTTCACATACTTCTTGTATATTTCGCGACGTTCGGACTGACGGTACGGGCCATGGTCTCCTCCGAAACTCACTCCCTCGTCGAAGGGAATGCCCAACCATTTGAACGACTCCAATATATATTCTTCCGCACCCGGCACAAAGCGGTTACTATCAGTATCTTCAATACGGAAAATCATATCGCCTCCATGTTGGCGTGCAAAAAGATAATTGTATAATGCTGTACGCACACCACCAATGTGCAAAGCCCCTGTAGGACTTGGGGCAAAACGAACTCTGACTCTTCTTTCTGTCATATTTTGCATCACTTATGAGATAATTAGACGGCAAAATTAAACCTTTTTTTCCACACTAATGTTTTTTTTTGTACTTTTCGCAAAAAATTCAACCGATATGAATAAATACAAGACCAAAAAGAGCTTTTCTTACAGAGATTTGCTATACAAAGCACTCATTTTTATCGGCACAGTAGCTGTTATTGTATACTTCCTGCCACGTGACGGCAAGTTCAATTATCAGTTCGATGTAGACAAGCCGTGGAAGTACGGACAGCTCATGGCTACTTTCGAATTTCCTATTTATAAGGATGATGCTGTCGTAAAACGGGAACAGGATAGTATTCTTGCCACTTTTCAGCCTTACTATCAATTAGATAAAAACATTGAGAAGACAGTGCTGAGTAAATTGAAAGCTGATTACCAGAGCCATCTGCGTGATGTCGTCCCTTCTTCGGACTATATGCGTTATCTGGAAAAAAGGTTGTCGGAAATCTATAAGGCGGGAATCGTTTCTACTGAGGAACTCAACAGATTACAGAAAGACAGCACCACCGCCATCATGGTGATTGATGACAAGCTTGCCAACCAACGAATCACAGAGCAACTGTTTTCCGTGAAAGATGCCTATTCCTATCTGCTCACGGCAGATACGGCTCATTATTCGCCTTATATCCTGCGGCAATGCTCCCTCAACGAATATCTATACCCGAATCTGACTTATGACGAGCAACGGACAGAAACGGCAAAGAAGGAAACTCTCGACAATTATGCCTGGGCAAACGGTATCGTAGTGAGTGGGCAGAAAATCATCGACCGGGGAGAGATTGTCACGCAGGAAACTTATAATATCCTTGAAAGCCTACGCAAAGAGTCTATCCAGCGCAGCGAATCAATCGGACAGAAACGCCTGATACTGACGGGACAGATATTATTTGTCAGTGTGTTCATACTATGCTTCATGCTCTATCTCGATTTGTTCCGCAAGGATTATTATGAGCGTAAAGGCAGTCTGTCTCTACTTTTCACAATTATCATGTTCTATTGCGTGGTGACGGCTCTGATGGTGGCAAACAATATCTATAATGTCTACATCATCCCCTACGCCATGCTGCCTATCATCATCCGCGTATTCCTCGATTCGCGTACGGCATTCCTTACGCATGTGGTCACGATACTTATATGCTCCGTCTGCCTGCGCTTTCCGCATGAGTTCATATTGCTGCAACTGTCGGCCGGATTGGTTGCCATTTTCAGTCTGCGTGAGTTGTCACAACGTTCACAGTTATTCCGGACAGCGGTACTGGTGATACTTACTTATGCTGCCGTTTATTTCTCTTTTGAACTGATAACGGAAAATGACCTGTCGAAACTGAATGGCAGTATGTATACCTACTTTACCGTCAATGGCGTACTTCTGCTGTTTGCCTATCCGCTTCTGTTCCTGCTGGAAAAGACTTTTGGCTTTACTTCCAACGTCACGCTGGTAGAGCTTTCCAATATCAACAGTCCGCTATTGCGCCGCTTGTCCGAAACTGTTCCGGGCACTTTCCAGCACTCCATGCAAGTAGCCAACCTTGCCGCAGAAGCTGCCAACCGTATCGGAGCTAAGAGTCAGTTGGTGCGTACCGGAGCTCTGTATCATGACATCGGAAAGATGGAAAATCCCGTATTCTTCACCGAGAACCAGTCGGGTGGCGTCAATCCTCACAAGAACCTCAGTTATGAGCAAAGTGCACAGGTCATCATCAGCCATGTGACGGACGGACTGAAGCTGGCGGAAAAGAATAATCTGCCTAAAGTGATAAAAGACTTTATCAGTACCCATCATGGCAGGGGAAAAACGAAATACTTCTATATCTCCTGGAAAAATGAGCATCCGGATGAGGAACCGAATGAAGAACTGTTCACTTACCCCGGCCCTAATCCGTTTACCCGCGAAACTGCTATCCTGATGATGGCGGACGCCGTGGAAGCTGCCTCCCGCAGCCTGCCCGAATATACGGAAGAGAGCATCAACAACCTGGTGGAGAAGATTATAGACTCGCAGGTGGAAGAAGGTTACTTCAAGGAATGTCCTATCACATTCAAGGATATCGCTATCGTCAAATCGGTTTTCAAAGAGAAGCTGAAGACGATTTACCATACCCGTATCAGTTATCCCGAACTTAAAAAATAAAGATTATGAGAACAGCCGCCCAAGACCAGAAACGTGCTGAAAGCTTACTGCAACACAGAGGCATCCGGCCACATGACATTCAGAGTTTCAGTTTCATGAAGCGCTTCCACGAAGCGCCACGTAAAAACAATCTGAAAGTGAAAGACAAATATGGCGCGGGCATATTGACACTGCACCTGAAACAGGGAATTAAAAGGGCTTTCTATGTCCACCCCTTCCAGCATCCGTCATCTATTATCCGCTATCTGATGGCACGGGAAATACCTTTTGATAATTCCGTGCCCAGAGAACGGACGGCTGCAGAAATCCCGACGACAACCTATCAGCGGCCATCCCTCTATATGTTCTATTTCTTTGCGCTTTTCATTACGTTCATGATATTGGGGTATCAGGCCGTTACAATTGATACATGGTGGGGCTACCTTCTCGGAGTCGTTTCATTCGGATTAGGCATTTACTTCATACATATGCTGATGACACGTTTCTGCTATCTGAAAGTGGATAATGAGAGCCTCAGCATATACAGTGTAGGGCGTGAAATCAAGTATCCTTATGAGAAAATACTCAAAGTAAACTTTGACTTTGCACGCGAACAGGCATTCACCCATGTGATGGAGATACTGGACAAGGATTACCACTATCGCCTTTACTACATAGGCAGGGTGTCCCGGCGGACATTAAGCGATATCGCCGAAGTACTGCAAAGCGCAGGGGTTGACGCAACATGCAGTCTGAATGAAAATAAACGGTTTTATCAGGATACATACGTAAACCATTAACCATAAAGTCTCTTATTTCAAACGTTCCAGCAGCCCCGCACAAGCATCTTCAAGCAGATCAAGCACATACTCAAAACCTTCGGCTCCACCGTAATACGGATCGGGCACATGGTCGGCATGCGTAAAGCGGGTGCAATAGTCCGTCATGCGGTGTATCTTCTTCAATGCTTCAAGAGAAGGAGCGCGTTCCTTCAAATCCTCAATATTACGGTCGTCCATCCCGATGATTAAATCGAAGTTATAGAAATCTTCCGTCCGCACAGGACGTGAACGGTGTATCAGGTCATATCCCCTGCGAATAGCGTGCGCACGCATCCGGCTATCCGGCAGTTCTCCCTGATGATAGGACAGGATGCCGGCAGAATCTATCACGAACTCATTTTCCAGTCCGGCTTCTTCCAGCAAATGTTTCATCACACCTTCCGCCGAAGAAGAACGGCAGATATTTCCGAGGCATACAAACAGTATCTTACGTGGTTTCATAAGTATATTCTTTTTATTTTTATCAATTCTACATCGGGTCTACATCATAATAGACTATCAGAGATTTAAAACGGTCTTCCGCCACCATCTCCTTCTGCACCTGAACCAGCAATTCACGGGCACGGGCCATAGGCGCATTATACTCTATCTTCACGATAATCTTACGTATAAACAACGTCTGTATACGGGCAACAGGCGGTTTATCCGGCCCCAGCACACGATTGCCGAAAACAGCACGCAATTTGCCTGCCATGGTATACGCCATCAAGTCAAGCAATTGCTCGTTGCGATTCTTCAGATAGACGTAGACCAGGCGGTAATAAGGAGGATAATGAAACATCTGCCGTTCAGCAAGTTGTCCGGCCACCATTTGCTCAAAATCATTACGAATGACTTGGGAGATAATGGGATGATCGATGCTTTTAGTCTGCAAAATAACCCGTCCGCGTTTATTCTTCCTTCCGGCGCGTCCCGACACTTGCGCCATCAACTGGAAAGCGCGTTCGTAGGAACGGAAATCGGGATAATTCAACATCGTATCTGCATTCAGAATGCCTACCACGCTGACATGGTCGAAATCCAGCCCTTTGGAAACCATCTGCGTACCAATCAGTATATCTGTCTTTCCCTGCTCAAAATCTGCAATGATGCGTTCATAGGCCGATCGGGTACGGGTGGTATCCAAGTCCATACGGGCAACAGTAGCTTCAGGAAACAAAATCTTGATGTCATCTTCTATTTTCTCCGTTCCGAATCCACGATTGCGCAGGTCTGTCCCCTCGCATGCAGGACACTTACGGGGCAATTGATAAGTATAGCCGCAATAATGGCAAGTCAGTTGGTTCAATCCTTTATGGAATGTCAGGCTGACATCACAGTTCTTGCATTTCGGCACCCATCCACATGTGTGACACTCAATCATCGGAGCAAAACCACGACGGTTCTGAAACAGGATGACCTGTTCTTTCTGGTCCAACGCTTCATGGATATATTGAAGCAACAATGGAGAGAAAGGTCCGTTCATGCGCTTCTTGCGATGCAGTTCATATATATCTACCGGGATAATCTCCGGCAACTGTATTTCTTTATACCGTTCTTTCAATTCCACCAGCCCGTACTTGCCGGAAGTTGCATTATTCCAGGTTTCAATGGAAGGAGTAGCGGTACCCAGCAATGTCTTGGCACCATACATCGCTGCCAGAATGATTGCCGCGTTCCGGGCATGATAGCGGGGAGCGGGATCTTGCTGCTTATAGGTATTCTCATGTTCCTCGTCCACAATCACCAGTCCAAGATTGCGGAAAGGAAGGAAAATGGAAGAACGGACTCCCAGAATGATATCATATCCTTTTTCCGACAGTTGCTTCTGCCAGATTTCCACCCGTTCGGCATCGGGGAATTTAGAGTGGTAAATGCCCAGACGATCGCCGAATACGCGTTGCAGGCGTTCTGTAATCTGGGTGGTAAGGGCTATCTCCGGCAACAGATACAATACTTGTTTTCCTTGCCGGATGGTCTCTTCTATCAGATGGATATAGATTTCTGTTTTTCCGCTGGCAGTCACTCCATGCAGCAGACAGACATTCTTCGACTGGAAACTCTGCACAATCTCATCATGCGCCAGTTGCTGATGTTCATTCAAGGGATTCACAGGAAGGGTTTCCCGAACAACAGCACTCAGCCGTCCCACTTCCTGCTGGTAAACTTCAAAAACGTGCTTGTCCACCAAGCCATTGAATACAGCCGGTGAGGCGTCGGCCCGCAACAGAAGTTCTTTCTTCGTGACTTCTTTAGGAAAGCTTTTCAGCCCGTCTCCCCCCAGGATGCCGGACAGTTCGATGTACTTCATCAACAAATCCAACTGCTTCGGGGCACGTGCCAATTCATCAAAAAGTTCTTGCAATCTTTTCTCGTTCCGCACCACCTCCACCAGCCTTACGCGGGTTTCAGTCTTCGGTTTATAGGTCCGGCGAAGCTCTTCTTTCACAAAGATGGCCTCTTTATCGAGTAGTGATTTGATGACGGAGAGTATATTCTTGATGCCACTGTCCTTTTCCAGTTTCGTCACACATTGCTCGGGTTCTGCTGAAAGCAAGTCCAGAATCTTCTGTTCCCGTTCGGGCAGACGAACTTCCGATTCAAAATCAGGATTATACTCCACCATTGTCTCGCTCTCCAGCTTCAGACCGGAAGGCAGGGCGGCTTTATAAACATCTCCCTGTGTACAGAGATAATAATCCGCCAGCCATTCCCAAAACTTGAACTGCTCCGGTAGTAATATCGGACGGGCATCCAGCAAGGTCGAGACTTCCTTTACCTCATATTCTTCCGGCTCAAAATAATGCACGTTGCGCACAATCGCCGTATAGTATTTCTTTCGCCCGAACGGTACTACCACCCGGCAACCTATTTGCACTTCATCCGCCCATTCTTCGGGCAAAGAATAGGTGAAACAGCGGGGTAAAGGCAATGGCAATATGACATCTGCAAACTTTTTCATCACGGCGGCAAAGATACAAAGAAGTATTCAATCCGGAACGAAAAGGAATGAAGCTTGTGGCCTGTAACCGCTTTTTTCTTCTTCCAACTGCTAATCCTTTTCTTAGGCATTCTTACACTTCTTTCTTCCTAAACTTAATAGTTTTGTATGCGAATAACTATTCTTTCCATCATGGAGCTCTTTTCTTTCCACCATGGATAAACTTTCTTTCCACCATGGTGGAAAGAAAAGAACCCCATGATAGAAAGAATAAATGTCTGCTACGTTTTTCATTAGCCGCCGCAGGAAAAACGGATAAAAGTGGCGGTGCGGCAACTTAGCAACATCTTTTCCGTGAGACTCTGTGTTATTCTGTGGTGAATCACATTCGTAACTGATTCATAACCGCTCAATAATGAACTAATTCAATCTATGAATTGTATATTTAGTATATAGAGAATAAAGTTATGACGCAGATTAAAATCAAACGGGTATATGAAGATCCCAAGACAGTGGACGGCTGCCGTGTGCTGGTAGACCGTCTGTGGCCCCGTGGCATGAAAAAGGAACGTCTGAAATATGATGTTTGGGAAAAAGACATCACCCCTTCCACCGAACTCAGGAAGTGGTTTCATGAAGACCCGGTAGAACATTGGGAAGGTTTCTCTGCTATGTACCGGAAAGAGTTGGAAACATCTGAAGCCGCACGAAACTTCCTCACCAAAATCAAACCCTATAAAACGGTTACTTTGCTATATGCTTCCAAAGAACCTGTCCGCAACCATGCCCGCATCCTGCAACAGTTTCTGGAAACACATCTTGGGGAATCGTGAATATTCACTATCTTTAAAGAAGATAAGCTGCATCTCAGCATAACTTTTTCATGCAAGCATGAAAGTTATGCATTTGATTTGCATTATCTTTGCAACTGCTGTTCCTCGAAAAAGCGGACAGCATAACCATTTTTCAGAAAGGACAACCATGATAGAGTTGCGAACAGTCAACCTTACCCGTTATATCACCCCTTTGCGCGAAGGCGGCTCACTGCCTGCGCTGGCAGAAGCTGACGACGAATTCAAGTACGTCGTGAAGTTTCGCGGTGCCGGTCACGGTACAAAGGCACTTATTTCCGAGTTGATTGGCGGAGAAGTTGCACGTGTGCTGGGATTCAGAGTACCGGAACTGGTTTTTCTGAACCTTGACGAAGCTTTCGGTCGTACCGAAGGAGATGAAGAAATACAGGATTTGTTGCAAGGCAGCCGTGGTCTGAACCTCGGACTGCATTTCTTGTCGGGAGCCCTGACCTTCGACCCCGTGGCAACCCAAGTAGACCCCGACCTGGCTTCCCGTATCGTCTGGCTGGATGCTTACCTCACGAACATAGACCGCACTTTCCGCAACACCAATATGCTGATGTGGCACAAGGAACTCTGGCTGATAGACCAGGGCGCTTCGCTCTACTTCCATCACTCGTGGGAGAACTGGGAGAAGCATGCGGTAAGCCCCTTTGCCTATATCAAGAATCATGTATTGCTGCCCGAAGCATCCCGGCTCGAAGAAGCCGATGCCGCCCTACGCGTCCTGCTGACTGAGGAAAAGATACAAGAAATCGTCTCACTCATTCCCGACGATTGGCTGCACTGGAACGATACCCATGAGACACCCGAAGAAATCAGAGACATCTACCTCCGCTTTCTGACCGAAAGACGGGCCCATTCCGAAATATTTGTAAAAGAAGCGCAGAATGCAAGGAAAGCACTTATATGAATACGCAGTTATCCGCCTGGTTCCTAAAGTAGAACGTGAAGAGTTCTTCAATGTAGGCGTAATCCTTTTCTCGAAAAAGGCGAACTTTATCAAATCCGTTTGCTGGGTGAACGAGGAGAAGTTGAAGCTATATGTGTCTGAAGTAGACCGGGAACTGGTGTTTGCACACTTGGATGTGTTCAACAAGATATGCTCAGGTGCCCGGGACGGCGGTCCCATTGCCCAGCTCGATGTTCCGGAACGTTTCCGGTGGCTGACAGCCGTGCGGAGTTCCTGCATTCAAACGTCCCGCCCACATGCCGGTTTCTCCGACGATCTGGACAGGACGTTAGAAAGATTATTCAAAGAATTGGTTTTATGACGGAGTAGCGTATTTCACTTTCAACTCCTCTACTCCCATTCCTGTGAAATAATCTTCAATAAAATTCCAGCGTTTCGTATCATCCATTCCGTCCGTTCCGAAGAAGAAGGAGAACAAATCTATCTGTTCTTGGAATATCTTTTCATTATTTTCAAGAATCAGATTATGGTATTCATCAGAAGATGCAATCCGCTCCAACGTTTCGGGCTCATCAAAAGTAAGCGATACACAAGGCGTACCTCCACCTTCTACACTGAACGAAAGACAATCGAGCATAGAGAGCAGATTGAGCAACATATTCAGGTCAGAGAACGGTGTAGTATAGAACAACAAACGATCTCCTTTTTCACCTACAATGCGCTGGCCAAACAGCTTCTGATAGCGGGACAACAACAAATCGAAGCCTTTTGTCACCGTGAAAGAAAGTTCGTTAGAATCTTTCTTCTTCACGCTGCTGATGTAACTCACACTACGTCCTTCTTCCGTACGCGACTCTAACAATGAACCGATGAAACGTTTTGCCGACGGTACATCCATGTCATGTTCGGCAAACACCGCCCGTAATTCTTCTTCATCAAAGCGCCCTTTGGTTTTCCGGAGTTTGTCAACCAGCAATGTCTTCAAACTATTGAACAAGGCATCCATCCGCTGACGAATCACCGTTGCATCTTCTTTCAGCAATACTTCGTGTTTGCCCACAGACACCGCACGCGAGCCTTCCCACAGTGTGCCGCCATTCAGTTTCTGCTTAAATTCCCTATATCCCAACTCTGCAAAACGTTCCTCCCAGAGTTTTTCCAGGCGTGCCGTGTATACATCTTCCGTACCGGGCACTTTCGTAAGATAAGCACTGAATTCACGAATAAAGGTGTCACCTGTCTTGTCTTGTATATATCCCTCTGTAAGCAGATTCTGCGGACTTACTTCCAGCAATTTCTTGCCATAACGATGACTCAAATCATCCTCCAGCCACAGCAAAGCGGTCTTAATCAGCTGTCCCAGTTCCGCCTCATATTCCAGCTTATTCTTCATCCGCGGCAGCTTCACCACAAACTCAAAGTCAGACAAGGACACCAGCATTTCCCGCTTTCCGCCTTTCATCCGGTACACCTCCATCAACTTTTTCAGTATCAGCGACAATTGCTCCTGTGCGATATTGCCTGCCATGTGGAGGCGTTTCATATAATAAAAATCCCGTTCGTGATAGTCCGTTGCCGAAACACCATGAATATCCATGTCGCGGGCTGCACGTCCGATTTCCTGTATATAATCGACAAACGTGCTGGATGGTGCCACATGATATACCCGGTCGATGTCACTGATATCCACACCCATACCGAAGGCTTTTGTAGCTACAATCATCCGCTTTTCGCCTTCTTTGAATTCCTGCACAATCGCCGCCTTCTGCTCTTTATCCTTCTTACCATAATAAGAAGCCACCAAATGCCAGTCAGTCGATTTCACCCACGTCTTCAGGCGCATATCGATGCCGCCTGCAAAGGGATAATAAAGAATCGTTTTATGTCCGTCGAGGAAGTCCTCCACCCTTTCGGCCACTACACGCTGCTTGGCTTTATCATACGTTTCCCCTTCCTCTATCTCCATTTGGCGAATGTCGAAACCAATATTCCTGCGCTTCACCGTACCTGCATAAAGCACACAAGGTTCCATTTGTAGCGAACGGATCGTTTCGAACACCATATCGTTGCCGCCTTTCGGATTCCAGACCGCCGTAGCCGTCAGTGCAAAGAGCGGAAACGCATAGCCGAGGCTCTTCTTCAACCCCTGCAGATAACGACCGAGGAACCAGTAATCCACACGGAATTCCTTACCCCAGGTAGTCACCGTATGAGCCTCATCCACTACAACCAAACCGATACGACGTTCGCCCGCAAAATGCTTGATGTCATACGAAAGCAACAACTCCGGTGAAAGATAGAATAAATCCACTTCACCTTCGCGCACTTGCCGGTACACTTCATTCTTTTGTTCGGGCGACAAGTCGGAAGAAGCATAAGCCACGCGCATATATCCCAGATCCTGCAAACTTTCCACCTGGTCTACAATCAGTGCTTTCAAGGGAGATACTACAATGGTAAGCAATCCGTATTCATTGCCCAAATAGATGGCGGGCAACTGGAACAACAAGGATTTTCCTGCTCCAGTGGGTGCCGTCAGCAAAATGTTGTCAACCTCTGTTTCCCCATTGCGCGCCCTCTCTGCTTCGGCAATGACACTTTCTATCAATTGCCCCTGCGAAATGTGAAGCGTGTCCTTCCCCTTGAACAAATCGTCGTACACTTCCAAGTCACGAAATTGTTCATACCCGTAAGTCTCTTTCAAAAGCGCATGTACCGCTTCCCGACAATCTACGGGCAAATGCCGTTCTTTCAATTCCGGCAAGCGGCCTGCCGTTTCTTCTCGTGTTTCAGTCATAATGGAACAAATATAAAAAAAGAGGCAGCCCTTTAACCCGTTGTAAACAGGTCTACGGACTACCTCTTTCTATGTGTTAACTACTTTGCAACCAGGGCAAAGCTTAAAAAAAGCGTATCAATACTCCTCTTCGTTAAAGAAGAAATCCTCTTTACTTGGATAATCAGGCCAAATATCTTCGATGCTCTCATAAATATCGCCTTCATCTTCCATTTCCTGCAAATTCTCAATCACTTCAAGCGGAGCGCCCGAACGGATGGCATAATCGATCAATTCGTCCTTGGTTGCCGGCCAGGGAGCATCTTCCAATTTAGATGCTAATTCCAATGTCCAATACATAATCCTAAGTATTAAAATTGTGAATATTAAGTCCTACTTTCTATTTTTCGGCAAAAGTATAATAAAATCTCTCACTTACAACTATTATCCCAAAATATTTCATCTTTTTTCTCATCCTGGTTGATTTTCCGTGACAAGACAAACAAATAATCGGACAAACGGTTCACGTAGGCGAGTAATTCAGGAGCAACCTCACATTGTTCCGCCAAAGCCAGGATGCGACGTTCAGCCCTGCGGCAAACCGTACGGCAAACGTGACAAACAGAGGCACCGCGACTGCCACCGGGCAATATAAAAGCATGCAACGGGGGGAGAAGGTTATCCAAACGGTCTATTTCCTTCTCAATGCGTTCTATCTCTTCGGGGTGAATGATGCTGGCACACTTCAAATCCGTCTTTTCAAGATCAGTAGCCAGATTGGAGCCGACTGCAAAAAGACGGTCCTGGATGTGGCGGACAAGTGTTTTGTCTTCTTCATCGGGCAGATAAGTGATGAGCACGCCTAAGTTAGCATTCAACTCATCCACTGTGCCATACGCTTCAAGACGAACGTGGGTTTTAGACACACGAGTGCCACCTACCAATGAGGTAGTACCTTTATCTCCGGTTTTGGTATATATCTTCATAACGATTAATGTTTATCACTATTGAAACGCCTAAAGATAATCAAAAGTTGACAATATAGTCCTGTTTTATCTTAGTTTTATCAAAGAAGAGGATGCCGATATCATAAAGGTCGAACGTAATGCCCACTTTCTCATCCTGCATCATACGTTTCCAGAGCTTTTTCATTTGTGGAGTATATCTTATTCCCTCTACAACAAAAACAGATTTCTTCGCAGTACGTATAGCGCAGATACGAAACACTTCCTCTACAAATTCCGGATGGCGGTAATCATGCAGATAAAGGAAGTCTACGGGTACTCCGGCTTCCAGAAACAGTTCGGAAAGTTCGGATGCGGAAGTATAGTCCGCCCCTTCTTTTCCAGCTTTCAGATAAAGGGAAGAAGCAGCCAGTCTACCGACATCTACAATAGTATCGGGCTGGGTATAGTTGACCAAGCGGAACAAAAGACGTTTCACTTTTTTCGATTCATACGTCCAGTTTTTGTCTTTCTGTGAAGCCAGTTTTTTTTGTTCCACAGCCAGATCCTTATACCTATAATAAGGAGTACTCTCATAAATAACTTGCGTAATCAGGTTGAAGGCAAAAGGTGAATGTACCCCGTAACCGCAACGGTGACGAAAGCGACTCAACCAGATGAAAGGGCGTTTCAAGGTTAGTGTGATACGGTTCATAACTGATAAATTCTTTATTGGATGCAAAGATAAGTAAAACCGGATATATTTCGCACTAAAAGCATCACAGCTTATCTCCTAAGCATCCATTACTTTTATCGGTGGGAAAAGAGATTTTTATCAGCAACATCCATTTACCAAGTTGCACAACTTGGCAATACTAAGATATACATGTAGGAGTTACCGAGTTGTACAACTTAGTGAAACTTAGTTGTGCAACTCGGCAAACAGATATCAATAAGAGAAAATAAATATACCTACGGGAAACAGCAGGCAAGGATACTCTTACAGGCATTTGGGGTTAATCGCATACCTTTCCTTTAATCACTTTCGCCTCGGAGGAATAGTTTTCTTTCACTGTCAGCTGCACATCCTCCCCGTCAAAGCGGAAAGCGAGATTGAGAGCCGTAATCCAGTTGACGTAATGAGCTTTCAATTCCAATGTAGAAGGGAACGGCCAGGCATAGCTTCCCGCCACATAGAAAGGACCTTCTATTCCGTTGAAATGTCCCTTCGCTTCAATGGAATAAGGTGGATAGGCCTCAATAGAAGACTTTCTCCATTGCTTATAACCGAACGCGAGGTCATATTTTATTCCGTCAGTTTCCGTTACCGTCATTATCACTTCTTTCTGTTTGAAACGAAAATTAAAGGACTGCCAGCCGAACTTATTCGATTCCAGCATAATGCTTTTATCCGCATATTCCCCGGCAAGCGATGAAGTTGCCTTTCCCCGTACTACCGGCAATTGGTAAGACGATTGTTTTTTTTGCAAACGCTTATAATCTTTCCCTAATATCAACGGCTGGCTATCCACTACGGCAGGCAACAGGTGGTTCCATACCAAGCGACGTTGCGTAACTCCATCTATCAGGGTACATTCGGTGATAACCACTACCATGTCCTTATCGGGTATGATGAGCACATATTGCCCCAAAGCTCCGTCCATACGAATGGCACCCGGATATTCGCAAAGCCACATATGATAGCCATAGCCATAACCAAAACTACCTGTATCCGATTGTTTCGCCATCATTTGGTCTACCCACCAGGCGGGAAGCAGTTGTTTACCCTTCCATACACCACGATTCAACAGCAACTGACCAAATTTTGCCAGTGACTCACTCTGTATATATACGCCCCATCCCCCGGTATTGATGCCCTCAGGACTGACTTCCCAAGATATATCGGTGATGTGCATCGGCTCAAAGAGTTTCATCCGAAGATAGTCCAACACCTTCATTCCGGTCACTTTCTGCACAATGGCGGAAAGAATGTAGGAACTCATGGAGTCATAATCGAAATGCTCGCCAGGGACTTTTACCTGTTTTCCCAAATAACCTTTTATCCAGTCGGTACGGACATTACGCATATTCCAGTCCGGAGTAACACCGGAAGTCATGTTCAGTAAGTTACGGACGGTCATATCAGCAAGGTTTGCTGATATGCTATCCGGAAGTTGGTCAGGGAAAAAAGAAGCAACACGGTCTGTCAGCCGCAGGCGGTTCTCGGAGATGGCAAGACCGACAGCGGCACTGACAAAGGTTTTAGAACAGGAAAATACGGTATGGCGATATTCCGGTGCGAAAGGCGCGGGATAGGCTTCGGCAATGACTTTACCATGACGCAGCACCATTACACTGTGTATATCAGTTTTAGGCAGTCCCATCAGAGAGTCCATCAAAGCAATAACCGCTCCGGAAGGCACCCCTTCGGCTTCCGGCGTGGAACGTTCCAACTCACGGATTTGTGCACTGACCGTTGCGGATGCCAACAAGGAGAGCGCAAGAAAAAATAAAGCAAGCTTGTTCTTCATAACTATGTTGCATTAGACACTTATACGTTAACAACGTGCAAATGTAAAAGATTCAAATGCAACGGACAAATCCTCTGAAGATTATTTCTGTCCGGCAATGAAATCACTAGTCAAGCACCGGACGCACAGAAAAGCCATAGGCTTTATTAGTACCTGCTCTAACAACAAAAGCATCATGTGTTGGATTATCCATTCCGTAATCTCTTTGATCCAAATAGATAATCGTATTCTGAGCAGTCGCATTAACAGAACTCATAGAAGAGGTTGCAATAAATGTAAGTTGCGCATGTGCCGCCCATGTTCTATCCTTAAAATAGGGATCATTGTTTTTTTCTCCCATATCTCTAAGGCCACATCCCGGAAAGAAGATAAATTTTCCGGTAGCCGCACTTCTTAATTTCCAACCTTTTATATATTTGCCCTCTAAGACACATTGTATCACAAAATTCTCCCCCCCTTTGTCATAGGCACTTATCTTATATTCATTATGGTTTTGGCCACCAGCATCTTTACCATTTAGAACTTCACCTGAAGGAGCTCCGAATCCTGTAAACGCATTTACCGGCGGAATATGATAGCCTGCAGGAGAGGGATCGTATACAGATTTAGCTCCTTCAAAATGCCAATACTGCTGACCACCTCCACTCAGTTGAGAATCCCATAAATTAATAATCTGTGCCAATTTATAGTCAGCATTTTCTCCATTATGCCAATGAGATCTATCATCGTTATAATCACCTTTTTTAATATTCATATAATGTAAATGCGGATTCTTGATAGCCTCTCCTATAGGCACCCGTGAGACACCTCGCCCAAACTCCCTAATACCCGGATAATACTTTTTGTTTGCCATAGTCATTTGTCCTATAACCGGTCTTTGGTTTTCATCGGGGCTAGGCAACAATTTTTCATTATTTATCGTTTCCGCATTATAAACTCCCGGAAGCATCGGGTCTTTCCGTCCCCACTGGAAATAAGTATTATCCCCAGCCAATGATTCTACAATCCCAGGCTGTGGAAAATGAAAGATAACAATTCTCTCCTTATGCTCGATATCGACTACATTCTCCAATATAAATCTAAAACGCACCTGTATAGTTCTTGAAGAATCTCCCTTGTGGGAATCACAATAACCAAGGTTACAAGGAGCTAAATAAAACTCTTGTTTATCCTCATGACCGGACTGCACTTTATAATCCTCCTTATTATAACCGGCATACCAAGGGTAATGAGTGGCCCATATATGCCAACTCCATAAAATCGTAGCATCGTCCCCTTCTCCATCAAGTACGGCAATCACTGCATTACCTTGGGTCAGCGTTTCTTTGGCTACATGGAATTTTACCATATTGGTAGTTTCATCATAAGACACATCTGTCACAAGACCGGGGGCATCTTGCCATACAAGCGCTGCTCTTTTAACCCCCTTCACATGTATATCATCAATAGGCAGGTCATCATGTTTTACAAATTTCTTCAATACATATTGTGCCTCTTCATTTGAAGTATAAGCATCTGGATTAGACACTCCACCCTTTCCATCACCTAGGTTTCCACTCTTACGGGCATTCCCGTAAATAGCCGGGAAAGAATAATATCCCGGTTGGTTCACAATATAGCAATTGGCGGTTTCGCCACCTTGCGTCAAGTCATAAGGTGCATCTTTCGTGCTTGTAGCCACTCCCGAAGCAGGTGTAAAATTTAAAGGGAAGAATTCTTTCTGCATTTTGTAATAAGCCGGCTGCTGGGGCAGAAACATAACACCGGAAACGCGTTTGTCAACATCCTCATCGGATGCGCGGGCAGTCTCCGCCACAGGATTCCATATATTAACAGCAGCATCGGGAACATGAGCCATCGAAACAGTAGAGTTCCAGGTCTTGCCATTATCCGTCGAACATTCTATGGCGTAAGGCAAAGCTACCTTATCTTCCGGTTGGTCCGCCTGCGCCACTTTGGCGTACGCAATAAAATCAACATTCGGCAGATATCCGCTAATGCAAAGAGAGTCTTTCCATTCGCTTTCTTCATCTATCTCTTCTCCATCTACTGAGAATGGAGCGACTTTCTGTCCGTTAATCCTGAGTTCTACCACCGGAGTAATTGCTATCCCGTTAGTGGAAACGGAATAGGTCACCTTTTTCCCGATTTCCCACTTAGTTTTCCCCTCCGGGCTAAGATTGGCTGTCAGTGTATGTTCCCTACCGGTCATTTCGTTTACAAATTCGATGGTCAGCTTAGCCTCCTTAGGAAGCGTTTGAGGAATCATCATCAAAGTAAACTCTCCGTCTACAATGGAAACGGGATTATCGGGGTCTACGTAATTATTTTCTTTTTTCTGTGTATCTTCCGTGCCGCCAGTATCTTCCGTGTTCGACACCGCAACCTCTCTTGCTATAGTGAAGTCCTCCGGTCTCTCCCCGTCAGTGGTCCAACTGCCAAGATTATCCGCATTGGTAGCGAATTGATAAGTTCCTTTCCCGTACACGTCGGAAAAAGTCACTTCTTTGATAATGCCTTTAAGCATCTCCTTACCGGTCTTTACAGTTACGGCTGTCAAGGCATGCCGGAATTGCAACAGAACGGCGCCATTGTTTCCCTTTCCCTGATCATGAACATCGGATACCGCTACCATTAAATCAGGCTGGTTCTTAGCAACTGTGGATACGGTGTAAGTAAGGGTGGGAATGCCTGAAGCTGTAGGTGCGGAATGGCTGAGGTTTCCTCCCGCTACACTGTTTTCCGTTTCATCGCCACTGCCCGGCTCATTGTCCGGTTTGAAATCCTCGGAATAGGGTGAATAAGCAAAAAACTTTACATTACCGGAGCCAAGCCAGTCAAGTTTGGATTGGGGTATCCATTCTGTACCGATCGGGCTCTTTTTAACTCTCAAGTTATGGGCAAAATTAGTAGTCAGCTGTTTTTCTTCTTCAGAATTATCGGGCCATCCACCTGCATAGCATATTGCCGAAAGGCCGAAACTCTGCTCTATGAACTTATCCCCCGACGTCACCGGGGCGCCACGGGTTACCGCATCGGAAGCCGCTGCCTCAACAGCGGCTTCCGAAACTTCCGTAACCAAATATAATTGTTGCAAACCTCCGGATTGCGACATCTTCTTTATGCTTATGTCCGTGTCGGCGGCACGTGTGGAACCATTGGTCCAACCATCCGGCACATTTACCGCAAATGACAACGGACCGGATACACCTTGACCGTACTTGTCGAATGTGTCGTCCACACACGATGAAAAGCAACAGGACAAAACGAATGTCAACATGCCGGCGGCAAAACCGGACATCGGACGGGGCATAGAAGAACGTCGCATAATCATAGGGATATTTTAATGAAATAGTGGTTACTGCACTGAAGGATCATCTACGGTTGCATCATCCCATCCATCAACAACTACACTAAAATGAATAGGCTCGTCAAGCACTGGATCACCCGGATGCTTTTCTTTAGGAATATCTTTTATAATATTATCACCGGCTGGAAGACCATCGGGCAGCTTCGTCGGGGGATAAACACCCGCACCACTGTTATGACCACAGAATTCAAGATTGTAGACATATTTTTTACCTGCTTCCCAATTAAACGCCACAGGAACACAAGTATAGCCATAGGCTTCTGGTTTATAAGTCTCCGTAATTGGGAAAAGTTGATGAATATGCTGTTTTTTCTCCGGATCCTCCTTAACTAATGGATCTTGCGTCCCCCCCTCATGTGTGACACCAGGATGCCAAGCTTCAACTCGACAAAGTAATAATATATACCCTCCAGACTTGTCTTCTTCTCCTTCTTTTTTTGCAAACTCGTAAGCTTCTACATTCTGTGGCACTAACATAAGATTCCGATTTTTTAAAGCTCCTGTTAACAGTTTATTAGCATCTACCGATTCCGTGCTCTCCTTAGCCCTAAGATAATCATCGGCACTTAGACCCCAGTTAGCACCATAGAAGCTATTTTGGGGAGTTGCAGGGGTCCAATCCAAATCATTTGTCCGCTCAGGATTACGAGATAAATCACCCTTTCCAGATACATTTACTATCCAAGCCCCCTTTATAAAAACTCTCTTAGAACTAGAATTCGGACAATGCGCTGTAATCTCAATCTGCGATAGAGCGTGATGGAAATTCAACACAACAGCCTTTCCTCCAGCGTTTGTTTTTTGCACGTCATTATATGCCACAACTAAATCTTTCTGCTTCGTTATATCACTATCAGGTACAAAATTTTCAAACTTCTGACCTTCAAAATTTATAGTGACTGTTGTTTTATCACCTAAGTCAGTCGGAGCATAGGCCCAAAATTGAATATGGCTTGCGTTTGTGGGCCAAATATGGCTTGCGTCTGTATAAAACATGCCGTCTTTATCCCTTTTTGCAATCTCTCCATCTATAAAAAAGCCGTCATAGGTATCTGCCTCAGCATATACCTTAAACTCTTGTAAGTTTTCGGTAGTTGTCCCCACCGCCCGCGTCATCCGTGTAGTAAACGAAATTTTTTCACCCTGATAAACCTCCTTCAATTCATCAGTTGTACAAGAGGCTAATGCCATGGAGAGCATTGCCATTGTGCCTAATAGCTTTACATTCCTTTTCATAACCATTTTTCTTGTTAAGTTTATTAAATTTTCATTATCTCTTTTCAATTCATATTGATGTCATTATTCACCACATCATCCCACCCGTCAACGGAGGGATTCATTCCTCCCGTAGCCGGAGGAAGTTTTATGCCATCATCAATCACGATATGGATTTCCTTGGGTTCGTCCACGTCACCATTACCATCATGCATTTTGTCAGTCACATCAAAGTCATAATACGTCTGCCGTGAAGTATATATAAAAAATGTATGCTTTCCCACACTGACGGGACAATGCCCGAACGTCGGGAAGCGCGCCACAAGCTTTTTCTCATCATAGCGACGTTCCAACTCGAACGGCATGGTCACCGAGACACCTGCGGATACGCCTTTTTTCAGCCGCCATCCCTCGCACATACCGGACAAGGCACCACTCACGTCGAGCATTGGATCCATATTCTCCACATTGCACACCTCTATCGTGTACCACGTGGTCACCTCGGCCGGTTTCAGCGTGACAGACTGCCCTTCCATCCCCCGCTGCACATTGAGATACGTATATCGCCCGCCCCACACCACTTCGGGGATGCCGCGCACCGGCTCGCCTGCCGTAGCCTCGGGGGGCAGTGCCGACAACTCGCCTCTTCCCATCGGGTCGAGGATGGACTGGGGTTTGGTATAGAGCCAGAAAGAGTCGCACGTATTGCCGTCCTCTCCCACAAACTCCATTTCTCCGTTGTGGAACAACAACATATATTCATCCGCCTCCATACGTACCTTTCCGCCTGCAGCCCGAGGCAACTCCCGGCTGGTGTAGTAGCTTCCATCCATCCGGAAGAAGTGCACCACCATAGTACGCGGATCGGCATCGGGCGCCTCCGACCAGTCGAAACGGATATCGAGGTCGACCATGTGGGCATGGTCAAAGCAAAGTTCTTTATGGTCACATGCCGGAAGCAACCACACGAGCAGAAACACCACACAACATTTTTCAATAAACCGGCTCATCGCGCACCTCCTTTCCGCTCGTAGCGTCCGCCAATAAACCAAACGAGAGAAATTTCCGCCTTGGTAGGCCCGAACCATTTCCGCCCGTGGGTAGAATCCCACACATAGCAGTCGTCCTGCGGGTTGTATTTCATGTAGTCGCCCTGTAGATAGCCTACACCTAAAGTAAAGTCGATATTGAAGTGTTTGCCTACAGGTAATGAGTATCCATAAGAAAGCCCCGCCGCCCATGTCCAGTGGTCGCCTTGGTAGCCCATGCCTCCCCACTCCACATCGTAAGTCAGCATTTGCCCATACACTCCCACATGGTGGCCGCACATCCATGTCCTGCTTCGGTGTTTCGGAGAAAACCATCTGCGCAGCTCCACATCACCGCCATACGTCCTTAAGTAACGATGCTTTGCCCCGTTACTCCACCATGCATACATCCAGTTGGCACCCACCGACCATACTGTTCCTAACGGAACTTCCAACCCGACATTGGGCACAGTGACGGCATCATACAACAAGTTGGTCTTGAGCAATAATCCCCGCCTGCGCTCTTTCCGCACCTGTTCTTTTCCTGTTTCCTGTAACTCCGTCTCCACTCCACTATCGGCAAACGCCTCTCCGGATATGCGAGCGAGAGCGTCATGCACTGCTCCATTCTCCGGTTCAAGCATCAACGTATCGGTTGTCACCAAGTCCGTTTCCAGTTTCTCCGCCTTGAAAACATTGCCATCCGCTACTCCTTCCTTTGCCTCTACCAAAGGCTTGTGAAGCAATTCTTTCTCATAAATTATCTGAAAACGGGTATTTCTCAAGACCGGGAAAAAATGTTCCGACATATATCTCCATGCACGACCACCCCGCAACATACACAGACGGTTCTTGCGTCCGTCCACAATACGTCCTTCCTCAAATATCCAGATAGGTGTATTTGCAATGATTTCAACAGCCTCATCACGCCAAGGTTGATCGGAAGCCGCAATCATTTCACTCAACAGTTCCCACCCCACATCGGAAGGACCGACATGAACCACAGAATCAGCCAAAGAAACTTTTTCAAGAATATAAGCACGCACATTCCGGGCGCGTTTTTCCGACAGAGTATGATTCCAAGATGTATATCCCTCAGGCGAGGCACACCCTTTCACCGTTACAGATCTCACAATGGAAAGCGAATCACCGACAGCACCATTCAACAGCGTAACCAAGCTGTCCAACTGTGCCCGATTGTCACAATAAGAGGAATCGACAGAAGAATACCCCTGCCGAAAATTTATATGAATATGTAATGTATCTTGATATACCGTTAGATTTTGCGCAGATAAATTAAACCAAAAAAATAACATTAAATGGCACGCAATTACTATGCTTTTCATAAATACATGACACTAATAAAATCCCTCTTTATTTCTTTTCATTTAATTTTGTTACTGCAAAATTATATATTACTGCAAAAACCATAAAATATTTAACCAAAAATAACAAATAAAGTTACAACACCTCTATTACATATACCTACTTAATACACATGAGGTATACCACTTTAATCAAATGACAATACACAAGAGTCCCCCGTAGCCAATTGCAAAGAAATTGTCTTACTTGTATAAGTATTTCCCTGCCCGTTCAGTGTTGTTTTTGCCTGTTTGACGCCTGCCGGCATCTTTATGTGAAAATTTCCCGATGCAGTTGCCGTAAGTATAGCTTTCACCGCCTTTCCGTCTTTCCACTCTAAATCTACCGATATACCACCACGGGCTCTCATCCCACGGAAGTTTCCAGTATGCCAACTCTTCGGCAAGGCAGGCAACAGATGAATAAACCCTTCATGGCTCTGCATCAGCATTTCACCAATACCGGCCGCACCACCATAATTACCATCAATCTGGAAAGGAGGATGCGAACAAAACAGATTCGGGAACGTACCACTACCATGACGCTTAGTCTGTGGATCGACAGCCGGATGAAGAAGACTTTTGAAAAGCGTCCAGGCACGATCGCCATCACCCAAGCGCGCCCAGAAGTTTATCTTCCAGGCACGGCTCCAACCTGTGCCACCATCCCCGCGACGGTTCAGCGTAGCACGACAAGCATTGGCAAGTTCGGGCGTAGCGTCAGGAGAAATCAAATTACCCGGGTGCAAACCATAAAGATGGGAAACATGACGATGATGTACATCCTGTTCCTTATAATCTTCCAGCCACTCTTGTAGATAGCCGCCCTTACTGATTTGCATTGGTGGAAACTTCTCCAGAGCCTCCCGCAATTTCGCAGCATAATCATCATCACACTCCAATATAGAGGCGGCTTCAATCACGTTCGTATAGAGTTCAGTCAACAATTGAACATCCATCGTCGGCCCCATGCAAACACTGACAGGTGTCGGGTCGTCTCCTACAAAGAAAGCGTTCTCAGGAGAAGACGTAGGAGCCGTCACCAGCCAACCATGCTTAGGTTCACGCACCATTGTAGAATGGAAAAACTCAGAAGCACCCTTCAGTATGGGATATATCTTTTTCAGATATTCTATATCCTGGGTATATTGATAATGCTCCCAAAGATGTGCACACAGCCAGGCGCCACCGGTATTAGTCGCGCCCCAGGAAGGGTGTTCGCCCGGAGCCGTATAGTTCCAGACATTCGTCATCATGTGGAGCACCCAGCCTTGGGCATGACTGCCATAAAAGGTGCGGGCAGTCTCCTTTCCTGAAGGAATAAGGCGTTCAACAAGACCCGTCAAAGGCTGATAAAGTTCCGAAAGGCCGGCCTGTTCAAGAGGCCAGTGATTCATCTGAATATTGATATTGGTGTGATAGTCGCCATTCCAGGGAGTTTGCACCCCATTCGCCCACAATCCCTGCAAATTCGGTGGCAGGCTGCCGGGACGGGTACTACTGATAAGCAAATAACGGCCATAGTTATAATACAGCGCAGCCAAGGCAGGAGATTCCCGTTCTGTGAAACGAACGATACGCTCATTGGTCGGCAACGCATCATCTTCCGTAGCAGGAAGAGTTAAAGAAACGCGGTCATAAAGTTCGCGATGGGAAGAGTTATTAAGTTGAGGATCGAGAATGGAAAGTTGAGAGCTGGGAGGCGTGGCGGCATCCAGCAGGCTGTCACAAACTTCTTTATAGCGACTTCCGGGGAAATCTGTGCCGACAGCGGCATAGGAAGTAGTAGCGGAAATTATCAGCCAGGCTTCCGTCCCCTGCGTCAACATTATGCCGTCTTCGGCAGAAATAAACTGCTTCCCGCCTTTGGAAACCACCCTCATGGCAACCCGATATTTCATTCCGTCCTGACCGGGTTTGCCACTATCCAAGGCACCTTCCAGCAAAAGTGTACCCGCTTCCTTCCCCCTGCCGGGAACCAAAGACACCGTCCCTTGCTGCGGACGGGAAAGAGAAGCTGTGAAAAAGAGAGAACGGCGGCGACTGGCTGTCAGGTGTATAATCATGACATCCTTATCACGGGAAGTGTAATATTCACGCTGATAATCAATGCCCCCTTTCGTAAAAGCAGTATAGGCCACAGCATCACGCAAATCGAGCCAACGACGATAATTGGTGACCGGAACCACCTCATCGGAAGCAAATTTCTTTTTGACAGGAATACTGAAATTCAAAGTAAGGTCGGCCAACATCTGATAATTGCCATAAGTACCACCCGATTCGGGTTTCTTAGGAACAAAACTGTTATACATCAGCTCTTGTGCCTCTTTATTCTTACCTTCAAACAAAAGTTGTTGAATGGCAGGCAAACTGCGGGATGCATCGGGATTACCGTAATCGGCCTCCATACCGCTCCAAAGTGAAATTTCATTCAGTACAATATGTTCCTTGTCAATACCTCCGTCGGGCATCATACCCAAACGCCCGTTACCCAAAGGCAGGGTTTCTTCCCAAATGGTAGCCGGAGTGGTGTAATAAAGCTGATGATTGTGGTTATCTGCCAACGTATCGGCCACTGCGATTAGTGAAGAAGCAGAAGTAAGGAAAAACAAGATTAGTGTTTTCATACGCAAAATATAAATATGCCTCGCCTTATCGGAGAAGCGTTATTACTAACATTCTCATCCATATCAATGTCACGGGCAAAGATACTATAAAATAGGACAGGAAGAAACTTTTTGCCATTCTCTTCCTGTCCAGACCTATTTAGTGTTATCCCTGAAAAATTATTCTACATCAGATTCCAGCGGCAGTAGAAAAAAAGAGAATTCATAATCCTTATAAGGAAGACGATACTCTTCCAACGGCAATGCTCCCCAGCTGTTGACACCTCCGACTCCCATCTGAACCTTATCTATACACAGATTGATATAATCAACACGAGGAACAAATTCCGAATGTCTTTGATCTTTCCGTTCACCGTCATCCAAAGATTCAATGGTATAGTGCAAAGCCGACATCGAACAAGGGGCGTCTGCTACAAACTTCAGCCCATTGCCTCCCCGATCCGTCTGTTTCCACCAGCGGATATCCGTTTTCGTCCCATTTTCCTGCGGACGGATATAAGAATAGAACTGACTGCTAACATTCTGCTGATATTTACCCAGGAAAGTTGCATGATTGCGGTCCGAATAATTCTCACCCGGTCCCCTGCCATAATAACTGATCTGTTCCAATTCCTGAGGTAACCACATCTGCATGCCAAAACGGAATAAATCGGAAATTTTCGCTGATTGGTCAACAAACATCCTTTGAGTCACCTTGACCGCACCGTTGTTATTAATGACATAAGTCAGATACAATTTAGCTTTCACTGCATCCATTGTATATTCCGCATCTATCTGGACAAGATTATCGGCTACCTTATGTTCCAGTTTATTCAAGTAAATTCCTGTATTTTTCCAGGCAGCATATTTCATTTGCAGTCCGGCACCCAAATCATTGTCAGTCGGAGCCCGCCAGAAATTAGGTTTCAGTTTGCCACCCTCTTCCATCAACTGTATGCCTTTCATCTCATACCTGCACAAGTAACCATCGTGCTTATCAAAATCCAGACGGAAATTTTCACCTTCTATTATCAGAAAATTCACATCATTATCTCTGATAGCCGGAACATCTGTCCTTGTTTTGATTCCCCTTACATTATCAACAGACCGTTCAAGATTCTTATAAGGCCGGACAACCAATTGGTTTCTTGACACGATATGTCCTGCCGGCAGTAAAGTTTCAGCCTTCCTGAGCTTAAAGAAGATATTCAGCAGCACCTCCTTATCCCGGCAAATATCATCTGCAGCATATCCCAACCGGACAATTCCGATTTGTTGAGGAGCAACATCCAGATTATCGACAATGCCTTTCCGGATAACCTCTCCATCAGCCAAAAGTTCCCATTCGGCATAATACGCACTCAAGTCACGGAAGAAATTTTCATTATAAACATTAATCTTGCCACTTTCCAAGTCTGCCGGAGTCGCCCAAACAGATTGATAGAAATGACCGACTTCATACATATGGGGATTAGGTTTCCGATCCGGACTAATCAGCCCGTTATCCATAAAATTGTTATCTGACGCATCATACGGACTCCAGTCACCGCCATAGGCATAGAAAGAAATACCTTCCTTGTTTTTCCAACGCAGTGATTGGTCGACAAAGTCCCAGATAAAGCCACCCTGATACTTCGGGTACTTACGAATCAAATCCCAATATTCTTTGAATCCTCCCGCAGAATTACCCATCGCGTGGGTGTATTCACACTGAATCAAAGGTTTCTCTATGTTTCCCTCACAATACTTCTTGTTGCCCTCATAATCCTGATACATGGGGCAATACACATCAGTAAATTCATTTGTGCCCGCCTGTTCATACTGTACAGCCCGTGTTTTGTCTTCACTCTTAATCCACGTGTAGCATGCCTCGAAGTTCGGACCGAACCCAGCCTCATTTCCTAACGACCAAAAGATTATGGAAGGATGATTATAACTGCGCTGCACATTGCGCTGATTACGTTCCAGATGAGCTTTCGCAAAGAGCGGATTCTTAGCTAATGTTTTATGTCCCCCTATTCCATGTGACTCAACATTCGCTTCAGCTACCACATAAAGTCCGTACCGGTCGCATAAGTCATACCACAGATTATCATTGGGATAGTGGCTGGTGCGGACAGCATTGATATTGAAAGCTTTCATAATCCTGATATCCTGAATCATCCGTTGCGGAGAGACGTAGTATCCATTATCCGGATCCATCTCATGACGATTGACTCCCTTAAACAATACGGGTTGCCCATTTACCCATATCTGTGAGTCTCTCAATTCTATTTTACGGAATCCCACATTAACGGGAATCACTTCCAGAACACGATCCTTATCTTTCAAGGTAGCAAGCAATGTATAAAGCACCGGAGTCTCCGCCGACCATTTCTCCGGATTGAGAACTTCCATGCCAGTCGAAACTTTGCCCGAACCCTTTACGGACGTCGTCACTACCTCCTTACCCGATGCATCCAGCAACTTCAAGTCGACACTACCACTTCCTTTAATATCCACTGTTACATCCAATGTCGCATCCTTATATTGAGCATCCAGATTAGGCGTAACGCGGATATCCCTGATATACTTTTTATTGCGGGCATACAAATAGCAATCGCGCCCTACCCCGGCAAGCCGCAGAAAATCCTGGTCTTCCAAATAAGAGCCGTCACACCAGCGAAATATCTGAAATGCAATCAGATTCTTCCCTGGTTTGAGGTACTTCGTCAAGTTAAACTCAGCCTCCAGCTTACTGTCTTCACTATAACCGACGAATTGTCCGTTCACCCACAGGTAGATATTGGAAGACACCGAACCGAAATGAGCGAAAACCTCCTTCTCCCTCCAGTCAGCCGGAACAATAATCTCTTTACGATAGGAACCTACCTGATTTCCTTCGACAGGTATAGTCGGCGGTTCACCTGCAAACTGATTCCTCCACGGATAACCGTAATTGACATAAAGGGGAACTCCATATCCGTTTAACGCCCACAGTCCGGGCACTTGCATGTCATTCCAACTCTTATCATCATAACCGGTCTTATAAAAATCCACCGGACGCATATCAGCATTTTTCACCCAAAGGAATTTCCATACCCCATTAAGTGACATGAAGTTTTGTGAGGCTTCCTTGCATCTTCCCAATGCACTGCCTTCATCCTGGTAAGCAAAATAATTCGTATGCATAGGTGCCCTGTTCACTTCGTTCACCTCCGGATCTCTCCATTCATTAAAGTTTTGTGAAAACAGAGCAGTACACAATAGCAGTAAACTGCCGGTCAATATATTTTTCTTCATAAATACAATTAATTATGTGAATTCACATCTTCGGAAACTCCCCATCCGGATGGATGTGTTCCCATTGTTAAAACCAATCTTCCACCCCGGGCTATGTCATCCTGCATCAAATAGCATTTATCATAAGGCTTTCCATTAAGAGTGGCACTCTGGATATAAACATTCTCAGGAGAATTGCCAATCGCCTCAATGATAAAGCTCTCCCCGGATGCAATCATCGGGTCCAGGCAGATTTCTACCTTCTCAAAGACCGGGCTGGTAATCTCGTAGCGCAAATCTCCCGGACATACCGGATGAATGCCCGCAGCAGCCAGGACGTACCAGGCAGACATCTGGCCCACATCTTCATTTCCAACCAATCCCTTCACTGAATTATGATAAGCATTCTGGCAGATATCACGTGTCCATTTCTGAGTCAGCCAGGGAGCATTCAAATGATTGAACAGAAAGGGTACATGATGTACCGGTTCGTTGGCATGATTATAATAAGCGTTCCAAAGATAATCCCCAGGTGTTTTCTCAAACATATCTTGTAACTCAGCCAGAGCTTTCTCACGTCCCCCCAGCAACTGAATCAAACCTTGCACATCATGAGGCACAAACCACCCTTGCTGATAGGCATTACATTCCATACAGCCATACCATTCTTCCAAACGACCGGCTTCCGGCAGAGGCATAAAGTTTCCTTCCTCGTCGCGTGGTCTGAACCAACCAAATTCAGCATCAAATACAGTGGCATAAGAGCGGGAACGTTTATCAAAATAATCACAATCTTCCGTCTTCCCTAAAGCTTCAGCCAAACGGGCCATACACCAATCCGTATAAGCATACTCCAACGTCAGCGATATCCCCGTATTTCCGGGTGAATACCCCTGGTCGTTATTCTGAAACATCCGGGAAGTGTTCAAAGCATACCGGTACGCCTTCTCAATATCATATCCACGTATCCCCTTGGCATAGGCATCACATAAAATAGAAATGGCAGGATTGCCCAGCATGCAACCGGAGAAAGCATTCAATATCTCCCAGCGTTCCAAATACTCATTCCCGCTTTGTTCGGCTATTTCGACCAAAGAATTAATCAGGTCGTTCACCATCACAGGATTTATCAATGTCTGCAACGGCATCTGGCTGCGAAATACATCCCAACCACTGAATATCGTCCGCTTATTGAATTTAGATGTCTTATGAATCTGATTATCAGCTCCCAGATATTCACCATTAACGTCACTGCATATACGAGGATCAATCAGTGTATGATACAGAGCGGTATAAAAGACCGTTTTTTCATCTTCCGTACCACCTGTTACGGTTACTTTTGCCAATTCCTTATCCCATAGTTGCGCACAAGTTTCGTGCGTTTTGTCAAAATCCCATCCTTTCATCTCTGCATACAGGTTCTCTTCCGCATTTTTCAGACTGGTAAATGAGATTCCGCTTTTTAAAAGAATCTGTTCATCCTTCCGGGTATCAAAATCTGCATAAAAACCGAGATGCTTCCCCTCATAGGCAGTCACCGAAGGAATAATATCAGATTGACGTATCCAATCCCGATAACTTTCGCTTTCGATATTCTCACGTTTGCGTCTGCACCCATCGGGTATGTTAGCCGACCAAATACCGTGGGTCTTGAAAGGACGTGAAAACTCCGCACAGAAATAAACCGTATAATCGGCTTTACCATCGCCATTTCCCCAGCCACCGCCTTCGGGGGTACACTTCATCCACCCCCGGATTTTATTGTCGCCAACGACCTCAATGAACTGCCGTACGGAAGTACCACCCACACGCCGTGCCAAATCTACCTGTATATGCGCTTCGTTGCTTTCCGGAAAGGTAAACCGTAACATTCCGCTATGCGGCAATGCCGTCGCTTCCGCACGAATCCCGTAATCAGTCAACTGCACGGAATAATATCCGGCAGAAGCATGCTCACTTTGTTTATCATAGCGGGAACGGTATCCTCCATCCGGATTCTCCAAAGTCCCGGCAAAAGTCTTCAATGGTCCAATAGTCGGCATTACCAGGAAATTCCCCAAATCGCCATACCAACCAATTCCTGACATCTGCGTGAAAGCGAATCCTTCAATGGATGTATGTTCATCACTATATCCACTCCCGTTGTCACCTCCGGTGATTGTATTGGGGCTTACTTGTACCATTCCAAATGGTGCAGTGGCACCGGGAAATGTCTTTCCAAGTCCGTGATAACTTCCGGCCGCCTCCGTATTGGTAGTGGCACCGATGAAAGGATTCACATAGGAAGACAGACGAACAGAATCGGTCATTTTTTCCTTTGTATAGGTACAAGCGACTAAAAGTAAGGCCAAATATAATATTGAAATTCCTTTTTTCATTCAAATTATGCTTTTCTTAAATAAACCGTAACCTACCCTAAAATACACCTGCTCCATACATTTGAGTGAAGGACGTACGGAGCAGGTAAATTTCAGACAGGTTTCAAATATGATTTCAATAACACAGGAATACCTTATAATGCCCAAAGTCTGAACTCAGCCAAAGCAAAGCTACCGCTGGGTGACTCATCCACCGTCATTCTTATATGCTTAATCTTTTCCCCAGTTACCAAAACAGGTGACGTATATGTCTGCCCTACATCAAAAGGCAGTTCACTACTTAAAACAACAATCTTCTTAAATTCCACGCCATCCGCACTACCATAAAGTGAAACTCTATGAGGTACTACATGCGATCCCGCATTACGAGTAACGTACTCGAAACGGAAAGCTGAAATCTCACCCGAAAGTGCAAACTGAAGCCAATGTGGCAAAGCTACCCCTACCGAATAATCACTGTGGAAATAAGTACCCGGATCACCGTCAATCAATTCTGCAACAGATCCCTCGCAGATACTGTTTGGATGATAAGAAATCATACTTTCAACCAATTGTATTGAAGGCAGGTCACCTGCATCCGGTACATAAGAAACACCTAACAAACAAGAATTCTTTGCCGGATCTACATCAATCGTTTCAAAAGAAGTACCAGTCAATGCTAGTGGCAATACATAATTCCCGTAACTTAATCCTTCCCGCGTTACTCTTACATCCAATTTATTTTCTCCATCGGGAGCCATTTTAACAATTCCGCCCTGGTTCATTGTATATGAAGCCGGAGGAAGCAGCATCAAGTTAACTCCTTGCTCACGGTTATACTCATCCAACAAAGTTTCATCCACTTCCGTATAGCAATCAAACGACCATTTATTTTCGATTGAAAGGCCCAACGGCAACGTCAGATCAATGTGATTACCACCCGTTTCAGGAAAAGAATTCATCACATAGCCAGTTTTCTCAAAACTAACCACAGGCGTTATCACTTCCGGCTTAATGAACATATATTTTTTCTCAGCATTAATAGAGTCTGCCGAGTTGCACAAAAACAAAGGAACGATATATTCATTTTCTTGTTCTTCTCCCTGCAACGCATTAATAGCTTCCGTATAAAATGACAAGTCTATCTTCTTATACATCTCCGTAGCCGCAAAAATCAGATTCCCAGTTTCTATCGAGTAACAGCCGGACGGCAGTATCTTATAGTGTGTCCCCTGATTCTCATTATATTCAGCCAGCATAACTTCATCCATTACTTTCATTTCTACGGTAGTCTTTGCATTTTTATCAGACCCGGCCTTAGCAATGGCAACGGCATATTTAGTCATTTCCTCTGTCTTATAGATTGAATACTCTATCTCGCCACTGTTCCGAAAATAAAGAATTGTACTATAGTCGTCCAGATATTGTTCCCTGTTATCCTCACAAGATATCTGCAAAATAGAAAACAGGCAGAGAGTAATATATAATATACTTTTTTTCATACATAAATAATCGTTGTGCTCCATACTAAACAAGAGCGTTTGTAATCTATTCATAACTCATTTACACATTCAGAAATATATCCTGTCCATTACCAACCATAGTTTTGAACCAATAAGTTATTACGGTCTATTTCGCGCTGGGCAAAAGGATACAAATAATGATTCCTATTAAATACACGAGTTTCAAACGGCACTCTCTTCCAGAATCCGTCAGGAGTTTCTGTCGGACTCATATTCCCTATAGGATAGGTAGTATCCATACCGTACATTTTTCCACCATCTGTCTTTTCAGCAATCATCCAGGTACGTGTGTCGAAATAGCGATGTCTCTCAAATGCCAGTTCCACACGACGTTCTTTACGACAGAGTTCTATCAGTTCTTCGACAGATGCATCCGGATAAACTTCCAAAATGGGAGGTACTCCGGCACGATTACGCAAATCGTTCCACTTTTCCATAGCTTCTTCATAATATCCTGCAGGCATCGTGACAGCTCTCTTTTTACATTCCAATACTGATTCAATGAAATTCAGATAAATCTCTCCCAAACGGAATACTGGGAAAGTAATATTTCCCCAGTTGTCACTGGCAGAATTCTGATAATGATCATAGAAGCGATTACACAGATATCCGCTCTTCGGATAATCGTGCGCCTTATTACCATTGCCACCTTTAGCAAAAGAGATAGGAGTTTTGGCTTCACCGTGCAGCCAGGTATTTCCGCTAAAGAAAACCGTGATATAGAAACGCGGTTCTCTGTCTTTATACATATTGGGAGCCTTAATCCAATAATTGTCAGAAGTGGACCAGCCCTTTGCCGGATATTCCCAATCAGTTTTCACTAATTCATTCTCCAGGTTATATCCTGCCTCTTCATCTACAATGGGTTTGCCTGTAATACTATATCCTGTAATCGGATAACGTCCGGTATTCATGGCATAAGCATCTACTAATTGCTGAGTAGGACCGATACCTCCATAGGCCGTGCCTGCCACTCCGGTCGGTACTGTCGTAACACTCCAGCCGAAACGCTTAAAATAGCCATCCGTCCAAATTAACTCGCTGTTCCATACTTTGTAGCCAATACCATAATAGTCTTCATAAGGATTTCCATTTCCAGCCCGATAAAGTCTGTAGCTGCCATCTTCGAAAACCTTATGTGCAGCCTGAGCTGCAACAAGCCATTTATTTGCATCATAAGTCTGTGGAAAAAGAGGTTTACCCGACTGTTCGGGAAATTCTTCACAAACCGGATTTACTATGCCTCGGTAAAGAGAATTTCCATTAAATAAATCACGGGCAGAATACAACGTCAAACGCGAAATAACAGCATAACATGTACCTTGTGTAGCAAAACCCCACTCACTATTACTGAGTTCTGTCTGTTTCTGCATCGCAGGGTCTTCGGCACAAGCGGTCATCTCGCTGACAACATAATCTACACATTGTTCCCAGGTAGCCCGAGGACGATACAGTTCTTCCGTGCTTGCCATGAAGTCCAACAGTTCATCTCCAAGCAAAAATACAGGACCAAAATCGCGCATCATCATGAAATAATAATATGCCCGGGCAAAACGTGCCTGAATCTTCCATTTTGCCAGTTCATGTCTGTCTAACAGAGGATCCGAACATTTATCTGCATTTTGCAGGAAGATATTACATTCGCGGATACCTTTATAATAATAGTCCATCTTGTAATAAGGAATACTGGAAGGATTCCACGAACCGAAATTCATTGCACGAAAGTCACGTTCGAATGCAATGGTACCTTCATCCGATGCCCCAATATACGGATCATCATTACCTATTTCCCGCGAATTCTCTTTAGGAAGGAAAGACATCGCATTTAACCAATACTGCTTAGTCGTGTTCCTTGACTCCCATATTTTCTCAAATGTCAGCTTCTCATCCTCTTGTCTGTCTAGAAAATCTTCACATGCAATCAAAAGAAATCCCGACAATGCAACAAGAGATAAACTATAAATGTATTTCAGTAAATTCATCATGGCACAAATTATAAGTTGATATTAAATCCTAAGGTTATTACTCTATTCAATGGATAACCGGAACCATCGGAACTGCCCTTTTCCGGATCCCACAGTTTGAAGCTACTGAATGTCATCAGATTATTGGCTGCTACATAAAAGCGCAAAGACCTGATAAAATTCTTACCCAACAATTTCTTGGGCAATGTATAACCGATCTCCAGATTCTTCAGACGTATGAAACTACCATCTCTCATCCACCAGTCGGAAGTCTGGTTATTGTTGGAAGAACCTGCTTGGTTCGACAAACTTAAACGTGGATAGATAGCACGGGCATTCTGCTCCGGAGTGTTGGTAGACATCCATACATTGCCATATATATCTTCATTGACCGCTGAGCGCTCCATGCTACCGCTACTGAAAGGGCTACGAAGGGAAGCACCTGCCAAGAAAAAACTGGTATGAGCCACTCCTTGGAAAAACACATTGAAGTCCCAATTTTTCCATTGTGCTGTCGCTCCAAAACCATATATTATTTCCGGCATATTAGTATATCCCAACGCCACTTCATCCTGAGAGTCTATGACACCGTCTCCATTGATATCCTGATATTTAATGTCTCCCACACGATATTCACCATAAGTCTGCCGCGGACTGCAATCTATTTCTTCCTGACTGGTAAACAACCCCAATGCTTTCAGACCGAAAGGCTGCACGGAACCGTATGATCCGAAGGGCTTGCCTATACGATTCTGGTATTTATATTCCCAGTCCGGATCATCATTATTAATCATCTTATTACGGTTATAAGTAAAATTACCGCGTGCCGTAACAAATACATTACTAATCTTCTGTGAATATTCAAGATTAGCGTCAATACCCTGATTCAAGGTTTCACCGACATTTATATATGGAACTGTAGAGATACCCACAATAATCGGAAGTCCGGAACGCTGCAAGAAGATTCCACTGCGTTTTTCACGGAAATAGTCTACTTGCAATTTGGCTTTCTCAAACAAAGACAATTCAATACCCACATTTAGTTTCAACGCCTCTTCCCAGGAAGCAGATAAATTTTCCACTTCACCTACAATGATACCTTGCCCACCTTGATTTCCACTTTCACCATAGTTCCAGCTACCACCATTAACAATGGTCGATTCGTATACCCAGCGACGTTGTCCGCCTATGTCGTCATTTCCGACCAAACCGTACGAAGCTTTCAATTTGAGCACATCAACGACTTTAGTAACCGGTTCAAACCACTTTTCATTGGAGACCATCCAACCTATGGCACCGGCAGGAAAAAAACCAAAACGATGACCACGGGCAAAATTCTCCGAACCGTTATATCCCATATTAAATTCCGCAAAGTAAGTATCCCGGAAAGCATATGTCAGACGTCCAGCCAAGCCTTGATTCTTATAAGGCAAAGCATCATCCCCACTTTCAGCCTGCGTATTTGTACGTATTTTCTGATTATACAAGAACAGTCCTCCTACACGATGTTCCTCTGCAAAAATACGGTTATAGGTCAACGAACCTTCCAAATAAGTAGTCATCGTTCCGCTACGTCCCACCGTATAGCCTAATTTCTCATCTCCTGTATGTACAGGATCCCATATACCATCATTATTATTATCATCATATATCAGACTCCCATCTTCTGCCCTTCCGTGAGCATGATAAGTGGTAGGTGTCTTGTAGCGTCTTTGAGAAGTGGTATTCCACGCATCCCATGAGAATTTCACATTAGCGGTCAGACCTTCCAGCGGCTTCCAAAGTTTACCCATATCCTGTGTCAGACCAATCAAAGACTGAGCAGAATTCCAGAATTGTTCTCTATAGCCGGAATGTACAAGCAAGTTCCAGGGATTCTGTCCCGCATCAGTCGACGGGCCTGATAAAGTTCCATCCGAATATCTCACCGGAAAAGCATTCGGTGATGTAGAAAGCGTATAGCTCCATATATCATCATCATTACTTCCATAACCGGGGCCAAATGATTTCTCATAAATATTAGCCAAATTAACATTCAGCAAAGTACTGGAAGTTACATTAATATCCACATTAGCACGGAAATTGAATTTATTGTAACGTAATGATGAATTATATCCATAAATGTTACCTGCATTCTTATAGATAGAGTTCTCATGATAATATGAACCGGCAACGTAATACTTTACGACATCTCCACCTCCTGTAACACTCAAGTTAACACGCTGATTTTCTGCAACATTATCAAACAAAGATTTTGTCCAGTCCACATTCGGATACAAATCGGAATCACTACCATCCCGATATTTCTGAATTTCATCCTGAGAATAATAATTGGAGGCAGAAGCTTCATTATATAATTCTGCCCACTCAGCAGCTCCCAACATAGAAGGACGGCGTGTAGGATTGGTAAAGCCAAACTCGGCACGAGCATTAATTCTGGGCTTCCCTTCTTGACCTTTCTTCGTCGTTATCAGAATAACACCATTAGCACCACGAACACCATAAACGGCTGATGCGGCAGCATCCTTCAGAATAGAGAAAGAAGCAATATCTTCCGTATCTACCAAATCGAGATCACGTTCAATACCGTCTACCAAAACCAGCGGAGTAGAAGTTCCTTTGAAAGAAGACACACCACGGATATAAAATTCGGCAGCACTGTTTTTTCCCGGTTCACCAGAACGTGACATGGAAACCACACCAGCCAACTGCCCAGCCAGAGAAGTAGAAAGTGAAGCACCGGGAACTTTCAACGCAGCTACATCCACAGTTGAGATAGCACCAACTACACTTTCCTTTTTCTGGCGGCCATAACCTACTACAACCACATCGGCCAGTTCATTTACTTTTTGTTCCAGACGAACAACTATATTCTGCTGATTGCCTACAGTGATAATTTTATCCCCTAATCCGAGGAAAGATATTTTCAGCTTATCTGCAGCAGTCACATCAATCTCGAAAGTACCGTCCAAGTCAGTAGTCACACCACGTGTACTACCCACCACCACGACTGTGGCACCTGGCAACGGTTCTCCCAAGTCATCCATAACTTTACCCCGAAACATCTTTTTCCCCTCTTGTGTTACTCCCGGAACAACAGTATCCTTCTTTTCACTCTTTGATATGAATATCTGGCGATCCTTAATAACATATGAATTATCCGTACCGGCAAAGACCTGTTTCAGTATCTCGTCCACAGTCTTATTCTCGGCCTTAATATTTACTCTGCGATTAATATCCAGAACATTGTCATAGTAAAAGAATACATATTCACTTTGCTTCTCTATCGCTGCAAAGACTTCCTTCACTGTACCCTTATTCACATTCAATGATAATAATGTTGACTGTGAATACGCCTCACTGGCAAATCCGACATTGATTCCTACCAGAAGCAATAGTATGGTGAATTTTATCTTGTCATATTTTTCCTTCCATAAAATACATTTCTTTTTCATGTTTTCATTATTGGATTTAAAGAATAATTATTGTATAAGATTAAAATTGAAGATGAGATAGAAGCAGTCTTACTGCTATGATTGTTTGGGTGTTTTTCAAGTTTTTATCTTCATAAGCACTTTACTCTTTTGAGGTTGATTATCAATTTCTTTTTTTAAATGTATACTTTTCATCCGACTGCGTGTAATCCACGGGAACCGTATGTGTCAGCCCTTCCAGCAGGCTGTCCAAATCTTCCAGTAGGTTCAGTTTACCCGAACACCTGAACATTGCCACATCCGGATCGTAGCTGATTTCCTTTCCGTAGTAACGCGAAATGCGGTTAAGAATAGAAGAAAGCGGTTCACTATGATAGATGTAGATGCCATCTTTCCATGATATGTAATCTGCCACTACCACTTCTTTCACCTGACTACCACGCTGCTCACTGTAAGAGAGCATCTCATTAGGTACTAATTTGACCTGTTCACCCTTGGTGCTGACACGAACAGAACCCGATGCCAGAACAACCGAACTTTGCGCATCATCCTTATAGGCTGTCACATTGAACGAGGTACCCAGTACCTGCACATCCAGCATATTTGTAGCCACTACGAAAGGACGCTTTTCATCACGAGCCACCTCCATATATACCTCGCCGTCCACAAAAATCTCCCTTCTGTTCTTCTTGAATTTATTGGGATAGATTACACGGCTGCCCGCATTCACCCACATCTTTGTCCCATCCTCCAAAACCAGAGTAGAACGTTTGCCATTCGGCACAATCAGCTGGTTAAAGCTGTGTTCCTCATCGGTGTCCGTCTCCTGAAGTTTCTCGGAATTGACTGTCACATTACCCTTTGAGTCATATTGAATCTTTGAGTTCTGCCCTTTGATTGCTACAGATTTTTTCGGCAAGATGAGGTGTATCTCATCTCCTTGCGTCGTCACCTCTCTTTGAGAAAGCAACTGCAACGATTTATCGATTGTAACGCGGTCGTACATATCAGTAACGTTTAGTAATAAAACGATTAGTAAAGATGCAGCCGCAGAGATAAACACACTCATACGAAGGCGACGGGTTCGTTTGACACGCCGGTTAGCATCTGTTATTCTTTTCCAAAGCTCTTCTTTTCCGGACGGAGTTATACATTCTTTTTTCATTCGGAAAGCGCTCAGCACAAAACAGGCCTGTTCATACTCAGTACGAGCCAACTTGCCTGAACGCAACCATTCATTCCAAAAGATATCGGACTCCGGCGTTCTTTCTTTATGCGATTGGATGAAATAATCGTCATCCAACAACTCTTTAGCAGAAAAGCCTGCATAATTTTTCATCTCAGTTTTCATACTTCTATCTTCATTTCAATAGGTAAACACACACTTTTCAAGAATATACTCACTTTTAGAAGAAAATTATAAAAAAAATGTCTTACTCTAATTAAGTTGACCAACTGTCAACTTAATCCAGAGCAAGACAAAAATATTCTGATGACTACTTAAAGCCTGGTAAAAAACAACAAGAAAAGAAAGAAGTCTTCAGCAGAAAAAGTCTCACGAAGTTTTTTGAGAGCACGCTGAATTATATTCTGAGCCGATTGAGCCTTCATATCCATCAGGACTCCTATCTCCTCATAACTTAGTCCTTCTTCAAAACGATAATAGATAATTTCTTTCTGGTGCGGAGTCAATGTCTTCAGCATCTCAAGTATCCGCTCGTTTTTGGAAGCATCATGCTCCCGCTCTATCATTCTGTCTTCAACAGTATATTCTATAGAAAATACAGGTCCGGCATCTTCGATGGAAACAGACTCTACCTCATTCCTGATAGAATTAAACAACTGACGCTTCAATGCCACGAACAGATACAGTTTTATATTGTTCGTTTCCCCAAGATTCTTACGATTCTGGTAAATTTTGATAAATAAATCCTGGATACAGTCTTCAACCAAGCACTTATCATTTATAAAGCAAGAAGCATAGGAATAAAGTGAGTCTACATACTGCTTGTAAATGCAGGCATATGCTTCCTCATCTCCCTCTATAAAACGTTTCCATAATAGTAAATCAGTTACCGGCATATATTAATGAAATATCAGGTTAAAGATTCTTTTTATAATGGTTTCAGCACGATTGTCTCATTCACCGAAGTGGGAAATGTAAGTTCCTCTCCTTGCAATTGCTTGTCCGGTTTCCCATTACGCACCAACAAGACCGTCTTCCCTTTCCAGGGATTTACAACCGTACAGGAACGCCCTTTTTCACTAAACACCGTAACACCACATACTGTTCCGCTCTTGAAACTTGCCGAAACAAGAAAAGCCCCCCACGTTCTGATTTTCTCAAAACTGGCATCGACCGCTTTGGGCCATACTGTGAATAATCTTATCTTATTTCCCACACTCATACAAGCCATCTCATTCAGTGTATTGGCTACCGTACAACTATTCTCTATGCCATGAGGATTGTCCAACTGAAAACCATTAGGATAGGTATGAATCGCATACTTACGTAACTCCTCTATGATTTTCTCCGGAGCATAACCAACTCTTACGGCAGCGGGATAAAAACTACTGGTAGCATTATGATGCTGCCATTGTTGGATAGCATCCACTGTATTCAATCCAGTAACAAGCAAAGCCGAATCGCTATCCAAAGTTACTCCATTAGCAGGGTATATCATTGAAAAACTGACTCCGGCTACTTGCCTCCCACGCTCATCTTCTTCAGCCCCCCGAAGGAAACGTTTCCCTTTTCGTTCCCACGTAGGCAGCTCCCTTAAATGGGTTATAATGTCCTGCCACTTAGCCTGTCTATATTCATCCCGTTTAAGTTCTTTACTAAGTTCTATGGCCAGTTCCAAAGCATTCTTCAGTAAGGCAATAGACATTCCGGGATTTTTACTGAACCCCGACTTTTCATTCTCTGCATCTCCATATATCTGATACTGTCCGTCTTCAAATATCAGGAAGTCCTCCCAAAAGTCCGCAATAGCCAGTACATAAGGATAGATTCGCTTTCCATAGCTCAAATCATAAGTATGCCGCCAGTGTTGGGCCATATTTACGGTACCGAACAGAGCGTGAGAACGCTGTTTATAGAACAATCCTCCGGCTTCCACATCTCCCTCTTCTGTATAACCGTTGTCCGTCAATACTGGAAAATCTCTGGTCACCTCGACTCCCAGCGGTCCTATGCCCACCGGATACAGGATTCCGCGTGTCTGCGTCACTTGCTTGGCATACCAGCGTCCTCTTGGCATAAAGTCAAGCAAAGGCGTTTCTTGTCCGGTGGCCTGCTCTATGCGGTTGGCACCGTACAACCCATAAAAAGGAGCGTAGAAGTTATAGTTCAGATGATAATCGCCATTCCAGGTCGGTTTGTCTGTCGTCACCCAACCAAACAGGGCAGGCGGGAATTTTTTGTCACGGCTACAGGCGCCCATAGTATACAACCCTTGATAATAGGCTTTCATCAACACTCTATCACCTATTGTGAAAGAAGATTGATCCCAATAAGATTTCCACCATACATTATGCGCTTCCCACAAGCGTTCCATTGCTGTAAGATTCATATTACGAACCTCTTTCAACACATGTTTCAACGGATTTTTCTGCTTGAATTTACTTTCAAAGGCAATGAAGAGAGTGACAGGTTCGCCGGGATGCAAGGTCACTTTCTTGCAGTCAGCCGCGGTTGTCCGCACAGCAAAAGCAATCATCGTAGGAATATCTGTTTCCCTTATGAAGCTTCGCGTCAGATAAGCAGTTCCACCGGATTCTCCTTTTTCTACTAAAGCCGCTTCATTCTGAGGCGCATTCAGTTCCAGTTCCACTTCTACAGGAGCTTCTAAGGCGGTTAAAGTAACAGTTATCAGATTCTCAGTGGCCGCAACCCAGGAAGAAGCCTTAACCTTGCAATCATTCTGCCTCAAGGTACATTCCGTCTTACCATCCATCAATGACTGTTCCGCCCTGAACGTTGCATCTGCAAAGCTTTTCATCTTAACATCTACATAACCACATACTCTGGGACCGGAAAGATGTTCCGCTTTCGACTGTAAGCGCCAGAAATCATTTTTTGTCAGATAATAACGCAATGTTCCCCGTTCAAACCCTACACACATTCCGATATCTCCATTTCCCATCAGTGGGGCATCTGTCGATGGTTCATTAGGAACATGCAAGGGAGCATGCTCCCATACATTCTTAAAATCAGACGGTTGTGCGCTTCCGTTGTATGTCCAGAACAAGGCTGCAATTATTAAAAGAAAGTTTTTCATTTATAAGAATACTAATTACTAAGATATAAGGTCTGATATGATATCACCGGGCAAATATACAATAAAAAAATACCAGAGAAATCTATGACCAAGAAAAAGTTGCCTTTAACATATAGCTGTTTTAAAACAAAAATGGCATGAATCCACTGTTACGCAGTTGGATTCATACCACTTCTTTTGATAATCCCGATACGATATATTTATCCTTTCGTATCAGAAGTTGTATCCATTATCCCAAAGGATTCTCATCCACGCCACCACCTTCACCGGAGCCACTTCCATCCGGTTTCGGATTAACGACTGCGTCTTTGACCACAGTACCCTTACCCAATTCCAGTCTTTCTACACTAACCTTACCCAGCATTTCCTTGAAGTAGCTTCCTGAAGTGAAGATAATCTTCCGACGATACACCGTATTGGCATCCACATCCTTCACTCCCGCCTGGCTTTTCGCATTCAGCCCGGGACGGAAACACCCGAAATCCCCCAACTGCACGGAATATCCTTTATCCAAATCCATATTCAAGGTGTCGATCAGCCCGTCAATCACCATCTTCACCACGCCACGCGGAGCCATACTCACCTTCTGTACTTCTTCGCAGAGTGTCTTAAATTCTACCATTCCCAATACTTTCGCCTGAGCCACAAACTTTTCGGTTTTAGTTTTGTCAAAACCAAATACTACTTTCTTTACTTCATACTTAATTGCCATAATCTTTTCTGTTTTTAATGATTTAATAATAATAGGTATAATACATTTCTCTTATCTCATCCGGAAGCAAGCAGCATTTCACCGTGAGGCCTCAACAGTCAGACGTTCTGGTTTCTCAGATTCGATGTTGCAAAGTTAGGGTGAGATACATCGGAAAGCAAGGAAATGGCATCTACCGACAATTTAAGTAAATCACTATCAAACAACACATTACAATATCGTCATCTCTACAGGGGATAGAATGAAGGAAAAACAAGAGAAGACGGGAAAGAAGAAGATTTGGCAATAGGCTCTACAAGAGAAAGAGCTAAAGAACTGATAATGAATGGATGCTTTGGGGAGCATCTCTACAAGCAGACTTTTTATTGATTACGCGAGCCTTATTGAACCTTGCAGTCATTACAACAAACTTATAGAATCGCCCACGCCACTATTTATTTCATATCTTTTTAATAACGCGTGCAGGATTTCCGGCTACTATAGTATTTGACTCAACATCACGGGTAACCACACTTCCCGCACCTACCACGCTATTTTCTCCAATAGTCACACCCGGAAGAATAGTAGCGCCTGCTCCTATCCATGCCCTACGACAGATATGCACTGGTTTACAAGTAATAACCATCCTGTTTTCAAGATCATGATTATTTGATATAAGTTGTACATTAGCGGCTATTTGTACTTCATCATCAATGGTAATGCCACCGGCAGACATCATCAGACAGCCGTTCATGATAATAACGTTTCTCCCTATTTTTACATTATGGGCGCGTACCACTGTTAGCGGGGTATTAATCCGGCTCCCCGTCCCCATATCAGGGAAAAGCCGGTGAAGCAGTTCGTCATATTCTTCTGTCATCGGCATAGTGTGGTTCAACCGGAAAAGCAGTTGTGCCTGCTCCTTCGCCAAGAGCAAATCCGCTTCGCTTTGGTGGGCACAGTCTATTCTTATTTCTTTCATTGTTCTGTTTTTATTTTTTTGCAAAGATAGCCTGTCATTTTCAATGTCGTAATAGATAAATTACGGATTTAACAACCAAATTTCCGGTTTTATGATTTAATTAGCAGGCTATTTATTTCTCATATACACCACATTCCTCCCCGCTCCGCACCTCTTCAGCAGCCCATCCTCAATAAACAGGTTCAAGTCCGTAACCGCCTGCTTCACACTGCGTCCTGTCAAGCGGGCATACTGTGCACGGTTGATGCAGGGCTGTTCCTGCCGCAAGTATTCGTCGAGCAACCGGAAACGCTGCTCTACGGACAGAAGCGGCGTAGAAGATTCGGGCTTGGACGCTGACTGAGGATGGCGTTCCAACTTCATCTTTTTATCCAATTCCTTATAGAATTCCTTCCCCAAACGGAAGTTCAAACCGCGAAGCGTCACCGAAGCGGCACGCAGTTCTTTTTTTTTCCATTGCTTCGCGACGGCAATTCAGTGAAGGGGTGAAATAGCCAAGTTCGCCCAGTTCCACCGTCCAACCATCGGCAAGGCAGTCACGCAACTCGTCCATAAAGGCGGCCATCGCACCTTCCAACAGGCTGCGGCTGATGCCGGTGAAAAGATGGACACGGTTTATAAACTCTTTCCGATCAATGGTTCCTTTAGGTATGAAACGGGCGTAAAGGGGTTGCTGTTCACCGGTTTGGCGAATGTCAGGCTTCTCAAAAAGATCATAATATGCACTCATCTATCTATTTTTTATGGGGTACTCCACATCAGAAAACATGAAGTGCCGGGGTTAAGTGGTCGCGCCGCCATTTCTATCTCTTTTTCCTACGACGGCTAAGGGAAATCGCAGTAAACGCTTATTCTTTCTATCATGGAGAAAGTTTCTTTCCACCACGGGGATTCTTTCTTTCCACCATGGAGGAAAGAAAGAATCCCCGTGGTGGAAAGAAATAGTATTCGTATGCAAATGTACTAAGCTTCGGCAACAAAAGCAATAAGAATGCCTAAGAAAAAGATTAATCGACCGCAAAGAGATTTCTCATGCCAGAAACATCCAAACATTTCCGAGGACTTGGCATTGAGAAGCTGGAAAAGAACTGGTATGTGCACCCAGTGTTCAAGATGGATTTCAACGGAGTAGTTTATAAAGAAGAAGGTTAGAGAAGGCGAGACCAATGACCATTGAAAAATGGGAAGAAATGCGATGAACACCCCGCATTTCTTCCCATTCTCCAACAGTCACACTATCTTATTTACTTCAATTCAAACGGTACCACCCCGCGGACATCTGCAGAAGAAGCACCGATATAAGCCTTGAACTTACCCGGTTCGGCCGTCCATTCACCCGCCGTCTCATCATAGAACTTCAAGTCCTCCGGAGTTATTGTGAAGGAGACTTCTTTTTCTTCACCCGGCGCCAAAGCTATCTTTCGGAAAGCCTTCAACTCTTTCAGCGGACGCAGAACACTGCATTTCTCATCACCGATATAAAGCTGCACGACCTCTTTTCCGGCAACGCTTCCTGTATTCTTCACGGGGATGGTTACAGTCAGTGTGCCATCAGCGGCAATCGTTTTGGCGGACGCTACCGGTTTGCCATAAGCAAATGTCGTATAACTCAAACCATATCCGAAAGGAAACAAGGCCGGTGTTTTCTTAGTGTCATGCCAGCGATAGCCTACCAGGATATCTTCCTTATAAACCTGCTTGATACTATCTCCCGGATAACTCAGTTCATCAAAGGCATGGGCGCCGCAATCTGTCAGTTTCACCGGGAAAGAGAAAGGTAGTTTTCCACTGGGATTGACCGCGCCACTCAAAACATCGGCAAAGGAATTGCCACCCATAGAGCCCAGATACCAGCCTTGCACAATAGCCGGAACTTTGTTCAGCCACGGCATCTCCACAGCATTACCACTCAACAACACCAACACCAGATTCTTATTAACACTCAGCAAAGATTCTATCAATTCATTCTGCCCGAACGGCAAGCCATACGTCAGGCGGTCGCCGGCTTCACAGTCCTGGAAGTGATTTTTGTTTAATCCGCCGAATAAGATAACCAGGTCAGCATCTTTAGCCAGTTCCGTTGCAGCGGTACGTAAAGAGTCTGTTATGGCCTGCGGGATTTCTTCGGCACGACCATACATAGGGCGTCCGGCGGCATAACCTTGGGTATAAGTCACCTTGTCACCATACAGGGAGCGCATACCATCCAACGGAGAAACCATATCCTTCACTTTCAGTTCGGAGGAGCCACCGCCCTCGTTCAACAAGCGGACGGCATTATCACCAACTACCAGGATGCGCTGGTATTTTGCTGCATCAAGCGGTAGTAGCGGGGCTGCGGTTTTCTGCCGGGAAGTTCCCTTGGAGGCAGTTGCCGGAGCATTCTTCAGAAGCACAATACCTTCGTTGCCAATCTCACGGGCTGCCCGGTAATGCTCTTCAGAAGTCAATGAGCCGTATGGTTTCTGACGATTCATCGCTGTACGGAATATCAGGCGGAGGATACGGGAAGCTTTATCATCTACCGTACTCATGGGAACTTTACCCTCCTTCAACATCCGGAGATAAGGACTTGCCAGATAATAATCGTCATAAGTAAATGCACTTTCAGAAGTCAGACCGTTGGTATAAGAGCCCATTTCAATGTCCAGGCCGTTCATGGCAGCTTCGTAGGTGTCGTGGGCACCGCCCCAGTCGGTTACAACTACGCCATCAAAGCCCCAGTCATCTTTCAATATCTTATTCAACATCAAGTCGTTGTGACAGGCATGCTGACCACGTATCTTGTTGTAAGCTCCCATCACTGTCCAGGCACCGCCTTGTTGTACAGCAGCTTTAAAAGCGGGCAGATAGATTTCGTGCAGGGCACGGTCACTTAGTTCCACATCTATATGACCGCGCCATAACTCCTGGTTGTTCAGCGCGTAATGTTTCACACTGACGGCTACACCGTTTTTCTGTACTTCCTGAATATAAGGCACACACATTACTCCCGCCAGATAAGGGTCTTCACCCATATATTCAAAGTTCCGGCCATTCAACGGAGTACGATAGATATTAACACCGGGACCGAGAAGCACATCTTTTTCGCGATAACGCGCTTCTTCACCAATGGCTTTGCCGTAGATGGCGGACATTTCTGGATTCCAGGTGGCCGCAAGGCAGGTCAGGGCGGGAAATGCAGTGATGCTGTCGTTTGTCCATTTGGCATAGCCCCAGTCATTCCAGTTGATTTCAGCACGGACGCCGTGGGGGCCATCACTCATCCAAAGTTCGGGAATGCCGAGCCGGGGGACGCCGGGGCTGCTGAATTTACTCTGGGCATGGCAAAGGGCTACTTTCTCTTCCAGCGTCATGCGGCTGAGAGCATCTTTCACGCGTGCTTCAATAGGTTGGGTATCATCTAAATACACAGGAGTCTGCGCAGTCAGAGTTCCTACTGAGCAGGAAAACAAAAGGGTTGCAAAGAGTTGTTTCTTCATAATTATTACATTTAATAAGATAAGTAGTTAGTAGTTGGTAGTAAGTAGTTACTATTTACTACTTGCAGCCATCACCGCCGATTTTAATCCATCTGCCGTAGCCGTCAGCTTAATCCCTCCTGACTGACTGTTGTTCTGAATCACCACCAAGCACTTCCCGTAGAAAGCCTTGCGACGGTCGGCCTTGAAGGGTTCCATAGAAATGGGACTGCCATTATCCACACCAGCAATGAAGCCCGCACCTTGCACATCAAACATGACCTGATTATCCGCATTCGGACAAAGATTACCATCCTTATCCAATATCTCTACCGATATGAAAATGAGGTCTTTCCCATCCGATTTTATTTCACTCCGGTCAGCCGTCAGCCGTATCTGCGCAGGTTCACCCGCAGTGCGGATTTCCCGTTCGAGCACCGTCTTTCCATTCCGGCGTGAAACGGCACGTACCACACCCGGTTCATACTTCACGCGCCACATCACATGAAAATCATCTTTTCCTTTTGTACGGATGCCTTGTGACTTACCGTTCACAAAAAGTTCCACTTCATCGGCATTATTATAGTAGGCCCACATATCGATGTCCTGGCCCGGCGTCCAGTTCCAATGCGGGAAGAGATGCAATACCTCTTTTTCGGGATTCCATTCCGACTGGTAGAGGTAATACACATCTTTCGGGAAACCGGCCAGGTCTACAATTCCAAAATAAGAACTGCGTGCCGGCCATCCGTAGGGAGTGGGTTCTCCGATATAATCAAATCCCGTCCAGACGTATTGTCCGCTGATAAAAGCGTTGTTCTTCACATGGCGCATGGTTCCTTCATGGCTATTCCCCCAGGGAACATGGCAATTATCGTATGAAGAACAAGAGAACGAAGCATCATAATAAGGCTTATCCCAACGTTCGGGACAAAGCACCGTTTCATCACTCGGCATACGGTAATAACCGCGCGTCATCAGTGCCGACACACTCTCCGTCACAATAAACGGCTTACCGGGAAAGTTTTCGGGTACACCTGCAAACCAATCGTCATGATAATTAAAGCCGATGATGTCCAACGCTTCTGAACGGAATAAATGATTATTCGGATTCGGCTCATTACAGCCTGCCGTCACGGGACGGGTGGAATCCAGTTTCTTCACCATATCCACCAACTTTTTCGTCAGCAAAGAATTGACACTCATCTCACCTTCCTTTGCCAGCATACTTTTGTCATGTCCGAAATTCAGTATCAGGTTTGCCTCTTCAAGGGTAAGCGTATCTGCCTTCGCATCCGACCATTGTTCGAGCACTTCATTGCCGATGCTCCAGATGAAGATGGAAGGATGGTTGCGGTCGCGGAGTATCAGGTCGGTCAGATCGCGTTCGTGCCAGTCGTTGAAGTAACGGGAATAGTCATGGGCTGTTTTTCGTTTCCGCCACATATCGAATGTCTCGTCCATCACGATGAAGCCCATACGGTCGCAAAGGTCGAGCAATTCCGGTGCGGGCGGGTTATGGGAACAACGGATGCCGTTACAGCCCATTTCTTTCAGTATCTCCAACTGGCGTTCGATGGCACGGAGGTTGACGGCTGCGCCCAGACATCCCAAGTCGTGGTGCATACAGACACCGTTTATCTTCACTTGTTCTCCGTTCAGGATGAATCCTTTCTGTGCATCGAAACGAAAAGTACGGATGCCGACAGGGGTATCATAGACATCAAGTACTTCACCGGTCTTTTTCTCTTTGACAATGCTTCTTACTTTATATATATAAGGGTTATCAAGACTCCAAAGGTTCGGATTATCCAAGACCATCTCCTGCTCCACCCGATTCGGAACGGCAGACATCATCTGAACCTCCGAAACAGTCTCTCCCACCACATTTCCGTCAGCATCAATCAGCCGGGATTGCAGAATGATATCCGCCAGAGGAACAATTTCCGAATCGAACACAACATACGTGCCGTCGGCTTGCCTCACTGAATCCGTCATTTGTGCCTCAACGTCGTATTGCAATTGGGTACGTATCACTAACCGGGCATTGTTCTTGGATACTTCATCAGCCACGACGTAGGTACCCCATTGCGATACGTGCACCGGATTGAGTTTTGCGAGCCACACATTGCGGTAGATGCCGCAGCCCGAATACCAACGGGAATTGGGTTGCTCGGCATTGTCCACACGGACGGCAATGACGTTCTTTTCCCCCCACTTGATATGGGGAGTCAGGTCGTAACTGAATGAAACATATCCGTAAGGGCGTACACCAAGGGAATGACCGTTGATGAAAACTTCGGAGTTCATGTATACGCCGTCAAAGTCAATCCTAAGGCGTTTGCCTTCGTCCGCTTTATCAGCTATGAAGGTTTTGCGATACCAACCGATGCCGCCGGGCAACGCACCGCCACCCGTACCGGAGGGATTGTCCTTGCTGAATTCTCCTTCGATAGCCCAGTCATGCGGCAGATTCAATGTCCGCCAAGCCGTGTCATCGTAGTCGGGACGGGAGGCCAATGAATCATCACCTAAACGAAAGGTCCAGTCGGCGGTAAAGTCCTGCCGACGGTCGTTCGTCATCTTCTCAACGGAGGTGCAGCTTCCTACCGTCAGAAAAAGAAGAAAACAGGATATTTGTATTAGTAATAATCGTTTCATGATCTTTATTCTATAAATGATAATTTAGCGGGCGGATGCCCGCTAAATTATCATTTAACTGTTTACAGCTTCACCTTCTGCCCCTTCCCGTCATACTTCACCACCGTACCTTTAGCCTTCATATCAAAAGGCTGTGGTTTATCCTTACCCACCTTCACAATATTGAATGTACGTTCTTTCAGCATACCGGGGAATTCACCGGCACGGTCACCGATAGTCACACTCCCTTCGGCATCGTTGTAAGTAAACGGAATAGTGGCATATTGCCCCTTTTCATAATTGTAATTCACACCTTCATCCTCATACAACGTGAACGCACCGTCCCGGCCGACATACACATACAGCGTAATTTCCTCCGCCGGTTTCTCATCACTATACTGCATGTCCGGACCGTATGGAACAATCGCCCCCTCACATACATAAAGCGGCATACGCTCGTATGGAGCATCCACATTCAGCCGCTGTCCGCCAGCCACATACTTACCGGTATAGAAATCATACCAGCCACAACCTGCCGGGAAATAGACCTCACGGCTACGTGCTCCGTATTCATACACCGGAGCCGCCATCAGTGTCGGACCGAACATAAACTGGTCACTTATATTATTCACCTTCGTATCTTCCGAAAAATCCATCACCAGCGGACGCATGATTGTATAATCATCAAAATACGTCATACCCGCCAACGAGTAGATATAAGGCATCATCGTATAACGCAGCTTCGTATAATACACGATGGAATTATAAGCCGGATGGCCTTCCGGAGCAATATTCCACACCTCGCGGAACGGATACTGACCATGCGCACGGAACAACGGACAGAATGCACCGAACTGATACCAACGCGTATTCAACTCACGCCATTCCTTATAATCCGCATTTTCCCGGCCGGTCTTATCAAATTCCTTCTGCCCATCCTCATAACGCCTTTCCACACAGAAACCACCGATGTCCATCGTCCAGTAAGGAATGCCGCTGACGGCAAAATTCAGTCCGGCAGAAATCTGCGCTTTCATATCTTCCCAGCGCGTAGCTATATCACCGCTCCATGTGGCCGTAGAGTAACGTTGCAATCCGGCAAAGCCCGAACGGGTCAACAGGAATACGCGTTTATCATTATCCACGGCACGCTGCCCGTCATAGATAGCCTCAGCATTCATCAGCGCATACGCATTGAAATACTGGTCGGAAGGGCCGAGGGCAGTCGGGCCGCACAGTGCTTTCCGATAGGCCAGATCAGTGCAGTCGCGCACATTCGGCTCGCTGGCATCCATCCACCAGGCATCAATCCCGAGCGGATAAAGATGATCTTCCATCTGTTTCCAGAAAAGCTTGCGCGCACCTTCGGCGTACGCATCATAGAATGAGCCGACATAACCTGGACCAATCCAGTCGCGGATACTATCCTTTACCGCCTGCTGGTACATCCAACCTTTCTCGTCAAACTCTTTATAATGTTCCGTAGTCCGATAGAACTTCGGCCAGACAGAAATCATCATCTTGGCATTCAGCGCATGAATGGAATCGACCATACCTTTCGGATCGGGAAAACGCGCCTTGTCAAACTCGTGGCTACCCCAAGCATTTTCAGGCCAATAGCTCCAGTCCAACACAATATTATCAATGGGAATCTGACGGCGGCGGAACTCTTTCAAGGCATCCAGTATCTCGTCCTGAGTCTTATAGCGTTCGCGGCTTTGCCAGTAGCCCATCGCCCACTTCGGCATAATCTGCGATTTTCCTGTCAGGTCACGATAACCGCCGATCACTTCGTCCATATTATCACCGTAAACGAAGTAATAATCTATCTCGTTCTGCATTTCCCCCCACCAGGATTGCTTGTTCTGTTCTTCGGCAGGCACAGGAGACAATGCACGCAGGCCGCAATAAGAGACATATCCGTCGGGAATCCATTCAATCTTCAAAGGAACACGCTTACCGGCTTTCAGGTCAACTGCAAACTTATAGCTGTTCGGGTTCCAGGCCGTACGCCAACGTTCGGAAACCACCAGTTCATTATCAATATACACTTTCGTATAACCTGCATAATAAAGGATGAAACGGAACTCCCCGCTTTCCATCGGCTCTATCTCACCCTCGTAAGTCACTTGCGAACCCATGAAAGGGAATCCCTCAGGCAGATTCACCACTTTGGATAAATCCTCGGACTTCAGATGTTCAAAATAGATGGAGTCTTCCCTGCGCACCAGCGTCTGCGAACTTGCCGTTGCAGCGGGCACATAGGTTCCGGTCAAAGCCCCTTCCTTGCCTTCTTTATCATAGAGTTTGAACACAGAACTCAATTGCGAATAATCGCGCGGGGCGCCAAAACGACACAGCGAATAGCTATCCCACAAAATCCCATAATTCTTATTGGAAACAATGAAAGGCACAGAGACTTTCGTGTTATACTGGAAGAGTTCCTCGTTCTTTCCTTTATAGTTGAATTCATCAGCCTGATGCTGCCCCAGTCCGTAGAATGCCTCATCATCGGGCGACCGGAATACCTGACGCACCGTATAAGCCTTCGTACCCTGCACTTCAATGGGTTCAAAAGTTCTTCCGTCCGCATCTTCCGCCAGTATCAGATTTCCCGCAGCATCCGTGAAACGTACCTCTCCCGTAGCTTTGGACACAACGGCACACACCTGTGAAGTCTTTACCGAAACGGTTTCTTCACTCTCCTCCACACTAAAATCCGTTTTGTTTTTCCGGGGAACGGTAATCAGACTCTCTGTCTTCGAAAAGTTCTTTTCAGGAGTCGCCGACACGCGGATCAGCTTCTCTCCCATCACTTCGACCCGCACTTTGCGCACGTCTGTCGGTTGTTCTTGCTCGACATTTACAATAATGCCACTACTCGTCTTTTCATACCCGCGACCGGAACATGCCATCAGCATCCATCCGGCGAGCAAATAAACTGAAGTGTTTTTCAATTTCATATTATTGTTTTTAAAGTTGTTTTCTCCGGTTGTAAAAGTAGAAAATCAAAGGCAAAACAAGCCCTTCCGATGTTGAATGGAAAGGGCTTATTTGATTTATGGAACTATCAGATGTTTCAGTAATGGGTACTTTTTGTTATTTGCCCTCCTTTTCCTGGTATACAGAGGGTAAAACGCCAAATTCGTCCTTGAAATATTTACTGAAATACTTGGGATTGTTGAACCCCACCTGATAGGCAACTTCCGATACATTCTGCTGACTTTCACGCAAAAGTTGGGCGGCACGTTTCAAGCGGATGATGCGGATAAATTCAATCGGAGTCTTACCGGTGATCTGCAACAGCTTCTTGTACAGGTGCACCCGGCTCATTCCCAACTCGTGACTCAGTTCTTCCACTGATAAGTCGGAACGGGAAATATTCGCTTCCACATATTTAATCGCATTTTCAATGAGTTTCTCATCCATCGATGTAATGACGATCTCACTCGGTTCAGGGTCTATACGGGTACGGAGCTTGTTCTTGCTGCTCAAATCTATCAGTTTGCGCATCCGCAATATCAGCACTTCCATATTGAAAGGTTTCGTCACATAATCGTCCGCACCAATGGTCAGGCCTTCCACCTTGTTTTCCACCGACTGCTTGGCCGTGAGCAGTACGAACGGGATATTGCTCGTGCGCTTATCCGCTTTCACCCAACGGCACAGTTCATTACCATCCATTTCGGGCATCATTACGTCACTGACGATGATGTCCGGCATCAGCTCCGGTATGACTTGCCAGGCTTCTTTTCCGTTTACAGCTGATTCCACGCGGAAATACAGGCTTAATGTATAGCGCATAAAAGAAACAAAGTCCTCATTATCATCTACAATCAGTGCCAATGGTTTCTTTCTCCCTTCTTCATCCGGCAGCTCAGTTTCCGGTTTTTCTTCTGATTCCAACGCCAAAACGGCCGCATCCTCTTCCGCCGCTTCTTCGGAGAGCGGAGTAGCCACATTGACAACGGAATGTTTCACAGGGATATCTACCACAAACACACTACCCGTACCTACATTATCAAATACACGAACCACACCGCCATGCAGCGTAACGTAATCGCGCACCAGGCTCAGCCCGATGCCGCTACCCGTGGTAGAACTTCCGTTTCCCTTGCGTTCCGACTGATAGAAGCGTTCGAATATCCGCTCCTTGTCCGCATCACTGATACCTACGCCTGTATCGGACACTTTGATTTCCAACGTCTCGGCAACCCCTTTCAGCAACTCCAGCGAAACGTCCACACGTCCGCCATCAGGAGTGAACTTGAATGCATTGGAAAGCAGGTTCATCACCACTTTACCTATCTTGTCTTCATCAAACGACATATTCAGCGATTCTATCGCCGAGAAGAAAGTGAGATGCACATTCTTCTTTTCAGAGAGCATCAGGAACGAATTGCAAATATTATGCACATACGATACGATCTCTCCTTCGGAAAGGCTGAGATGCAGGCCCGCCACTTCATTCTTGCGGAAGTCCAGCAACTGATTCACCAGATTCAGCAAGCGTGAGGCATTGCGGTGCATCAACTTCAGCTGGCCCAGTTTTCTTTCGTCCTTCGTCTCTTTTATCATGCTCTCCAAGGGTGAGATAATCAGCGTCAACGGAGTACGCAACTCATGGCTCACATTGGTAAAGAAACGGAACTTCATCTGGTTCACCTCCTCATTCCTTTCCGCTTCATGCTCCATTTGCTGTATCTTGAATTTATTACGTTCACGACGCAACACGGCATTGCGGGCAAGCATCAGTACCCCAATCAGCAACAGAGCATAAACGGCATACGCCCACGAAGTCATCCAGAAAGGCGGCCGGATGATAATCTTCAGGCTTGCTTCCTCCGTTCCGGCGTATCCGTCGCTATTGACGGCTTTTACTTTCAGCATATAAGTGCCGGGCGCCAGGTTCGTGTAAGTGACGCGGTGCATATCGGCCATGCCCGACAACCAGTCTTCGTTAAAACCTTCCAGCTTATACAAATACTGGGTCTTATCAGGCAAAATATAATTATCCGATGCAAACAGAACGGTGAAGACATTCTGTTTATAGTCGAGCTCTATCTCCCTGACTTTATTCAATGACTCGCGCAGCAGGACACGCCCTCCGTATTCCTTCCCGATTTCAATCTCTTCATTGAACAGCTGGAAGCCGGTAAACATCACTCTCGGCAGCGTTAGGTTATATTTGATATCATTGGGACTGAAAGTATTGAGTCCGTACATCCCCCCCATCGCAATCTCTCCCGAAGTGAGCCGTTTGATAGAACGCTGATTGAACTCCGCACCTTGCAGGCCATCCTTATCATCATATATATAATAGTGGAAAGCATAATCTCCGGTTTTCGTATCAATGGAAGGAATAATATTCAGCACTCCGTTCGCCGTGGTCATCCACATATTTTTATTCTCGTCCTCTGCAATACCGGCAATATATTCTTTTGCTTCGTCCTGTCCGGAAGAGACTATCTGCAAATGGTCGTTCTTCGGATTATACAGATTCAGTCCATTGCGTGTCCCTATCCATATCAGTCCGCGGCTGTCTTCATAAACCTGGTTGATGCTTTGATTGGAGAAACGCTGGTTTCCCGACAGGTTGCCTACCATATTGGTTATCTTCCGAGTGTTCAAATCCATAATGGCAACACCCGTAGAAGAGGTGCCGATAACAAGCCGGTTGTTGCGAGTGATGCAAATAGAAGAAATATGATTGGAGATGAGGTCGGAATTAGCCATGGTATAAGTGACAAACTTCCCCGTCTTCGGGTTCAGGCATTGCAGGCCTCCACCCAATGTACCAATCCATATATTTCCATCCTTGTCCTCCGCCAATGCCCAGACATTATTATTAGCCAGTGAGTTCTCATCTCCGGGGCGATTGCGGTAATTCACGAAACGCTTGCCGTCAAAACAATCCAGACCTTCCCAAAAAGTGCCTATCCACAGTTTACCGTCGGTTGCCTGCAACAGAGTGACAATTACATTGGAAGCTATGGAATTTCCCGCCCGTGAGTGGGTATATATTTTCTTTTCGTCCGTCAGCGAATTCCAGTGCATCAACCCGGCATCGTTGCTGCCCAGCCATAGGCAACCGTTTCCGCACTCTTCCAGGCAGTTGATATCGCCCAAGCGATTGATGGAAAACTTGAAGATGCCCTCGTTATAATAGGCCACACCTTTCTTATAAGTACCTATCCACATCACTCCGCCTTCGTCCTCATAAAGCACATTAATGGTATTATTGGGCAATCCGCGTTCATCGTCCACATTGTAAGTGAGCGAAACGGTTTCGCCGGTCGTCTTGTTCCAGATGTCAATGCCGTCCTGGTCTTTCCCGAACCAGATGCGCCCCCGCCTGTCCTGGGCAATGGCCACCACATGAGCCTGCCCCCTGTCGCTGAAGTTCCACTGCGACCGCCACTTCTTTGCAGGCAGATTGTATGCCCACACGCCGGGAGCGCCGTATATCCATAAATCATCATCCTTGTCCACATACAAGAAGAAGATTTCTGTGCGGGTGCCCATCTCTTTCATGATATCCGTCAACTCCCATTTCACCTTCACTTCTTCACGGTCAATGCAAAGCACGTGTCCGTTATCATATACCACTACAACGCCGTCTTTACACTCGACAATATCCATGACGATACCTTCCGGCATCCCCTTCCCGCCGAAAGACAGAACTTCCGCCTTCTTTTCTCCGGGGCGGTAACGATAGCATCCCTTCCCATCCACTGCAAACCACATATTCTTCCGGCTGTCGACAAACACAAATCGCGGCGTCCCGTCTATCCCGATGTCCCACATATAGGAACGCACATCGCGCACAAAATCTTCCGTGTCCCAGTTATAAATCACATACCCACTTTCGCCGGTACGTATCCACAGGCGCCCTTCTCCGTCCTCCGTAATCTTTTCGATGTAACTGTTCGGCAAGGATGCCGGGTCATTGTCCGAACTGTAAAAGACCTTGAAACGGTAACCGTCGTAGCGCGCCAGGCCGGATGCAGTTCCAAACCACATAAAGCCTCTCGAATCCTTGTAAATCGAATTGATTTGGTTGCTGGGCATTCCGTCCCTGACTTCCAGATGTTTGAACATAATGTTGTGTGCAACGGTAGAGGAGCACACCATAACGACCAGTACGATAAGTAAAATCAGTTTCTTCATGGCATTAGGTATAAGGGAAGTAGTTAATGCATTGCAAATGAAACAAAAAGTAACTGTAATAGCAAGGCTTTCCCACTGTTTTTTTTATCATTTGATACCCCATCATTTGTTTCAACAACAGAAAATAGGGAAGCCACTTCCCTCACAGAAGCCGCTCCCCAGAACCAATCAAAAAAAAACCTGTATTAAAAACCTATCTCTCAGCTAAGAGAACCTACATTTATGAAAAACCTATCTTTCCCAATTAGTTTGCAATCCCCTCTATCAGAGCATCCAGTGCTTGCTGGTCGTAAACCTTACAGGTATTGCGGTTAAAGAGAGCCATCGTATTGTCTCCATTATATCCATTGTCCCAGTAGAAAGGAACAAGACCATACTTTCCGGCATTGGCAACCACCGTTTTCAGATAGTAAGCGCGCGAAGCCAAATGCTTGGTCAGCTCATCTCCGGTTAGGGAAGAACGCCTGTTGGCACCAAACTCACCCAGAATCACCGGAATGCCCTGGCTTACATATTTCGTCTGCATCTTTTTGAAAAGAGCTTCCATTTCCGCTTCCGCACTTGCATAACCGGCGGGCTGGTAATTTCTGTCAGATCCGTCCACATGATATTCGGCTCCCCAGAAGTAGGCCATCTTTCCCCAACTCTCATCCGCCGTCATTCCGCAGAAGTGCCACGGGGTGTAGTAGTGTATCTCTACCATCAAACGGTCGGCTACATTATCCACTGGCAGCTGGCCATAATCCGAAGTATTCGTGATATCCGTATTGGGTCCCTGCACAATCAGGTTGCGGACTGCATTATTTCCACCCGTAGCACGCACGGCATCTATGAAGGTCTGTTCGTATGACTTCAATACTTCCATTTCAGCGGCATTAGCAGCATTGGGCTCGTTACATCCGGCAAATAGCAAATGTTCGTCATAGTCCTTGAACTTCTCGGCAATCTGCGTCCACAAAGCCTTCTGCACCTTGTTCACATTGTCCTGTACGGCTACTTTACAATTCTTTTCCAGCCAGCCTCCGTCATAGTGGATATTCAGGATGACATACATATTCTCGGCATAACAATAATCCACCACTTCCTGCACACGGTTCAGCCAGGAAGCTTTTATTGTATAGTCCGTCTCATTCTCCATATATCCATACCAGGCACAAGGAATGCGCACAGCATTGAAACCGGCAGCTTTTACGGCACTGATCATTTTCTGTGTAGTTGCGGGATTTCCCCATTTGGTTTCTCCCGGATCCATGTCACTCAGCGAGTTCGTTCCCCACACAAAACCGTTTGTGTAAGTCACATTGCATGCTTCCAAAGAATTACCCAGATTCCAACCGAGTTTTATCTTCGCAGCCAAAGTCATGGCATCACTTTCCATGCCGACATCAGGCAGTTCACCGGCAAGCTGCTTTACTGTGACGGTTTCCGTAAAATCTCCCAGAGTAAAGGTGATGGTCCCTTCGCGAGCCTCACCATAATGGGCGGCAATGCTAAAGGTTTTAGTCACCGCAGACATTGCACGGGTATTAGTCTCACGTATCCAGCTATCATGAATAGTGACCGTGACATCACCATTCGCTTTCAGATTCACCGTAAAGATTCCACCTTCAGCAGCAACCGCTTCGGGAGAACAGGATTCTACAATCAGTCCGTTGGCTGCCACCTGCACAACGTTGAACGTTTCCGTCAAACCACCGCCGTTCACGGTAATAATGGCAGTGCGTTCCACCGCATCAGGATTTTCTTCCACCGTCACCGTATATTTAAGGACTGTAGCCGAAGCGGAAGCAGCTGGAGTTATAGTACACCAATCCTGATTGCTGGTGACTTCCAGCGACACATTCGACTTGATAGAAAGTGTGCTCGTTCCTCCTGTTTTGGAGAAATTCATTCCATTCGTCAGAATGTTTTCAGAAATTACGATTTCCGGCGCAGCCGGCTCATCATTACTGTCAGAACAAGCTGTCAAGACAGGAAAAAGGGACAGTACGGATAGTACCAGGCAAATCCCCAGTTGTTTAATAGTATTTTTCATCTTATTCTTTTTTATCATTAGCCTTAATTTTATTGCGGAGCATTGTTATAGACAGACTGCAATGTGTAGGAAGCATCTTCCGTGAAAACAGCCTTCTTCATTACTCCTACTATTTCCTCCGCATTATTCAGATAATCACCCGTAGCATGATTGAACAGACCGGACTCTTCCTTTCCTGCCCCTGTTCCACCGTTGTCCCAGTAGACCGGCGCCATACCATACTCTTTCGCCGCTTTGCACACATATTCCAGATAATACTTGCGGAAGGATTCTTCACGGGCAGTCGCACGATGCACACAACCCATCTCTCCAATATATACCGGGATGCCTTTATCCACGTAAGCCGCCTTCAGTTTTCCGAATATATTCTTCACATTGTCTTCATCTCCTCCGCTGACTTTCTTGCCCGCAGCCCCGGTATGTCCCCATTCAGAATAGGTCGCATTCAATGTATACTCGTAAGGGTCGTAGAAATGCACAGCTACCATCAGACGATTCTGCACCTTATCCGTGGGCAGTTTGAAAGAGCTTATCGTAAGCTCCGGATTGGTGCAGTAGCCCGGCACACCGAGAAAACGGTCGGCATTCTCACCACCAACGGCACGCACCGCATCCACAAACACCTGGTTCCACTCGTTCAGCACCGCATATTGTTTTCCACCGTCCGTGCGGTTCTCTCCCCAGCCCCAGCCGCCGTCATGTATTTCGTTCATCGACTCGAATGCCAGGAAGTTTCCTTTATCTTTAAACCGTTCTGCAATTTGCGTCCATATAGCTTCCAACTCGGCCTTGACGGCAGTATTCTTGCTTTCACTCTTGGCAGCCTCCTTTATATTCAGCCAATAACTGCTGTCCGCCCCATCATGATGAATATTGACAATGGCATTCAAGCCTGCCTTCTCCGCATAACCTACTACCTCGGCAACACGGTCCAACCATGCTTTCTCAATTTCATAGCCGGGAGCGGCCCCGATATGTCCCATCCAGGTGACCGGAATACGTACCGTAGTGATTCCTGCGGCAGCCAGTTTGTCAAACAAGGCTTGCGTTGTCTTCCGGTTGCCCCAGATTGTTTCATTAGCTATGCCATTACTATATGCATCCAGTTGATTTCCCAGATTCCAACCCAAGCCCAGGCTTTTGGCTACAGCCCAGGGGGTCTCTCCTGCAATTTCATTCGAACCGGGTTCAGCGGGCTCACCGGGTTCATCAGGTTCATCAACCTCACCGACCAACTGCACGATGTTGAACTTCTGTTCCGCCAAGTTACCACCCTTCACGCTAATAGTAGCCGTGCGCTCATCCGTACCGGTATTGGGTTCTACATCTATCGTATATTTAAGGACTGTGCTCGAAGTGGAAGAAACCGGGGTCACCGTACACCAAGTCTGACTGCTGGTAACTTCCAGCGGCACATTCGACTTAATAGAAAGTGTATTTGTTCCTCCGGTTCCGGAGAAGTTCAGTCCGTTCGTCAGAATATTTTCAGGGATCACGATTTCCGGCATAACGGCTTCATCATCATTGCTGGAGCAAGCCACTGCAAAAGCGGAAAGCGCAATCGTGAAAAGAAAGACAAGATAAGTTTTAATTTTATTCATGACCGTAATGTTTTTCGTTCTTAAATGTCAGGTTAAGGATAGAAATCCGTGTTGGCAAAGATAGGGCAAAACGGACATACAGTTGATTCAGGATGTTATATGGAACGGTATAATTTGTTATCACCCCGGGATAAAAGGTTTCCAATAGCCGACATATCGTCCGCAGGCTTTGCCGGAACCGTGTAAAGCCCTATCTTTGAGAATAAATGTTACTCATATCTGACTTATAAAAACACTTTTAACATGAAGAAATTCCTTTTATTCTTATGTGTGACGATGGGCATGAGCTGTTTCTCACACGCTCAACAAGGTTATCAGAATCCCGTCATTCCCGGTTTCCATCCCGATCCCAGCGTTTGCCGGGTAGGTGAAGACTACTATCTGGTGAACAGCAGTTTCTGTTATTTTCCGGGTGTTCCGCTGTTTCATAGTAAAGACTTGATTCATTGGGAACAGATAGGCAACTGCCTGAGCCGCCCGTCGCAGGTGAAACTGACCAATGCAGGAACGTGGGGCGGCATCTACGCCCCTACCATCCGCCATCACGAAGGTGTATTCTATATGATAACCACCAACGTCTCGGACAAAGGAAACTTCCTGGTGCACGCCACCGACCCTCGCGGAGAATGGTCCGACCCCGTATGGATAAAACAAGGGGGTATCGACCCGTCCCTCTATTTTGAAGACGGGAAATGTTACCTGGTGAGCAATCCGGACGTAGGCATCTATCTATGTGAAATCAACCCCATGACCGGAGAACAGCTTACAGCATCCAGACGCATCTGGAACGGCACGGGAGGACGCCACCCGGAAGGACCGCATATTTATAAGAAAGACGGCTGGTATTACCTGCTGATTTCCGAAGGTGGAACGGAATACGGGCATAAAGTGACCATCGCCCGCAGCCGCGACATCGACGGCCCGTATGAAAGCAATCCGGCCAATCCTATCCTGACGCACATAAACAAGAACGCGCAGAACAGTCCGATACAAGGCACGGGACATGCTGACTTCGTAGAGGCTGCCGACGGTTCGTGGTGGGTGGTATGCCTCGCATTCCGTCCGCAGACAGGAAGTCACCATTTGCTGGGACGTGAAACGTTCCTTGCCCCCGTTCGTTGGGATAAGGATGCCTGGCCTGTGGTGAATGGAGACGGAACGATGGCGATTCAGATGGATGTGCCCACTCTGCCGCAATATCCTGTTTCTCCCAAGCCTGTACAAACGACATTCGCAAACGGAAAGTTGGGGCCGGAATGGATCTATCTGCGCAATCCGAAAACAGAGAATTACAGTTGCAGTCCGCAAGGTATGCTCCGGCTGAAGATGACTCCGGTCAGTCTGAACAGTATGGACAGTCCGACGTTTGTAGGCCGCAGACAGCAGCATATTGATTTCACGGCAAGTACTTCGGTAGAATTACAGAAAACCCGTCCGCAGGATGAAGCGGGGTTGACGGTATTCATGGAGAATCATTCGCATTACGATTTGTCTGTCAGGCAGGATGCCGACAAGAAGCAATCGGTAATCCTGCGTTACCGGTTAGGGGAACTGACTCATGTAGAAAAAGAAATCAGCATCCTTGAAGGTAAAGTGCAACTTCGGGTGAAGGGTAATAACGATATTTATTTATTTGAGTACGCCACGGATGGAACGAATTTCCGGGAACTGGGCAAGATGAATGCCCGGTATATCAGTACGGAAACAGCAGGCGGATTTACAGGGATCATCTTAGGAATGTATGCCGTGTCCGGTTCCGCTTCATCAAAGGGGTATGCGGAATTCGGGTATTTTGAGTATCAAGGGGAATAAGAGCAGAAGAGTTCATAGGAAAATGTGACAGAAACCCTGCTTTGTCCATCGAAGAATGTGATGAAGCAGGGCTTTTGTCCATAGGAAAACGTGATTCCCCTTACATAAGCTTCTTTCTATAAGTACAAATGCATCCGGTTAACTAAAACCGTTTCTTCTTGTTAAGTCCAAACTTTAATCGCATTTTCAGTGCAAATTGGTGATCGCATTTCCCTCTGGCACCTCCTTTCCACATCCAACGGGCAGAGTATTCTGCACCGAATCCTAATTGGGAAATGATATAATAAATCAGACTCCACCGACCTTGCGGCACATCAAGGTTCAGAAGCCGTTCCGGCTGGTTCTGAGCCATACCGTTTTCTAAGGAAAGTAGGGAACAAAAAATAATACCCGCAAGAAAACGGATTTCGCACTTAAGCAAGTTGTGTATCATTCTGTATTTCATGGTAATTCACTTTAAATGAATAAAATCATTAGCAATGATATGAAAGATTACTTTACCATTATACATTATCTATTTTTTCTTCCAGTCTTTCAGTTTCCACCCAACGCCCTATTCATGGGACTTTCGGCTGAAGCTTCTTCCTGAAACTACCTTTTTTCAGGGTTCAGCGGGGGAACTTTCAGCCGGAAGTCCCATGAATAGGGCGTTTGCAAACAAGCTGAAAAACTGAAACTAAGGAAACAACCATTTATGGTTTAAAGAAGTTGGATGGTGAACACTCACCACTCAAATAATAAAATACCGGGATCCTCCCCCTTCACTATCCAAAATAACATTACTTATTCCGGATGATAACAAGCAATGTTATCATCCGGAACATTACTTGTTACGAGGCATAACTATATATGTTATCAAGTGAAAACTGTAGAATCGAGGAAAGACTAAAAGTAACGGATAACATATCTGCCGGGAAGGATATATATACCGTGCATGCAGGACATATATACCGTACACGCAGGACATTAAGCTCCTACACGCAGGAAGTTAATATCCAACATGCAGGATATATATATCGTTCGTGCAGGAAGTAGGTAAAACTGAAAGCAAGCAATCGTTTGCAACTATTGCGAATTTCACATAGCATTGTTTACTAACGGCATACAAGTTTTTATTTGCTTGATTTGCTCTTCCTGCATATTAATGATACATTTGCATCATTTATAAAACAACAAACATAGCTACCGATTCTCCTGGGCATCATACTGCTGCTTAGCCTGCTGTCCTACTATCGTTTTGAAAAGCCGATGAACAAACTGATAAAAAGAATACTAAACAATTAATCGAATGGAACAACCTTTATCGAAAACGCCTCGCATTGAGGTAGTAGATGCCTTGAGAGGCTTTGCCGTAATGGCTATCATCCTGGTGCACAATCTGGAGCACTTCATCTTCCCCGTCTATCCCACTGATTCTCCCGCTTGGCTGAATGTCCTGGACCAAGGCGTGCTGAATACTGTCTTCTCCCTGTTTGCCGGAAAGGCCTATGCCATTTTCGCCTTGCTTTTCGGATTTACCTTCTACATTCAATGCAACAATCAGAAGAAACAAGGAAAGGACTTCGGCTACCGCTTTCTGTGGCGCCTCGTACTGCTTGCAGGTTTCGCCACGCTGAATGCCGCTTTCTTTCCTGCCGGTGACGTGCTGTTGCTGTTTGTAGTGGTAGGGGTGGTTCTGTTTCTATTCCGTAATTTGAGCGACAAGATGATATTGGTGTTAGCCATTCTCTTTCTGCTGCAACCGATAGAATGGTATCATTATATAATGAGCCTGATCAATCCGGCACACCAGCTACCCGATTTAGGAGTGGGAGCCATGTATGCGGAAGTGGCAGAGTACACCAAAACAGGAACTTTAGGCCAATTCTTCTGGGGAAATGTTACATTAGGCCAGAAAGCCAGCTTCTTGTGGGCGGTAGGAGCCGGTCGTTTTTTGCAGACAGCGGGGCTTTTCCTGTTAGGGTTTTACATAGGCAGAAAGCAACTGTTTGTCACCAATGAAAAGAATATCCGTTTCTGGATAACGGCGCTCATCATCGGAGCCGTAGCTTTCGCTCCGCTATATCAGTTGAAGGAATTAATCATGAAGAGCGACGCTTTGGTTCAGCAAACGGTGGGAACGGCATTTGATATGTGGCAAAAACTGGCGTTTACCTTTGTGCTGATAGCTTCGTTCATCCTGTTATATCAGAAGAAAGGTTTCAGCAAAGGCGTTTCCAGTCTCCGGTATTATGGAAAGATGAGTTTGACCAACTATATCACGCAGTCCATTCTAGGAGCCATTGTCTACTTCCCGTTCGGGCTTTATCTGGCACCTTACTGCGGCTATACGCTGAGTCTGCTGATTGGCTTGGTCCTGTTCCTGCTGCAAGTGAAATTCAGTAAATGGTGGCTGAGCAAGCACAAGCAAGGACCGCTGGAGCACATCTGGCATAAGTGGACTTGGATAGGCTCGTCACGCGCCAATAAATAAGCTATGGAAATAAAAGAAAGAATTACCCAAACGCTCGCTTTTATAGCCGACGAACTAAAAGAAGTTGCACCTTATTCCTGTATAATCGGAGCCTCAGCCATGATATTGCATGGCTACGAGATTGGCAATACTGCGGACATTGATATACTCACAACTTCAGAAGGTTCTGATAAATTGCAACTCTCCCTTAAGGAATATATGGAAACTGCACCACTTACAAAAGAAAATGAGTTGTTTCGTTCTAACTTTGCACGCTTTCAGCTTCCGCTGATGGATGTAGAGGTTATGGGAGAATTGCAGGTATGTAAAGATAAGGAATGGCGACCGGTCTTTATTGAAGAGTACACAACCCTTCACATAGAAAATGTCGCTATAAGAATACCTACATTGAAAGAGCAAATAAGGGTATTATCCCTTTTCGGCAGAGAAAAAGATTATCGGAGAATTAATCAACTCAGAAACTTGGGAGGGAAATACTAAAAATAAAAATGAGGAAGGCTAAGCGTCTTCCTCATTTTTATTTTTAACACATACGCGTCCTTAATTTCGCGAATGCATCATATTCCACTCCCGACTACCACTGCGGAACAGCAAAAAGATTGTGGAACGTAAACTTCACTTCCATAGAACTGCTGAAACCGAGTTCCTTAATTACATCTCCGTCAGGCGTACCGAAAGCGCAGCCGCCCGTCTTCGTCGCTCCGTAACAATTCCAAAGCTCCAGACGATACTTGGGACTTTCATTGGCATCGAGCACTTTCGTCGCATCGAATGTTACTTCTGTACCGTCGAGGTAGAGATTATCCAACGTGGCATGCGTACCCGGGAAGAAGCCGTAAAGGTCCGCCACCTCAATGAAGGTCATGATGGAGCCTGCGGCATAATCGGTAGCTTCGTACTTGATATCGAATTGGGGAGCATCAAGGATGTATTGGAAGTTTTCATACTTCACCTCGAACGTAGCCCCTTGATTGAAACCCCAATCGCTTGTCCATGAAGGATTGACGGTAACCAGATTAGGTGTATACACGCCTGCGCCGTTACTGCTGATAGAAACAATAGTAAAGGTCACCTCGAACGTCGACTCGAATGCCAAAGCCGTCTCTTCGGTGGTTTCGCCACCACCTTCTTGGAACGGCGTATCTTTCAGGCCATTCCAGCCGTCGTTGTGACCGCACCCCCAGATGTTTGCCAGCTCTACACGGTAGTTGCCGCCACCTTCGATATTGCCGTAGAAGAACTTGCCGGCATCGAACTTCACTTCCTTGCCGTCGGCCTTGATGGCGTCTATGCGCACCAGAGCATTAGGATAAGCAGTAGCGTATCCTTCAATATCAAGCACATAAACCTGGCCAAAAGTACGGGGTGCTTCGGCATTGAACGTTATCGTATAGGTACCCACTCCGGCATCACCGGCAGGAATTGTGGTCACAGCCGAGTTCCATCCGTCGGGAGCGTCGCCGCCGCCATAGCAAGTCAGTTTGGCAGTGAACCCATACTTATTCAGTTGCGGAATGTAGTTGACGCTGAGCTGTGCCGCACCCTGTGTGGGGTCGGTGCGCACCACGGCAAGCTGCATGGCCGATTCCGTCAGAGAGAGTATCTTGATGTTCGTCTTCTTGTCGTTCACAAAATCGGGAACAAAATTAGCCGGAGCTAAAATGTCCACATCGAGCGTGAGGGTTTTGTCCTCCTCGTTGATGGTGAACGTGCCTTCACTTTCAACGAATGTGCCTTCGGCAGTGACTTGCGAAACAACCACCTTATTCGTTCCGTCTTCTTCCTTCGAGAAGGTCATGGTTCCGCGGCAATTGTCGGCACTTCCGCCTACAGCCCAGCTGTTTCCGGCAAAGTCGGCAGCCCAGCACCAGGAATCACCAAGCACCGGTTCACCGTTGGAAACAGTCCGCCAGCTATCATCCATGCCATAAAAATAAGTAGGACCGGGGAAGATAAGATAGGAGCCATCACTCTTCAAGTCGATTTCCCAAGTCTGATAGAGCAAATCTTTAACGAACGGGACATTCTTGGCAGCAGAAACCGGACGGATGGCAAGAGCTTGATAAACAGGAGTGGTAGTACGCGTGTCGGCTGCACTGTTGAAGTGATAACTCATAGCAAACTGACCGTCAGAAGCATTGATGGAGCCGGAAAGATAATAACCTTCCATCCCGGCACCGGTAACAGTGCCTTGCGTACGTGAACCTGCGGCAGGCATAAAAATAGAATTTCCATTGGGGCCGGTGAACTTATATCCGGCCACACCTTCCACCTCAACCCATTCTTTGGTGCAGAGTGCAAAGAGTTCTTCAAACTCGGCAATGGTAGGCATTGTAACTTTTCCACCAAACGCTTTGTTGGCTATGTCATTAACAGTTTTGTAGATATCGGCAGAAGCATAGTGTGCAGGGTCGATACTGGTATTAAAGCCCGTCATATCACCGAAACCGAACAGGCCACCGATTTCCGTTTCCGAGGTAGCGCCTACATTGTATTTCGCCCATTTGGTAGAAAGGCCAAGGTCTACAAGATCATTGTCGAGGTCGAACACGTGAGCCGTAGTAGTGAATGACTTCTCTTCACCATACACTACGCCTGCACCGAGGTCAAGGTAAGCTACATAATAATAGGTGGTGTTGGGTAGCAAGCCTTCCACATTCACCGTATAGCTTCCTTTGGCATCGGTGGCGATGCGCACGCCGGCACGTACATTCTCGGTACCTGCTATACCCGACACCATGATGCCGCTTTCGGCATCTGTGGGAAAGTCGGCAAGTGAACCGGCCAAAGTTGCCTTGTTGGCACCTACTTGGGTTGCATCGCCTGTTGTGGCACGGGCATTGGTCAGCACAAGGCTTTTCACTACGCCCTTATAGGTAACTTTGCCTTGCAGGGTGACGTATGCCTGGTAGTAAATGGTCTGGTTCACGCTGCCGGTGACGGTGGCTGCAAATTCGTCACCACCTGTAGCAACTATCCTTTCGGTAAGGTCATCGACAGCAGCACCGTAGTTGAAACCAGTGACGTATGCGCTGGCAGATTGGTTTTCGAGTCCCGATACGGTACCGTGCAGTGTGGCAGATGTGGCAGTCACATCTGCCGAACCCGTCACTACGGACGAGTCGGTGAGAAGAGGGGTAGCGTTAATCGCATAGTCATCATCACTGCATCCCGTCACCAAAACACCTATGACGAGAGCCATTATTCCAAATAATATTTTGCTTTTCATATTTCTATACTATTATTTATTGAATGGTGCAAGATACAATCTCAAATCCAACGGCGCTCCAATCGGGATTTCCGTCTTCTGCCATGACATCAGCGGTGCCGTAATCGGTGTACTGTATGGAGAGGTCGAGACAGGTAGGAAGGAACGTTACAGTAGCTCCGGTAGTATTAGTCAGAGTAACGGTCGTTTCGCCGGCAGTATTCACAGTTACCGCATCATCAAGGTCGAAGCATCCGGGTTCCCAGGTTTGCTTGATATTGTTATCAATCAATGCACATTTGGGAGCAGCTGTCCAAGTGATTCCGCCATTTATTTTAAAGGTCACGCTGATAGTCTGGTTCTTCTTCAATTTCACAGAGGCTACGTCCTTAAAGATACCGGTACCCGTATCACCGTAATGATGGAAACCGATACGGATACATCCATTCTCCAACCAAGTGTGTTCGGCAATTGTAGAGTTGTCAATACCTACGACCGTGGGGCCTTCCGGGCCACCCGTACTAATCTTCTTATAAAGCAGATTGGCAACAAGATAAGAATTCACCACGCCATTCTCGTCTCTCGATTCGGGAATACCGACAGCCAATGTTTCACCAGCCTCAACACTGAGCACCGTAAACTCACTGCCTGTAACAGCAACCGTGCGCTGATCGCTTGAAGCAGTAAGGATAGTGATTTCCTTGTCGAAAGTCATCACACCTTCTGCAATGGTCACCTTGCCGCTGACTTCACCGCATTCATAATTGTACGAACCATCGGAGGCTTTACTCAGGATAAGCTCAAAGTCTTCCACCTCATCACCGGCAGCAGGCGCCCATGAGTCATTGTAGACACCTCCTGTCACGCTTTCCCACTTCTGTGAGCTGGGGGAGCCGTTCCACCACAACCAGTCGTAAGGTATTTCAGTATCAAGATTGAATGTCATCTGATTGCCTACATAAGTCACACCGTTGATTTCGGTAGTGAAGAGGTCGGTAGTCAGGTTATCGAATGTAGGAAGCACAGGGGCAGCCTTCTCTATCAGTCCACTATCTTCTTTAGGAATACATTCGCCTTTGGTCGCAATCACCTCTTCAGACACGAAGTTCCATACAATGTACCAGTTACCTTCGGAATTGGTACGCTTGGTTGCCACTTGCAGTATATACGGAGTAAGTTCTATAATCTGAATATCCTGCGTGTAGTTGGAACATACTTCATCGAAAGCCACGTTATGCATGGAATAGCAATCGGTGAAGGTGATGGTAGGCTTGGTCTTTTCAGTGAGATTCATATTGAACTTTCCTTTCATATTGGTACCAGTGCTTGAGCCTTTTACTCCAGCCTCACCGCGATACATAGTAGCCACACAACCATTGGCGGCATCCATGCTGAAGGTCATATACGAATCCATATAGGCATCGGTTTCAGGAATGAGCCAGCTTTGGAAGCCCGGATCCCAGTTGGGTTTCCAATTTCCGGTGCCGAAGACGATATCTTTATAGACTCCGTTATCCACATCATCCTGGGTATATCCGGCGCCGTCACCGTCAGGATCGTATGGAGACAGATACATCACAGGCCCTGAACACTGTCCGATACCATAATTACCATCGCAAGGATACCATTTTTTACTAACCCCCTCAGCCAATGTCTCAGCATCAGGAATAGCATCGCCCGACTTGAAATCCTCATACGCCAGCAAGAACCACTTCTCATCGCTCAACAGCGAGAAGTCGTTTTGTGCCAGATTAAAAGCATAAGGTTCGCCATATACCACACCACCGGGTGTCTCTACACCGAAAGTCACCTCATACTCACCTGCAAAAGGCAAGCTGACGGCAAGTTCGCTCTCTTGAGAGCGTCCCTGCGGAGTAACCCACAACGGAGTACAACCGGTAATATTCGACTTGAGGCGTACTTCATTTCCCTTAATAGTCACAGTGTAGGCAATGCCTTCCGCCAAGTCATCGGATACATAGGTTTTCTTGCCCATATCATATTCATCGGGTGAACAGGCCGACAACATCAACACCAAGCCTGCAATGAGCGTATATATATAATAATTCAATTTCATATCTTATTATTTTTAATGTTTTTCCTTGATAAACCTAAGCCTTCGTGGATTTACCAACCGGCATTCTGAGTAAGCACATTACCCGAAAGGGTGATTTGTGTATTCGGAATCTGCATCAGCCCTTTCTTCGAGGTGAAATTGCTTTCGGAGAATGAAGTGGTTTCTTCATTTCCACCGTTCATCACCTTGGCGCCATTTTGTGCGGCAGCGATGACACGTGCAGCGTATGCACCCTCTTTCTCATAACGCATCAAGTCCCAATAGTGCACGCCCTCGAAAGCCAATTCTATGGCGCGTTCTTTACGGATGTTTTCAATGCTGTAAGCCAGTGTCTCACCGGGATATACACGCTGGTGAACCTGATTTAATCCATCGGCATTACCATTGAGTTCGGAATGCATCAGCAATACATCGGCATAACGCATGATGGTGTAATCCTGATAGTAAGTAATGTTCTGGTGCTGCTCACCCAACTTGAATCCGACTTCCTGACGCGTACCATCGGCAAAGCACATCGGCGCATACTTGCGGGTATAATAACCCGTGTATTCATACGAATCGGTGATATCGGCATTGAAACCGGCTTCGCTACAACTCCATACGCAAGCATTGAAGCGGGGATCATTCTTATATTGCTCCACGAAAGCGGGAGTCACCGGGCAAGCCCCCCAGCCACTGGCAATACATACACTTGTGGCACTCCTGTTGCGAGGTCCCAGATAAACAGAGAAAGCATTACCATCACCATTGCCATTGTAGTCATGAGTAGTATTCATCTTCAGATTGAGCACAATTTCTGCCGAGAGTTTACCTTGTCCGGCTTGCCAGGCGGAACCATCGTACCACTTGCCGGCGTAGGTTGTATTCCAGGCGTATGTATCGCCACTTGAAGCATCGGTAGTGCAAGAAGGCATCCAGAAGTCGGCATAATTTTTTTCCAGTTCATATCCTCCATGCTGCACCACATCGTTGATGGCAGCCACCGCCTCAGCCTTGGTGCATGAGGGATGTTCGGCACCGTAGTAACCGGTATAATAAAGATAGGCACGAGCCATCAACGCCTCTGCGGCATATTTGGTGATGCGGCCATCATTGGTATTCCGATTATCCAAAAGATATGCATCAGCAGGAATATGCTCAATAGCATACTTGAAGTCTTCAAAGATGACTTTATAGACATCGCTTACCGGAGAACGGGGAACGTTCTCTTCGGAGGGAACAGTAAGCAAAGGAACATCGCCAAACATACGGACAAGGTCGAAATAAAGGATGCCGCGAAGAGCATGCGCTTCACCCATCACGCGTCCTTGCGCTTTGGTGTCGCCTGCCCAGTCGATGTTTTCCTCCTGAACGATGAGCTGGTTGCAACGGAATATGGCTTTATAATAGTTCTGCCAGTCCACATTGAAGATATCGTTGTATGAAGGGGCGATGCCCAGATTGAACTGGTCAACCACATTATTGTTCTTAGCATCGGAAAGACCGAGACCGGCAAAAGCCTGTTCGGAAGCGAATTCCGCCAAAAGATACATACCTACCCCTGCATCGGAAATAGTACGTTGCCAACCATCGTAACAGCCCACTAAAGCCATTTCGGCAGACTCCAGGTTGCTGTAAGCCGTTTCGGTATTCAAATCCTTTTTTGATGAAGTGTCAAAGAAGTCTTCACACGAGGTGAAAGCTAAAGCTGACACAACGAGCGCACTCGTCAATAATATATGTTTTGTATTCATACTACTTTTCTTTTTCATGATTTAAAACGCAAGATTAATGCCCACGATGAAGGTACGGGGATGCGGATAGTAACCCATATCTACGCCCGACACCCATGTATCGTTGTTGTTGCCGTCCGTACCGTTAAATGAACCGATTTCGGGGTCCATGCCATCGTACTTGGTCAGTGTGAAGAGGTTTTGAGCCTGCACATAGAGGCGCAGTTTCGACAAACCCTTCCAGGAGATAAGACGCTTGAAGTCGTAGCCCAACGTGATGTTCTGCAAACGGATGTAATCACCGTCCTGCAAATAGAGGTCGGAGAACTGCCAGTTGCCCACATCACCGTAGGTCACGCGGGGAATCCGATTGCTGGTACCTTCGCCCGTCCAGCGGTTCAGTATCTGGCGGCTATAGTTGGACTGTGAGGAGTTAGGGTCGCGATAGGACTGGGCAATCTGGAAATCGGCGGCACCGGTGGCGTTCAGGCTAAGGTCGAAACCTTTATAACCCAAGTTAAGATTGAGGCCGAATGTGTATTTGGGAAGTCCGTTGCCTAAGTCCACCTTATCGTTGGCGTCAATGGCTCCATCGTGATTCACATCTACATACTTCACGTCGCCTGGTTGCACATTACTTTGATATACACCGTTTCCGGCAGCAATCCAGTCGTTAATCTCCTGCTTGTTCTGGAAGACACCGGCTGTCTTGAACCCCCAGAAGTAACCGATGGCATGGCCGTTCTCGGCACGGTAGAACTCTTCCGCATTACTGTAGATTTGATTGGTAGCACCATGAATGATACCGTCTTCGGTAGGGATGCTTCCCACTTCGTTGTGGTTGTATGCCATGTTGGCACCTACGCTATAAGTGAAGTTCTTTCCGATCTGGTCGTTCCAGGAAAGCCCCAGTTCGATACCTTTGTTTTTCACGTCACCACCGTTGATGATAGGCCCATCGGTACCTGCCGTAGCCAATACGGGAGCCTGCACCAGCCAGTCCTTAGTGTTCTTGATGTACCCGTCGGCAGTGAATGCGAGGCGGCCATTCAGGAAACGGGTATCAATACCCACGTTATATTGTTCGGAGGTCTCCCACTTCACTTTCTCGTTGGCCAGACGGCTGGTATAAGAACCCGTAACCCAGGCATCCTGGCCTCCACCGGAACCGAAGTTATAATTGGTGTTCGTGGTAGACACGGGAGCAAGGTATTGGTAGCAGTTAATATTAGCATTACCCACCTGTCCCCAACTGACACGTATTTTTAAGAAATCAAGCCAAGACTGCGCCGACTCCATGAATTTCTCTTCGGAGATGGTCCAACCGGCAGATACTGAAGGAAAATATCCCCAGCGGTTACCTTTGGCAAACTTCGACGAGCCATCGGCACGCATGGTAGCGTTCACCATATAACGTTCTTTCCATGTCCAACCCAAACGGGCGAAGAATGACATACCACGGGTAGAATCATAAGGAGAGCCTTTCACTGTCTTGTTCTCCGTACCGTTCGTATTCACCAGATAAGCATGGTCCCAATCATCGAATCCGGGGATAAGGCCGGTGTTGGAGCCTTCGGTATTGCTGCCATCATAGGTGGACAGTTCGCTACCTATCAAGGCATTTATGTGATGCTCGGCGGCAAGGTCAAAATCGTAGGAAAGAGTATTGGTCCACACCATCGACAGGCCGTTGCCATGACTCTGGCTCACTTTGCTCACGGTGTTTGCCGTCTGCGGAGTGAACTGGTACTTCGGTGTATAAGAGCGATACTCGGAAGCACCGTAACTGATGCCGTACACCGTCTTGAACCTCAAGTTCTTGATAGGTTCAATCTGCACGTACACGTTGGCATCGAGCGAACCGTTCTTGCTGTTGTTGTAGCGGTTCATCATCATGTTACCGTAAGGGTTGCCGTCGTTTACGTTCCAATCGGAGTTCACCGTAGAATTGTAGTTGCCGTCGGCATCATAAACGGGAATGATGGGAGATGCGGAGAATGCACTGCGGAGGTTGTTGTTCCAGATGTTCCCGGTATTCATGCCACGCGAATCTTTATAGACAAAACTCACGTGCTCGCCTATGGTCACCAGTCCGTTCCACATCTTGTGTTCGGAGTTCACGCGGAAGTTATACCTTTTATAATAAGAAACGTCCGAACCGCCTATCAAGCCATCCTGACCGGTGTAACCACCCGAAATGGCATAAGTAGAAGTTTTGGAGCCGCCTGTGAACGAGAGGTTGTGACTGGTAGTCAACCCGCCGTCTTCAATGGCCTGGTCAATCCAGTCGGTATCATATATATTACCATTGGCATCACGTATAGAGCTAAGCGAAGCCCAATCTACCGGCGACATACCTGAGTTGAGACGGGCTTCATCCATAATGTTCATATACTCCGACGCATTGAGCATGCTGTACTTGCGTCCTATCGTCTGCCAACCGGCATAACCGTCGTAGCTGATTCTGCAAGTACCTTCCTTACCACTTTTAGTAGTAACCAACACTACACCATTGGCAGCCTGTGCACCATAGATAGCAGCCGAAGCGGCATCTTTCAATACATCAATACTTTCAATATCAGCGGGATTCAAAGTAGAGATGTCGCCCCCCACACCATCGATAAGATAGAGAGGCTGCGAATTACCCACCGTACCCAGACCACGGATGGTTACACTCATGCTGGCGCCCGGCTGTCCCGAAGTAGAGACGATGTTCACACCGGGTGTTTGTCCCTGCAAGGCAGAGAGAGGGTTGGTTGTATTCAGTTTGGCAATGTTTTCACCTTTCACCTGAACCGTAGCACCGGTCACCAGTTTCTTTTTCTGAACGCCGTAGCCCACTACGACTACTTCATCCAGCATTTCGGTATCTTCTCTCAATGCTACATTGATAACCGAAGCATCGCCTACCTTGAACTCCTGGGATTTGTAGCCGATATAAGAGAATACCAGCGTTTGTCCGGGCTGGGCAGTTACAGAATACTTACCGTCCATATCGGTAATACCACCGGTGGAAGTCTCTTTCACCTGAACGCTGACACCGATCAACGGCTCATTGTCCGTAGCAGATGTCACAACTCCCGAAATGGTTTTGCTTTGAGAAGGGTTAGCCTGAAGGCTACTGATTGCAGGTACCAGAAGTAGCAGTACCAATGCAACACGGCATAAATGCAGATTTATGCACTTTTCAAAGAATGTCTTTCTCATCGTACATTGTTTAATGGTTAATATCAAAGATTTTATTGCGTACTTTTTTTAGTTTGCAAAAGAAACCATGACAAATGTATGGAATGAAACCGAAAGACCTCCGGAGGAATGTTACGAAGAGGAGACAGATTGGTTAATCATCCTCCCCGAAATGTTATAAAAAAAGGTATAATTTGTTTTTATCCCCCTCACAGATATACCATGAGGGGGATAATGACTTATTGATTTACTACAAAATTACGTATCTGACACCCGGTTTTATCCCCTTTTGCCACACGCAAGCGCAATGTATGACGACCGGAAGCCAGTTCTGTTTCCAGCATATACACCCACGGAATATATAGTTTCTGACTCCAATCCGTAAATGTATCCAGCTTCTTGAAAGGAGCACCGTCTACACTATATTCCAACACGCAGGCTTGCGGACCGGCTACACAGAAGATACCCACCGCACGGCCTTCGAAAGAGAAAGAAAGACTGGCTCCGGCACGGTCAGCCACCAACATGGGAACATGCACAAAGCCTTTACGGGTATTCCCTTTCACTGTAGGCGTCCAATCATCCACTACTTTCCAACCATTCAGTTGCTTGGCTAAACGAATATCGGCAAACATGCCCTTATCATAGGAATAAGCATCTATCGGTTGCTCCGGCACCTCATGCGGCTGAACCGTTTTCTGTGCCACATCCCCACTCCATTCAAGGTCGAAGAGACGATTGATAGCGGCAGCATAATATTTATGCCCGTCCCAAGCAGGATGCGTACCACCGAACTGCTTCCAGTCGAACTCGCCGTCACGCATGCGGTGTGCCACTTCCTCCGCCAGATTGATAGAAGAAACATTGTAATGATTAGCCACACTTTCATGATTCATAATCACCTGAGGCTGTATTCCCTTGTCCAGCAAAGGGATGAAAGGATCGTAAATAAAATGAAGCATGACAATGTCCATTTCGGGGCTGGAAGTACGTGCATGGCGGATAATACCTTCCATGCCGCGTGTTTGCTGAATATAGTTGAAGTAATTGGTATTGTCATTCACTGCCGCCTCAACAAATAGCAAATCGGGTACACCTTTTTGCAGAACATCATTTTGGAACCGGAAAGAATGAGGTGTAGTTCCGGTGGAGGATATTCCGGCATCAATAAAAGTAAATTCCGTATCAGGGAAACGTTGTTTCAAATCTTTTTGTATCATATTCCGCCAACCACGCATTTCGGTTATGGAACCACCGAGAAAAGCAACGCAACCTTTTTTCTCTTTCGCAAACTTCAGATAAGAGTTAGTAAGGCTACCACGTTGATGGATCACTTGCTTCTTCTGATAATCCGGCTGGTTACGGACAATGAAGTCAACTACCGCTTCCGGATTTTCCAGACTATGGGGATGATGGTCACAACCGGGTTTCAGAATAATTTCTACAGGTCCGCCCAAAGTACGGTAACGTTCGGCTACAATCTTCATATTCTCTTCATAGGGGACTGTGCGGTCACTATCACCACAAACACTGATAACAGGAATACCTGCATCGGCTAAAGATTCCAGATTATCAATCGGATTACCTTTGAAGTTATTCATCTGCCCATCAGTTAATCCCCACTCAGCAAGTAATCCGCTCCATAATTCCCTGTGCCTGCCGGGCCAGCTGAACACATCACACACCGGGGCATCCACATAAATACAAGCCACTTTATCCGGGTTCTTCGCCCCCCAATTGAAAGCAAACATACCGCCACGGCTGAAACCTTCCAGCGTTACTTTAGGAGACAAACGATAGTATCTGCGCATAATGTCGTAAAAGTCCGTACCCAGACGTTGAGCACGAGGACTACCGTAAAGATGTGTCAAATCGTAATAAGCAACGTGGAAACCTTTTTCCAGCAAGGCTTTATCCACTGAGGGGAAAGCTCCAAAGAAAGCTGGACGCCATATCCAGGGACGGCCTTCGGCCACCTTACGGGGAACAACCACCGTAGCCTGGCGGGCATTGCAGATAAAATCGTAACGGTCGAATCCTTCCCATTGCGACTTCTTGCCAGGGAAGGGTTGGTCTGTTACAATGGCAGGTGCTTCGGTGCCGGTCAGCGTACGGTAAAGTTCACCTGCTATCAGGGCAGCACCTTGTTCATTGGGATGAATGCCATCGGTATAATAATCGGGATGCGGTTTCAGAACCGTATAAAGGTCGACCACCGGCAGGTGGCGTTTCTTTGCGACACTGCGTATCACGGGAATAATACCGTTTGTAATAACGCTGTCATTGATGCCAAAATTTGATTTAGCTGCGGGAACAGGCAGACAAAGATAGACTTTGGGTTTTGAAGGCAGTTCCTGAAGAATATCCAGCATCTCTGTCAAATCTTTCTTGAAATCTTTTCCATAACGCCAGTTCCAGGGTTTGCTGTCATTGGTTCCTAACTTTATGGTGACAATATCCGGTTCAAACTTCAGGAGATCGCGAAACTTCTGCTCGTGCATGTAAGGACGATCTCCTTTATTCAGCAGAACGCGGCCACTGACTCCGAAATTGCGGACATCGTACCCTTCGCCCAGAAGTTGGGAAAGCAAGCCCGGATAACTGTTCTGGAACTGATTTTTAATTCCTGAGCCATAAGTGATACTGTTTCCGACACAGGCAATCTTTACAGGTTTCTTTTCTTGTGCCACTGCCCACAGACTGAACAGGCACAAAAAAAGTAAAAGAGTGTTCTTTCTTCTCATGGTATTCTGATTTAAATTAATGCTTTATAGTGCTTTTTACCGGCACAAAGATACATTTTTTTAAAATACAGAACCAATTTGTTCATGAAAAGATGGAACGGTGCGCATTCATCTTCTCATAAGGCAATGTAAACCAGAAAGTAGAACCTTTACCCAACTCCGATTCCACCCCAATCTCTCCTTTTAGCTCCTTAACTATATTCTGCGAGATTGCCAATCCCAGCCCTGTCCCTTGTTTAAATGAATCGAGTTTCACAAAACGGTTGAAGATAGCTTCTATATTCTCAGGTGGTATACCGGCCCCCGTATCGGCCACGAAGAAACGTATATAACCATCTTTCGGCAAATCATATCCCATAGAAATACTTCCGGCTGTTGTGAACTTCATAGCATTGCTGATAAAGTTGTTTATAACCTGGGTAATTCTGCGCTGGTCAGTATACAATAATAATTCAGGCAATGGAGTGACAGTAATCAGATCAACATTCTTATCGGTCAGCCTGATTCTGATAGCCTGCTCTATTTCAGACAACATCTTGTTAATGTCTATATTGGCATAGACATACTCCAGCGTACCTGCTTCAATCTTTGACAAATCAAGAATGTCATTTATAAGTTGTAATAAAAGCTCGTTGTTTTGCTCGATGATGCTAAGATACTCCTCTCTTTCCTCTTCCGAAACATCCGTAGCCAATATACTTGAGAAACCGACAATGGCATTAAGCGGAGTACGGATCTCATGACTCATATTAGCCAGGAAAGCGGATTTAATACGGTTCGATTCTTCCGCCTCCTCTTTAGCCAGACGCAATTTGCGTTCCATGATTTTCAAGTCGGTAATTTCCCATGCTGTATAAACAATCCATTTCCGACCATCGGAAAAGGTGATAAGGTTATTATTCTGAAAAGTGAAGCACTCTTCATTCTTGTTAGTGAAGAAGCGCCTTGTACCCGACTGGGCATTATTCGTTCTCACCAGCTCTTCATCTTCCTTCCTTATCAGTTTTGCGGCTTCGGGCATCACTTCAAAATCTGTTTTTCCGATCGCTTCCTTAGCCGGATATTCAAATAGTTCTTCCGCCTTCTTATTCCAGAAAGTATAACGCATATCGTTGTCCACGTCTTTCACCTTGGCAGCAATGGGAAGGTTATCAAGAATATTCTCCAACAGATGCAGATGCTTTTCACGCTCCCTTTCACTCAGAGTTTTTATGCGCCTGTTCATAAAGAAGAATAAAATGAAGACGGCTGCACCTCCCAGTACAATTACAACATAAGTCATATTTCTCTGAATGAAGCTGGGCGGAACATCATGAAAAATAGCATCTTGTGGAATATTTTTCAAAGAGCCTCCTTTATCAAGCAATGTCTGATAATTGAGATGCGTATCGGGTGCACCGGCAATAATTGTCTTCGCCTGATAGGTACTGTCATCCTTTAGCGCACTCTTTATCTCGCTGACAACCGTATTTTCTATTTCAGGACTACTGATATAATGTCCGCCTACGAATAGCGAACGACTCTCTGTGTACTGGTCGGACAAAGTAAAAACCGGATTTTCTGCAGCATCGGAAATATAAGAGTGCATCCTTTCGTCGGGATAGTACCGTTCAGACAAGCTTTGACTGGATATATTCACCCACGAACAGTAAATAATACCGGTTTCTTTGCCATATGTACTAATCTCATGAAGCATTTCTTCCGAGTTAGTGTAAGGATAGGTAATAAAGCTTAATTCCAGTTCCGGGAAGTGTTGTTGATGAAGCTCTTCAAATTCTCTACGAATCAGGGAACAGACAAACCTATCATCCGACAATAAAACAATCTTTTTCATTTCGGGAGTAATTTGCTTCATCAGGTGTACGGTCTCCCGAATATAAACAGGTATGTTTACCGCAGTGATATTATAGCGTTCCTGCATCTCAGGCGTAGTTATAATCTGATCGGCGGTGATGTCCTTGCCACCATAATACTTATTTATATCTTCCGGCAGATGTGAGACCGAATGACAAATAATGGTAGGCACACCTTTCCAAATAGTATCAAAAAGCGGTTGACACACGTACCATCCCGGAGTACCTATAACAACCACAGCTTTAGGGGGGATCGGATATTTATTCTTCAGATATTCAGTCTTCTGTTCCACCTCTTCCTGATTATGAAGATGCCAAACAGTAAGGGCTTCCGAATATACCTTGAATGAATCTTCCTGATTGAATGTTTTTTCTACAGCCTCAAGCAAGTCATAGGCCCATTTCTCACGGAAAGTAGAGGAACTAATAAAAATTATATAATCCTGATTTTTTGTATCTGCCATCACTCTGGGAGCAAACAAAAGACAAGCGAGAATAGTTATCGCAAGTATTCGGAATATCAAAGGAGGATACAGAAGGATATTCTGATTTGGCATAGAGATAAAGATTTAAATATAAAACGGCAAAAGCCTCTCAACTAATTGCTGCAAAGTTAGAAAAAAATAAATGCATAAGAAGTTTCAGGTAACAAATTTGCTTTTTACGTTCATCTTTTTGCAATTTATATCCTCTAAAGTACTTATCTCAAGGCAATATCCCTTTGGAATTTCAATAACCCGATATGGCTACTTCTTACGGACAACTCTCTCTTCCTCCCATTCAAGCTCTCCATACTTTTGTTGGTAAGTTACAAGTGAATAGCTATTGAAAAGTTACATCACCCGATTGTAACATATCCCGTTCTTTCTTCGTCAAATTCTTAACCACGATATCATAGGATTTTCTTACCAGTTCCTTTATTTTAGCATCTGATACATCCTGATTGAAATAAACACTAATCCAGTATTTCTTATTCATGTGCCAGCCCGGTTTTATGCCAGCATACCCGCTTTGCAGTTCACTCGACTCTTCCGGATTGCATTTGATGCAACAAAAATCAAAAACCTCAATATTTACAAAACAGAACCATTTATCCAAGACATAAAAACACAGAACATCACGACTGTATCTATCAGCCACATTGGGAAATGGCATTTTCTCATGAACCCCTTCAAATGAAAGGCAGTACTCTCTAAAATCTTCAATATTCATATCTCTTAAGCATTAAAATATAAAATTGAACTGAAAATGTGGGGAAATTTTAGATAAAAGAAAAAGCTAAGTGTTGATTACTCAATACTTAGCTTTCTTCTTTGTACCCAGACCCGGGGTCGAACCGGGATGGAAGTGAATCCACTGGTGTTTGAGACCAGCGCGTCTACCGATTCCGCCATCTGGGCATGCTTGATTTCTCAATTGCGGTGCAAAGATACGGCTTTTTTCTAAACCTGCAATACTTTTCCTAAAAAAAGGAGAAAAAACTCATAAAACTCTCTACAAACATTCCTAGTTTCCAAAATATAGTGTACTTTAGCAGAAACTTTTAAAACAAACGATATGACAACAAATAAGGATAATTTCTGTGTTATCATGGGTGGCGGCATTGGCAGCCGTTTTTGGCCATTCAGCCGGAAAACACTCCCAAAACAGTTTCTGGACTTCTTCGGTACAGGCAGGTCACTGCTTCAACAGACCTTCGACCGTTTCAATAAAGTTATTCCCACAGAAAACATACTTATCGTTACAAACGACTTGTATGCCGACCTCGTAAAAGAACAGCTTCCCGAACTGACCCCCGAACAGATACTCCTGGAACCTACACGCAGAAATACTGCTCCATGCATCGCATGGGCGGCTTACCACATCCGTGCACTAAACCCAAACGCAAACATCGTTGTAGCCCCGTCCGACCATTTGATTCTGAAAGAAGATGAATTCCTCGACGCTATTGAGAAAGGCCTGACATTTGTATCCCAATCGGAAAAGCTGCTCACTCTTGGCATCAAACCTAATCGTCCCGAAACAGGTTATGGCTACATACAGATAGCCGAACAAGCCGGAGACAACTTCTATAAAGTGAAAACCTTTACCGAAAAACCGGAACTGGAATTAGCAAAAGTATTCGTAGAAAGCGGAGAATTTTATTGGAACTCCGGTCTCTTCATGTGGAACGTAAACTCTGTCATCAAAGCTGTAGAAGCATTGCTCCCCGAACTGGCATCTAAACTGGCTCCAGGCAAGGACGTATACGGCACAGCCTCCGAAAAAGCATTCATTGATGAAAACTTTCCTGCTTGTCCCAATGTATCCGTCGACTTCGGCATCATGGAAAAAGCAGACAACGTATATGTTTCTTTAGGAGACTTCGGATGGTCCGATTTAGGAACATGGGGCTCTTTGTACGACCTGTCTCCAAAGGACGAAACAGGAAACGTCACATTAAAATGCCAGTCTTTGCTATATAACAGCAAAGATAATATCGTGGTGCTTCCACAAAACAAACTTGCCGTCATCGATGGATTGGAAGGTTACCTCATTGCCGAATCGGACAATGTACTGCTGATTTGTAAAAAGGATGAAGAACATTCCATCCGCAAATATGTAAACGACGCACAGATTAAATTGGGTGAAGACTACATTTAATTGAAATTTGAGAACTGGAAGTCCGGACTTTCAGACAACGATATAAGGAAACGGGGACTGAATTTTCACTTCAGTCCCCGTTCTTATTATTTAAAAGGAAGGAATATTCTTTCAGAGCGCCGCCCGAATCGCTTCGGAAACTGCCTTGAATTCTTCATCAGAAAGTTTAAGTTTAGGATTAGAAAACAACATATCTGATTCCTTCTGTATAGGAATAAGATGAATGTGCGCATGAGGCACTTCCAGACCGATCACTGCTTCGCCCACTTTCTTGCAAGGGAAAGCTTTCTCAATGGCACGGGCCACCTTCTTGGCAAAAACGTGCATTGCCGCCAGATCTTCGTCATTTAAGTCAAAGATATAATCCACTTCCTGCTTGGGAACGACCAACGTGTGACCTTTCACCAACGGATTGATGTCCAGAAATGCAAAAAACTTATCGTCCTCCGCTACCTTGTAGCTCGGTATTTCACCTGCGATAATTCTACTGAATATTGTTGCCATAGCTTTTACAGTATATAAAATAAGGCAAGCCCGCATGCAGACCTGCCTTTACATTAAAATGATATGTTCACTACTTCGAGGTTAATCATGCCCTGGGGCACTTTAATTTCAGCCACATCACCTACCTTCTTGCCAAGTAGACCTTGTGCAATCGGAGTGTTAACCGAAATCTTACCTTCTTTCAGGTTGGCTTCGCTTTCCGAAACAATGGTATAAGTCATCTTCATTCCATTCTTTACATTCTTCAGTTCCACCTTATTCAATATCTGCACGGAGTCTGTTTTCAACTTGGACTCATCAATAATCTTGGCATCTCCGATAACCATCTTCAATTTATTGATTTTCATCTCAAGCATACCCTGAGCTTCTTTGGCGGCATCATACTCTGCATTCTCCGACAAGTCACCTTTATCACGTGCCTCGGCTATCGCAGCCGAAATCTTAGGACGTTCTACCGTCTCCAATTCTTTCAGTTCGGCCAACAATTTCTTGTAGCCTTCTTCTGACATATAAGCCATACTTTTTTTCCTCCTTTTTAGTTTCTAAATGGTATTATATAACAAAAAGAATTCCAACATGGTCAGCATGCTGGAACCCTCTTTCGATTTTTCTTTTGCAAAGATAGCCTTTTAATTAATGCGTGTCAAGCAAAAATTGCTGCTATGTAACATATTTAAATAAAAACTTCTAATTTATAACAAGTTACAACAGTGCTTTCACTGCGGCATCCAGGTCTTTTATAGTCTCTCCACGAGCACTCAACTCGCTATTCCGGTTAATCAGGAACAGTGAAGGAACCGATTTAACGTTGTACATAGCGGCTATATTTGAGTAAATTCCATTTGCATCGCGCACACAGGTCCAGGGCAGATTATCAGCTGTCGTTTTCCAGAAATGTTCGTCCGCATCCAGCGAAATCTGATAAATCACCAGTCCTTGGTCCTTATATTTAGTATACAGGTCGTTTAACAGAAAATTATGAGGAGCGGAAACGGCACTCTGATAGATGGTGAAGTCCAGCAACACCACTTTACCTTTCAGTTCGCTCAATTTATGGATATTACCTTTCATATCACGAAGGCTGATATCGATGATACCGGTTTCCGAAATGGCTTCTTCCGGCAATTCCAGCACTTTCTGCTGAGGTGTACGGGTATTCTTCATTCCTTTAATCACGATATTATAGAGATTCTTGGAACGGTCGGCATGCGGATAAAAGTTGTTCAGGCTGGTTGCTACCGCTGCAAAACACTTGATATCATCCTTGTTGTTCAGAGGATCGAAAATAAGATAATTGTTCAGCTTCTGGAACAGGGCAAAATAAGCCGCAGCCGTGTTTGGAGCGGCGAAGATATATTTTGTTTTCACCTCATCCTTATAGTCCTTCATCAAGGCAGACAGTTCTTCGTCGAAAACATCGGCACCTATCTGGTGAGCCTGCATTTTCTTAATCAGCTCATTTACCTTACTTTGTAACTGCACTTGCTTCAATGTCAGCTCTTTAATCTTAATGCTGTTTGCCGAACCTTCCACCGTATAAGCGGTTGCAAAATCAGCATACGGGGCTTTCACCCCGACAGTTTCCGTAGAATCTACTGAGAAATTGATAACCTTGTCGTCCACACGCAGGCGGTAAAATTCCGGAGACTCCGGGCGTGTCTGTTTAAAACTGAAAGAACCGTCACCCTTCAATTTAACAGAATCCAAAGGTACGATACCTTCCAAAGCGGCAGCTTCCAGATACAGCATCTTGCCGTCGGCACCGGATACTTCGCCTTCAACCTTGAATTTCGGTTCAGAATTACATGCACTCAAAGCAATTACTGCAAGTGCCACAAAAAAAACTTTTTTCATGTTCTGCTATTATGTTATTTATTATTTGTCGTCCGCATCCGTACCCCACCCGAGCCATACCTGCTCCACTGTTTCTCCACTATTTCTCCACTTACGGGTACCTCCGAGTGGAGGAACAGTGGAGCAGATGTGGACCAGACATGCAGGAGATACGATGCAAATATACGTCTTTTCAAGTTTAGTCAAAGCATTTTCACCGCTTCTTCCACCCGGAAACTAAAAAAAAACAGTCAATTAGGAACTTTTCATCTCATTCCCACTTGATTACATGAATTAATATGTATCTTTGCACGAATTTTGAAAGAAAAAATAGATAAAACATTTTTTATGATTAACCCAATTGTTAAGACGATCGAGCTTCCTGATGGCAGAACCATCACACTCGAAACGGGAAAGCTGGCAAAACAGGCAGACGGTTCTGTAATGCTTCGTATGGGCAACACCATGCTTTTAGCTACTGTTTGTGCCGCTAAGGACGCAGTTCCCGGAACAGATTTCATGCCGTTACAGGTAGAGTACAAAGAGAAATTCTCCGCATTCGGACGTTTCCCCGGCGGTTTCACCAAACGTGAAGGACGCGCTTCAGATTACGAAATCCTCACCTGCCGCCTCGTAGACCGTGCTCTCCGCCCTTTATTCCCCGATAATTACCACGCAGAGGTATACGTAAACATTATCCTCTATTCTGCTGATGGCATTGATATACCGGACGCACTTGCAGGACTCGCCGCTTCTGCTGCTCTCGCAGTTTCAGATATCCCTTTCAACGGACCGATTTCCGAAGTACGCGTAGCGCGTATCGACGGACAATTCGTTATCAACCCTACTTTCGACCAACTGGAAAAAGCTGACATGGACCTCATGGTCGGTGCCACTTACGAAAACATCATGATGGTGGAAGGTGAAATGAATGAAGTATCCGAACTTGACTTGTTGAACGCCATGAAGGCCGCTCACGAAGCAATCAAGGTACAGTGTAAAGCTCAGATGGAGCTGGCAGAAGAAGTTGGTTCTACTGTAAAACGCGAATATTGTCATGAAGTAAACGACGAAGAACTGCGTAAGGCCGTTCGCGAAGCTTGCTATGACAAGGCTTACGCCATCGCTGCTTCCGGCAACAACAACAAGCACCAACGTATGGATGCTTTCGATGCTATCCGCGAAGAGTTTAAGGCACAGTTCAGCGAAGAAGAACTGGCAGAAAAAGCAGCTTTGATCGACCGTTACTACCACGATGTGGAAAAAGAGGCTATGCGCCGCAGCATCCTGGACGAAGGCAAGCGCCTTGACGGACGTAAGACTAACGAGATCCGCCCCATCTGGAGCGAAGTCAGCTACCTGCCCGGACCTCACGGCTCGGCTATCTTCACCCGTGGTGAGACTCAATCCCTGTCTACCGTAACTTTGGGTACCAAGCTGGACGAAAAAATCATTGACGACGTACTGGAACATGGCAAAGAACGTTTCCTGCTTCACTATAACTTCCCCCCGTTCTCTACCGGAGAAGCTAAAGCACAACGCGGCGTAGGCCGTCGCGAAATCGGCCACGGTCATCTGGCATGGCGTGCACTGAAAGGACAGATTCCCGCTGACTATCCGTACGTAGTGCGCGTAGTATCCGATATCCTCGAATCTAACGGTTCTTCTTCAATGGCTACCGTATGTGCCGGAACACTGGCATTGATGGATGCAGGTGTGAAGATCAAGAAACCGGTATCGGGCATCGCAATGGGATTGATCAAGAATGCAGGCGAAGAAAAATATGCAGTATTGTCCGACATCCTCGGTGACGAAGACCACTTGGGCGATATGGACTTTAAGGTAACAGGAACTAAGGACGGTATCACCGCCACCCAGATGGACATCAAGGTAGACGGACTGTCATACGAAATCCTGGAACGCGCTTTGAACCAGGCGAAAGAAGGACGTCTGCACATCCTCGGTAAGATTATGGAAACCATCCAGGAGCCTCGCGAAGAGCTGAAACCTCATGCTCCGCGCATTGAGATGATGACTATTCCTAAAGAATTCATCGGTGCCATAATCGGCCCTGGTGGAAAAATCATCCAAGGTATGCAAGAAGAAACCGGTGCAACCATTACTATTGAAGAAGTGGACAACATCGGAAGAATCGAAATTTCCGGAACCAACAAGAAGAGCATTGACGATGCTATGCGCCTCATCAAAGGCATCGTTGCCGTACCGGAAGTTGGCGAAGTATACAAAGGCAAAGTACGTTCAATAATGCCTTATGGTGCTTTCGTTGAATTCTTGCCGGGCAAAGACGGTTTGTTGCACATTTCAGAAATCGACTGGAAACGTTTGGAAACCGTAGAAGAAGCCGGCATCAAGGAAGGTGACGAAATCGAAGTGAAACTGCTCGATGTAGACCCGAAGACCGGTAAATTCAAACTTTCACGCAAGGTGTTGTTGCCAAGACCAGAAAGACAAGAAAGGCCAGAAAGACAAGAAAGACCGGAAAAGAAATAAGATTTTCCTTATTCCTTATTATATTAAGCCCGACGGAAACCCGCCGGGCTTTCTTTTTGTAAAAAAGATAAGACTAAATCCGAAAAACTCTTTCATAATTTTGCGTATTCCGAAAAGATTATGTTACTTTACCCTACAAACCTTAAATAAGAGAGAAAATACTTAAGAATGCTTGCCTCCGAGAATCTACATACTATGGATTTATTTTCTCGTTTCTTTCGTGAGAATCAAGAAAAATTCCTCGCATTTGCCTATTCCTATATCAGAAGTTGGGCGGAAGCGGAGGATATTCTTATGGAATCCATGATCTCTCTTTGGGAATGCCGCGACCGCTGGGAAGAAGATAAAGGTCTGCACGCCCTGCTCCTTACCATTATCAAAAACAAAGCCCTCAACTATCTGGAACGCGAACAAACCCGTTTGCGCATCGAAGAAGATTTGAATTCGCACCGACAACGCGAACTGGACTTACGTATCGCAACCTTAAAGGATTGCGAACCCGACAAAATTTTCAGCACCGAGATACAACACATCGTAAATAAGGCATTGGAGAAGATGCCATCGCAAAGTCGGGAAATATTCATGCTCAGCCGATACAAGAACCTACCCAATAAAAAGATTGCCGAACAACTCAATGTTTCACTGAAAACAGTAGAATTCCACATCACCAAAGCATTGCGCATCCTGCGCGTTGAACTGAAAGATTATATCGCTTCTATCCTCCTTTAAAGAAAAAACAAAAAAAGTTTCATTTTCCGTTAGGGTAGTTTCGGGTTCACCTGTATTAATTATAGAAGGGGAGGAAAACCTCTCCCATTCAACTAACAAATTAAGTACGTATGAACCAAGAACTATTATATAAGTATTTTAAAGGAACCGCCACCATTGAAGAAGAAAAGCGCATCCTTGACTGGGTGGAAGCCTCGGAAGAAAATCGGGAAGCTTTCTTGAAAGAACGTATGATGTTTGACGTCGCCCTGTTCTCCAACCGGCAGGATATGAAGAAGAAGACAGTGCGTCTGACTCCGATACTCAAGTGGGGAATGCGCGCAGCTGCGGTTATCATTGTAGGCGTATGCGGTTACTTCATGGCAAACGATTATCTATATAATAAATTAGCCCAGCCGCAAACCGTCACCGTCCCCGCCGGACAACGTGCGCAAATCACCCTTGCCGACGGCACCCGCGTATGGCTGAATGCACAATCCACATTGACGTATACCTCTAACTTCGGACGCGATGAAAGAAATGTGGAACTGGACGGAGAAGCTTACTTTGAAGTTGCAAAAAACAAAGATATTCCGTTCTACGTACGCACTGAGATGAACAATGTGAGAGTAGTCGGTACCTGCTTCAACGTTTGCGCCTACAGAGGAAGCAAGGAATTTGAAACCACCCTCGTAGAAGGCATCGTAGACATCTACCCTGCCAATAACGACAAAGCCATCACCCGCTTGCAGAAAGATGAATTCTTCGGAAACTATGACGGAAAGTGCAAGAAAACCATACTTCCCTCCTACGAATACCTGCGTTGGAAAGAAGGACTATATTGCTTTGACGATGTACCTTTCAGTGGCATCCTCGACAAACTTGAGAAATACTATAATGTGAAGATTACAGTAGCGGATCCTGAGTTGCTGAATTATGACAGTTGCACCGGAAAGTTCCGCGAACAAGATGGGATAGAGCATATTCTCCGTACGATTTCGAAAGACCATCCTTTTGAATTCAGCATTAACGAAGAGAAAGACTCCATCGTCATTTATAAGAAGTAATTTGATATCAAAGATAAAACCTTAAAATTTAGTACTAACCTCTTAAACTGAAAAGCATTATGAAATAGAAGAAACAGTCACTCAATTCCCCCCCACAAAAAAGATCGGAAAGTACCCCCATACTTTCCGATCCGAAACAGTCAAAAATCGACCTTAATCAATTTATTAACTTAACACATTACAAAGATATGAGAAAAATTTCTTTGAATGGGCTTTTTTGCCCAAAAAGTTTAGTATTTAAGCAAATATTACGAACTATGAAGATCACACTATTCCTTCTCTTGTTTGTAACGTTCCAAGCGTACAGTAGTAGTAGCTACTCTCAGAATGCCAAAATCAGCATCCCCCGCTCTGAGTTACGAGTAGGCGAAATCCTCGATAAAATCGAGGCTCAGACCGAGTATCTGTTTGTTTACAATAAGAAAAGCGTGGACGTGCGCCGCACCGTAAATGTAGATGCAGACAACCAGCCTGTGTCCGAAGTTTTGGATGAAATATTCAATGGCACGGACATCAGATATGTAATGGAAGGCAAGAACATCGTGCTGACCAAACAATATGAAACTGCAACCGAAGTCATCGCCGCCGTACAGCAGGAAAACAAACCTGTGAAAGGTGTTGTGACCGACATGCAAGGTGAACCGATTATCGGTGCCAATGTGGTAGAGAAAGGTACGACAAACGGTGTTATCACCAATATTGATGGTGAATTTACACTGAATGCACCTGCCGACGCCACACTGATTATCAGCTATATCGGATACCAGCCGGTAAGCGTTGCCCTAAATGGTCAAGAAACAATCAACGTGCAGATGCAGGAAGAAGCGCTGTCACTGGAAACAGTGGTGGTAACCGCTATGGGTATCAAGAAAAAAGCCGCTTCACTGACTTACTCTACCCAGCAGGTGGGTGGCGACGAACTGACACGCGCCAAAGACCCGAACATGATTACCGCATTAGCAGGTAAATCAGCCGGTGTACAAATCAATAAGAGTGCGTCCGGTCTTGGTGGTTCTGCCAAAGTATCTATTCGTGGCACACGTTCCGCTTACGAAAGTGGTAACAACCAACCCCTGTATGTTATTGACGGTGTTCCTATGCTGAACACAAGTACCGAATCCACTTCCACTGTTATGGGTGGAGAAAATGACGGTGTGAACCGTGATGCTGGTGATGGTATCTCCAACCTGAACCCAGAGGACATTGAAAGCATGAGCATCCTGAAAGGTGCTTCCGCCGCCGCTCTTTACGGATCACAAGCCGCCAACGGTGTTATCCTGATAACTACCAAGAAAGGTAAAGCAGGTATGCAAAGAATAACCTTCTCATCCAACCTGACCGTTGACCACGCCATCAGCCTGCCTGAATTCCAGAATTCATACGGCGCAAGCGGCACTGACAGTTGGGGAGAAAAGAAATCGCTGACCAATTACGACAACGTAGGTAATTTCTTAGGTAACGGCGTGACTGCCATCAACTCCATATCTTTGCAAAGTGGCAACGAAAAAATGCAGACCTACTTCTCTTATGCCAACACCACAGCCAAAGGTATCATTGATTCCAACAAATTGCAAAAGCACAATCTTACGTTCCGCGAAACAGCCAATTTCTTCAACGACCGTTTGAAACTGGATGGAAGCGCCACGCTGATGACGCAGAAGATTAAGAACAGTACTGCATCTGGTGGTTTATACCTGAATCCATTGGTTGACTTATACAGCTTCCCACGTGGTATGGACATGTCTGAATATGCTTCCAAGTATGAAGTAGGCGATCCTACACGTAACAATATGCCAGTTCAAAACTGGTATACCGAAGTTTCGGAATGGTCACAAAACCCATACTGGATTAAGAATCGCGTTACCAATACCAACAGACGCTACCGCGCAATGGCATCATTAAGTGCCAACCTAAAAATTAACGACTGGTTCAGTCTGCAAGCCCGTGGCAATGCTGATTATGTAAGCGATAAATTCGATCAGAAAATGTATGCTTCCACAGCCCCCAACATTACAGGTAGTTACAATGGAAAGAGTAACGGACGTTATGTATGGTCAGAGAACGAACAGTTCCAGATTTACGCCGACGTAATGGCTATGTTCAACAAGACATGGAACAAATGGTCATTGAATGCAGCTATTGGTACCAGCATCAACCAGAATAAGGTGAACTCACTGATGCTCGACTCTAAGATTGCATCGCTCTATAAGCCTAACTTATTTACCGTTGCCAACATTGTAATGGGTTCCAATGCTTCAGTAAACCAAACTATCGACCAAAAGCGCACCATCCAATCCGTATTCGGAACGGCACAGCTAGGCTTCAACGAAGCCCTCTATCTGGACATCACAGCCCGTAATGACTGGTCGTCCACGCTAGCTCACACAGAAAGTATGAACTCTGGTTTTTTCTATCCATCCATTGGTCTATCTTGGATTATCAATAACTCACTGAAAATGCCGGAATGGATTTCATTCGGAAAAATACGCGGTTCATGGGCACAAGTGGGTAACGACTTACCTATCGGCATAACAAACCTCGTAGACATCATTCAGGCCGGTGGTGTATTGCAAGCTGCCGATACTTACAACAAAGGTGACCTAAAACCGGAAATCAGTAGTTCCATTGAATTTGGTATGGAATGGAGATTTTTCCACAACCGCTTTGGCATTGACTTTACCTGGTATCAGACAGATACTAAGAACCAACTGCTAAGAATGCCTACTGCCGCTGGTGACAAGTATGCATTTCGTTACATCAATGCAGGTAAAATCCGCAATAAAGGTATTGAACTTACAGTAGACGCAACCCCGGTAATGAATGACAATTTCCGCTGGAAAACCGCTGTTAACTTCTCAACAAACAGTAACAAGGTAGTTTCCTTGCACCCGGATTATACTTCATTTACTTACGGTAGTACAGGACTTTCTATGGGTTACCTGATGCGTATCAAAGAAGGCGGTTCGTTGGGTGATATCTACGGAAATGCATTCCAACGCGAAAATGGTAAGATCAAACTCAATAAAGACGGAAGCCCTGTTGTAAAAACCGGTAACAACGACCTGCTGGGTAATGCAAATCCCGACTTCCTGTTGGGTTGGAGCAACACTTTCTCTTATAAAGGATTCAGTTTGTACTTCTTGATTGATGCCCGCGTAGGTGGTGATGTAATGTCACTTACACAAGCTATACTCGATCAAAATGGTGTAACCAAAACAACAGCCGAAGCCCGTGATAGAGACTATGTGGAATATGAAGGAACCCGCTTTGAAGGTGCCGAACAAGTCAAGGGATTCTTTAAATCTGTTGGTGGTCGCAACGGTATCTCCGAATACTATATGTACGATGCCACTAACATCCGTCTTCGCGAACTATCTATCGGTTACTCCTTCCCGCAATCATTGCTGGAAAAAACAAAAGCGTTTAAAGGTATAGATGTATCGCTGGTGGCACGTAATCTGTTCTTCATTTACAAAGATGCTCCATTTGATCCGGATGCTACACTGTCTGTTGGTAATGGACTACAAGGTGTAGATGTATTCGGTATGCCTTCTACCAGAAATATTGGTTTTAACATTAAATTTACATTCTAACTTAAAACTATTACGATTATGAAATACAATAAATTCCTAACTATACTTTTGGCAAGCGGATTGCTGGGCATTGCTGTCGCATGTACCGACAATTTTGAATCGGATAACAGAAACAAAACAGGCTTTGACTCTGAGCTGCAAGAATATGATTTCCAGAAATATCTGTTGAAGTTTGAAATCATTCAGACTGGTATCTATTACAATTATGACTGGGGCGAAGGTAAGAACTGGACTTTCCAGATTGCTCAAAATCTGGGACAAGATATGTTCTCCGGTTATTTCCATGACTTCAATCAAGCCTTCAATGACAAAAATAGTGTTTATGCACTCAATGATGGATGGACTTCTACACACTGGTCGTACAACTACTCATACATAATGCCCGAAGTGCAGAAGTGCGAACAGATCAATGTAGATCAACCTGCGTTACTAGCGGTAACCCAGATTCTAAAAGTGGAACTGATGCACCGCGTGGCAGACTGCTACGGCCCACTGGTTTATTCTAAATTCGGACAGGAAGGTGACAATGTAGATGACCTGAAGACAGCCTATACCCAGTTCTTCGCCGATTTGGAGAATGGAATCACTGCATTGCAAAAGTTCATCAAAGAAAATCCCGGCGTTGAACCTTACAAGGATGCCGACCTGCTAACTCCTAACAAAACACTGGCGGAATGGGTAAAATTTGGTAACTCACTGCGGTTACGGCTGGCTATGCGCGTTGCCAACGTTGACAAAACCCTTGCTACCGAACAAGCTCGGAAGTCATTCACCCTGGGTGAGTTTCTAGAAGAACCGGGTGAAGTAATTGCTGTATCAACAGCCGGTGGATATACGAACCCATTGGGTGAGATCAACAAATCATGGGGTGAAGTATTCATGGGTGCCACCATGGAATCCGTACTAACCGGATACGACGACCCGCGCACTGCCAAATATTACGACAAGGCAAGTGGTCAAGTGATTACATGGAAAGATGACAGCGGTGAACATACACTCCCGCAACTTTTCGACTATGCTAACACTTATAAAGGTGTACCGCAAGGAACTGGCTTACTTTCTGCCGATCAACGCTACAGAGAATGCTCAAAAAGTACAATTAGTCAAAGCACAAACGCTATTCTGATGACTGCTGCCGAAGTGTGGTTCCTCCGTGCAGAAGCTGCCTTGCGAGGCATCTCCACTGAAAGTCCTAAGGAATGCTACGAAACAGGTGTAAGAACCTCCTTTAATCAATGGGGTGCAGGTGGAGTCGATGCTTACCTGCAAAGTAGTGCCATACCTGCCAACTATAAGGACCCGTTCGATAGTAGATTCGATATGACTGCACTTATCACCACCACTCCTAACTGGGCTGACGCCAATGGTACGGAAGAACAGTTCGAGAAAATTATGACACAGAAATGGCTGGCTATGTATCCCGAAGGTAACGAAGCATGGACAGAACAGCGTCGCACAGGTTATCCAAAACTGTTTAAAGTGAAAGTGAACAATAGCGGTGGCGCAATTGATACGGACATAATGATTCGCCGCCTTCCTTATCCTTCAACTCTGGCAACATCCAACCCTACTCAATATAGTTCATTGACAAGAGCACTGGGTGGTGCAGATAATGGTGGTACCCGTCTCTGGTGGGATGCAGGAAAGAACAATTTCTAAAAACAGAAGAATGGAGTTGACTAAAAAACAGAAAAGCCTAAAAGAAGCGAAATTTTAGTCATCTCCATTTTAGTCAAACACAAATAATTATAAAATTAGAATTTATGAAAATAAGAATCACATTAAACAGTCTGTTTATTGTGTGCTGTCTCACTCTTTCATTACTTATGAATGCTTGTAATAATGACTTAGAAACTTTGGATTCTACAGAGCAGCCAATCACTTCAACTCAAGATAATAAACATCCTCTGTTAGTGTTGAGGTCACGGATGTTTATGGCGACATATATCGTATTAGTAAAGACTATTTAACTCAAACTACTACTGAAGAATTATTAACGCATCCATAAATTAAACCAAGGTATAGAATTTTGATTAGTGGTGTTTTCTCCGTATTAGTTACGAGGGAAAGAAGATTGGAAGGAGTAAAGTCATTTGGGGGGCTTTACTCCTTTTCTATCAGCGCATTGCATTTACCGATCATTTACCGCAGGATGTAAAAGCATTTACCGCAGGATGTAACGACCTTTACCACTTATTGTAACGACCTTTACCTCGGTATGTAACGGTCTTTACCTCGGCGTGTAAACGGAGTTACCATTTGAGGTAAACAGAATCACCATAGGAGGTAAACAGAATCTTCATGAAATGAAACAATCGTCGGGCTTATATCCTCCAATTATCACTTATAAACCTGTATCGGCAACTCCCCGCGCAAAGCTCCCAAAACATTCACTGCAAGTGCTTCCAACTCATCTTCACCGGGATATACATGCACCGGAGCGAGGAAAGAAACCCGTTCCTTCAAACGGGAAGTAACATACTCTGAGTGGGCAATGCCTCCCGTCAACAGAATTGCATCCACTTTGCCGTAAAGCACAACGGCAGCAGCACCCACACTCTTGGCAACCTGATAAATCATCGCGTTCAGCACCAATTCCGCTTTTTGGTCTCCCGCTTCTATAGACTTGATGATGGCAGGAATATCAGTAGTGCCCAGATGTGCCGCCAAACCGGCATGACCGGAAATGCGCTTCTTCAATTCATCTTTTCTGAAACGATGGGAATAACAAAGATCAATCAGCGGTCCTGCCGGCAGTGTTCCTGCCCGCTCGGGAGAGAAAGGACCTTCTCCGTCAAGAGCATTGTTCACGTCGATAGCACGTCCGTGATTATGAGTACCGACAGAAATTCCGCCTCCCAAATGGCAGATAATCAGATTCAAATCCTCGTAACGGACCGGATGGCCGGGAGAAGCGGCCGTAAGCTCGGCAGCATAACGCCGGGCAATGGCACGTTGGTTCAAGGCATGCCAAATAGTGATACGCGGCATCAAGGGTGAACCTGTGATACGGGCTATCTCATCCAATTCATCCACCACACCGGGGTCGGCAATGAAGGCTCGGCAACCGGGCAGCAGTGCAGCCAGTTCGGCAGCGATAAGACACCCCAAATTGCACGCATGGCTGCGCATGGCATGGGCGATATCATCCAACATGGCGTCATTCACCTCATATACCCCACCCGGAATGGGCTTCAACAATCCTCCACGTCCCACAATGGCATCAAACTCAAAAGGAATTCCATTCTCTTTCAAAGCTTCTATCACCAGATTCTTGCGAAATTCAAACTGGTCGATGACACGCGGAAAATGCGAAAGTTCCTCCACCGAATGACGGATATTACGCACCAGGAGCGGAGTTGTGTCTTCGTATACCGCAATCTTCGTTGAAGTGGAACCGGGATTGATAGCGAGGATTTTCATAGTCAGAGGATTTTTATATTTAATTTTATTCTTTACATGTCAGACAGGCCATAGCAATGCTGTAATACTTAGACAGGCCGGAATCGCTGCGCGAAGGCAGTACCACCGGACAAACAGGCCCTTGCAACAAGCCAGCCATATCGGCATGGGCAAACAGGGATACAGCCTTGTAGAAAGCATTGCCCGACTCTATATTTGGGAATATCAGCACGTCCGCCTCTCCATTGATAGGAGATGCAATGCCCTTAATATCACCACTTGTTTTCTCGCAGGAAGTCTTTACATCCAGCGGGCCGTCGATGATTACATCGCCAAACTCCCCGGCTTCCGCCAGTTCCACAATATTGACATAGTCTAACGAGTGGGGGAACTTGGCACTAACCTTCTCCGTGCAGTGGATAAGTGAGATACGGGGTTGTTCGATACCGAAATGGCGACAGGTATGTATCGCATACCAAATCATCTCTATACGTTGTTGCAAGGTCGGCCGCGGAATAACGGCGGCATCCGAGAAGAACAACAGTTTATCATACGTAGGAATCTGCATCACAGCCAGGTGAGTCAGGATTTTACCCTTAGGCAACAAACCTTTTTCCTTATCGAGAATCGCATGCAGAAGGTTATCAGTATTGATAATCCCTTTCATCAGAATATCCGCTCCGCCCTCACGGACAATGCGGACTGCCTCACGGGCCGCCTCATCAGAATCTTCGATATGCACAGTTCTGACGCATTGCGGATATTTCTTTAATGTAGGATATTTTTCCAAAACAGCAGAGTCACCAATCATCAGGAATTCGGCAATTCCTTCTTCCAGGGAGCGGGCAATGGCATATTCCGTATTGGGGTCATTAGCGCAAACAACCGCAATACGTTTCCTTTTGTTCAAGGATTTCAAATGCGAGGTCAGTTGATCGAAGCTTCGAATAGGTTCCATAACGTTAGATTTTTAGCAAATATCTGAAAAAATGTCGAGAAATACAGCATGACAGACAAGGAAAATTCGAGCATTCTATATCATTTTGATAATTACACCACAGATTACACAGATTAACACAGATTATTACGTTTTCTGATGAAAGGATAAAAATCTGTGTTAATCTGTGTAATCTGTGGTGTAAACTAAATTTTAGTTTGAGTTTTTTGTGTACTTTTGTCCCCATACACAGAATATAGAGTCTATGAGCAGCCTTATTTTTCCACCATACGTACAAAAAGGTGATCGCGTCATCATCCTTTCTCCTTCCAGTAAAATAGACAAGTCTTTTCTGAAAGGAGCCAAGAAGCGTTTGAAGTCCTGGGGACTGGACGCTGTGATGGCAAAACATGCCGGAAGTTCAAACGGAACATACGCAGGCAGCATCAAACAGCGCGTAGAAGATTTGCAGAATGCTTTGGACGATGAGAAAGCAAAAGTTATTTTGTGTAGCCGCGGCGGATACGGAGCTGTACATCTGTTAGGCAAACTGGATTTTACACGTTTCCGCGAACATCCCAAGTGGCTGATTGGTTTCAGTGACATCACCGCGCTGCACAATGTGTTCCAGCAGAATGGCTTTGCCTCCCTTCATGCCCCGATGGCCCGCCATCTGACGGTAGAAAGCGAGGAGGATTTCTGTACACTGGCACTAAAGGATATTTTGTTCGGCCATTTCAAGCCGGAGACAGCAGAATCAGTGGAAACTTCGGAAAGTGGTTTCAACTACATCTGCCCCGGGCATAAACTGAACCACAAAGGAACCGGCAATGGTATTTTGCGGGGCGGCAACCTGTCCGTGTTCTATGGATTGCGGGGCACGCTATATGATATTCCTGCCGAAGGAACCATTCTCTTCATAGAAGATGTGGGTGAGCGTCCGCACGCGGTAGAACGCATGATTTATAATCTGAAACTGGGCGGTGTACTGGAAAAACTCTCCGGCCTCATCATCGGACAATTCACAGAGTATGAAGAAAACAAATCTTTAGGCAAAGATTTATACGGCGCTATTGCCGACCTGGTGAAAGAATACGATTATCCGGTCTGTTTTAATTTCCCGGTAGGGCATGTCACCATGAATCTGCCCATGATAAACGGAGCAGCGGTAACGTTGGAGACCGGAAGAAAAGAAGTGAAACTAAGTTTTAATTTAGATAAAGAATGAAACGGAATTATACTCTCATCCCCTTATGCCTGGCGTTGCTCGCATTCATAGCATGCAGCAACAACACCAAGAAGGCAAGCGATGGTACGGAGACGACCACAAAAAGTGTTGTCAATGTTCCTCAGTTCAATGCGGACAGTGCTTATCAGTATGTGAAAGCACAAGTGGACTTCGGCCCACGCGTTCCCAATACGAAAGCACATGTAGAATGTGGAAATTACCTGGCAGATAAATTGACGGAATTCGGTGCTAAAGTCACCAGCCAGTATGTAGACCTTCCGGCTTACAACGGTACGCTGCTGAAAGCACGCAATATTATCGGTTCCTACAAGCCGGATACGAAAAAGCGTATCGTCCTTTTTTCGCATTGGGACAGCCGTCCGTGGGCGGATGCCGACCCGGATCCTAAAAAGCATTATACTCCGATTCTGGGTGCCAATGACGGTGCCAGCGGTGTAGGCGTAATGTTGGAAATAGCACGCCATCTGCAGAAGCAATTACCGGAAATGGGTATCGATCTTATCTTCGTTGATGCTGAAGATTACGGCACACACCAAGCTTACAACGGCCCGCATAAAGAAGAATACTGGGGACTTGGCTCACAGTATTGGGCACGCAATCCTCATGTGCAGGGATATAATGCACGTTTTGGCATACTGCTGGACATGGTAGGGGGCAAGAATGCAGAATTCCGTTATGAAGGTTTGTCTCATGAAGTAGCTCCCAATGTCAATGAGAAAATCTGGAAAACAGCCAATGCTTTAGGTTTCGGGCGGCACTTTGTACAGAAAAAAGGCGGGTTCGTGACCGATGACCATACGTTTATCAACAGATATGCAAAAATTCCAACCATTGATATTGTTCCTTATTATCCGGAAGGCGATTTCTTTGAGCACTGGCATACCGTGAAAGATGATATGGATGCCATTGATAAGGCTACCCTGCAAGCAGTGGGGCAGACGGTGATGCAAGTCATTTACAGTGAGAAATAATTCATAAATCAAAAATCATAAATCAATAAGTATGAGTATCAACGAAGCACAAGACGAAGTGATTGCGGAATTCAGTGACTTTGACGACTGGATGGATCGCTATCAACTCCTCATCGACTTAGGAAACGAGCAGGAAACGCTCGATGAAAAATATAAAACGGAACAGAACCTGATTGAAGGTTGCCAAAGCCGCGTATGGCTGCAAGCTGACGAAGAGAATGGAAAAATCATCTTCAAAGCTGAAAGCGACGCTTTGATTGTAAAAGGTATCATTTCGTTGCTGATGAAAGTCCTTTCCGGACATACACCGGACGAAATTCTGAATGCCGATCTTTATTTCATTGATAAGATAGGATTGAAAGAACATCTTTCGCCTACCCGTAGCAATGGTTTGCTGTCTATGGTGAAACAGATGCGGATGTATGCGCTGGCTTTCAAGGCGAAAAATAAAGAATAAAAAAGTGGTAGGGTGATAAGTTTATCACTCTACCATTTCCTCTTATTCATCTCCCTCCTGATATTCCAGAATATCCCCCGGCTGGCAATCCAGAATTTTACAAATAGCCTCCAGCGTAGAGAAACGGATGGCTTTTGCCTTTCCCGTTTTCAGAATAGATAAATTAGCGGGTGTAATATCCACCTTTTCGGCTAGTTCTCCTAAAGATATCTTTCGCCGAGCCATCATTATATCAAGGTTTACTATAATCATATAAATCACTTTTATCAAGGTTAGGATTAAATAGTCAGGTCTTGTTCTTCTTTCATTTTCACACCTACGGCAAATATCTCGGTAAACAATGCCAGTATCAGGAACGAGAACCAGGAGAATGTTAACCCATAAGATGCCAACTCGTAACCACTAAACTGAATCTGAGAAACAGCATCCCTATGCAGAAGATACTCGTAAGTCTCCATACAGATGCCGAGGAGTATTATCGAATAGACAAAAAGACGCATACGATTTACATTTTCACGTGTGAATACCTTCCCACGACTTACTGAAATAACTACCCTAACCATACAATAAAACCCGTATAGAGCAAAAAATACAAAAGGAATAGCCAACGCAAAAATCAATTTATTAACAAATGACGGTTGTATTTCCGTCTCCATCGAAGCCATCCTGCAAGGTACATTCTGCTGTATGGCACTATTAAACAGAGAATCAACTGCCACGGTTTTCTCAGCCTTAATCGAAATATCTACAGTTGAAAAATTAAGTTCTCTACTATTACCTGCACTGTTCCAGCCACGTCTGAAATCAGCTGTTCCGCTTGACATTATCACTTCAGCAATAAACACTACTATCACCAATAAAGCTAATATTCTAATCTTTTTCATAACTCACCTTTTACTTAAATCGTCAAATCCTGTTCTTCTTTCATTCTCAATCCGATAGCAAATACTTCCGCCACAATCAAGGCAGAAAGTCCCAATACCAATGAAGTGATATGCACCATATCTGCCATACTCAATGAATAGCCCGTTACAGAAAATACTTTTCCCACATTATAGAAACTCAGAAACGCAGTAAAAAAAGTGCATGCAAAACTAATAATAAGCAATACCCCTAAGCGCCTGAGCCGCCGGACATTCTTCCAATTGAATATATCGGATTTATTGATCGATACAATAAGACGGATAAAGAGCACCACAGCCCAGACAATGGCGACATAGTCTGCAATAAGAATCAAAAGAGAAATGATTCTCGATAAGACACTCGGTTGGGTATTCACACAGACAATCATTTGCCCGTAAACAGCAGGTACATATTCACCGGATTTCTCATTATAAACGGAATCAATCAGAATTGCACCACCCAAATCTTTAGGCACTAACTGCACAACTTGCAAATTAGTCATCTCTTCCTTTTCTTTCACGTCAATCTTGGAATCAAAGCCTTTCTCAATACCGGTTTTAATTCCCATGCCTACATAATAGGTGGTTTCCAAAACCGAATAGCCCAGCACAAACAATACGATCACGCAAAGAATATTCAATCTCCTTTTCATACTTTAGTAGTTGTATTAGATAATTTATAAGTGTTCATCATTCTCCAGGAAAGCATAAATAATAGTACGGAAACTACCAGACTAATCATGTATGTCGGCTCTCCTATTAAATCGGATGTATAATCCACATCCGGAAACTTCAGACTAAGATAAACCGAAAGGCTGTTGTTCATGATGTGAATCAGGATACAAGGTATCAGACTGCGTGTCTTATAATAAATCCATGCAAGAACAAATCCAACCAATGTAGCTCCTACAATCTGTGCCGGGTTCATGTGGAAGATACCAAACAACAGGCCGGATATCAGAATAGCCACCAGCGGATTATATTTCTTCAACAAGACTTTAGTAACCGCTCCCCGAAACAATAATTCTTCCAAAATAGGGCCCAGTATGCTTACACAAATAATTCCCAACCAACCGGATTGCAAAACATTAAAAGTATCATTCAACCAGTCCGGAAGAAACGTGAGATGGGACATCAGAAAATCTACCATAAAAATGACGGAAATCCCCATGATGGCACTCCAAAATAAATAAGATGCAGATACAGGCGAGTACAACTGCTTGTCGCCCGTCAGATATCCTTTCCACCACAAGTAAATCAGCATAAAAACAAATCCTGCCAACAAAGTGGGAGCTAAAGCAAACTCATTCGCCTTTTCCACAGTGCCGTATTCTACATACGCATAGATCATAGTAAATGGAGTCACTGCCAATGCTCCGAGAATTTGCATCGCCAAGTAAATTAGAACCAGTTTTATTGCCGTTTTCATCGTTGTCTATCGCTTAAAAGTCTGCAAAGATACTATTTTCTCTTTCAAATTATCAAGCTGCAGCGCCTATACCACAAAGAACAGCCATCAACATGGAGAGGGAAATCACTAACAAAGAGATACTCATAAATGCCTTTTTCATAATCGTCAACCTTTATACGTTTTGTTATTCAATAATAATTTATCGTTTTTCGATATGCAAATAAAAGGGGATTTTTTGAAACAAACAAGTAAAACAGAAAATATTTATCGAAAAACAATAAAATAAGTATGTTTTTCGATAATAATGCAGAATATATAAAGAGAGAAAGACAAAAAAACATATAAAAGAAGTAATGTGCACCCAAGATTGAACACAACACATATACGGGAAGGAGATGCTTCGACTACGCTCAGCATAACAGATAGCACTGATAATCAGCACATATTACACCAGAGTAGTTACCCCGGTATATATAAAGTGTTTTTTGAAGTATTAAAGATAGCGGGAAGCATCCTCAGCATCCTTATAAAGCTGGGCAATCAAGCCATCTATAGAATCGAATTTAAGTTCGGGACGGAGATAACGGACAAAGGAAAGGCAAATATACTGCTCGTAAATATCCGAATGGAAATTAAAGATATTCACTTCAATACTGCGATCGGTGCCGTTAGCCATTGTAGGACGATAGCCGATACTAAGCATACCCCCATAAACACGACCTGCCACAGTAACACGCACAGCATATACTCCATCGGAAGGGACCAGTTTATCCGGGTCGTCCACCCGAAGATTGGCTGTAGGGAAGCCGATTTTACGGCCGACACGATACCCACTTACTACCATGCCATTCAAGAAATAGTCATATCCCAGACAAGCGGCCGCCTCCGAAACACAACCTTCCAACAGTAACTGACGAATGCCGGAGGAGCTTACCGCAGTCTCCTTATCTATATATGCACGGGCAAGGATAACTTCCATTCCAAGCTCTTGCCCATAGCCCACATAATCATCAAAGCCCTCACTCCGATTATGCCCGAAGCGATGATCATAGCCTACCACAAGAGCACGTATATTATAATGGTCACGAAGAAAAAGCATGAACTCCCGTGCCGACAATACAGCAATCTCAGAAGTGAAATCAAGCATCATGCAATAGTCCAGGCCGGTATCAGCAAGCAAAGAAACCTTTTCCTCACACGTAGTCAACAGTTCGGGGCGATACTCCGGCTGCACAACTTTGCGCGGATGCACCGGAAAGGTCACTACCCCCGAAGCCAGACCACGCACAGAAGCTGCTTCGCGCACCTGTTCTATCAGGTAGCGATGCCCAAGATGAACCCCATCAAAAAAGCCTATGGTAGCGACACAAGCACGGGGAAGCACTTCCGGTATGTTACGAAGCAACTGCATTTTAACTCTCAACTTTTAACTTTCAACTAAACAAATGACTCCAATCTTCGCACGCTTTCGGCGTATAAGTAGAGATGCCCAGTGTTTCCGCCACACGGCAATTCTCGGCGGAATCATCTATAAAGAAAGTTTCTTTCGGGTCAATGCCGGTCTCATCCAGTAATCTCTGGAAAATAGCTACATCAGGCTTTGCCATCTTCATTTCATAAGAAAGGAAGATTCTCTCAAAATAATCTTCCACCCGAAAAGCTTTATAGTGGAAAGCGTGTTTACATGACCATTTCCAGTGAATATCGTTAGTATTACTCAACAAATATACCACGTATTTCTCACGCAGTTTCAGCAGTAAATCCAGCTTATAGGTAGGGATGCCTCCTAAAAAACTATTCCATGCAGCATCTATGCGGGCATCGGTCACTACCTTCCCTATTTGTTCACGAATCGCATTCCGGAACTCTGCACTGGTAATCAATCCTTTTTCATGTTGCAAGAAGAAACCTTGCTGGTGGCAGACATCAAGCATAGCCTCTACATTGGGCAAACCTAACTTTGCGAAATTCTCAATACAACGCTGGCGGTCCAAATCAATCAATACGCCGCCAAAATCAATAATAAGGTTTTTAATTCCTTTTTCTTTCATTTCATTTCTGTGTTAAACGCTGGATGAAACGTATCGCCTCACCTATCCACAAAACGAGTGAGGTAGAAGCAATAATAATCACCCAAGTGACTAAATCAAGCGGTGTGGTACGGAATACAGCACCACCGAACTGTACAATAAGGAACTGGCCTATCAAGATGGCAAGCACTATCAGCTCCATACCATACGATTTGGAAATCCCTTTAAATGCAGAATCCGTAGTACCAAACACACGGGCATTGAAAAGGTTCCAGAACTGCAACATCACAAAGAATGTAAAGAAGATGGTCAGACGCTCCGGAGTCATACCGCCCTCGGCATGATTAAACCAGTATAGCATCCCCATCAATATAACAAGGAAAGCGCTTCCTACACCAAGGATATAGGAACGCATAGGCTTGGAGATAATAAAATCATTGCTACTGCGCGGTTTCTCTTTCATCACACTTTCGCTGGGCGGAATGGAAGCCAACGCCAGGGCCGCAAAAGTATCCATGATAAGATTCACCCACAACATCTGTGTTACGGTGAGCGGTAACTCCGTACCAATCAGCGAACCAAGCAATACAATAAGCAGAGCAACGAAGTTGATAGTCAGCTGGAAAACGATGAAGCGCTGGATATTCTTATACAGCGAACGCCCCCACATCACGGCAGTACCGATACTATTGAACGAGTCATCCAGCAAGGTTATGTCGCTGGCTTCCTTGGCAACGGAAGTTCCCGTACCCATAGACAAGCCTACCTGTGCATGATTCAATGCGGGAGCATCATTGGTGCCGTCGCCTGTTACTGCCACAACCGCTCCTTTTTGCTGCAACAATTGCACCAGGCGTTGTTTATCCGTGGGACGTGCACGAGACATGATCTTCAAATCCATCACGCGGTCAAGCGCTTCCTCGTCCGTCAGTTCTGCAAAGGCGACGCCTGTAATCCGGTTGCGCTCCGTATCTTCCGGTTTCCACAGACCAATCTGACGTGCAATTTCCGTAGCCGTGCCCGGAGTGTCTCCCGTCACAATCTTGATTCCGATACCGGCAGACTGGCATTTGGCAACCGCCGCAGGTACATCCGGACGGATAGGGTCACTGATAGCAACCACGCCGAGGAATGACAAATCTTTTACTAATTGACAATTGACAATTGACAATTGACAATTACCGTCCGGGGTGTTGCCCGCACAACACGGTTCTTCGTTCTCATCGATTATCTTGAATGCGAAACCAAGGGTACGCATTGCCATATTCTGATATCCCAGCAGTTGTTTTTCAACTGTAGAACGGTATTCTACCGCATCTACCCGTTTGCCATCCAGAACGACATCCTTGCATTTGCCCAAAACGATTTCGGGAGCACCCTTCACATACAACACTTTCTTGCCTATCAAAGGAGACTTCACTAACGTAGCCATAAACTTCCGTTCGGTAGAGAAAGTCAACTGGTCGACAACCGGAGCATTCTCACGCAACTCCAGATAATCACGGTTCTGACTATTCAACCATAAAAGCAAAGCCACTTCCGTAGGATTTCCTACACCTTTAGGCTTCTCACCTTCCGCCATTTCTTCCAGAAAAGCTGTGGAATTGGTACTGATTCCCTCTACTACCAACTGACTGATATCATCGTCGCCAACTTCCCCGCCGTTTTTCAGACTATAAAAACTCGGCTCGTAAACCTGCATCAGGTTTTGAGTCAACGTACCGGTCTTATCCGTGCAAATCACGGTAATGGCACCCATCGTTTCACAGGCGTGCATCTTACGCACCAGGTTATTGGTGGAAAGCATACGGCGCATATTCAATGCAAGACTCAGTGTCACACTCATCGGCAATCCTTCGGGCACTGCAACCACAATCAAGGTCACTGCCATCATGAAGTATTGCAAAGTAGCTTTCAAAGCCGGAAGCCAGTCTGCAAAAGTATGGAAAGATGAAAAATCATAGTGCAACAGCACATCTTTGATAAAGAAGATGGCAAATGCCAGTCCGGCCACGGAGAAACCGATTTTACCGATCAGATTGGCAAGTTTGGTAAGCTGTATATTCAGCGGGGTAGGTTCTGTGCTCTGCTCCGTACTCTGACGTGCGACTTTACCGATTTCCGTATCATCGCCCACACAAAGCACACGCATAGTGCCGTGACCGTCTACTACCGTCGTACCACGCATCACCTTATTGGAAGCATAGGTAGCCTCTTCATCAAAATCCGCCTCCACCGTGGTCTTACTTACCACAGGTTCACCGGTCAGATTCGACTCGTTAATTTGCAGGGATATAGCCTCCAGCAGTTCGCCGTCAGCAGGGATTTCTTCTCCGGTCTCCAGCACGATGATATCACCTACTACCACATCTTTCCGGGGAATCTCCTGTACACGGCCGTTACGGATTACCTTCACCAAGGTTTCCTCATTCACCGCATTCAGCAAGTCGAACTTCTTACTGGCATCATATTCGAAATAGAACCCGATACCCGTAGCCAACAAAATAGCGGCAATGATACCTATAGTCTCGGCATACTCATTCTCTATGACAGAGATTATCAGAGAGAATATCGCTGCAACCAGCAGTACCCTGACAACAGGGTCTTCGAACTTTTCGAGATATAGTTTCCACAGGGAGGGACGCTTGGGAGGCGTTAACAGATTGACTCCGTACTTTTCGCGACTCTGCCTTACTTCGTCGTCAGTAAGTCCGCCATGATAAAAATCATCCTTCATTGCATTCATGCAAATAGTTAGCTTTGATTAAGAGCCGCAAAAATACAATATTAATTTGGGATAGCGAATGTTATTAAATCTTTTTATAGGTTAGTCTTACCCTCGATTTCCGTTCCCTGTTTTCTAATTGCCTCCCCGTTGAGCGGTAGGGTAAACCAGAATGTAGATCCTTTGCCATATTCCGACTCTACGCCAATCTTGCCACCCAGTTTGCGGACTATCATCTCGCAAATAGAAAGTCCCAGTCCGGTTCCTTTCTTGTGCTGTTCCACTCTTACAAAGCGTTCAAATATATGGTCTACCTTATCTGCCGGAATACCGCTTCCGGTATCTTTCACATAGAAGTAAAGGCCGTCAGCACAAGGCTTATATCCCAACGTAATACTACCTTCATCTGTAAATTTCACAGCATTCGTCATAAAATTGGCTATCACCTGCATCAGGCGGTTTCTGTCGGTATATAAAATGTTGTTCTCCGGTGGTGTCTCCTTGAAAATCTGAATAAGACTCTCCTTCTCTCCCAGTCTCATACGGGACAGCTGTTCCATATCAAACATCAGCTGATTGACATCCACTTCCGAGAAAGTAAACTCCAGAGTACCGGCCTCTATCTTTGAAAGGTCGAGAATATCGGCTATCAGTTGCTGCAACATTTCATTATTGGAATGAACAATGTCCAGGTATTGCGTCTTTTCCTCTTCCGAACCGGCAGAAGCCAGCAACTCGGAAAAGCCGACAATGGCATTCAGCGGAGTACGTATCTCATGACTCATATTGGCGAGGAAAGCTGACTTGGAACGATCTGCATTCTCAGCTTTTTCACGGGCTTTCATCAATTCTCCCTCTGCATTCTTCAGGCGGGTGATATCGTGCACAGTGATTACCATGCCCTCTTTATCATCTATCGTCATATACTCACCGGAAACATAGGTTTCACATTCGGCAACGTTTCCCCTTCTGTCACGTATATTCAGCACAGCTTCCAAATCGGTAAAACTACTTTTCCGCTGGAAAGTCTCTTCTATTTTATTCCGGATAGGACACTCTTTGCAAAGCTCGTGCGTACCGCAACCGCCAATGGCGGACAGGGCATTATTACAACGCAACAAGTCGCCTACACGAGCCAACCGGCCTTCCGGCCTATGTGCTTTGGTGATGTCGTAATAGTTAGTCCGCGTAACAATAAAATTACGGTCTATCAGAAGAATGAATGCATGTACATTTTGCATTATAGAACGGAAAAGTTCTTCCGAACTGCGCAAGGCCTTCTTCGCATTCCCTGCTTTGAGCAATAATCGCCTGCTTCTACCGAGTTCAAGCACATAAAGCACCAGCACTCCTACCAGTACCAGCATACCGATTAAAATTAGTATCGTCATAAAGAGTTCATTTACAATAAAGATGGAACAAATATATCTCTTTCAGATTAAAACAGGAAACAAAAGAGGAGGAAATATTGTTATTTAGGGATAAAACCTAAAATAGTAATCTTATGGACAAGTACATTTGCACCGTTTGCGACTACGTTTACGACCCGGAAATGGGTGACCCCGAAAACGGCATTGAGCCGGGAACATCATTTGAAGACCTTCCTGATGATTGGGTATGCCCCTTATGCGGAGTCGGAAAAGAAGAATTTGAGAAAGCGTCCTAAGACGCTTTCTTTTCTTTTATATCACTGCTTGCTTCCACTACATTCACCACATAATCGCCCAGTTTCTCACATTCGGCAATGATGTCCATATAGTAAACGCCCATCTGGTAGTCATATTCCTTGTTGTTGACATCCAGAATATTCTGGTTCTTCAGCTGGTTGCGGTAATTATTCATTTCATTCTCAATATTGAACGATTTATTCACATCGATACTCTGATGTTCAAAGCGTTCCACCACAACAATCATCTGAGCCAAAGCATCGTCCGTCAGCTTCATCATGAAGTGGATATGGTCATATTGCTTTTCCGTGAAGTCCTGATTGGTCTGGCGCTTGCGGTTAATGGTACGCGCGAGGTTGTAACAGCTATCGCCGATACTCTCAATTTCCGTCACTTCGCGAAGCATGGCACGTATCTGAAGCTTACTCTCCGAACTTAAACGTCCTTCCGACACTTGATTCAGGTAATTGGCAATCTCCAGTTCCATATTATCGCTGATATTCTCATACTTCTCAATACGGCTGAATAATTTATTGAAATCATCATCCTTATCCGTATGCAGCAAATCCTGCACCATATTAAACATGCGGTGAGTACGTTCCGAAAACAGGTGTATCTCCTTGTGCGCCTGCAAAATGGAAAGTTCCGCCGTAGAAAGCATACCACCGGAAATGAAACGCAGGCGATATTCTTCGTCGACCTCTTTCTGCGGAATAATGGCGCAAACGGTACGTTCTATAAACTTCACGAACCAAATAAGAATCAGTACGTTGCAGATATTAAAGCAAGTGTGGAATGCCGACAGCTTAAATGATACCGCCACAGCAGGATCTTTCGTTCCCATTACGTTTTCTACAAACCAGGATACGCCACTCGTAAACGGAGTGAATAGGCAAAGCACCCAAATAACCCCAAAGACATTGAACACCAGATGAGCCAATGCAGCCCTCCTTGCCTGCGTGTTACCGGTCAACGCGGCAAGATTGGCGGTAATGGTAGTACCGATATTCTCACCCAGCACCAGTGCCGCCCCCAATTCAAAACTGATCCATCCATTGGCACACATGATAAGCGTGATAGCCATTGTTGCCGCCGATGCCTGCACAACCATAGTCAGAATGGTACCGATAAATACAAACAGAAGAATGGAGAGATATCCCATATCCGTATAACTCTGTACAAATGCCAGCATCTCCGGATTCGCCTTCAAGTCCGGCGCATTGGATTGCAGCATGGAGAGTCCCATAAAAAGGAAAGAGAAACCGAATATAAATTCACCGATAGACTTACGATGACTTTTTTGAGAGAAGAGAAGAGGAATACCGAAAGCGAGGAGAGGAAGTGCAAAAGCGGCGATATCAACTTTAAATCCTAACGCCGAAATAATCCATGCCGTAACTGTAGTACCGATATTGGCTCCCATAATAACCCCGATGGATTGGGATAGGGTCAGCAGGCCGGCGTTCACAAAGCTCACCACCATGACTGTGGTTGCAGAAGAAGATTGAATCAGTGCCGTAATCAGCACACCCGTCAGCACTCCGGTCACCCGGTTGGTAGTCATTGCCGTTAGAATTTTCCGGAGCCTGTCACCAGCGAACTTTTGAAGTCCTTCACTCATAATTTTCATTCCGTACAGGAATAATGCCAGTGAACCAAGCAGCTTTAAAAAATCATAAAAAGAATATTCCATCTTTAATTAATTAGAAGGTTTTATGCTACATCTGTTATTATATCTATATTTAACGTGTAATCACCCTAAAATGAAGACGTCATGAAACACATGTTACAAATTTGTTGCAAAAATAACAATATTTCTAAAGAATTCCCTATCGGGAGTTCACTTTTGGATATTTATTACGGTTTTAATCTTAATTTTCCCTATCAAGTGGTCAGTGCAAAGGTTAATAATCGTTCTGAAGGGTTAAATTTCCGAGTCTATAATAATAAGGATGTAGAATTCCTCGATATACGCGATTCTTCCGGTCTGCGCACATATGTACGCAGCCTTTGTTTTGTATTATACAAGGCTGTCAGCGAATTGTTTCCGGACGGAAAGCTGTTCGTTGAGCATCCCGTTTCCAAAGGCTATTTCTGCAACCTGCGCATCGGGCGCACCATAACATTGGAGGACGTATCTGCCATCAAAAAGCGGATGCAGGAAATCATTGACGAGAACATCATATACCGTCGCACAGAGTGCCACACCTCCGAAGCTGTGCGCATTTTCAACGAACGGGGAATGACGGACAAGGTGAAACTGCTGGAAACTTCCGGCTCCATCTATACCTACTATTATTCATTGGGCGACACTATTGATTATTATTATGGCAACCTGTTGCCCAGCACCGGCTTCATCTGGCTGTTCGACATCGTGAAATATTACGATGGCCTGTTGCTGCGCATTCCCAACAAAGCAAATCCCAGTGTATTGGAGGAAGTTGTGAAGCAAGAAAAGATGCTTGATGTCTTCAAGGAGCACCTGCGCTGGAATTATATCATGGGATTAAGCAATGTGGGAGACTTCAACCTCGCCTGTGAAGAAGGACATGCCACCGATTTAATCAATGTGGCCGAAGCTCTTCAGGAAAAGAAAATAGCCCAGATTGCCGATGACATCTACAACCGCGGCGAAAACGGCAACCGGGTGAAACTGGTTCTCATCTCCGGGCCCTCTTCTTCAGGTAAGACCACTTTCAGCAAGCGCCTCTCCGTACAGTTGATGACGAACGGATTACGCCCCTATCCCATTGCGCTGGACAACTATTTCGTGAACCGTGAAGACACCCCGAAAGACGCTAACGGCGATTATGATTACGAATCACTCTATGCGCTCGACCTTAAGAAGTTTGAAGAAGACCTGCAAGCTTTGTTGAGAGGCGAAGAGATAGACCTGCCCAGCTTCAACTTCAGCACCGGACGACGGGAATACAAAGGTGACAAACTGAAAATTGACGAGCATACCATTCTTATATTAGAGGGTATTCACGCACTGAACCCGGAACTTACTCCGCAAATCCCCGCAGCGAACAAATATAAAATCTATGTGTCCGCCCTGACCACCATTTCCCTGGACGACCATAACTGGATTCCCACAACGGACAACCGATTGCTGCGCCGCATCATCCGCGACTTCAACTATCGCGGTTATTCGGCACGCGAAACCATCTCCCGCTGGCCCAGCGTGCGCGCCGGAGAAGACAAATGGATTTTCCCCTATCAAGAGAACGCCGATGTGATGTTCAACTCCGCACTGCTATTTGAATTTGCCGTGTTGCGCTGTCATGCCGAGCCTATATTGACCAGCGTGCCACGCAATTGTCCGGAATATGCCGAAGCATACCGGTTGCTGAAATTCATTAAATACTTTACTCCGATACAGGACAAGGAAATCCCGCCGACTTCACTTCTGCGCGAGTTCCTAGGAGGAAGCAGTTTCAAATACTAATCCCGCATATCCCGCCGTATGCGGGGCCGGGATATAAATTCACCCACCACTATCACCATAAAAATGGGACAGGTGAAGATTTTTAGGCACTTTTCTTGTACAACCTACAGAAGAATGTCTTAACTTTGTAAGCAAATAAAATGAATCATAATATGAGAAAGATAATTACCGTACTCTTCTTGGCAGCTTTCTGCATCTGCAGCCAAGCCTATTCGCAAACCCGTGCCGATGAGCAAATGAAACAAGCGCAAGAAAACCTTGCCAAAAAGGAATATATCAAGGCACGTTACTTATTTTTACAAGCTTACAATGCTTTCTCCTCTCAGGGAAAATATGATAAGGCTGTAGAATGCGGTGTCAATGCCAGTGCGCTTTATCACAGAGAGAACTACTATAAGGAAGCCTTCGAACTGCTGCGCGGCGCAGAATTGCTGGTGACTGACGGTGAACAAAAAAGCGGTAAAACCATGCCCGCCCTGCGTTTCCGCATCAACAAGGAACGCTTGCAGATGTACATCAACCTGAAGAATCCTGCCCGTGCCAAAGAGCAACTGGCCAAACTGGAAGAAACCGCCAAAGCAGCCCGCAATGATTCATTAAGCAACGACTTACTATACACCCAGGCCAATTATTATTATACTTTCGGCATGAACTCGCAAGGAGATGCCTACATCAACCGCCTGATAGGACAGTATAAGGAACAGAAAAACTACGCCAAAGTAGACGAATCTTATAAAACCCTTATCGACATTGCCCGCAAGGCTAACAATGCCGGACTGGTGGCACGTACTTACGACAAATATATCCTTTGGACTGACTCTGTGAAAGCCCTCACCGCTCAGGATGAACTGAACGTACTGAAACAGAAATATGAAGAAAGCCTGGCAACCATCCAGGATAAGGATGACTCCCTGAGTGCCAAACAATATATCATCATCGGACTATGCGTATTGGCAGCCATTCTTGCCGCCGCACTTGTATTGGCAGGTATCGTATTATTGCGTTTTGTCCTCCTCACCCGGAAACAGAAGAAAACCATCCAGATAGCTAATGAACACAATGAGCTCAAAACCCAGTTTATACAGAATATCTCCGGACAAATGGAGCCGACACTGAATACCCTGGACGCAACCCAACCGGGTGTACGTGCATTGAAAGGCTTTGCCGAACACATTCAGGAACTCTCCGAACTGGAAAGCACCCTTTCCGAAACTTATGAAATGCGCGAAATCAACATCAATACTTTCTGCGAAAGCGTAATGGACAAAATAAAAGCAGACTTGAAGCCGGATATAACCACTACCGTCAACGCTCCGAAACTTAGTGTCAAGACTAACCCGGAACAGCTTGAGCGTATTTTGCTTCATCTGCTGAATAATGCGGCTGAGTTCACTCCGGAAGGTGGGAAAATATGGTTGGACTTCAAGAAACGCGGTGCGCATACACATCAGTTCATCGTTAGTGATACCGGAAGCGGTATTCCGGCAGAGGAACAGGAAAATCTGTTCAAGCCTTTCACCGAAGTGAAAGACCTTACACAAGGCGATGGTTTAGGATTGCCTATTTGTTCGCTGATTGCTACCAAGATGAATGGTAGCCTGACTCTGGATAGCAGCTATACCAAAGGCTGTCGCTTCGTACTGGAACTGCATACCTAATCCGAACTCCACATTTTTAATATACTCAATGTGTCAAAAGTGTTGTCGTGCGGGCGAATGATTATTCGCCCGCACACACGTTGTAACGGTACTTGTAGGGGTGAGTAATCATTCGCCTGGAATGCAAAGTGACTTTTGGCACCATCTCATTAAATTTCCAGACCTGCATTACATTGCTTTTATCGCAAGAAAGGGGTACTTTTGCAAGCTGCAACCTCAAAAGATAAAGCAATGAGAACCACTGCATTAGCTACAATATTATTCACATTTTGCTTATTGGTGGCCTGTACACGTTCCGAACCAAGTTATAAACTCGTACAAGCCGACTCCCTCATGCAGAAATCCCCCGACAGTGCTTTACGCTTTTTAAGAGAAATCTATCCGGAAGAATTAAGGACGGCAGAAGACAAGGCATATTATGCATTGCTGATAACCCAGGCACAGGATAAGAATTTCATAACTCAGACAGACGACTCCCTGATATGCATAGCAGTGCAATATTACGATTCTACAGAATGTATCCCTAAACAAGCAAAAGCATATTATTACTGGGGATGCATCAAAAGGAATAAAAATAATCATCCGGAAGCTCTAAAAAAATTCTTTATCGCTATAACCCATGCAAAAAAGCTTTCCGATGGCAAGTTAGCCGGACACATTTATAATAATGTAGCCAATATATACACATTACAGAAATTAGACGAACAAGCCGATTCAATCTACCAGATTACGGAGAAGTTGGCTATTCAAGAGAAGGATTCCGGACTTTGGATAGACGCTGTATCACAACGAAGCATGATTGACATACGGAAAGGCAAGGAATATTATCACAGGGCGGAAGAAAAACTGCTCCATGCCTTCGAGATATCACAACACACCGCTCAAAGAAACATGATAGCCAAAGCAGCTTATTCATTAAGTCTACTGTATGGGCGTATGAATATGGGAAGAGAAGCGGTTATATTTGCCAAATTGAACATTGACAACCAGGACAACACAAAGGTGCTATACAGAGGATATTTGCTTTTAGGAGACGCTTACTACAAAACAGCTCAATATGATTCCGCTTTAATTTACCTTAATAAAGCTCTATATAGCAAAGACCACTTTACCAAGGCAGGCGCTTATATGCGTTTGGCCGATATTGCCCAAAAGCAGGGAAAATTAGAAAAAGCGCTTGAAATGGAAAGAAAATACTCCTCTCACATGGATAGTGCGCAGCAAAAGCAGCAAAGTAGCGAAATCATCGCAACGGAGAAAAACATGCTGATACAGAGCAAGCAGTCGGAATACAAAGCAAACTTAAACCAGTTTTATTATTATACGATTACAGGAGCGGTGATTTTTCTAACCTTATTCCTTGTAATATGGAGAAGATATAGGAAAGAAATTCTCCACTTCAAGCAAAAAGAAATAGAACAAGACAAAAAGATAGGAGAACTACTCCAACAAAAAGACGAGCAAATCGCTTCCCTGCAAAAGGAGATAGCACTGCACAACTATAGCCAGGCTGAAAAGCAAAACTTAAAAGAAGAACTGCATATTCTGAAAACGGAGCGGCAAGCGCTGCTTAATGAATCCTACGAACATTCTGAAGTATATGTGAAAATGAAGCGCATCATTCAGGCATATAAAAAAACTGATAAATCGAGCGAGCACTTCAGTGAAGAAGACTGGAAACAATTGATTGCCGAAACCGATATGCGTTGGAATAATATAACCCTCCGCCTGGCCACAAGATATCCCTTGTCTCAGAATGAGATACACCTTTGTTGCTTATATCTGACAGACATACCGACCAGCCACTTCAGGTATATAATGGAATGTAGCAGAGACGCCATCTATAAAAAGACAAAAAAAATATTGGAGCAAAAGATAGAATGTTCTGATAAATCGACCACTCTCCGTGATATATTGGAGAATTTTCTATAAGAATAAGAAAAATCATCCGATAATAAGGCCTTTCCCTACATTTCTACACTTTTTATACACTTTTATTGGAGAATTTCTCTCTAAATTTGCCACCGTCATAACAAATTAAAAGTATATCTTATGAAAAAGTTATTATTTGTATTTTTCGTGTTAGCTGTAGTTTTGGGCAGCAATTCATTGTATGCCCAGCATGTATCAATGGTTAGTAATGATGACGAGAGAGAGATTCCTCTGTTTCCGGCAGGTTCAGAAGAGGGTGGTCCTGTAGCCCGGAGTATCATCATTCAGCCTGCCAGTGCTTACGTCGGTAACGATGCAGTCAGTGTAGTGTTCAAGGAAGAGATGTCCTCCGTTAACATTTCAATTAAGGATGCCTCAACAGGGGCAACTGTTTATTCCGAAACTTATTTCAATCCTACGCTTGTCACCATAGATTTAAGCGCAAAAGCTCCGGGACAGTATTACCTGGAAATTGTATCGGAAGAAGTCCAGTTAAGCGGCTACTTCACCCTTTAAAACGAACCTAACCTAAACTTTAACTTTTAATTCAAGACTATGCTGGGAGTTGATAATGCCACCAGTGAGGTAGTCCATCACTTTTTACGGTCGCTGACCGTAAAAGTGAGCAGGACTACTTTATGCCGCTTGCTCGACAATCCGTTGGGCAACACAATGCAAGGTATCAGCAATGCCTTAAATGCACTTCATGTAAAGAACGTAGTTTACCAGCTTCAACCGAGGCATCTGGAAAAGCTGCACGCCCCGTTTATCACACAACTGGAAACAAGCCATTCCACATTCTGCCTCGTCGAAAAGATAGAACAGGACCGGCTTATTATCAGCACTGCCGAAGTGAGCCATATGCCGATAAGCAGGAAACTGTTTACCTATCAATGGACGGGAACCGTCCTGTTTGGTGAGACTACTCCGAAAACCGTCTGTGAATCTCATTGCCTGCTCAGAAACATGAATTATATATGCCGGCAACACAGAATACTGATTGCCGGAATCATATCCGTCCTCCTGGTTTTTTCTTCAATCTGGAGCAAGAACTATCCTGCAGGACTGCCGCTCTACCTTTCCGCGCTGACTTGCGGTATCCTCATCTCTACCGTAATTCTATATAAAGAAATGGTAGACAAACATTTCCTGCACCGTTTCTGCCACATAGGCAAAGTAATAGACTGCAATAAAGTGCTCAAATCAAAAGGTGCGCACATAGCCGGAATAGGCATTGGAGAACTATCGTGGATGTATTTCACAACCATGTTTTTCTTCACGGCTATCTGCCCCGAAGAGTTTCATTTTCTGGCTGCGCTGTTTGGTTTCATAGCCATTGCATTTACGCTTTACTCCATCATATACCAGATATTCATCATTCGTAAAGCCTGTTTGTTTTGCATCCTCACCATTTTCTCGGTCTGGCTGACTGCCGCATCGCTTTATGTCATAAGGAATAACTTTGAATGGAGGTTTTCAATCCGTATTCTCTTCTCTATGATTGCAATCAGCACCATCTGCCTGATTTTCTGGATACAGGCCAAGACGCTCATCTCTTCTGATAAAGAGAAAAGCTTCCTGCAGGCCAAGCTGTCCGGCTTACTCAATCCGATCACTTTTCAGAAGCTGCTGGCGCTAAAGCCCAAAGTCAGGAGAATGATTCATCCGGATATAGCGCTGCATAATTCTGCCGGGAATGCGAAGGACAGACTGATGGTGGTGGTTAATCCCAACTGCAAGGCATGTGCCAAAGTGCACCGGCACATCCGGGAAATATCAAGAGACATATCCATATCTTTGGTCATATACACCAACGACCGTCTGGGGATACATATAGCGCAGACAATCCTGTCCGTCTATCTTTCAGAGGGATGGGACAGAGCTACTTACCTGCTGGAGGCATGGTTCGAGATGCAGGAAATACCGGATGTGGAAAGATATAATATCAATGATACCGCACAGTTGCTTTGGAGGCAACAACAGGAGTATTGCCTCCAAAATAACGTCAGTCATACTCCGGCTGTCATAGTCAATGGGCATTACATACCAAGTGTTTATCAGCTGGCAGAGCTGAAGTATGTATTGGCATAGGAACGACTGTAATGACTCTCTAAATTGCCACTTTCCTGCCACCGTATTGGCTCGGTTGTGCCATGCCTATGGCAAAGTCGTGCCAATGCGATGGCAAAGTTGTGCCAATGCGATGGCAAAGCCGTGCCAATGCGATGGCAAAAGTTGGCCAATGCGGTGGCAAGATATCGGCACAGTAATTGCGATAATCCCATGATTCAGATGGCAGATATCCGCTTCTAAAGAAAGATAGTCATAGCAACCATATCTTCCCCGAAAAAAGATTATCTTTGCATACAAACTACTTCCTGAAGATTATGAGAAAACGAGTGTTTCATATTTGGTTAACAATGCTTCTTTCATTAGCCTCATGCACACAGCACCATAGCCCTAATGTACTATTAATGCAGGCGGACTCCCTGATGGAAGCATATCCTGACAGTGCATTGCGTATTCTGGAAAATGTAGAACCGCAACAATTGAAAACACCGGCAAACCAAGCTTACTATGCCTTACTGCTGACGCAGGCGAGGGATAAAAATTATATTGTACAGACGGATGATTCGCTGATACGGATTGCTGTGCAATATTACGACTCTATCGGGGAGGTGGCTATGCAGGCTAAAGCTCATTATTACAAGGGATGTATATATAGGGATGCAAATTTGTGCGGAGAGGCGGTTCAGGAATATCTGACAGCCATTCCATTAGCAAAGAAAACAGAAAATCAGAAACTATTGGGGTTAATCTATAATCATGCCGGATATCTATATTACTTGCAAAACTTGGTAGAACAGGCTGACTCTATCTATCAATTAGCCGAGAAATTGGCAATACAACGAAATGACACAAGCCTTTGGGCGGAAGCACTATCATTCCAAGGGAAAATTAATATAAGAAAAGGAACAACATATCATTCTACAGCAGAAAAAGAATTACTGAAAGCATTTGAAATGACAAGCACTTCAAGCCATAAGCGAGTGCAAGCAGATATTGCTGCGTCGCTCAGTTCGCTATACAGCCGTATGGAACAAAAAGAAAAAGCCATTCAATATGCCAAACTAAATATATCCTTAAGAGAAGACACTACCCAATGCTACACGGCTTTTTTACTTTTGGGTGATGCTTATTTTAAAATCGGGAAATATGATTCCGCTACTATATACATCAATAAAAGCCTATTGACCACAAGATATGGCACCAAAGCCAGTGCCTATATGCGCTTAGCCGAAATAGCTCAAATACAGGGAGATTTAGAAAAGTCGCTTACGTTAACTGATAAGTATACGCTTTATCTGGACAGCCTGCATGCAGCACAACAAAGCAATGATATACTCAACGCAGAGAAAAAGGTAGCAAAACAACAATACACAAACACTCTGAGCTACGATAAGCATAAACAGCTTATTCTAATCACAGCAAGCACTATACTCATTCTCATCATTATAATCGGCTGTATCATTCTAAACAAACACCGACAAAAAGCACACGATTTAGAACAAAGTCAATCGCATTTAAAGCAAGAACAGCAAGAATTACAAGAGAGATACCTACAGGTAAGAAATGAACTGAAGAAAAAAGACACAGTAATCGCTGCACTACAGCAAGAAATCGATCAGCAACAAGCCGACGAAGAAAAAAGACAGCAACTCCGGCAGGAACTGGACACCCTTCAGAAAGAACGGGATGCATTGGCACAAGTAGTATTTGAGCATTCAAAGGTTTCTACAAAAATAGAAAGGATCATTAATTCCTATAAAGCGTATGACAAGTCAGACGAGCAATTATCCGAAGAGGATTGGAAGTGCCTGATAGCCGAAACAGACATGCGTTGGAATAGAGTCATCACACGATTGAATGCCGAATACAAATTGTCGAAGACAGAGGTACATCTGTGCTGCCTGTTCCTAACAGACTTGCCCATAGCAAACTTGCCATATATAATACAGATAGCCCGAAACAGCATCTATAGAAAAGAAAAAGAAATTAGAAAAAAGATCGACTGTCCTCCAGAGATAAGTAAGCTAAAGGATTTTCTTGAAAATTATTAAATTGTGCCGTTTTTAAGTAGAATTATGCCTCAAAAAGGTACTTTTCTCTAAAATGATACACTTTTGATACACTTGATTAGAATGAAATCTCGCTAAATTTGCGATATCAATAACGAAAAACAAAGAATATGAAAAAGTTATTATTCATTCTAATCTCATTCTTTGCCTGGGGAGTTTCGACTTACGCTCAAGGCTTTATTCAAGGTTTGGAAATTACTCTCCATAAGGATATAAAAGAAAATAATGATACAAGCCAAGAAGATGCCCCCAAAACACGTAGTCTCATTCCCCAGCCTGCACATGCCTACCTATATAATAAGGTAGTATCTATATCTTTTGAGGAAGTGATGCCAACAGTTACTATCAAGATTATTAAGGAAGCTACTGGTGAAACTGTTTATTTGCAAGAATACATGAATCCAGCAACAGGCTCTATCGACTTGAGTATACAAGATTCAGGAACATACTGTATAGAAATTAGTTCAGACAAGTTTTCGTTGCAAGGAGAATTCCCCTTGTAACATAGTAATAATTTAAAATCTAAGTAAAATGAAAACATTGAAGCTAACAGCTTTTGAGGCGGATGCCCTTTCTAAGAAAGAAATGGGTAAGGTATTAGGCGGTAATGTTTGCGGTTGTGGATGTACAGGATCATCTAGTACTGCTGCAAACGGAAATGCTAATGTAAAAGGTAACAAGTACACTGATACCACATTAGATAAAATGGAAATTGTAGTAACGCCATAACGGATATTAACCTAAAAAGTCAGGGTTGTAGATAGCTATTTACAACCCTAACTTTATGAAAATTAAGAAAGCAAATATATGGTATCCTTTTATATTCAATCAAACAATAATAATTATTATCACTTCAATTTCAACACGAAAGTTCTTTCGCTCATTTCCCCCATTACCTTTAGGATTAGCACATTGATGAATGAGGAAAAGGATGAAGCGAGTATATTGGCGATATTATCAACAGAATATAATCTTAACTCCAATGATGCAAAATTCTATCTAAGCCAATATTCCCAATTTGAAAAAGCAACTATACAATACTCAATAGCTGAAAACTACAATATGGAGTTGACTCCTCAGATGATAGAAGCGACCTTAAGTAATTTGGAACAAATTACCTTTGAAGTAACTGATGCTTGCAACCTTAAATGCAAATATTGTGGATATGGTGACTTTTATGAAAACTATGACGCTCGTACACACAAGAATTTACCAATAGAACATGCAAAAAAGTTAATAGAGTTTTTATCTAAGTATTGGGAAACAAAAGAGAATCTATCAGAAGGAGAAGTTATCTATGTCAGTTTTTATGGCGGAGAACCTTTATTAAATATGCCTTTCATCAAAAGCATAGTACGCTTATTCGATAGCTACAATCTGAAACGGCCAATCAAATATACAATGACAACAAATGCCATCTTACTAAAGAAACATATTGGCTATCTGGCATCACATGATTTTCACTTGCTTATTAGCTTAGATGGGAATAAATACAATAATAGCTATCGTGTGTGGCCAAACGGAAAGAGTTCTTATAACATTGTGTATGAGTGCATGAAATATATACAAGATAATTTACCCGCATATTTTAAAGATAACATAGAGTTCAATGCCGTTCTACATGACAAAAACTCTGTTGAAGAGATTATCAATTTCTTTAGAGAAGAATTCTCCAAGACCCCACTTATAGGAGAATTAAATCTTAATGGAATCAAAAAAGAAAAAAAAGACGAGTTTAAAACTCTATTTAAAGATACAGCACAAAGCATAAATGAATCCTCACAAAAAGGGAAATTAGAAAAAATAATGAAAGACAAAGACCCTTTTTTAAACTTACTGACAGTGTTTATACAACGTAATAGCATAATGTCTTACCCTGATTACAACTCTCTATTCTCTCTGAAAAGAAAAATACAGAGTTTACCAACAGGAACCTGTATTCCTTTTAGCAAAAAAATATTCATTACTGTAAATGGTAAATTATTGCCATGCGAACGAATCGGACAAGAATATAGCCTAGGATATGTAACAAATCAAAAAGTTGAACTTGACTTGGACGTCATATGCAAATATTACAATAAATGGCTAATGCCGATAAGCCAAAAATGTGGCACTTGCTATATGAGACATTCCTGTCAACATTGTATATTCAATTTTCCCAATTCAGAGAAACCTTTCTGCATAGATTATCTTGATAAAGAGAATTTCAAAAGATTCTTAAAAAGAGCAATAGATTATCTCGAAAGAAACCCACAGAGTTATCGCCATATCATGAAAGACATCATAATGAGATAAATTATGGAAAAACAAGAAGCACTTATTATCAACCCCTATACCTATATTACATTGGTTGGGGGAAATTACCTACTGTATAATACTATCAATGGGGAATATATAAGAGGGAATAATTTAAACATTTCAAAAATCCTAAAAAGGCTCTTATTTACTAATAGCCAATGGATGTATCATGTTCCAACTGAAGATAAAGATACAGACTTAAGCAACTTCATTCTTGAGATTAAAGAAAAAAATATCGGCGATTATATAAAAAACGATAATAAGCAAGGAGCTATTCAATTCTATCCCATAAAGAACATTCAACATGACATAAAGAGGTATAAAGGATATAGCGAGTATAAGTCTGGTGACAATGTAGCTAAATATATTCATGAATTATCTATTTACATTAACAGCCAATGCACACAAAAATGCCAATCATGTGGTCAAAACTACAAACAGTACACATTCTGTCGTAAAGAAAAAGATAATATTAACATAGACCTAAAAGCACTGTCTTCCTTTATAGGAAGAACAGCACTTCCTTCATTATATAGAATCAATATTTTGGGAGGAAACATTTGGAATTATCCCCAACTAGAAAAGTTACAACAAGAACTATCGACTTTAAACGTAGACATATATTACCACACCTATATTTCCAACTTTAATTTGAAGCAAATAGACTTAAACAGCTTTAAACATATTGTAGTATTAGTAAATATTGCCGAATACAAAGAAACATATAACGAGGCTTTTCATGCAATAGAGAATATAGAATATAATTTCTTTATTACAAATGAGACAGAGTTAAACATGGTTCATAGTCTTATTAAGAAGCATCAGCTAATACATTATCAGATAAGGCCTGTTTACAACAAAAGAAATTATGAATTCTTTAAAGAATTTGTATTCATTAATGAGGAAGATATTTTTGAACGAACGCATACTTTCCAAGATATATTCAGAAATGATACGCTAAACTGCAATTATTTTGGGAAAATGACTGTCTTTGCTAATGGAGATGTATTTGCAGATGTCAATAAAAAAGCCATCGGAGATATTTATCACAACTCTATTTCTGAATTGATATGGAAAGAGCTGGAAACTGGACAATCATGGTTTAGGACACGAAAACGACAAAAACCTTGCAATAAATGTATCTTCAGGGAATTTTGTCCACCTACTTCCAATATAGAAGTGGCATTAAGAAAAAATGACCTTTGTTATAAATTAATGGAATGAACAATATAAAGAGACATATTATCCTTGTTTCTTTCATCCTTTTGTCTCATCTTTGCTATGCCCAAACGACCATCAAAGGACAAGTCACAGATGAGAAAGGTAGCTATATCCCTGATATCAGCATAGTTATCACCACTACAACAGTCTCCCCCACCGAAACCTTGGGCTATGCTTTTACTGATGAGAATGGTTATTATAACATTCAGTTTAGATCAGAAGAAAAACAAATTAAAGTACGGCTTTCCGGATTCAATATACAGAAAATAGAAACAACACTCCCTAATCGTTCTACAACCTTTGACCAAACCGTGAAAGAGGAAGCTATTAATCTAAGGGAAGTTAGTGTAAAAGCAGAGAAAATCTGGCAGCAAGGAGATACATTGAACTATAATGTAAATTCCTTTATGTCCGATAATGATGCTTCTATCGGCGAAGTACTGAAGAAAATGCCGGGAATCAGCGTAAATCCATCAGGAACCATTGAATACAAAGGCAAAGCAATCAGCAAATTTTATATTGAAGGAATGGATTTGCTAAAAGGACGGTATGGAATTGCAACTAACAACATTCCCCCTTCTTCCATCTCTACCGTACAAATATTGGAAAACCACCAAGAAGTGAAAGCTCTAAAAAATCTGGAATTCCCTGATGTAGCCGCCATCAACCTGAAGTTAAAAGACTCTGCAAAAGGTATTTTCAACCTGATAGCACAATTAGGTTTAGGAACAGACAAAAATATGCTATGGGAGAATGAGCTGATAGGAACCTATTTTACCCGCAAACGCCAACATTTTATCACTTACAAGAATAACAACAACGGGACTGATTTGGCAAAAGAACTGACATCACATGCTGATGACTCCCCATTAGCTATCAACCAGTTTATCCAAATGGAAATACCATCTCCTCCTGGTATAGAATTATCCAAATATTACTTTAACAACACAAATGCAACAAGTGTAAATAATATATGGAAGCTATCTGGAGGCAATGAAATAAACGTGAATATTGTCTACATGAACGACCATGAGAAGCGCAATAGTTATGAGCAAACAATCTACATGATGCCTGATGGAAGTCCAAATGCGATAGAAGAAGAAATGGCTTCTGCCTCTACAATCAACAAATTGGAAGGGAATATATCATACAACCGTAATAAAGAAAATAATTACCTTGCCAATGACGTAAGCTTTTCGAGTGAATGGGAACGAGGAATTGGAAATATATTTAATGAACAGGACATCAACCAATCATTAAAGATGAAAACATTTCAAGCATCAAATGCATTACATTGGATTCGAAAAAAAGACGAATATAAAGGGATAGAATTAGAATCACATACACATTTCAGAATAAAACCACAAAAATTATATGTACGTCCCTGCTCATTCGACGATTTATTTTCCGGAGAAGATATAACAGGAGTTCAGCAGAAAGTTACAAATACAGATTTCACCTCACGCAACTCAATTTCTTTACTGACAGCATGGATGATTGGCAATATACGCATCAGTCCTGCCGGAATATTCAATTTGAGATACAGTGGACTAAGGAGTAAATTATCTCCTATTCAAACATTAGAAGACACTTACAATAGGAAACTTCAGAACAACGCTCACTTTTATGAAATAGAAAGCGGAATCTCTGCTAATATTGATTACAAAATCAAACGCGTTGAAATTACATTGTTTCTCCCGGTTAAGTTCAACTATAACCACTTGAAGCAGAAAAAGCAAGACTTCATAATGAATAAATCAGAAGTCGTAGCAGAGCCGTTCTCCTCCATCAGATATAGAATAAACTCTCATTGGGAAACGTCTGCAAGCTATAATCTCAACTATGGGAGACCTAATATGCAAAATCTTTATGGCGGCTACATTTTAACTAACTACCGCAATCTAAACAGCTACGAAGCAAATATTGATAAGTCAGTATACCAAAACACCAATCTTAAAATCAACTATAAGAATGTAGCCAATATGCTCTTTACAGGGATTAGTGTTGCGCATAGTCAATATAAACCACGCATTCTGCATGGTTATAATATGGACGGAGTTCTTTCACGAATGATAACCCATAAGACCAACAAGAGTGGAAATATTTGGTATACTGGTTTCCGAGTAAGCAAAGGCTTCTCTTGGAAAAATCTCAATTTAGAATTAGAAAGTGCATGGAACAAAAATGAATCACCTCAACTAAGGCAAGAAGAAGTGGTTTGCTATTTATCACAAACTGCATTCGTAACAGGCAAGGCCAACATGACCCCCTTTAAATGGCTTTCATTCGATTATCAAGGAACTTGGCAATGGAATCAATCATGGATTAAGAATGGAGGAAACTTTCCAATCAGCCGGACTCTTACCAACAAAGCTACTACTAAAGCAACAATAGTATCGGGCTTGTTTTTTTCGGGAACGTTAGATAATTATTACAACAATCAAATAGAAGGTAACAAGTCTTTCACCTTAGTGGATATGAATCTCAGTTATAAATGGAAAAATACAGTATTTACTTTAATGTGGAATAATATCTTCGACATAAAGAAATACACCTATTCATATACCAGCAGTATGAATAAGTATTACTCCGAATATCGCATACGCCCGACATCGATTATGCTTAAAATCAAATTCAAAATATTATAAACTTAAAAACAGTTACTATTATGAGAAAAATTATCTTTGCCTTGCTATTAGGTGCGTTCTCTACGGTACAGGCACAAATAGAATTTGCACCGGCACCTAAATTATTAAATAAATATGATGTTATGGATACTTGTCAGTTCAAAATCACCTACAAGTTGAAAATTGTGCCTGACACTCAAAAGAAAAGTTACACCTATAATGATGTGCAAATTTTGGAAATAGGGAAAAACAGTGCAAAAAGTTATAGCTATATGCTTTATGAAAAAGACTCTATCTGTACAAAACTAAACGCTAAAGGTGTGTCTAATACTCCTTTGTTACAAAAAGCTGTTCTGCCGATGGAAGTTTTTGTATCAGGAAAGGATAATCAAACGACTGTAGTTTACAGAACAATCTTAGGCGGTCCTATTTACATTTACACGGAACCCACAGAGAATATAAAATGGACTATAGCATCAAGCCGGAAAACAATATTGGGATATAACTGTCAGAAAGCTATCGCTACTTTTAGGGGACGAGACTATGAAGCTTGGTTTACGATGGATATACCAAGTAAATATGGTCCATACAAATTTGTAGGCCTTCCGGGACTCATCCTTTCAATTCAAGATAATAATAAAGAATACAATTGGGAGTGTATCGGGATAAAGAAAGGTAACAACAAAACAACTATAAATAAGTATAAATGGGAGTACAACAATACTACTCCGGAGAAATTAGAACAGATCATTTCACGAATGTATAAAGACCCCATTCATTTCATGCAATCATTAGGTGCTAAGGTCAGAAATGAAACTAATAGCGGACTAAGTATGCCTTATAATCCTCTTGAGAAATAATAATATAAATGAGAAGTATCCCATACTATCCTCAGCATGACGCCATGGACTGCGGCCCCACCTGCCTCCGCATGGTAGCCGCCTTCTATGGCAAACGCTATTCGCTGGAAGGGTTAAGGGAAAAGTCATTCATCACCCGTGAAGGGGTATCCATGCTTGGTATCAGCGAAGCGGCAGAAAAGATTGGTTTTCGCAGCATTTGCGTACAAGTGAGTTATGAAAAGCTACAGGAAGCTCCTTTGCCCTGCATCATACATTGGAACCAGCAGCACTTTGTCGTAGTATATAAGCTCAACGATAAGCATGTTTGGGTGGCCGACCCCGGTGCAGGAAAACTAAAATACACCAAAGAAGAATTTTGTAATTGCTGGCTGAGTTCCCGAAAGAACGAAGAAGACACAGGTGTGGCGTTGTTGCTGGAGCCCACACCCGAATTTTATACAATAGAGGACGAGGGAGACGAAGTGAATCGCAGAGGTTTTAGCTTCCTCTACTCCTATCTCCGCCCGTACCGGGGGTTGGTGGGGCAACTACTTTTAGGTCTGCTACTGGGCAGCATGATACAGCTCATGTTACCCTTCCTCACACAATCGGTAGTAGACTTCGGCATCAACAACCAGAATCTCGGTTTTATTTATCTGGTGCTGATTGCCCAATTGATGCTGTCTTTCAGCAGCAGTGCTGTAGATTTCATACGGGGCTGGATATTGCTACATCTGGGCACACGCATCAACATCGCCCTCATATCGGACTTCCTTATCAAACTGATGAAGATGCCTATCAGCTACTTCGACAGTAAAATGACAGGAGACATCCTGCAACGCATCAACGACCACAAGCGCATACAGGATTTCCTGACGGGAAGTAGCCTCAGCGTTATCTTTTCCGTATTCAATATTATCATCTTCGGCATTGTACTGTTGGTGTACAGTGGCATGATATTCCTTATCTTCATGGGCGGAAGTGCCCTATACGTGGCATACGTCTGGCTATTCATGAAGAAGCGCGCCGAACTGGATCACAAGCGTTTTGCCCAGCAGAGTGCCAATCAAAGTACGGTAGTACAATTAGTGAACGGCATGCAGGAGATTAAACTCAGTGCCTGCGAACAACAGAAGCGCTGGGAATGGGAGCGAATACAAGCGAAGCTGTTCAAAGTAAACATCAAAAGCCTTGCCCTGCGGCAGTATCAGGATTCGGGAGCGGTGCTGATAAACCAAAGCAAGAACCTACTGATAACCGCACTTGTGGCAAGTCTGGTGGTGAAAGGAGAAATGACACTGGGTATGATGCTCTCCGTGCAATACATCATCGGACAACTGAACAGTCCGGTAAACGAACTCATCGCCTTTGCCCGCGATATGCAGGATGCACGCCTCAGCATGAACCGCCTCAGCGAAGTGCGCGACAAGCCGGATGAAGAAGACCCCACACGCGAATTACTGCGGGAAATACCGGAAGGAAAAGAAATAAGACTCCAAAACCTTAACTTCAAATATGATCCGCTAAGCGAATACCCTACGTTGGATAATGTAAGTCTGGTGATTCCACCGGGCAAGCAAACAGCCATCGTGGGTATGAGCGGAAGCGGAAAGACAACACTCGTTAAACTACTGTTAGGATTCTACCCGCCCGCAAGCGGCGATATCTTCATCGGGGATACTCCACTGGGAAGTTATAGTATTCGCGAATGGCGCAAGCGGTGCGGTGTAGTAATGCAGGATGGTTTTATATTCTCCGACAGCATAGCCGGAAATATCGCTCCCGGCGTGGAACGCATCGACAAGAAGAAATTGCGCCATGCCGCCGAAGTGGCAAACATACACGATTTCATAGAAGAACTGCCTTTAGGGTACAACACCAAGATAGGACAAGAAGGACACGGATTAAGTCAGGGACAGAAGCAACGTATACTCATTGCCCGCGCCGTGTATAAAGACCCGGAATTCATCTTCTTTGACGAAGCAACCAACGCACTGGATGCCAACAACGAACGCATCATCATGAACAACCTGCAAACCTTCTTCAAAGGAAGGACATCTGTCGTTGTAGCCCATCGTCTGAGTACTGTGAGGAATGCAGAGCAAATCATCGTAATAGAACAGGGAAAAATAGCAGAAACCGGAACGCATGAAACGCTGATTGCTCTGGAAGGAAGATATTATCAATTGGTGAAAAATCAATTGGAGCTTTGAGAAGTTGAGAGTTAAAAGTCGAGAGTTGAGAGTTATGAAGAAGCAAGAAGAAAAAGACATAGAATTAAGGTGTGAGGAGGTGCAGGAGATACTGACACGACCGCCGCACGCACTAATCAGATGGGGAATAACAGTTTTCTTCGGAGTATTGGCACTACTTTTCATCGGTGGTTGTTTCTTCAAATACCCGGATATCATAAGCACTGAAATCACTATCACAACCGAACATCCACCTGTATGGATCGTATCAAAAGGAAGCGGAAAGGTGCAGGAAGTATACTGCAAAGACCGGGATACCGTGCAGGCTGGAGACATCATAGCCGTACTGGAAAACCCGGCCGTCACTACCGACGTCCTTAATATAAAAGAGAGACTCGCCACTTTTATTCTGACGGACAGTTGCATTTGTCAAGCCATCTTTCCTGAGAAACCGCAACTCGGAACCATACAGAATACGTATGCTTCATTCATCAAAAGTCTGACGGATTACCGTAATTTCCTTTCAATTGACCTCTACACGCAAAAAGAACAGGCAGCCTGTAAGGAACTGCAAGAATATCAAAAGTATATCCTGCACCTGAACAAACAAGCCGAACTGGATAAAGAACAGGTGCAAATAGCATCCGCCACCCACGGACGTGAAAAGATATTGTTCGACAAAGGACTGATATCGAAAGCAGATTACGAAGAGGCACAACAGACCTACCTGAATCGCAGGCAAGGACAGGAACAATTAATGACCTCGCTCTCATCCGCCAGAATACAGGAAGCACAACTACAACAGAATATTGTTGAAATCCGCATGGAACGCAGCCGGGAGGCCAATACTCTAAATGCTTCTCTAAAAGCAGCTCTCAATGATTTGAAAGTAAGTATCAGCGATTGGGAATTGGAGTGTCTTTTCATCAGCCCTGCCGGAGGTATACTATCCTACAACAATATATGGCAAAAGAACCAGAATGTTAATGCAGGAGACAAGGTATTCTCTATCGTGACGTCCGCACCCGGAGATATTATCGGGAAAATAAAACTACCGGTCAGCGGTTCGGGCAAGGTTACCACCGGTCAGAGAGTAAATATTAGCGTCACAGGATATCCGTACATGGAATTCGGTTTCCTCACCGGAGAAGTGTTGTCTGTTTCGCTATTGGCGAATGAAGAAAACGTGTACACAGTCACCGTCAGTCTGCCACAAAACTTATGCACTTCCTATGGCAGGCAACTGGACTTCAATGGAGAACTTTCGGGCACGGCAGAAGTCATGACAGACGAACGGAGCGTAACTGCACGTTTGTTCAGTCCGCTCCGTTATTTGTGGGAGAAATATCTCTGAAATATTCTTTATTTCAACCAAGTCGCCCGTTTCCACAAATACTCCAACGGTCCATGAGCATGCCGCTTCATCCACCAGCAGCAGAAAGCAAACTGGACGAAGAAAAGAAGCACACCTACCAGGAAGCTGGCAGTAATGCCCAACTGAGAGTGCATGGCAAGCCCCCAATTATAGAAAATCAGCGAGCCGATGATGCTTTGGGTGATATAGTTGGTGAGACTCATCTTACCATAAGGGGTAATCTTCATCAGCAACCCGTGCAGGTTCGTCCGGTAGAAAGCAAAGATGACGCCGGACACCAGTATCAGCATAAATGAGAACTTGGAAAGTGAAGTGATGATAAGGGAGAGAGGGGCAAGAATGGATTTATTAGTAATGAAATCCGGAAGCATATTGCCCAATCCGTACAGAGGGAAGAAAGCGATAAGGGCACCACAAAGCACCTTATTCCATACTTTCAGGTTTTCTTTCAGGAAAAGTCCCCGGCGTCCTATCAACAGACCGAGCAGGAAGAGAGCAGCAGTCTGGAATACACGTCCGTGGTCCCATGCCCAGGCAAGGCTGGCAATCTGTCCCTCCCACAAATTCACACGCACAGTTTCGAGGAATGTACCGTGGCTTTGGACTTGGAAAGCAGCTCCCCAGTAACTACCCGTAGGAATGGAAGGCGTCACAAAAGAGGAATCCATGTAAGCACGTATCACGTAATAAAGTGGCAACGGCTGTATCAGCAACACACAAGCCAGAACGAATAACCATTTATCCTTCAACCGGCAGGTAAGCGGCAGAATAAAACCTACCAAAGAGTAGAGCACCAATACTTCGGCCGTAAAGAATGCAGCATTTATATTACCAAAAATGAATAGCAGCACTAACCGCCAGCAGAAACGCAGACGGAAATCCTTGCCACGCATACGCTGGTTATTGTCCTGAATGAAGAAACTGAAACCGAACAGCAAAGCAAAAACAGCATAAGCTTTCCCTCCGAACATAAAGAAAAGTCCGTCCCATATCGCCTTATCTGAAAAGTTAAGCCAGGCACTCTGGGTAGATGTATCAGGAAATGAATAGAAATTGAAATGCTCGATAGAATGTAATACAATGATGCCCATAACGGCTAGTCCGCGTAGCACGTCGGCCACATCAATACGCGTGTGTTCTCCCAATTTTTGTACCATATTATTATAAGTTCATTAGCAATCAGCCCATTTTAATGTTAAAATCGCAAATATAGAATTTATAATCCACTTTTGCCCCCAAATTCCTAATTTCTTCCAGAATTGCCCGCCATCTTTGCAACATAATCAGTAATAATCTGACAGAACAATGATATTAATAACTCTAAAAGACAAATGACTATGAAACTGAAAATGTATTTCGCCCTGTTGGCCATGGGCATGATTGGCTTGCAAAGTTGCAGTAACGACGATGACGACGACCTCCCAAGTTCCCAAGTTCCCGAAGCTATACGCAATGCGTTCGACAGCAGCTTCTCTAACACAGCTAATCTGAGCTGGGAAACCAAAACCGTTTCGAAAGGACAATACTACAAAGCGGAGTTTAACAACAAGAGTGACAACGGGTATAAAACAGAAGCCTGGTACACCGCAGACGGCACCTGGTACATGACAGAAACGGAAATGCCGTACAATGCCATTCCGCAAGCCGTGAAAACTTCTTTCGAGAACAGTGAATATACTTCCTGGAAAAGAGACAATGAAGTGGACCGCATTGAGCGTAATGCTGTGAAAGAAATCATCTATATCATTGAAGTGGAATCTCCACAGGATGTAGATATGGACTTGCATTATTCGGCAGATGGCATCCTCGTCAAAGCCGTAAATGACGATGGTGACGGCGATAATGAATCGCTACTGCCGGAAATTATTATCTAGTGGAACTGGAACAAGGAAAGAATGAGGTGAAAATTAAAATCACGGAAGACGGAGAAATTATAGGATAACTATAAATAAACTAAATGATAATCAGCACCATCTGTCATCCTGAGCATAGTCGAAGGATAACAGATAGTGCATAAATGTAGATAGTGTTATTTCAAACCATTATCTCAAAGCCTCCACCTCTTCCGGCGTCAACGGAATCTTCTGACCTAAGCGGCGGGCACCGGTTTCAGTGATAAGATAATCCTCCTCGTTGCGGATGCCGCCGAAGTCGCGATATTCTTCCACTTTGTCGTAGTTGATGAAATCCATGAATTTCTTTTCCCCTTTCCACATATCAATCAGTTCGGGAATGAAATAAATACCCGGCTCAACGGTATGTACAAAGCCCGGTTCCAGAGGAATGGCAAGACGTTGCGACTTGCGTCCGAACTGCGTACTCTTAGGCTGACCGTCATATCCTACCCAGACTTCGCCCAGGTTCTCCATATCGTGAACATCCAGTCCCATCATGTGTCCCAAACCGTGAGGATAGAACAACGCATGAGCACCTTCGCGAACCGCATCGTCCGCATTCCCCTTCATCAGTCCCAGTCCTTTCAGACCTTCCACCATGACACGGGCGGACAAGTCATAAACCTCCATATAAGGAATACCCGGACGGAGCGCCTTCACAGATTCCAGATGCATGGCATTCTGAATCTCATAGACAGCACGCTGCTTCGAAGTAAACGTCTTATCGGCAGGCACAGTAGATGACATATCACCGCAATACCCCGACGGAAGTTCAGCTCCGGCATCAATCAGAAACAAATCGCCCGGTTTAATCTTATTGCCATGATAATGATTATGCAAAGTCTGGCCGTTAATCGTCGCAATCGTCGGGAAAGAGAGTTCGCAGTTATTCATCTCCGCCACACGGTTCATCTCTGCCACTACCTCATATTCGTACATGCCCGGACGAATCACTTCCATAGCTTTGATGTGCATGTCGGCAGTAACGTCGCATGCCTTTTCTATCTCTACTATTTCTTCGGCAGATTTATAGTTACGTTGAGCCACCACCGCACGGATAAACGGCACTGAGCCCTCCTGACGTGCAGGCGGAATGCCCAGCCAGTCCATCAGTTTCAACTTATGTTCAGGACGATAAGGAGGCAGATAGTGTACCGTCTGCCCTTTTTGTACAGCCTTGTGCAAGTAGCTGACAATCTCGGCCGAGGGTTGCGTTTCTCTGATGCCTACCCGTTCACTTTTCTCTTTCAGGGTAGGTTGCGTGCCCATCCACACGATATGGTCGATAGTCAATTCATCTCCGAAGATGATTTCTTTATCTTCGTCCACATCAATTATGGCAGAAAGTCCGGCAAAGGACAAACCAAAATAGTAAAGGAAAGTGGAATCCTGACGATAGCGGAAAGCGTTATCCTCGTAATTTAATCCCTGTTCATCATTTCCCAGGAACAACAATACTCCGGAGCCGATATTTTTTTTCAGCAGGGCTCTGCGCTGCACATAAGTTTCTTTATCAAACATGATGTCGCTATTTTTTTAGTTGATATTCGCAAAGATAATGCAAACCGAAAGCAGTACAAAATAAGCTTGCCTATTTTTAATGCCGAGGTGCAGCTTATCTTCGCTTTTAGCAAAGATTATGCAAATTGAGTGCAATTACTTTCATGCTTGCACGAAAAGTTATGCCGAGAACATTTCGCGTTCCCGAACTATTCACTATTTTTGCAAAAAGTGCGAAGATAAGCTGCACCCCGGCATAAAAAATGAACGAGTTCATTTTATTCTGTCTCGGTTTGCATTATCTTTGTGGCGAGTAAAAGAAAAGAATTTAGTATGGCACAAGGTTCCAGACAAGTACAAACTCAGGCGCAACAGCAGGTACAGACACTATCGCCTCAACAAATTCTGGTAGTCAAGCTACTGGAGTTACCTGCCATAGAGCTGGAAGACCGTATACATGCGGAACTTCTGGAAAATCCCGCCCTGGAAGAAGGGAAAGAGGATACGGCAAGCGATGACTTTTCTGACAGTCCGGACGCAGATAACTCTGCCGAAGACAACGGAGCCAATGAGTACGACTCATTGAGCGACTATCTGAGTGAAGACGACATCCCCGACTATAAATTGCAGGAAAACAACCGCAGCAAAGGTGAACAAGCAGAAGAGATTCCTTTCTCTGATGCCACATCTTTCTACGAAACCCTGAAAGAACAATTAGGCGAGCGCAACCTGACCGACCATCAGCGCGAACTGGCGGAATATCTGATCGGCTCACTGGATGACGACGGTTTGCTGCGTAAATCACTGGACAGCATCTGCGACGAACTTGCCATCTACGCCGGTATCGAATGTACGCCCGAAGAACTGGATGAAGCACTGAAAATCATTCAGGACTTTGACCCTGCCGGACTGGGTGCCCGCAGCCTGCAAGAATGCCTGCTCATCCAGATTCACCGTAAGATAGAGCAGCAACACTTCACCCCCAACCCTCTACTTTATATAGAAGAAGCCATCATCTCCGAATGCTACGAGGAATTCACCCGCAAGCATTGGGACAAGATACAGCAGAAACTCGGTCTGGAAGAAGACGCTTTCGAACAGGCCATCAAGGAAATCTGCAAACTGAATCCGCGTCCGGGTGCATCCCTGGGCGAAGCTATCGGCCGTAACATGCAGCAGATTGTCCCCGACTTCATCGTAGACACCTACGACGACGGCACCATCAGCCTGGCATTGAACAACCGCAATGTGCCGGAATTGCGCATGAGCCGCGACTTCACCGAAATGGTGGAAGAGCACACCAAGAACAAGGCGAACCAGTCGAAAGAATCCAAAGAAGCCATGATGTTCCTGAAACAGAAAATGGATGCGGCACAAGGCTTCATTGACGCCGTAAAGCAACGCCAAAATACGCTGATGACCACCATGCAAGCCATCATCGACCTGCAACGTCCTTTCTTTCTCGAAGGAGACGAATCGTTGCTCCGCCCCATGATATTGAAAGATGTTGCAGAACGCACCGGACTGGACATCTCTACCATCTCCCGCGTCAGCAACAGCAAGTATGTGCAGACCAACTACGGCATCTATTCACTGAAATTCTTCTTTAGCGACGGCTACGTCACCGAAGACGGCGAAGAAATGTCTGTACGCGAAATCCGGAAGATTCTGAAGGAATGCATTGACAACGAAGATAAAAAGAAACCCTATACGGATGATGAGCTGACGGAAATACTGAAAGAGAAAGGCTATCCGATAGCCCGCCGCACCGTGGCCAAATACAGGCAACAGTTGAATATACCTGTGGCAAGGCTGAGGAGATAATGAAAGAATGAAAAAGTGAAAGAATGAAAGCCGTGCGGCTCCCTTTCATTCTTTAATTATTAATTATTAATTTGAGAATTCAATTCATGGAAGAACAACATATCGTAGCAGACAGAACCTTAATAAGGACAGCCCGGGTGATTTCGGCCGTATTCACGCCGTTTTCCATCCCTTTCCTGGCATTCCTGATTTTATTCCTGTTCTCATATCTGCGCATCATGCCTATCCAGTATAAGCTGATTGTGTTGGGAGTAGTGTACTGCTTCACCATCCTCATGCCGACACTCACCATCTTCCTGTTCCGCAAGATCAACGGTTTCAGCCCGGAAGACCTGGGCGAACGCAAGCGGCGTTTCATGCCATTCCTGCTCACCATCACCTCATACGTATTCTGCCTGGTGATGATGCATCGGCTCAACATCCCCTGGTACATGACGGGGATTATCCTTGCCGCCCTCATCATGATGGTTATCTGCATCATCGTCAATCTGAAGTGGAAGTTGAGCGAGCACATGGCAGGCGTGGGAGCCATCGTTGGCGGACTGGTTTCTTTTAGTGCCCTGTTCGGCTACAACCCCATCTGGTGGTTGTGCCTGTTCATCCTCATAGCAGGAGTTTTGGGTACGGCACGTATCATTTTGCAACATCACACATTAGGAGAAGTGCTGGTAGGTTTTGTCGTCGGACTGATTTGTTCCTTATTGGTGCTTCATCCGCTAAGCAACATCCTGTTCCGTATCTTCCTTTTCTAGGAAAAGTTGAGAATTGAGAATTGAGAGTTGAAAGTGAAAAGAATCACAGGCGTAATTAATAGTTGATAATTAATAGTCAATACAGTATTAACCTTTAAAATAATATGATTATGAATTTCCCGGAAAATGTAAAGTACACCAAAGAACACGAGTGGATACGCCTTGAAGGCGATGTAGCTTATGTAGGAATCACCGATTACGCTCAAGAACAGCTGGGCGACATCGTATTTGTAGATATCCAGACAGAAGGTGAAACATTGGCTGCCGATGACGTATTCGGAACCATCGAAGTAGTAAAAACCATTTCAGACCTCTTCCTGCCTGTAGGTGGAGAGATTCTAGAACAGAACGAAGCCCTTGCCGACCAACCGGAACTGGTAAACAAAGACCCGTACGGTGAAGGCTGGCTCATCAAGATGAAAACGGATGCTGACGCTGACTTTGATTCCCTGTTGGATGCAACAGCGTATAAAGCGTTGATAAACGGATAATTTAGCGCTCCGCGCTAAAAATTAAAGAATTAATAATTAAAGAATTAAAAGAGTTGCCCGGGTCTGTATATATACTTACGCAACACTTTTAATTCTTTAATTTAAGTTGCACTACCTGCAAACCATTAATTCTTTAATTTTCAATTTTTTAATTTTTAATTTTAACCAATTATGTCTCCATTAGTAAGCATCATCATGGGTAGTACCTCCGACCTTCCTGTTATGGAAAAGGCGGCTCAACTGCTAAATGATTTGCATGTACCGTTCGAAATGAACGCTCTCTCTGCCCACCGCACGCCGGAAGCAGTAGAAGATTTTGCCAAGAATGCCCGCGGACGCGGTGTGAAAGTGATTATCGCAGCAGCCGGCATGGCCGCCGCACTGCCCGGAGTCATCGCAGCCAACACGACATTACCTGTTATCGGAGTTCCCGTTAAAGGTTCTGTGCTGGATGGTGTAGATGCACTCTATTCTATCATCCAGATGCCTCCCGGAATCCCCGTAGCCACCGTTGCCATCAATGGCGCCATGAACGCCGCCATTCTTGCCATACAGATGCTGGCTTTGAGCGACGAGAACCTTGCCGAAACCTTCGCAGCCTACAAAGAAGGACTGAAAAAGAAAATCGTAAAGGCGAACGAGGAACTGAAAGGGGTGAAGTACGAATACAAAGTTAATTAATAATGTAGAATGAAGAATGAAGAATTGGGCTGCGCTGTCATTGCGGCACAGTAATTCTTCATTCTTCATTCTTAATTCTTCATTTATATCGTGGATTTATTCAACTATTCCCGTCGGGAAACATCAGAAGTAAACATTGGAGCCACCCCTATGGGCGGCTCCAATCCTATACGCATACAGAGTATGACGAACACCTCCACACAGGACACGGAAGCCTGCGTGGCACAAGCTAAACGGATTGTAGATGCAGGAGGCGAATACGTGCGCCTCACGGCACAAGGCATCAAGGAAGCGGAGAATCTGATGAACATCAACGCCGCACTGCGCCAGGACGGATACATGGTTCCACTGGTGGCCGACATTCATTTCAACCCGAAGGTGGCTGACGTAGCGGCACAGTACGTGGAGAAGGTACGCATCAATCCGGGCAACTACGTGGATGCCGCCCGCACTTTCAAGCATCTGGAATATACAGACGAGGAGTACGCACAGGAGTTGCAGAAGATACGCGACCGCTTCGTCCCCTTCCTCAATATCTGCAAAGAGAACTACACAGCCATCCGCATCGGCGTGAACCACGGCTCACTGTCCGACCGCATTATGTCCCGCTATGGCGATACGCCGGAAGGTATGGTAGAGTCGTGCATGGAATTCCTGCGCATCTGTGTGGAAGAGAACTTCACGGACGTCGTGATTTCCATCAAAGCCTCCAACACGGTGGTGATGGTAAAGACCGTGCGTCTGCTGGCTGCTGTGATGGAGAAAGAGGGAATGCAATTCCCCCTGCACCTTGGCGTGACGGAAGCCGGAGACGGTGAAGACGGACGCATCAAGTCCGCCCTGGGCATCGGTGCCTTGCTGGCAGACGGTCTGGGCGACACCATTCGTGTGTCTTTGAGCGAAGCGCCCGAAGCCGAAATTCCTGTTGCCCGCAAGTTAGTAGATTACATCGTGCAACGCCACGACCATCCGTATATCCCCGGAGCGGATGTACCGGAGTTCAATTATCTCTCCCCCACCCGCCGCGAGACGAAGCCTGTACACAATATTGGCGGGGAGAATCTGCCCGTAGTCATTGCCGCACGTATGGACGGTAATATGGAGTTCAATCCGCAGTTCATGCCGGATTATGTTTATACAGGACGTTCCGTTCCCGAACAGCTCCCCGAAGGTATGCAGTGCATCATCGACGCTGATATATGGATGGGGCAGCCCAATGCCTGGCCTGCCTTCAAAGGTGATCAGATGCCTTTCCTGAGCAGCTGCAACGCTTCACTGAAATTCTTGTTCATCACATACATGGGGCTGAACGACGAGGCGATTGCCTGCCTGAAGTACCATCCTGAGGTGGTGCTCGTTTCGCAAAGCAACCATCCCAACCGCTTGGGAGAGCAACGCGCCCTGGCACTCCAAATGATGAAAGAAGGATTGCAGAACCCTATTGTCTTCTTCGAGCATTATGCCGAGGAGGAAGCCGAGAACCTGCAAATCAAAGCTGCCGCCGATATGGGAGCTCTGATCTTCGACGGGTTGTGTGACGGGATTCTGCTGTACAATCAAGGCAGCCTCCATCCTACCCTGATAGATACCACCGCTTTCGGCATCCTGCAGGCCGGACGCGTGCGTACCAGCAAGACAGAGTTCATCTCCTGTCCCGGCTGCGGACGGACACTGTTCGATTTGCAAAGCACCATTGCCCGTGTGAAAGCGGCAACCTCGCATCTGAAAGGCTTGAAAATAGGCATCATGGGATGCATCGTGAACGGTCCGGGCGAAATGGCGGACGCCGATTACGGCTACGTAGGTGCCGGACGCGGGAAAGTCAGCCTGTATAAGAAGAAAGAATGTATCGAGAAGAATATTCCCGAGGAAGAAGCGGTGGAGAAACTGATTGAGCTGATTAAGGCAAACGGAGATTATACAGAGAATAATCTGTAATCTTTAAGATAAGAAACGACATATAAAGTACCACTATTTTCTCTTAAGTATGAGAAAATAGTGGTATTCATTTATCTCGCAGAGCCGCAGAAAGTGAAAGGAAACTCCCCCAAAGGCACGTGTCCATAAGATAAGAGAGTTTCATCTTCTTCATTTCTTCTTCTGACTGAATATCCACTTCATAAATCCGGGATAATTAAATGCAGGATTCCAACTGCCATGATTGCAACCGGGGAATTCGATGTATTCCACATCAGCGCCGGCTGCCTTTAAGGCTTTATACGCCGCACGCGAACCTTCCGGAGTAACCACATTGTCGGCATCACCGTGGAAGATACGGAACTTTACCTGTTTAGCGGCTTTCAGCCGGGCAGGATTCACTGTTCCGCAGATAGGAACTGCGACTGCAAATATTTCAGGATAACGGATAGCCATATCAAACGTACCCATGCCGCCCATGGAGAGCCCTATTATATAAACGCGGTTCTTATCCACTTGCGGCATTGCCAGATAGATATCCAGTAAATCTTTCACCGTCTGAAATACAGGAGTGAGGGGATTATCCAATGGCATCTCGCCCGGCATGAATGATGCAGGACGTTCCATATACGCCCAATAGCCGCTCACAGGACATTGCGGTACAAGCACGAACGCAGGATACTTTTCTCTGTTCACCGGGTTGAGAAACATCTGTCCTCCATGCATCAACTGTCTTTCATTATCGCTGCCACGTTCTCCGGCGCCATGCAGGAAAAGTACCAAAGGGTATTTCTCTCCAGTTTTCATCGTTTCGGGACGAAGCAAGCGATAGGGTAACGTATCACCGCGGGAAGAAATAAAGGTTTCTTTCTGATAAGTCTCCTGCGCCGAAAGGGACAACAAAGAGAACAGCACACAAATTACACTAATTATTCGTTTCATCTAAATCACTATTTTACATGTTTTACTTCTGAGCGTAAAGATACACCATTTTCATTGAATGCCTCCACACAGAAATAATAATCCTGATCGGTAGTGAGAGATTTCATCAACAGGTCATTCTTACCATACACCATCCAGGAACTGTAAAGTTTATCAGGAGCAATGCCCCACAACACGTTGTAGCCCTGCGCACCTTTCACGGGTTCCCAACTGATGGCGATGTCACGACGGTCGGCATCGCGGTCAAGAAGCAGTTTTTTCGGCTGTTGTGGTACCTTGCCTGTGCCCAGTCCGAATACGCGGAGCTCGGAAATTGCCAGGTTCGGAGTAGGTACATCTATATTCTTGTAACGGATATAGCGTGCCGGTTCGGGTAGGGAGAGTTCTACATAATCATTCGGAGTATCCTTGTAACTCTCTTTGCGGTTGACTAACACTTTCCAGTCCTGTCCATCCAGCGAGCCTTCAATGACATAACGATGGCGGAGGTCTTCGTAACGGCCGTACATGTCACTCTGATAGTCATGATAGTTAATCTGAATGGCACATACATCGGCAGGCTTCTCCAAATCGATCATTACCCATTGGCGCTCATCGTTGGCTTCGGCCAACCAGAAGGTCTTAGTGAGTTCATCCGTCAGTGCAGAGGGTTGGAACTCCCCTTTTGCGGTGGAGGCTGTAGCCGGTTTACCATAGGAAAGCAGCATCCAGCCCCTGAATTCACCGGCTTTACCCGGAACAGCGGGAGCATAGCGAGGATAATCTCCGAAACGGGTGTCGCAATACATAATGCCATCTTTATCGAATCCGGCAGGGAACATACAAAGGCGTCGTTCCCAGTTTACATTGATGGAGAGAGACATAGAAGCAAAATGCCAGTACTGCCCGCCGGGACCAAGGACGGTGCTTCCATGTCCGGCACCATTCATATATCCGCCCGGTTTATAGGAAACGGGATTGTGCTTCTGATAGGTATAAGGTCCCATCGGGTGGTCTGCCACATAGACACCGTCGGCATAGACATTAAACTCTGTGCCCGGTGCACCGTATTGCATATAGTATTTCCCGTTGTGCTTCGTCAGCCAGGGACCTTCGATATATCCGCCCAGCACAGTGTCCGTATGGTTCTCACCGAAACGCTCCCAGCCATGCTTGGGCATATCCAGGTTAAAGAGCTCTTTCGTCTCGCCCTTCTTCGTGAAGCGGTGGTTCTTATCCAGTTCCATGCCACGGATGGGATAGACATTGGATGAACCCCAGAACATATAAGCTTTGCCATCGTCGTCGATGAATAAGTCAGGGTCTTGCAGATTGTGCAGGATGGCGGGCGTTGCTTCCCAATCGCCCGAAGCCGGATTGTCTGTGTAAAGAATACTCATGGATCCAGAAGGATCACCGGCTACATAGAGCACGGAATCCTTATAGTTGTGTGCCGCCGGAGCATTACACCCTTGCGGATACCAGTTCTTTCCGGGGCGCACAAACTCCCAGTTCAGCAAGTCGCGCGAACGCCAGTAGCCATGCGAACGGGTAACGAACATATAATATTCTCCCCGGAACTCCACCACTGCAGGGTCGGCGCCCGAACGGTAGGAAATATCCCGGTCGGAATTATAAATCATATACGTGTAATCGATGTTCAAAGGATTACAGTAGGTATCCTGACGCATATCCTGCGCCGGAAGGGTAGTCCATGCAATCAGGCAGGCTACGGTCAGTAATAGGTATTTCATATTCTTCATTTCTGATTTCTTATCGGGTTCGTTCATTTGCACAGTTCGCCGGGAACATCATATTGCTTCTGTAAACGTTCAAGTTCAGCTATAAGTTCGGCAGTAATCTTTTCCATACCCTTTTTCCCGTACAGGTTATGCATTTCGGTCGGGTCGGTCTTTAAATCATACAGTTCCCACTTGTCATCCACGTAGAAGTGCATCAGTTTATAACGCTCCATCTTAACGCCATAGTGGGCACGGACGCTATGGAAACCAGGAAATTCATAATAATGATAATAGAGCGATTTACGCCAGTCACGCGGCGTTTTTCCCTTCTCCACCAACGGACGGAAAGACACGCCCTGCATATCCTGGGGAACTTCAATGCCACACATATCCAGGAAGGTAGGTGCAAAATCAATGTTCTGCGTCAGCCCGGTCACCTGGGTTTCCGGTTTGATATGCCCCGGCCAGCGCATCACCATCGGCATGCCGAAGGACTCTTCGTACATGAAGCGTTTGTCGAACCATCCATGCTCGCCCAGATAGAAGCCCTGGTCGGTGGTGTAGACAACTATTGTGTTCTTGTCCAGTCCGGTACGTTTCAGGTAGTCCAGAATCTCTCCTACACTTTCGTCCACGCTTGCCACAACACCCATATAGTCTTGCAGATAGCGCTGGTATTTCCACTCTGCCACTTCTTCGAAAGAACGTTGCTTAGAGTAGAACTCATTATTACGGTCGCGGTACGCATCAAGGAAGCGGCGGCGCTCGTCCGGCTCCATAGTTCCCAGGAAAGCGTGCGGCCAAGGATCGAACAGTAGACTGTCACTGTCCATGCCAGCAACCATTTTCAGATCGTGACCCTCATACATGTCACGATATATATTCATCTTCTGCATCTGTGCGGCATAACGCCCCTCGTAAGCATCGAAATAGTTATCGGGAAGCGGGAAGGTGGTGTGCTCGTACAAATGATAATGTCTCTCGGCAGGCACCCAGTTGCGGTGTACCGCTTTATGATGCATCATCAGGAAGAATGGCTTACTCTTATCTTTCCGCGCGTCAAGCCACTCTTCCGTGTAACGGGTAATCAAGTCCGTCACATATCCCAAATGGCGGGTGGTATCTTTCTCCGTAATGAAATGCGGATTACAATATTCTCCCTGATCGTTGAGGATCATCCAATGATCAAACCCGGTCGGACGGGAAATAAGGTGCCATTTGCCGATGATGGCGGTTTCGTAGCCATTTGCCTGCAATATCTTTGGCAGGGTTTGTTGCGCGCCGTCGAAACCTTTCGCCCAGTTCTTCATAAAACCGTTCTTGTGGCTATGTTTACCTGTAAGGATGGCGGCACGGCTCGGACCGGAAATGGAATTGCAGCAATAGTTATTCTGGAAAACCGCTCCTTCGTGTCCGATGCGGTCTATATTCGGAGTCGGAGCGACCTTACCGATGGGATGCCCGTAGATGCTCATTGCCTGACGGGCATGGTCGTCGCTCATGATAAAAATGATGTTAGGGCGTTCATTCTGAGCATCCTGTTCCTGTCCCTGCATTGTTGCCGAAGGGACAAAAGGGAGCAGGACAAGCCCCAAAGAGAGTTTGTCTTTCATAGGTTCCTATATCAAATGAATAATTAATGGAGTGTCAGACTGGCAATGATGGGGGTATGGTCCGACAAATATCCGTCATCCGGTTTATCATCTATCACCCGGAACTTACCAGCTGTCACCTGCCCGTTGACAAATATAAAATCAATCAACTGGCGGTTCTCAACCGGGATGCGGCCAAAGTTGTGGAAGCTCCATGCCGGACCGTAGACCGTGGAAGCAACGGAATAGGCATTCTTCATTCCACCATCAGAGAGGATAGTGATCGGTTCCGAGTCTACCGTTCCGTTGAAGTCGCCTGTCAGGATTACAGGCAGTCCCTCTGCAAGTTCGTGCATCTTCGCAAGCAGCAATTTGGCGCTCTCACGACGCGCCACTTTCCCTATGTGGTCGAAGTGAGTGTTGAAAGCTGCCAGTTTCTTGCCACTGGCCTTATCTTTCAAGATGGCCCAAGTCACGATGCGCTCGCAAGCGGCATCCCAACCTTTCACTCCAATCGTATCGGGAGTTTCGCTCAGGCCAAAGTTTCCGTTCTTTATCAGCTCAAAACGGTCCGTCTTGTAGAAAAGAGAGCAATATTCCCCTGCTTCCTTTCCGTCTGCACGCCCCACGCCCAGAGCGGTGTATTGGGGAAGACGGTTCTTTAAATCGTCCAACTGGTTCTTCAACACTTCCTGCATACCCACCACATCCGGAGCGTAGTAGGCAATCATTTTTGCCGCATTATCCTTGCGGTACTTCCAGTTGTTCAGACTATCTGCCGCATGGTCCAGACGGATATTGTACGACATGACATCAACCTTAGCTTCCGGCTGCCTGCCGCATGAAGCGACAAGCAGGACGAAAGCAACTAATACACTATTAAAAAACATCTTTTTCATGGTATCTTGTATTTATTTTAAGTAAGGGGACGTAAACCCTAATTTCTTCAGTCCGCTTTGTACGTCCGGATGACTCATAAAAAGCTTCCAGATCAAACCCGTGCGGTAGTTTTCAATCATCACCACAATAGGTCCCTGGTCAATGGCCAGATACGAAGGTGCAAACCAGTTCTCCGTTAGGTTGAAAGCATCTTTAAAACCGTATTCCCCCCAAAGTTTACCGCCCAACTCTTCATAGAAGTAGCGCATGGCCTGAAGCGAATATTCCGGCGCGTAAGGGATGGAAGACAAGGCGGCTGTGGGAGTAATCACTCCACGGTCGTTGCCGGGGCAATGGGCTGAATAGCCTTTATCCCCGTCACTGGCTGTCAGTCCCCAGCATTGTGCACCATATCCTTTGTATCCCTTCGGGTTATCGATGCAATAGGCACGGTTTATCAAAGTATGAGCTTTCATCTGCTCCTCGTAATCTGCATAACGGTCTTTCAATCCGCGCGGGTCGAGCCCCATATAGGAATAATGGGTAAAGAACAGCGGACCACCAAAATCAGTTCCCAAAGGCAATGTTATATCATAAAACTGCTTGCCGTTCCTGAAAACGATGGAGTTGGCCCATCCTTTATGATACACCGACTCCGCAATGGGATAGGTGGGCGAAGCAGCAGCAAGGATATAAGTGATGTGACACTCATTATGTCCCTTAATCTGATGGTTCATTGCCCAACCGTTATTAGGCGACCAGTGCCAGTAAAGCACATCTTCGCCATTGGTGAACCAGTTCCATTCTGCCTGACGCCACAGTCCGTTGATAATTCCCCGGATGTTTCTTTCCACCGGGGTATCTTTGTCAAAGTACTGGTGTGCAGCCAGCAATCCTTCGAACATAAAGGCAGATTCCACCAGGTCGGCTCCGTCATCTTTCCGGCTGAAAGGGACTGCCTTTCCAGTCTGCCCGTCCATCCAGTGTGCCCAAATACCGTGATAACTGTCCGTACCTTTATCACTCAGAAAGCGGACAATCTTCAACATACGTTCCGCTGCCTGCTCGCGGGTAACAAAGCCACGCTCCGCACCGACGATGATAGCCATCACGCCGAAACCCGAACCGCCGATAGTCACAATATCATCACTGCCATTGCTACGTTCGCGCGCCAGCCCCGAAACTGGATGCCCGTAATCCCAGAAGTAACGGAAAGTTTGCTTCTGCACCAGGGTCATCAGTTCTTCATCGGACAATGACTTCTCTTTCTTGCCCCCCGAAGCTGCCGGAAGCAGGCTGAATGGATAGAGCAAAAGTATTAAATATATTAATATTCTCATAATAATCAATCTATTAGTTTAATGCCGGGCTCTCAAAACCCAATTTCTTCAATCCTTGCTGAATGTCCGGTATAGCCATGAACAAGTTCCAGAGCATTCCTGTCCTGTGGTTCTCTATCATGCAGATGATCGGTCCCTGATCGATGGCGATACATTGGTTATCATACCAGTTGGCTGTCAGGTTAAAAGCATCTACAAATCCGTAGTCCCTCCAGAGTTTGTCACCCATCTTATAATAGAAGAAGTGCAAAGCGGACAAAGACTCCTCCGGCGTATAGGGGAAAGCCGAAAGAGCTGCCGTAGGCGCAATCACACCTTTATCGTTGGAGGGTGAATGGGCGGAATATCCACTGTCGCCATCGCTGGCTGTCAGTCCCCAGCAGGAAGTTCCATAACCGGCATAGCCTTTGGGATTCTCTTTGCAATAGCTGTAGTTTATCAAAGTGTGGCTCCGGTTCTGCTCCCAGTAGTCTGCATATTGGTCTTTCAAGCCTTTCGGATTAATGCCGAGGAAAGAGTATTGGGAGAGGAACAACGGTCCGCCCTTCTCGGAACCTAACGGGAGTTTGTAACTGTAATAAGTGTTGCCATTCCTGAAGCCGCCATTCCTTGCCCATCCTGCCTCATAGACAGTCTTGTCGATGGGGTACGTAGGCGAAGAAGCAGCGAGTACATACGTAATCAAACACTCATTCCACCCTCTGATGGGCAGGTTCTTCTCAAATCCGTAGTTAGGACTCCAATGCCAATAGAGCACTGATTCCCCGTTTTTCTGGAACCAGGTCCATTCGATGGCTTCCCACAGGCGGGTGATGTCGGAACGCAACTTGCTCTCGGCTTCCGAAGCTTCTTTGAAGTAAGCACCGGCTGCCAGTAGTCCCTGAAAGAGCAGGGAGGTTTCCACCAGGTCGGCACCATCATCTTTATCACCGAAAGGCTGGGTCTTGCCCGTAGAGCCGTTAATCCAATGCGAATAGGCACCGTGATAACTCGTGCACTCTTCATCCAGGAAAGTGACAATCTTCTGCACTCTGCCGAGGGCTTCCTGACGGGTAACAAAGCCTCTTTCGGCTGCCACCAGCATAGCCATCACCCCAAAGCCTGTGCCTCCGGTGGTTACCACATCGGCGGAAGTGGTACGTTCACGCGCCATTCCCGAATGTTCGTGCCCGAAATTCCAGAAATACTTGAAAGTTTGCTTCTGCACCAAGGTCAGCAATTCTTCATCGGGAATACGGTCGAACTTATCCGAATCGTCCATTCCGGTTTTAATTTCATAAACCTTGCCGTTGGAGAGTAATACTCCGGAGGTGGATTTCACCCCCGGATTGATTACCAGTTTGTATGAGGAAAAGCTCTTAAAGCCACCTGTTGGTGTCAAAGAGAGTTTATCGGCACCCGATAAACTGAAGTTACATGCCACTGTCTGGTCGTTCTGTTTCAGGGCAATGTTGGCGCGGGCCGATGCCTCATCCACCGCATCCGTAAAGGTAAGCACGATACCGGCATCGGGAGCCACATTGTCGAAAGAACTCTGATCCTGCTTGTCACCGATAGAGATGCTTTTCAGTTCAAACGCACCGGGTGTTTCCGGGGCATCATCTTTGCTGCAAGCCGCCAGCAACAGGCATAGCATGAAATAAATGACTCTCATATTCGCTACATTCTTCATGTTTGTTATTCTTTACCGGAATAAAGTTGTTTTATCTCGGATGCGGATATAGCTCTGTCGTAGAAACGGAACTGGTCTAACTGTCCCGGGAAATTGGAAGCCCAACTCTGTGCACCCGCACCTTCCGTCAGGCTGGGCTTCGTGCTGAACTGGAATGCTCCGATAGCAAACGTACCCCAATCTTTGAATTTAAGCTTTCCATATCCGGGAAGCTCCTTTGTAAGAGCACTTTCACCGTTCCGGTAAACCGTCATCGTCGAGTTATCCCCGTCGTAAACGAATGCCATATGCACCCATTCAGTACCAAAGACATTGTCAACCTTAGCCTCCACCCATCTCTCGTCATTGTCCTTCACCGATGTACAGTTATAGAGGTGCATCTTGAAGAAAGCCTGGGTTTCGCTGCCCGTATTTTCCAGGTAGATATCGAAATTACCCCAGAAAGTTTTGGTGTTGGGGATACTGAAAATACCGTAAGCTGACGTGTTTCTCGTTGTTTTCATCCAGAAAGCAACCGCACAGCTTCCCAGTTCGGGTATGGTATCGTTCAGGTAAGAAGGGACACGTGCCAGCAGGTAAGAGTCTTTCGTTCCCTGATAAGCCTGTCCGTTGACTCCGTCAGTATAGGTGATTTCTCCACCGGCGCTCATCAGAAAGGTGTAGTTACCTTTATCGCGCATATCATTCTCAAAGGGCAGGAACAATTTCATTGGTGAATACTCCTTCCCGGCGGAACTGTCCGGATAGTCGAAAGCCGGATGATCCATATCCTGGAAGCAAGATTGCAGTGTGAATGCCGACAAACCGAAGGCCAGCAATAAGTTTATATATCTTTTCATGGTCGTTACTATATGGATTAATAATTAGGATTCTGAACTAATACACCGTTTGATTTGTCAATCTCGTCCTGAGGCAGAGGCAACAGGGCGTGCTTATCCTGATAACCGGTCTTTCCGGCAGCATGCAGCACTTCTTTGGCAATTCCCCAGCGCACGAGGTCATAGAAACGGTCGAACTCCATGCCCAGCTCAACCCGGCGTTCGTGACGGATAGCTTCACGCAATTCGTTCTGGTCATCGGTAGTCACCTCCGGCAGAATATTGCCGTTCGTGCCACGAGCACGGCTGCGCACCATCTCAAGGTATCTCTTCGCATTAGTCTTGTCGCCCGTTTCGCAAGCTGCTTCCGCAGCCATCAATACTACATCAGAGTAACGGATCAGACGGATGTTCACCCAATATCCGCCCTTTGTGTACTGCGTGCGCAAAGCTGGATCTGTATATACTTTCTTGTTGAAATACTTGGCTACCACGTCGGCATTGGCAATCGGCTTTTCACCATAAGGTTTGTTGGCAGGGATCGTCGATGGGTCTTCTCCTGTTCTGATGAAATACAGCAAAGTTTCATCTTTCCGAGGGTCACCTTCTTCAAATGCATCGGCCAATAATTGAGTGGCAGTATGTTGGCCCCAACCTAAATTCCATTCACCGGCTCCACGACATCCCTGCACCTGGGCATACTGGCTACCGATATCATTGGAACCCGGGAGAGCCGTAGTAGAAGTACATTGCAGTTCCAGGACAGACTCACTACAGTTTTCTCCTTTTTCACGGAAGATGGTTTCGTAAGGTGTATTCAGGTTGTATAAACCGGAAACAATCACATCTTCTGCCGCAGCACGCATATTATTCCAGTCATTGCGCATCATGTAGGTGCGGGCATGCAAAGCGCGGGCTGCTCCCCAGCTAAGACGACCGACGTATTGTGCCTCCCAGGTGCGCGGCAGACAAGATTCCGCATTGCTCAGGTCTTCATCAATCAAAGTGTAAATCTGGGCAACAGAAGACTTGGGTATATTGGCATCTGCCACAGTCTCTACCTTAAAATCAATCAGAGGCACTTCACCAAAAGCACGCACCAGATTGAAATAGCAGAAAGCACGCATGAATAGGGCTTCCCCTTTATTTATCAGGTCGCCGCCTGTCAATGACGGGTTCGACTTCATCTCTTCCAATACATCATTGGCTTTATGAATCAACGTATAGTTAGCGTTCCAGTAACTTTTTATCATGCCGTTACTTGCAGCATATTCAAAGTCATCGAACATCTTTCCCGTCGCAGCTCCGTCAGACAATGTACTTCCCTTTTCCGCATCTTCCGAGCGCATGCCATGAATAGCCAGCGCCGTGTTTCCCGACACGATATGATAACCACGGAGCAGAGCATACATATTAAATATCTGTGTCTCATAGGTACCTCCGGTCAGGTCATCTTCGGTCAATGATCCCTGAGGTTTCTGATCTAACAGGTCACTGCATGACATCTGAGAACATCCCAGTGCCAAAGCCATTATATAATAAAATATCTTTTTCATACTGATCGTCTTTCTTTTATTAGATTTCATGTTTAGAATGATAAATTAAAGCCCAAGGTATACACAACCGGCATCGGATATCCTCCACCATCAATACCGAACGAGGTTGCACTACCACCCACTTCCGGAGTATATCCGGTGTTGCGGCTCCACGTCTTGGGGTTCTGGATGTTACCATAGATGCGCAAAGCTTGCAACTTGATGCGGCTCAGCAAACGGGGATCGAAGGTATAGCCCAATTCTATGTTACGGATGCGGAAGAAACTGCCGTCCTCTACGAAGTAAGAAGAGGCTTCCAGGTTTACGGAACGGGACGGATCAAGAATCGGCTCCCAGTTGGATGTTCCTTCGCCATGCCAGCGGTTCAGACGCTCTGTGCGATAGTTGAACTGTGCATAAGCACTGCCATCCCAATTGCGATAGACCTCATTCCCGTAAACTCCCATCATGTCCACACTCAAGTCAAAGTTCTTATAACCCAGACTTACATTAAAGCCATACGTAAAATCAGGAGTAGGATTACCAATCATCGTACGGTCTTTCTCTGAAATGATACCGTCGCCATTGACATCGGCAAACTTCAAGTCGCCCGGTTTCACAGAAGCTACCTGGTTGGGGAATGAGGTTTCAATATCCGTCTCGTTCTGATAAACTCCTGCCACTTTATATCCATAGAAGTAACCGATGGGATAACCTTCGGACACACGGGAAACACCGTTGATGATGGAGTAGTCTTTGCTTATCAGTGACATCACTTTATTATCAATGGTAGTCAGGTTGGCAGAAACGCCATAACGCCAGTCTTCACCGATTTTATCGTTCCAGGATGCCGACAATTCAAAACCACGGTTACGAATCTCCCCTGTATTCTGCAATGCGGGAACCGTACCTGAAAGCCCGGGAACAGTGGTCAGCAAATCTTTCGTTGTCTTGTTGTAATAAACGGGGGACAACTGCATGCGGCCACCCAACAGGTGCATATCGAAGCCTACTTCCCATGAGTAGTTGCGTTCCCAGCCCAATGTCTGCGAAATCAGTTTGTCCGGTCCCTTACCTGCGATTACATTGTCACCGAAGACAGCTGAACCCGAACTTGTGATGTTGGGATAAGCCGGATACCGGGAACCGCCTGTGTTCTGACTTCCCAAAACGCCCCACGAACCTTTCAGCTTCAGATAATCAATCACATTTTGTTTCTTCATGAAGTCCTCTTCGCTCATTACCCAACCGGCACCGAATGAGTAGAAGTTATCCCATGTATTTCCTGTTCTCTTGAATACGGAAGAACCGTCGCGACGATAAGAGGCATTAAACAAGTAACGGTTTTTATAGTTATACAGTGCACGGAACAGATAGGACATAGTGAAACGCTTGTACTGGGATGCTCCGTTAGTAGCTGATGTGGGATCGTCGATAATGGAAATCCACCACTTATCCTCATCTTCGCCAATGGGAACACCATAACCCGGCAATTGGCTGCGACCGCCTGACAAGTCAGAGTACTCATTATAGTTTGTCGTAAGACCGGCCGTCAGAGTCAGGCCATGATTGCCGAACTGGTTGATATAGGTCAATACATAGTCAGACTGTGCAGCCATTGAGGTAGACTTGGACTGGCTGACACTTTCTTTATCCGTCAGCCTTTCTTTACCGCCTTCCACATCCGGATTGTACACATAGATGAGCGGAGAATAAGAACGTGACTGGTTGGAAGCATAATCCAGAGAGAAAGTAGCTTTAAAGGTCAGATTCTTCATCAGGTCAAGCTCACCATAGATATTTCCAGCCATACGGTAATTGGCAGACTTGTTATGAGCACCTCTCAATACGGGCTCAATCATCGGATTCCATACCTGGGCGCGCTGGAAATCAGGAAGCGTGTGCAGTAGACCGCTTTCCTGCTCATAGACAGGAGCAATCGGAGCTGCTTTCAGGGCAGAAGCCACACCCTTTGCATCAGGATACAAGGCACGCACACCGTTCACCTGGAAACCGAAGCGCAGGAAGTCGGTTACTTTATGTTCGCTATGCAGGTTTACTGTGAACTTATTCAGTTTTTCACTTTGAATGGAACCTTCTTCCATCACATATCCCAAACCTAAATAGAATTTGCTTCTTTCTCCCGAAGCCATAATGCTAACCGTATTGTTAGTGAGGAAACCGGTCTGGAACATTTCATCCTGCCAGTCGGTATCTGCATTCCACACGGTGTAGTCATACGGATCACCGCCCTGGTTCATACGCTGCTCATTATAGAGCATCTTGAACTGCTCTGCATTGGTCAGGCTGACATGGTCGGTAACTGTCTTCCAGCCTACCGAACCGTTGATGTTGACCTGAGTCTTACCCTCTTTAGCCTTCTTGGTAGTGATAATGATAACTCCATTGGCACCACGTACACCAAAAATGGCCAGAGAAGAAGGGTCCTTCAGAATTTCCATGGATTCAATATCAGCCGTATTCAAATAGTTGATATTATCGGTGAACAATCCGTCGACTACATACAACGGAGTATAACCGTTGATAGAGTTCGTACCTCGAACACGGATTTCAGGGTCTTGCCCGGCACGACCAGTATTGACCACCTGCACACCGGCAATCTTACCCTGAATGGAAGCCAAAGGATTAACTGACGGTTTAGAAGCAATTTCAGCAGCTTTCACCGTTACGATAGAACCGGTCAAATCGCGTTTCTTGGCACTACCATAACCCACCACAATCACTTCATCGATGAGCTGGCTATCTTCTTCCATTGTTACGTTGACAGTGGAACGACCGTTAAGTACCACTTCCTGCTCTTTCATACCAATATAGCTGAACACCAAAGTAGCATTGGCCGGTATACCCGAAAGCTGGTACTTTCCGTCAATATCGGTAATCGTTCCCATATTCTCCTGTCCCTTTACCCGGACTGAAGCACCTATAACAGTCTCGCCTGCCTTGTCAGCAATGACACCCGAAACTGTAATCTTGTTCTGCGCCATCGAAACGACAGCGAACAGCAACATCACACATGTAATTAATAGATTCTTCTTCATTTTGTATTGATTTAAAATTACTCCGCAAACGTATAGCATAAATTGATTTAAGTCAAAAAACAGACTACCACAAGAGTACCACGCTTTATCAAAGTACTACTTTATAACTACTATACCACAGCGGAACAAACTAGCTATCAGATATTTATTTTTAATAAAGTTTCCATATTTCCATGCTGTTCCTACCCGTTTCCGATCTCGGAACTTTATTGGAAAAACTCTTTCAGTATAACTTTACTTTAAGATAATAAAAGAGACTAGTGAAGGGTGAACAAAGCCTTATTCACATTGCGACTGTCAGTACCTATCATCACTTCAAAGTCACCCGGTTCGCACACAAAATCCAGATTGTAGTTGTAGAACTTCAGCATATCGGACGTTATCTTGAAAGATACTTGTCTCGTTTCACCGGCTTTCAGGAAGATTTTCTCAAAGCCTTTCAGTTCTTTTACCGGACGGGTTACACTGCCCACAAGGTCACGGATGTAAAGCTGTACCACTTCAGCACCATCACGCTTTCCGGTATTGGTCACTGTTACGGTGGCTGTAATTTCTCCGTTAATGTTCATAGATGATTGATCCAATGTAACGTCACTGTAAGAGAAAGTAGTATAGCTCAAACCATATCCGAACGGATAGAGCGGCTCATTATCAACATCCAGATAGTTGCTGCGGAATTTCTGGAACCATTTACCCTCCGCCAGAGGACGACCGGTATTCTTATGGTTATAGAACAAAGGAATCTGCCCCACATTCTTCGGGAAAGTCATCGTCAGTTTACCGCTCGGATTCACATTACCGAACAATACATCGCCAATGGCAAGGGCGGCTTCACTTCCCCCAAACCACACATTCAGGATCGCGGGTACATTTTCCTGTTCCCAGTTCAGCACCAAAGGACGACCGGTAAACAACACCAGCACTACCGGTTTACCGGTTTTCAGTAATTCCTGCAAAAGTACACGTTGCGTATCCGGTATTTCAAGGTCTGTGCGGCAACTGCTTTCACCGCTCATCTCAGAAGATTCGCCCAGGGCGGCAACAATTACATCCGACTTGGCTGCCACAGCGAGAGCCTCATCCAGTAGTTCTTTGTCCATACGGTTGTCACGGTGCAAAGTGCGTCCAAACATGGTGGCACGTTCTTCATATTCGGCATCGCTCATCAGGTTGCTGCCTTTTGCCGTAAGAATCCTGGCTTTGCTGCCTACCACATCTTTCAGTCCTTCAATCAGCGAAGGGTATTTATTCATCACGGCAGCCACGCTCCACGTACCCGGCATGTTGCTACGGCTATCCGCCAAAGGTCCTACTACCGCAATCGTTCCTTTCTTTGCCAGCGGAAGCACATTGCCTTCATTCTTCAACAGTACAAAACTTTCCGAAGCTGTTTTGCGGGCAATGGCACGGTGCTCTTTGGTGAAGACTTCTTTCTTCGGACGAGTTACATCGCAATACTTATAAGGATTATCAAAAAGACCAAGTTTGTACTTAGCTTCCAGAATACGACGACAAGCGGTATCGACAGCTTTTACTGAAACCTTGCCTTCTTCCAGAGACTTTTTAAGGGTACTCGTAAAAGCATCGCTCACCATATCCATATCGATACCTGCATTCAGTGCCAGGGCGGCTACCGTCTGCGTATCGCCCATGCCGTGATCCGTCATTTCGGTGATACCGGTGTAATCCGTCACTACAAATCCGCCAAAACCCCATTGCTTGCGGAGCACATCCGTCATCAACCACTTATTTCCGGTGGCCGGCACTCCGTCCACTTCGTTGAACGAAGCCATAACGCTACCCACACCTTCTTCTACGGCCGCCTGATAAGGCAGCATATATTCATTGAACATACGCTGATGGCTCATATCCACCGTGTTATAATCACGTCCGGCTTCCGGCGCACCATATAAAGCAAAGTGCTTCACACAAGCCATGATTTCATTATTACGGCTCATGTTTTTTCCCTGATAACCACGTACCATGGCGCGTGCAATTGCCGCTCCCAGAAAAGGGTCTTCGCCGTTACCTTCGCTGACACGTCCCCAACGGGCATCACGGGAAACATCCACCATCGGACTGAATGTCCAGCAAATACCGTCGGCACTGGCTTCAATGGCAGCGATACGCGCAGATTCTTCAATGGCTTCCATATCCCACGTGCATGACAGACCCAAAGGTATAGGGAATACAGTTTCGTATCCATGAATGACATCCATACCAAACAGAAGGGGAATACCGAGGCGGCTCTCTTCAATCGCCTGTTTCTGCACGTCGCGGATGCGTTCCACCCCTTTCAGGTTGAAAAGGCCGCCCACTTCACCGGCGCGGATACGTTTGGCCACATTACTGCTCTTGGCCTGGCCGGTAGTAATCTCACCCGTCACCGGAAGGTTCAACTGGCCTATTTTCTCTTCGAGGGTCATCTTCTTCATCAGGTCGTCGATGAAGCGGTCCATGTCTAAAGGAGATTTCTGTGCTTGTACACCAACAGATACAAACATCAATAACATTAAAAACAATTGTAACTTAAGGGATAAATGTTTCATGCTTTTCATTCTTTATTATTATTGGAGAAAAATGATTTCCCTGCAAATAAAGGGAAAGACCTTCAAACTCTTATAATCCGATGCTACAACAAAAGTACCTTTAGGGCAGATTATAAAAAAAGGAAGTACTATTTTAGTACTTCCTTTCACTTTATCAAGCTAAGGGTCAGCTACTTAAAGTTTATCATAAAATCCGTCAGACTATCTTCCTGAGACAGGTTGAACTTCTTGCGCAGGCGGTATCTTGCCGCATCCACTCCACGTATCGAGATGTTCAGTAGCTTCGCAATCTCCTTCGTCGGCAGGTTCAGGCGAAGTAAAGCGCAGAAGCGCAAGTCGCCCGATGTCAGGTCAGGATACTGCTGTTTCAGGTTTCGGAAGAAATTCTCGTGTATCCGGTCGAAGTTGGCCTGAAACATGTTCCAATTCTCTTCGTCCGAAACGATGTTGTTATTCACCAAAGCGAGCAGTTTATCCAGGTTCTTCCGTGTGTACTGCCCGGACAACTTTTGCTGCTGTATCTCTTCCTTCAAGGAGTTCAGGAACTCCTGATGGGCGATATTAGTCATTACCACTCCCGACAACTCCTTGCTCTTGAAACGCAGGTCCGCTTCAAGTTGCTCTTTCTCGAGTTCGATAATCTTCTTCTCTTGCTGTTCAATCTCGGCCTGATGGGCTATGCGCTGTTGTTCAATCACGCGGTCTTTCTTCTTCTTCACGGACTGGTAAACGATGTATTGCAACAACAGTAACAGAATCAGTCCGGCAAGCACATAGCCACTGATAGCCCAGTAGGACAGGTACCAAGGCCTCAATATGACGAAAGGAAGTGTTGTCGATGCCAGAATCTGGTTTCCATCATATACTTCCGCTTTGAAGACGTAAGAGCCAAAAGGCAAACGGGTATATTTCTTCTCCAAACTACGCTCGTTATCAACCCATTGGTCGTTAAGCCCCTCCAACTTGTACCTGACTTTATAGGTATAGTTATTATAAACCGGATAACACAAAGAGAAACACACCGTACTAAACTCCGCCTCTATCTTATTTTCTTCCTGTATAGCCAGGTATTTTTTCTTTCCTGTCCATTCAGCCTCTGCCGTAATGCCCGAAACCCACAAAGAACGCCTGACGGAAGATTTATATAACAAGGAACTATCCGCATCAATACGGGCAATGGCATTATTCAGGCAAAGGTAAGAACTCTTGCTGTCTTTATCATAAACCATCGCCGCCCTCTCTTCTATCGACAGGCCTTCGAATAAAGAGAATGGAATCCGATGTTCAATCTGAAAGACATTCGTCTCACATTTCACCAGATAGGCCATCCGACCACTGACAAACCAATACATATTACCGCCTGCATGGCTCACATCATTTATCCCTTTCAGTTCCGGCAACTGTTCGTTCATCACCTCATAAGGGATGATTGAGTCCGTCATATCTTCATAAGTATAGAACGCCTTTCCATTTGAAAAGACTACCCGGCCGTTAATCTTAAAAAGAGAGAAATTCCCATCCTTCACATCTCCCAACTCCATGTACACTTTGAGATTCTCTACCCGCTTCAAGTCCTGTCTGATTCTAAAACGGAACAGTCCTTTCCGCAAATGCTTCACCCAGATATTCCCACGGTGATCCATTTCTATGCCTCGCACCATGTGGGTAAATCCGCCTAATGAGTTTAGAAAGCCCCAAACACCGACAGCATTTTCCTTATACAGATTCAGGAACGTATAAGTACCCTGCAATAGCAAAGGACATCCTTCGAGGTATATTTCTCTCATGCACATCGCTCCCCTTACATCCGAAATCAATGATGCTTGCAAACCTGCTATCTGAAAAGTACCTTTATTATGCCCGCAGAGAATCTGGTTTCCCCACTCTCCGACGTACCATGCCTGTTCTTCCAGTCCGGGAACAAGTTCCAGCTTTCCATTTTCCATCCGGTAGAGTCCTTGGTTGGAGGCCACATAAGCCTCATCTTTCTTCACCAGTACATCATAAATCATACCAATCTTCCGGTAAGGAGGTTCATAATAATATACCAGGGAGTTATTCAGTATATAAGCTATTCCTTCGTCCAGAGCCACCCAGACATTATTATCGGCATCGCAATAAAGCCCCAGAACCGTGTTGTTCTGCAAACGGCTGTCCGTATTTTCCTTCCAGAGTAAACGTCCCTTTTTGTCTATCGCATAAACTCCGTTAGATATGGTACCGATGATATAACAACTATCTTTCGTCATCACTGCCCGGTTAACGGTGTACTTCTCCAATTCTGCATCACATTCCGTATGCCACTTCACTACCTTTCCATACTGATAAATGAAGCCGCCACTATTCCGCGTCAGCAGCAAAGCGCCGTCATCATACGGAAGTCCTGCCATGACATCACTGTCGCCCAGCAGCTTCCGGTCAATCAGGTGTTCAAATCCATCGTTTATAAAGATAGAAAGCCCCTCATTTATCAGTTGGGAATAAAAAGTATCACCTACCTGAAACAGGTTTAGTGGAAGTGATTTCGTGCGGATACCTCTCACGGTATGTCCGTCGTAAATGAATAGCGAACCAAAGGACTGGAACACAATCTCGTCCCGCACCGGCACAATACTCCAGATTTCATCATTCTGAAACCGGAAGTCTTTCACTTTATCCTTCAATGAATGGTATACAAGACTATCTAACGAATCACGTTCAAAGTAACCGAACTCTTCAAAAGAGCCCACAAATATCTTTCCGTCCTCGCCAATGTACACAGCACGCACAATATTCTTAGTAGGCAACTCATGCAGTTCCCACCTGCTCCCGTCAAACTCCAGCAAGCCTTTGTTGTTACCAATATATATGATTCCCCTCTCATCCTGGGCAATAGACCAATTCTGGATTCCTGCATTATAATCGGATACGGAATAACTTCTCACGATAGGAGAGAACGGAATAGAAGAACCTCGTGATAAACTACTAAATAGAGAAAAGATACAAAATAATAGCAGGGTTGTTCTCATAGACGTTGCTTTACGGTAATCTTTGAGCAAAGGTAGAAGTTTCTATCTAAAAAACGGGTAAATCTGCCGATTATCTTTAAAGAAAAGAGAAAAGATAATCGACGGATTTACCCGTTTATGGCATTATAATCAGTTCTTTGCAAGCGGAGCGCTCAGCATCTCCTTATATTTTGCAGAATCGCCCAGCACCTTCACGGCTTCATTCAGGCTATCGTCATCCTTCAACTGTTGAATGATACCGCCGCGTTGGAAATAATAACGCTTGATGATGTCCTGCGCAATCATGTTCTTGATATCCTTTGAGAAGTAATCAAGGTCGCGGTCCAGATTGTGGGTCAGCTTCTGTTCAAGCGCTTTGAACTCATCGGAGGCATCTTTCATATATCCTTCAAATTCGGCCATTTCCTTCAGGCTCTTCAATATCTTTTCGCTCTGCTGGTCATATTTGAAGTCGGCTTTCTTCACCATCTCCTTGAACTCGGCATAATCTGCATCGGTCACCTCAAAGTTCTCGGGAGAAGCTATTGTGGGGTGCTTCTGGCAATATTGCGTTGCATAATTGAATATCAGATTATCATTGACCAGATAGAACAGGATATTCGGCAGTTTTTCCTGTTCCACTGCCACATCCGGTGTCACACCACCACCATCGCGCACTTCACGACCGGCAGCCGTATGGAACACAGTGGTCAGACTATCAGGAATACGCCCTACACTACCGTCAGGATTACGGTGCTTGTAGTCTATCGCCTGTACGCAACGTCCGCTGGGGATATAATATTTAGAAGTGGTCACTTTCATCGTACCACCATAAGGCAACGTGCGAGGCACCTGCACCAGACCTTTTCCGAAAGTACGGTTACCTACAATCACCGCCCGGTCGTAATCCTGCAAAGCACCTGCAAGAATTTCAGAGGCAGAAGCCGTACCGCTATTCACCAACACAGCAACAGGTATGTCCAAATCCAGAGGCTCGCGCAACGTCTTATAAGAATTGCTGGCTTGCTTAATCTTCCCCTTCGTCGTTACAATCATCTTGCCACGGGGCAGGAAGAAATTAGCTATCTCCACAGCTTCTTCCAACAGCCCACCGCCATTGTTACGCAAGTCAATTACCAACGAGGTGATGCCCTGTTTCTTCAAATCAAGGAAAGCCTTTTTGAATTCCTTGGAAGGATTGCCGGAGAAAGTGCTCAGACTGATATAGCCCACATTATTATCCAACTTCCCATAATAAGGTATGAACGGCAACTGGATGCTCTTACGGACAACTGTAAAATCCAGAGGCTTCGTTTCGCCGGGACGCTCCACTTTCAATTGAAAACTCGTGCCTACCTGACCGCGCAACATCTTACTCACATCCGTATTCCCCGCCAGGTCTTTCCCGTCTATCTCAAGCAAGATATCACCAGCTTTCAACCCCACTTCCGCAGCAGGCATATTCTCGTAAGGTTCCACAATCACCGTACGTTTCAGCTTCGGCTCATAGCGAATGATGGAACCTATACCTCCATACGAGCCTTTCAGCATCTGCTCCAGTTCGCTGCGGTCTTCTTCAGGATAATATTCCGTGTAAGGATCCAATGAATAAAGCATCGCATCGATACCCTCGCGTACAGTCTTGTTGGGATCCAGTGTATCCACATAGAACATATCCAGCTCCTTCACTATGGAATTGAATATATCCAAGTTCTTCGCAATCTGGAAATTGCGGCTGTCGCCACTCTTAAAACTAAAAAAGACGACCGCACCTACTACCAGAACCGAGGCAGTTATCCAGCGCATTTTCAGAAATCTCTTCATATCTTACTTATTATAATTCACTGATTTTCGTTTTAATATCTTCCCACCATTCGGCCGGCATCTCAGCGCCAATCACCCGGATGATGTTTCCCGATAAAATAGAACCGGTCTTGCCGCATTTCTCCAATGAGTGTCCGCAAGTCAGTCCATACAGGAAGCCGGCGGCAAAATAATCGCCTGCACCGGTAGTGTCTATCACTCTATCCACCGCAACAGCATCCACATGCACTTCTTCCGTACCCTTACGGATGAGTGAACCCTTGGCTCCCATCTTCACAATAGCTATGCTGCACATTTTGGCAATGATGCCCAGTGCTTCCTGCGGCTCCTTACCGGTAAACGCCTTTGCCTCTTCTTCATTGGCAAACACAATATCCACATACTTGTTTATCAATAAAGAGAAGAATTCATGGTCTTGTTCCACGATATTATAACTTGCCATATCCAGGCAAACCTGCAATCCGGCCTCCTTAGCCAACTCTATGGCACGAAGTATCATGTCGTGGTCCTGCACCAGATAACCTTCAATGAACAAATAAGTATATCCTTTGAACATCTCCCGCGAAAGTTCTTCAGCCTTCAATGTAGCGGCAGCACCCAGATACGTACCGAATGTGCGCTCCCCGTCAGGCGATATAAAAGTAGAAGCTACTCCCGAAGGCAGTTCGGTTGAGACTAACAGATTCGCTTCCGTTCCCCGTTCCAGCAAGCTCTCCCTATAAAACTTTCCGTAAGTGTCATTACTGACTTTGCCGATGAAACCTGTTCCTGCACCCAGACATGCCAATCCGCGGATCGCATTACCGGCAGACCCGCCCGTTGCAAGCTGAGTCTCCATCTGGCTGAAACATTCATTAATTATCTGCAGTTTATTCTCATCAATCAGAGTCATGCTCCCCTTGGGCAAATCCATTTCTTTTAGAAGATGGTCATCGTTTAGAGTAGCAAGAACATCAACAAGGGCGTTGCCCATACCAATTATTTTGTCCATTTCGAT
>ULSV01026507.1_pt1 | contig 202752 bp, 164 predicted proteins | sample 1956991 | NCBI WGS metagenome assembly ULSV01 (sample SAMEA4835717, study PRJEB28245) | human gut metagenome | biome: gut microbiome; material: fecal sample | place: Denmark | collected 2008 | reverse complement strand
GTTAGAGCATGAGAGCAAAAACGCATTCAAATTACGTGGGGAGCCTGATTATCTCTAGGAGAATAATATGCTAGACCAAGAATCAGTTTACAACACAAAAAGTGACGGCAAAAAGCGTAAAACTCTTGCCGTCACTTAGCCATCAGCATTTGCCGTCACCGCTATTGGTCTATATATTAATACTTTATTCTAAAAAGTGACGGGTGACGATAAAAAACATAGTTTCAACTCTAAAATAATTATTTTATCTTAAGGGCAAAACCTCCTCCCGGTGCCAGATGAACTTTCAGTTTACCGTCCTTCTTTATCGGGAAGGACTCACACTTATAATCACGACCTGCCCGATGAGCATTCACACCATCTTTAAACAAAGTAGCATGATAAGATTTATCACCCAGGAAAGAACAATCGACTTCAATATCACGTGCACTCCAATCTGTAATTCCACCTACATACCAGACATCCCCTTTCCGGCGTGCTGTCACAATATACTCTCCCATTTTACCGTCAAGAACGATACTTTCATCCCATACAGTTGGTATTTCTGCGATAAATGCCGTTGATTCCGGTTCGCGCATATAGTTGCTCGGAGTATCGCACAACATATTAAAAGGAGATTCAAACACCACGTACAAGGCTAGTTGGCGGCAACGGGTTCCCTGACTCATCGGTTCTGAATAACAAGGATAATAGTTACCCTTGGAAGCATTCCTCATCGCCCCCTGCGTATAATCCATCGGACCGGAAACCTGACGGATGAAAGGAATCATCACATCATACTTCACCTGATCTACTGACGGTGAACTCCATTTCATCTGCTCCAACCCATTGACTCCTTCGAAATTCAACACATTCGGATAAGTACGGTTCAATCCGGCAGGCTTATGAGTGCCATGCAGGTCAAGAATCAGCTTGTATTTAGCACACATTTCAGCGGCACGATAGTTGAATGCAGTCATTTCCTGATCGTCACGGTCCATAAAGTCCACTTTGAAACCCTTTACTCCCATTTCGGCATAATGACGGCACACATTTTCCATATCACGCTCGAATGCATGATAACCGGCCCAAAGGATGATACCTACATTTTTGGAAGCTGCGTAATCTACCAGTTCTTTCAGGTCAATCTCCTTGACAACCTGCATCAAATCCGCCTGTAAGTTCACTGCCCATCCCTCGTCAAGTATCACATACTCGATACCGTTTGCAGAAGCAAAGTCTATATATGCCTTATAAGTCGGATTATTTACTCCGGTCACAAAATCAACGCCATCCAGATTCCAGTCATTCCACCAGTCCCAAGCAACCTTTCCCGGTTTAATCCATGAAAGATCGGACATACGTGAAGGCGCACCTAACAGGTAGCTGAGATTGGTAGCGGCAAGGTCCTTATCGGTGGTAGTAACCACGGCTATACGCCAGGGGAAGTTTCTCGGCTTATCCACTTTGGCAATGTAGTCTTCATGCTCCTTCACCAACATCTGAAGCTGGTTGTGACCACCCTGTACCGTACGCTTCGGATAAGGAGCATGCATACTGCTCAGACGATTCGCGCCTTCCGAAGCAGAAAGATAAAGTCCCGGATAATTTTCCAGATCGGACTCTGTGATACAGACTTTCACTCCATCGCCCGCATCTACTACCAACGGCAAGAACATCAAGCGCTGTTTATTCAGCTTCGACAGTTTGTCCGTTGTATACGTATTCTCGAAAGAATTAAAAAACTGGGAGTTATAATCACCGTCTTTACCGCTTTTTACATAAGGCACGGAGGCAGTCATATCCGATGGAAAACAATAATCAGATACTTCCGTCACCACACGAAAAGGCTTCTTCCCCTGATTCACAAAACGGTAGGCGATACCGTCATTGTATGCACGAAACTCTACATTCCAGTCTTTTTTGAAACGCAAGGTCAGTCCATTATAATGATTTCTCAATTCGCTGGCACGGTAGAAAGGAGATGGTATCATCTCGTCCACACTCTTCCTGGAAGTTCCGGATAATTTCGCATTTTCTCCCCAGACAGTCCCGTTATCCAACGTCATTGATATGGGAGAAGGAGTCAGAATCTGCCTGCCGTTGCATGTAATGTCATAAGTCAGCCGGTCGCCAATGGTTATTGTCGTTTTCAGATTTCCATCAGGTGAGGCTAGTGTAAATTGCTTCTGAGCTTGCAACGAAAGCGTACACAAGACACATAATAATAAAAATGTAAGTTTTTTCATGGTTGTAACTAATATATTAGATTTCAAAATAATTATTCCGCAATAAAGCGCTTTGTCTGTACATCACGACTGTTCGTACCTATCATCACGTCAAACTCTCCCGGTTCGTAGATATATTGCAGCCCGGAATTATAAAATTTCAGGTCATCTTCCGTAAGTACAAACTTCACTTCACGGCTTTCTCCTTTTTTCAGGAAGATACGGTCGAAACCTTTCAGCTCTTTCACCGGACGCGCTATTTCCGCATAGATATCACGCAAATAGATTTGTACCGTTTCATAGCCGTCATAGTTCCCTTTGTTGGTGACGGTAACGGAAGCTGTCAGGTTTCCATTTTTCGGCAAGGTTTCCGAACTGAGCTGCAGGTCGCCATATACAAAGTCGGTATAACTCAAACCGTATCCGAAAGGATAAAGAGGTTCGTTACTCTCATCCAGATAGTTGCTGGCATACCGGTTGAAAACACGGTTGTCCGGGTCCGGACGTCCGGTGTTCAAATGATTGTAGAACAAAGGAAGTTGCCCTACCGAACGAGGGAAGGTAGTAGTCAGCTTGCCGCACGGGACGGCTTTGCCAAACAGAACATCGGCAACGGCATCCCCTGTCTCACTACCTCCGAACCATACATTCAGAATAGAAGGAATGTGTTCGCTTTCCCAGTTCAAGATCAAAGGACGACCGGTGAACAGGAGCAGTACCACAGGCTTACCTGTTTTCACCAATGCTTTCAATAAGTCCTGCTGAGCGTCAGGGATTTCCAGATTAGTACGGGAAGGAGATTCACCACTCATTTCCGCACATTCACCCACAGCAGCCACAATCACATCGGCACGGGCAGCCGTACGCAATGCCTCGGCCAGCAGTTGCTGATCATTACCACGTTCCAACGGACGGATGCCGACAGCTCCTTTTTCCATTTCCGCATCATAATATACATTGCTGCCTTTGGCATAAAGTATTTCAGCCTTGTCTCCTACTGCCGACCGGATTCCTTCGAGTAATGTACCATGTCCGGACGGAGTACAGGTCATGCTCCACATTCCGCACATATTATTGCGTGCATCTGCCATCGGACCGATTAAGGCAATTTTCCCTTTTTCCTCCAACGGAAGCAGGTGATTCTCATTTTTCAGTAGAACAAACGTCTCTGCCGCAACCTCGCGTGCAACTGCACGGTGCTCAGGCGTATAAAGTTCTTTTTCCGCACGTAACGTATCGCAATATTTATATGGATCGGCAAACAAGCCCAGTTTATACTTAGCCTCCAGCACACGACGGCAAGCTGCATCAATCTGTGCTTCGGTGACTTTTCCCTCTTTCAGCGATTCTTCCAGCGTATTGAGAAAGCCGCAGGAAACCATGTCCATATCCGTCCCCGCCTGCAGAGCACGGACAGAGGCTTCCTTCAAAGGAGCCACACCATGAATGGACATTTCAGCAATGGAATTGTAGTCTGTGACCAAAAGTCCCTGAAATCCCCATTCGTCACGAAGCACGTCTGTCAACAGCCATTTATTTGCCGTAGCCGGTATGCCGTCTACTATATTAAAAGAACTCATCACACTACCGACACCAGCCTCAACCGCCGCCCGATAAGGAGCAAAATATTCGTTATACATACGCAGATGGCTCATGTCGACTGTATTATAATCCTTACCGGCTTCTGATGCTCCATAGAGGGCGAAATGTTTTACACAAGAAAGGATTTCATCTTTTCCCTGCATACTGTCACCTTGATAACCGTGCACATAGGCCTTTGCCAGCAGTGAACCCAGATAAGGGTCCTCACCGCTTCCTTCGGCAATACGTCCCCAACGGGCATCCCGGCAGATATCTACCATCGGGCTGAATGTCCAGCAAATGCCATCTGCACTGGCCTCAATGGCAGAAATCCGCGCCATCCGCTGAATAGCCAACGTATCCCAACTGCATGAGAGGGCCAACGGTATCGGGAAAATCGTTTCATAACCATGTATGACGTCCGCCCCGACTATCAAGGGAATTTTCAATCGGTTTTCTTCCACTGCCAGCCGTTGCAGATCATAGATTTTTTTGATTCCTTTTACATTGAAAAAGCCACCGATCTCTTCTTTGCGAATCATATCACTAAGCTCACTATTCATCACCGAGCCTGTCACCAAGTCGCCACCGGAAGGAAGGTTCAACTGTCCCAGCTTCTCACGGATCGTCATTTTACCCATCAGGTCTGTGACAAAGCGATCCATCTCTACCTCTTTTCCCCCACCAGACTCCGAACAGGAAAAGAATATAATGCCACAAATGGCACCAAACACCAGATTTCTTATTTTCATAAGCTCTTCAAATTATTTATTTACTTTTCTGACTTTACCTTCTATACAATAACGGCAACATCGGTCAACAGAATCTATTTCGCCAAAGTTAACACTTCCTTCTAAATAATGAGACATATACCCGCAAAATAGATTATTTATTTCTGTCAACTGAATCTATATACAATAGACGGTTCAGAAAGAAAAAGCCACATTAATTCAGAGCTACAAATTTTCCATCCTTAATATAAATAGGTGTTATCACCGGATGTTCCGTCTGCGAATTCGGTGCATGATAAGAAATCATCAGCCTGCCTTTAAGATCCTTGAATACCATCGCGTGTCCGCCATCGTCACTATTTAACGTTTCGGGCTCCTGCACCCAAGGACCAAGAACATTACCCGATGCCGAGACAGCCTGCCCGATGGCATATTTTCCATCTGTCTTTCGGAAACTGGACCATAGCATAATCAATTTTCCATCATCCAGACGATAGATAAAAGGAGCATCCGTAACATTGCCCGTCACCCCGGAACTTGTAATAGAGCCTACCCAGGGAGCTTCCGAAGCCTTGAACAACAGATACGGATCACCTTCTGTCGTTTTCAGATCTTTCGCCAGCCGTTGGGCATAAATTTCACCGTCGATGGTCTCCAGCCACTCACGACAGAACAACAGCCAGGGATTTCCTTCTTTGTCAATATACAAAGATCCATCCAGACACATCCAGCCGGAAGGAGTAATCGCCTTGTTTACAAGTGGAGTGAAAGGGCCTTTCGGACTATCGGAAACTAGAATAGAAGTTCCCCGCTTCACTCCCGCATTACTGAAAGTAGCAAATAAATAATAACGTCCTTCATATTCATACACATCCGGTGCCCAAAAATCCTGTTGCCCCCAGAAATCAGTTTTAGCTATAAAAGAATATCCTTCGTCTTTCCACGTGGACAGGTCTTTACTTTTATAAACTCTGATTTTCAAGTTATTATTGAAATGAAGATAATACATCGAAGTTTTCTTGTCGACCAGAATAAACGGGTCCCGCAAACGCAAACTCGATACAGGAATCGTGAAACTTTCTCCCCCTACTTCATCCGGATCGGTGGAGGAAGTCTGTCCATCATCATTACTACAACTGACAATACACGCTCCCATCAATAACAAGAGCGAAAGAATAGAATGCTTTAACTTTTTCATATATCAATGATTATTTAATAAAATACCTATTGAAAACTGATAAATAAATTGTTCAAGATCAATAATGAGGATTCTGCTCGATATGAGAATTTTCAATAATAACCGATGTAGGAATCGGGAACAAAAGATTCTTCTCTGAGAAATTAGTACTATACTTCTTACCGGTTTCTACATATTTCCCCATCCGGATCAAATCTTCCCTGCGCTTTCCTTCATACCAGAACTCCCAGCCTCTTTCTTTCAGAATCCAGTCTCTCAACGACTCCTTATCCGGGAAATCGGATAATTGCTTTATGATAGCGTCTCCACCATCAGCAGCCTGTTCCATTGCTGTAAACTCGATTTCATCAATCCAAAGTTCATATCCGCTTCCGGAATTTCCCAAAGCAAGGAACAGAGCACAATTTTGATCTTCCGTAGCTTTACCTGTCTGTGTGGAGAATTCCTTTACTTCGCCTGCTTTCAAAGAGATGGATTCCATGTGGCTCAATGGTCCTTCAACGCGTATTTCAAACTGAATGTCTTTCGAGGCTTTCAGCTTCATCTTTATTGAATACTTACGCCCTTTTGCAACCAAAGGTTCTGTTCGCATCTGCAAAGTCCAGAATTCTGTACCCGAAGATTCAACTTCCACATGTAAGCTGTTTCCGTTATTCAACGTGTTGTTTTTATCCACATCATACTTCCAGGCAGATCCACCGGCCTGATCGTAGTTATTCATCGAGAATATCCCTATAACATTGTCAACAAACTCTCCGTCAAAGCTCTCTTTAAAAACGGGTATTGCAGGCAGCGAGGTGCCAAAGCCAAAAGCACGTTTCCGGATATCATTAATCAGATCGACACTCCCTTGATTAGGACCATTCAGTTCATTCAATGCTTCCGCCTTAAATAACAACACTTCTGCATATCGGTCGAGTACCTTGTCATTGCCTGCCCATGTGCCTGTAGCTTCAGGATCAATCCCATATTTCAAAGGCAAAGCACCTACATCACCACTGGCTCTCAAATCAACTGTAGCACCGGACTTTGATGTATATTCGGCCTGTGCCAAAGCTCTTCGCCGGTCATTTTCATCAAACGTATCATAGAATTCCCACGGCATCCGGTGTCCGGACCATCCTTCTACGATGTTTCCATAAGGTGAAGCGTAGTCACCCGGCAAAATATTTGCATATGTATGATTACCATAATCTGCCAGTGGTTCAGCTCTCACAACAAACATCAGTTCTTTATTACCTTCGTTCTGAGCTGAAAATATACTTGCATAATCCTTCTCCAGTTCATAGTAATTCAGACCGATAATCTCATTTGCCGTTTCGAGAGCATTCTGCCACTGCTTTTCATGCATATAATATTTCAGTAAATAATGCAGGGCAGCTCCCTTTGTGATACGTCCGTATTCAGCTTGTTCTACCGGAAGTGCGTCGGCAGCAGCACGTAGTTCTGTCGTCAGGAAAGTTCCGACTTCTTCAGACGTAGGTCTGTAAGGTTTATAATCCGGGTCCGGATTGATTGCCTGGTCGGCTTCCAGAATCATTGGCATAGGACCATAAAGCCGATATAAATCGAACATGAAAAAGGCTCTGAGCGCCCGGACCTCCGCAATATACAAGTCTTTCACCGACTGAGCTACCGGAGACTCTTCCATCTTCGCTATCGTATAAGTGCAACGGGTGATATTAGGGGCAGTCCAGTTATAGAATCCTTTCACCATCTGGTCAGCATCCGTCCACGAACCATTCAGAAAAGCAACCCATGACCACTTGGTAGTCCATTCTTCGGTTGAAACTTCATCCATTACAAAAGAACTTCCATCACAAAACAAATAAGGTCCCCAGCCTTTTTGGCGTAATTCATAATAAAGGGCAACCGTTGCAGCCGAAAGGTCTGCAGGAGTATTAAACGCATTTCCAGTATCTACAACTCCATACAAGTGAGGTTCCAAGCTCCCCTCACAGGCTACAAACTGAATGCTTATAAATAGTAATAATAGTTTTTTAGCTAATTTCTTCATGACATTCCAGTTTAAAATTTCACATCAAGTCCAAATGAAAAAGTCTTCTGTTGAGGATATGACGCCCGGTCGTTTTCAACTTCCGGATCGAGTCCTTTATATCCGGTAAACGTCAGCAGATTCTGACCGGAAAAGTAAAATCTTACTTTCAACTTATCAGCTTTAAACAGTCTGCTCAAATCATATCCCAACGTTACGCTCTTCAGACGTAAATATGTATTCTTCTCCCAGTTCGGAGCACCGTAGCTATCATAGCTGTTCACTTCGCCACTAGGCATAGCGGAACTCATGTTGTCGGAAGTCCAACGATTTTTTATATCCGCCAAAAAGTTATTATTGTCTTTCAGCCTCTGGATGCCGTTTCCACCATACACCCCGTGTTCTACCTGAGTGTAAGGATAGGAGTATCCGCCAACCGAAGCATAAAGATAGATATTCAGATCAAATCCTTTGTACCGGAAATCATTCGAAAATCCCATAGTAAACTTCGGTGCACGTGTCCCCAGATATACGACATCTGCCTGATCTATTTTCCCATCAGGCTTTCCTGTCAGATTCCCTTCCTCGTCGAGTCCGTTCACATCTTTATATTTGCGCTGTCCCGGTAACAAGTCCGGCATAGCCGGCGTATCTTCACCCGCCTGCTTTATACCGTCCGGAATCAGCGTATAGATAGCACTTACCGGATCGTTTTCTTTGACATAAGGAGCCAGAATTACTTTCGGATCACGTTCTTTCCATCTGTCACGATAGGAAGTATACGTCAATGTCGATTCCCAATGTAACGGTCCTTCCAGGTTCACTGTATTCAGCGTCAGTTCAAAACCGGTACTTTTTGTTTTTCCAATGTTGGACCATATACCGGTAGTGACAGCTGTATGCGGCAGCGAACGCCAGCTCAGCAGGTCTTTTACCTCTTTAAAGAAAACATCTACGCTACCATTGATACGATTCCGGAAGAAACCGAAATCCAGTCCGAAGTTAACTTCTGTAGTCGTTTCCCACTTTAAATCAGGATTACCGAACTTTCCCAGATTTACTCCTCTCTTTTCTGTATCTCCCAGATAATAATTTCTGCCGTCAAAGGCAAAGTACTCGGAAGCAGCATCGTTAGGCAGATTTTCATTACCCACCTGTCCCATGCTGACACGTAACTTGGCATCGGAGAGCCAGTTGACATCTTTCAGAAAATCTTCCTGATTCATTCTCCACGCAAATGCTCCCGAAGGAAAGAAAGCATAACGGTTGTTCTTTCCAAAACGGTCGCTACCATCGATACGGGCAGTAAAAGTAAACAGATACTTGTCTTTGAAAGAGTATTGGGCACGACCAAAATAAGAAGCCAACACGTGTTTATTTTTATAAGAACTGACCACCGGACGCGTTTCACCTGCCTGTAGTTTATAATACATCAACGCATCAGACATAAATCCCATAGCACGTGCATACGCTCCGTCATCATTCTGCACCTGATACGAATATCCCAGTAATGCAAGAAGTTTATGTCTCTCCTTGAAAGTCTTCTGAAAATTGAAAACCATATCTGCCACATAGTCTTCACGGTTGGCGGAATTGATATTCGCATCTCCATTCACACTACTTCCATATTTCGTAGTCATCGGATAGTAGCTATGGCGGGACCCGTCGCGGATATCCGCACCGGCAGACAGTTTCAACCAGAACACATCTTTTATAAAATAGAAATTAGTGAATGCTGTTGCCAGAAAACGCTTGGTCTTTGTCTCATCCTCAATGTCGAGATAAGACAAAGGATGATTGAGCAATGCCTGCTTAGAATCTTCAATCCATTTGCCGGTCGTCGGGTCTCGTTCCGCCTTCACTGTCGGACTATAACTTAACGCCGATTCAATAATACCTGCCGTACTGTCATATCCTCCCCCCAGTGTCGCATTCTGATCGACTACATAAGAGGCTGTGGCAGAAATACCATAATCCCACCATTTCGTTATTTTATGGTCCAGATTATAACGGAAGCTATAGCGTTTATAACCGGATGTTTTCACCACTCCTTTCTGATCGAAGTAGTTCAGCGAAATCAATGATCTCATCTTTTCATTACCATAAGTCACTGTGAGGTTATGTTGCTGGATAAGACCTGTACGGGTAATCATATCATACCAGTTGGTCCCTTTTCCGGCTTTTGCTATTTCTTCATCCGTGTACATAGGCACATAAGGGCTGACAGCACCCGGATCTGTATTCCCATAAGGATATACCAGATTCTGCATTAAATACTGTTCTTTATAGTAACTGTTCTGAGTAGTCATTAACTCTCCGGCCGTCAATAATTCCGGTCGTTTATTTATAGTCTGAAACGACATATTCATGTTATACTCTACTTTCGTATCCTGAGTACCTCTTTTTGTCGTAATCAGAACAACTCCATTAGCACCCCGCGCACCATAAATGGCAGTTGCCGAAGCATCCTTCAAAATCTCTATGGATTCGATATCGTTAGGGTTAATACTGCTCAAAGGGCTGTTGCTTCCTGCCGTCCACTGATTACCGCTTCCCGGATTGACACCGGCATTCACTATGGGGAAACCATCGACCACATACAGCGGATCATTCCCCGCACCAGTAGAAGCCGCACCCCGAATCAGAACTTCAATACCACCACCGGGCTGTGCACTCCCCTGTTTTACAGTAAGTCCTGCCGCACGTCCCATCAACATTTCAGAGAAGTTCGGTGAAGCTGCTTTATTGAGTTTCTCAGACTTTACAGAAACAATCGAAGCATTCAAGTCACTTTTCTTCATTGTACCGTATCCCACTACCACAACTTCATCCAGCAATTCTTGCTTTTCATACAAAACGATGGATAAATCTGTCTGATTTCCAACTTTCACTTCCAGAGGCTGATAGCCGATGTAAGACAGTTCCAATACCGCTCCCGGTGATACTTCCAACGTAAACTTCGCATTTATATCCGATACCGTTCCGTTAGTTGTCCCTTTCTCCTTGATGGTAACACCGATAATAGGCTCGCCGTTAACATCATTCACCACACCTGTGATCTTACGTTTTTTACCATCCTTTGAAGTATTCTGCCTGGCTTGTCCTTTCTGAACAATTACATTCTTCCCTTTCACTTCATAGACAACGTCTTGTCCGTACAATATCTGATCGATAGCCTCATTCAGCTCTTTCGCCTTTACAGTTATAATCTTCTTTGTATCCAGATCTCCGACTTTATAAACGAAAGAATATCCGCTTTTATTCTTCAACTGGGTCATTGCTTCTTTCACTGAAACGTTATCCATTTTCAATGAAACAGCCTGGGCTAGTATTGCTATGTTAAGGCAAAACAGAGCCATGACCATTAATATGGCCTTCTTCCTGTAATTCATAAAATAAACAAATTATTAATTAAAACTTGAATAACTCGTTTTAAAAGAGATGTATTTTGCTAACTTTGCACATTCTCTTTTGAAAACATATTCACACTAGATGATTGTTGAAAGAAGAGATTCAAGGAGCCGGGAGATGTCCGAAATCTTCCGGTTTTTTATTTGTCTCTCCTTATTTGTCAGCTAAAGATTATTCTGTATTTTTCTCTTTATTCATACTTTTCATTTTTTAAGGTTAAACAATCATAGCATTATAATCTCTGGTAACCGGTTAGTAGATAGTTATATTGCGTTCTTCAATCTTATATTGCATTTTTTCCGTAGAAGCCAGTGCTTCCAGTACTTCCTGGATATTTTGTTCACGACGAACGAAGTTGCCATAGAAGCGGAATGTTTTTAAGGAATCATTGGCTATGTGAATCTTCACATTATAGCTGCGTTCCAGTTCTTTGGCGATATCCGGCAAGAGTTCTTCATCAAAAAACAAGTAACCGTCCGTCCACTGAGACGCATTGGATGCGGTAACCGACTCTACAGTCAAAAGCCCGTTCGCCTTATTTAATACGGCCCTTTCATCAGGTGAAAGGACAGCTTCTTTTTCTTCTCTCAACAAGTTGTTCAATCCGACCTTACCTTCCAGCAAAGAAACGACCACTTCATGATCTTCCGGATAGTCACGGAAATTGAATTTTGTTCCCAACACCTGTAATTGCAGATCTTTAGTCTTTACGAAAAAGGGAATCTTCTCATTCCGCTTTACCTCAAAATATCCTTCCCCTTCCAGTTCTACTTTTCGGTTATCGACACCAAACCCCTGCGAGTATGTCATGCGTGAACCGGCATTAAGCCAGACCAATGTGCCATCCGGCAAATAAAGTTTTGTTTTTGATCCTAAAGGGGCTTCTACTGAAATATCTGCAAAAGTATCTTTCACATTCACCTCTCCCTGCCAATAAGAAATACATCCCACCGCTATTATGATTGCAACAACCGCAGCATAACGCCACAACGCTGACAGGCTAAAACCTCGACGGGAAGTGCTCTGAATTTCCTTCTGACTTTCGACACGGTTTCTAAAATTCTCAAACGCTTTATCCTTATCATAGACAGATGCGGCTTCACGACTTACAGCTGAAAACCAGATCTCCCGCTGACGGATAAAATATTGCTGATTTTCAGCCGATGCGGCAATCCATGTTTTCAGTTCATCTAAAGCGTTCTTATCCAGACCTTCAGTCAGATAGTTGGCAATCAGTTCATCAATATGTTTATTTTCTTCTTCCATATTTATGCTTTCTATAAAGGAGACAGTTGTTTTTTAATTAAGGGTAGTCAGAAAATGATTTTTTTTCGCTTTACCTGAAAAAAAATAGTAATAGAGAAATCAGGTACTTACTCAAATGAGCGTGTAAAGAAGCTAAAGCATTCTTTATATGATACTTAACTGTATTAATAGATATTCCCAGTTCACCGGAAATTTCTTCGTATGATTTTCCTTCAAAGCGACTTTTAGCAAAAACCCGACGGCATTCGTCCGGCAATTTATCGATAGACTTATATATTTCGTTTTCAAGTTCACGTTCCAGTAAAATACCTAACGGATGCGAATCGGACAGTATGATTTTATCATCCGTTATCTCATCGGGCATAAGAGCAGAAAATGCTATTTCTCTCTTTTCACGTTCCGAATTAAGATAGTTAATGCAACGATTACGGACAGCTCTCAGCAGGTAACTACGGATAGAGACTGAAATATCCAAAGTCTCACGTATCTCCCATAAATGAAAGATAGTATCTCCTACAATGGTTTCGGAAAGGAACTGATCTTTTAGATAACCATTGGCAACATAACAGAGCAGGGCATAGTGATGATCATATATGTAACGATAAGCATTTTCATTGCCTATCTTCAGTTGTTCCACTATTAAAGTTTCAGTATTCTCCATGAATGTACCAGTCAGATTAATAGCACAAATTTAGAGAATTATTCGAATTTAAAGCATATAAAGCCAAAAATCCCTCCAAAGAAAAAAAACTTTGGAGGGATCTTCTTTATACTACTCTGTATACAGTCTATTTCATCTTATATACGAGTGTACCACCTTTCAGAATATCTTCATGAGAAATCGTATTCTTTGTATAAGGTTCGCCATTCAGCATGATACTATCCACATATTTATGTTCCTTCGATAAGTTTTCAGCGATCACAGTAAAGGTCTTTCCATCAGCCAGATGTAGCACAATCTTCGGTAACTGAGGAGCTCCGAATACATAATCACCGCTTACCGGATCTACCGGATAGAAACCCATTGCACTGAACATATACCATGCGGACATCTGACCACAGTCATCATTACCACAAAGTCCGTCAGGCTTGTTCTTATATTGAGTATCAAAGATTTCACGGATTAGTTCCTGTGTACGTTCCGGACGCCCTGCCAAAGCATATAAATAAGTAACATGATGACTGGGCTCATTACCATGTGCATACTGTCCGATCAAACCTGTCACATCAGCCTGGGTTGTTTCCAGTTTCACTGTAAACAGGGAATCCAGCTTGTTCAGGAAAGGTTCTTCTCCACCGAAGAGAGCAATCAAACCGGGAACATCGTGTTGCACATGCCAGGTATATTGCCATGCATTTCCTTCCGTATAGTCACCGCCTGTACTTTCCGCATGTCCTACATCACTAGGATTAAACGGAGATTTCCAGGTTCCGTCAGCTTTACGCGGACGCATAAAATTCGTCTGTGAATCGAATAAGTTCTTATAATAATCTGCACGTTTCGCAAAGTAAGCAGCATCTTCTTCTTTTCCCATACGACGGGCCATGTCAGCTGCCGCATAATCGTCATATACCGATTCCAGAGTTGAAGAGACGGATTCCGCTTTTGTCAGGTCGGTCGGGAAATATCCGTATTTCGTATACACTTCCCAGTCGGACTTCAACGGATGAGATACAGTCTGTGTCTTCTTCACCATATTGAAAGCACGTTCCGCATCAAAACCACGGAAACCTTTTCGGTAGGCTTCAGCAATAACAGATACACCATGATTGCCGATCATACAGAAATTTTCTTTTCCCCACAATGCCCAAATAGGCAGGAAGCCTTGTACTTCACCTTGTTCTATCAATGAATTAACAAAACCATCCACACGTTCGGGAACCATTAATGTATAGAATGGATGAGCGGCACGATAAGTATCCCATAAAGAGAAGGTTGAATAGAATGTTCCTGTTCCGGCCTTCACAATCGAATCGGCAGCATTACGATACATACCGTCTACGTCTGAAATCTGGTTAGGCTGAATCAGTGCGTGATAAAAACAAGTATAGAAATTCGTCTTTTCATCATCCGTACCCTCTACGTCAATGCGACTCAGATAGCTGTTCCATTCGTCATGGGCAGCCAGCTTCACACCGTCAAAGTTCCAGTCTGGTATTTCAGCCTGCAAGTTCTTCTTTGCTCCCTCTACGCTGGTAGTCGAAAGGGCCACCTTCATCATCAGTTCATCTCCCGGCTTCAAGTCGAAAGTAGCAATGATTCGCTTTCCTTTCTCAGTTTCTCCCATCGGAAGGTAAAGCGAATCTATTACCGGACGATTAAACTTCATCACAAAGAAGTAGTCCTGATCAACCCAGACCGTGTTATTCACGTGTCCGGTCAGCGTCTGAGCATCTTCCCAGTTCACTTCGCAACTATTCACTTGTGAATGATATTGTTCTTCTCTCCAGGCAGGTCCGTGCTGCAAGTCAATCAGCAGAGAAGCTGAATCCGCTTTATGATATGTATAACGATGAAGAGCTGCATGGATAGAAGCAGTCAGTTCCGCCTTTACCTGCGGATCGGATAATTCGACTGTATAATATCCCGGAGTAGCAGCTTCCTTGTCTTTCGGGAAATGGCTGCGATAAGCATCCCATGCACGGGCACGGGTACCGGTAACCGGCATCACCAGAATATCCCCCAAATCCATACATCCGGTTCCGTTCAGATGAGTCTGAGTGAAGCCCCAGATCAGAGAGTCCTGATAAGTATATTCCGAACAATATCTCCAACCTACTGCACCCGTCACCGGACTGGTCTGTATCATTCCGAAAGGATAGCAAGCTCCGGGGAATGTATGCCCATTGTCAGCAGCACCAATAAAGGTATTCACATACTGAGTGTAATCTTTCGTTTCCGCTTGCTCCGTCGGAGAACAGGAAGTGTACATAAACAGTCCCGCCAAAGCAACGGCCATCACAGGGGATTTTCTTTTCATGATAATCATAATGTTAAGTTAATGCTACAAATTTAGAGAATAATTCTCAATGCTACACTAAAATACAATAGAAAAATGGTCCCCAAGTCCGATCATTCAAAATTTATATCTACCCTGTTCCGGGCAGCATTCTAAAAGCAAATAAACCTGATTCATTGTGACAAAACAAAAATTCGCACGACTTATTGAATAAATATCAACTCAATTATTTATCTTTGTTAGCTTTAAAACAAGCTGACTCAAAAAAACAATAGTATAATGAAAGATTTCTTGAAATTTACGCTCGCCACTGTGACCGGTATCATCCTGTCAAGCATTGTATTATTTATTATCGGCATGGTAACATTGTTCGGCATTGTATCAACCGCGGATACAGAAACAATAGTGAAAAAGAATTCTGTGATGATGCTCGACCTGAACGGTGTATTAGTCGAACGCACTCAGGAGAGTCCGTTAGGTATCTTATCACAGTTGTTCAGCGACGACTCCAATACATACGGGCTGGACGATATTCTTTCTTCCATCAAAAAAGCAAAAGAAAATGAAAATATCAAAGGAATTTATCTGCAGGCAAGTATGCTCGGAACTTCGTATGCATCTTTGCAGGAAATCCGTAACGCATTGCTCGACTTTAAAGAAAGCGGAAAGTTCATCATAGCCTACGGAGATAGCTATACACAAGGACTTTATTATCTTTCCAGTGTAGCGGACAAGGTATTGCTCAATCCGAAAGGAATGATTGAGTGGAAAGGCATCGCTTCCGCTCCTCTGTTTTATAAAGACTTACTGCAAAAGATCGGGGTAGAAATGCAGATATTTAAAGTAGGTACTTATAAATCCGCCGTAGAACCGTTTATTTCTACAGAAATGAGTCCTGCCAATCGTGAACAGGTGACAGCTTTTATCAACTCGATTTGGGGACAGGTTACCGAAGGGGTATCTGCTTCCCGCAGCCTCCCCGTAGATTCACTGAATGCTTTAGCTGACCGTATGCTGATGTTTTATCCGGCAGAGGAAAGTGTGCAATGTGGCTTGGCGGACACATTGATTTACCGCAATGATGTTCGCAATTATCTTAAACAGTGGGTGGACTTGAAAGAAGATGACCGCCTTCCGGTGCTAGGGTTGAGTGACATGATCAATGTGAAAAAAAACATGCCGAAAGATAAAAGCGGTAACATCGTAGCGGTCTATTATGCCTCCGGAGAAATCACAGATTACAGCGGTTCTTCAACTTCTGAAGAGGGAATTGTAGGCACAAAAGTTATTCGTGACTTGCGTAAGCTAAAAGATGACGAGGATGTAAAAGCTGTCGTTCTCCGTGTTAATTCACCGGGTGGAAGTGCTTTTGCATCCGAACAAATCTGGCATGCCGTGAAAGAACTGAAAACAGAGAAACCAGTAATTGTTTCTATGGGTGATTATGCCGCATCAGGTGGTTATTATATCTCTTGTGTAGCCGATACAATCGTTGCAGAGCCGACTACATTGACGGGATCCATCGGAATTTTCGGTATGGTACCGAATGTTAAGGAATTATCAGAAAAGATCGGTTTGACCTACGATGTGGTAAAAACAAATAAATTTTCAGATTTTGGAAATATCATGCGTCCTTTCAATCAGGATGAGAAGACACTGATGCAGATGATGATTACCCAAGGTTATGATACATTCGTCAATCGCTGCGCTGAGGGGCGCCATATGAGCAAAGAGGCCATTGAGAAAATAGCTGAAGGTCGTGTATGGACAGGAGAAGCTGCTAAAGAACTTGGACTGGTAGACGTACTCGGAGGTATTGATACAGCTTTGGAGATTGCTGTCAGGAAAGCAGGAATCGAAGGATATACAGTTGTTTCTTATCCGGCAAAACAAGACCTCCTTTCTTCACTGCTCAATACGAAACCCACTAATTATGTGGAATCACAAATATTGAAAAGCAAGTTAGGAGAGTATTATCAACAATTCGGTATGCTGAAAAATTTAAAAGAGCGTTCCATGATTCAGGCACGCATTCCGTTTGAACTAAATATCAAGTAAACTGTACTGCATGGACGAACACTTTATCAAGATACATAAGTGGCTTTACCCTGTCTCATGGATTTACGGGGCAGTGGTAACAGTAAGAAACAAACTCTTTGACTGGGGATTCCTCCGGTCAAAGAGTTTTGGTGTTCCTGTCATCTGCATCGGCAACCTGTCTGTAGGCGGCACGGGAAAGACGCCGCACACCGAATATCTGATAAAGCTGCTTCGTGATAACTATCATGTGGCAGTATTAAGCCGGGGATATAAAAGGCATAGCCGAGGATATGTGCTTGCCACTCCCCAAAGTACTGCACGCAGCATCGGTGACGAGCCTTACCAGATGCATACCAAGTTCCCGTCTGTCACACTAGCTGTCGATGAGAACCGCTGCCATGGCATAGAACAATTACTATCCATCAAAGAACCGTCCATTGAAGTTGTATTGCTGGATGATGCTTTCCAGCACCGTTACGTCAAGCCGGGACTAAGCATCCTGCTGACGGATTATCACCGCCTCTTCTGCGACGATACTTTACTTCCGGCAGGTCGTCTGCGCGAGTCTGTCAACGGTAAAAACCGGGCACAAATCGTCATTGTCACAAAGTGTCCGCAGGATATTAAGCCGATTGACTATAATATTATCACAAAACGACTGAACCTTTATCCTTATCAGCAGTTATACTTCTCATCGTTTCGTTATGGAAATCTGCAACCGGTATTTCCATCAGCAAATTCAGAGATTGATTCTACAGTGAATGAGTTACCGCTGAGTGCTTTAACGAATACGGATATTTTGCTGGTAACGGGCATTGCATCACCTGCGCCTATTCTCGAAGAGTTGAAAATGTATACCGATCAGATTGATTCGCTTTCATTCGACGACCATCATCATTTCAGTCATCGGGACATACAACAGATCAAGGAACGATTCGGAAAACTGAAAGGTGAACATAAACTGATTGTCACCACCGAGAAAGATGCAACCCGCCTGATTCATCATCCGGTATTGAGCGAGGAACTGAAACCGTTTATTTACGCCTTGCCGATTGAGATTGAGATATTACAAAATCAACAAGATAAATTTAACCAACACATTATTGGCTATGTTAGAGAAAATACAAGAAACAGCAGCTTTTCTGAAAGGGAAAATGCACACCAGTCCTGAAACAGCCATCATCCTTGGCACCGGACTTGGCAGTTTGGCAGACGAGATCACCGAGAAGTATGAAATAAAGTATTCGGATATTCCTAACTTCCCGGTGTCTACTGTCGAAGGTCATAGCGGTAAACTGATTTTCGGCAAGTTGGGCAATAAAGACATCATGGCAATGCAGGGGCGTTTTCATTTTTATGAAGGTTATTCCATGAAGGAAGTGACTTTCCCTGTACGTGTAATGCGTGAGCTGGGTATCAAAACATTGTTTGTATCCAACGCCAGCGGTGGTACAAACGAAGCTTTTGAAATCGGTGACCTGATGATTATCACCGATCATATCAACTACTTCCCCGAACATCCGCTTCGTGGCAAGAATATTCCTTATGGTCCACGCTTCCCGGATATGAGCGAAGCATATGATAAGGAACTGATTCGTAAAGCTGACGAGATTGCTCAGGAAAAAGGCATTAAGGTACAACATGGAATTTATATCGGTACGCAAGGCCCTACTTTCGAGACTCCTGCTGAATATAAACTATTCCACATTCTGGGTGCCGATGCAGTCGGTATGTCTACCGTTCCCGAAGTGATCGTAGCCAACCACTGCGGAATCAAGGTATTCGGAATCTCCGTCATCACTGACTTGGGAGTAGAAGGAAAAATTGTAGAAGTATCGCATGAAGAAGTTCAGAAGGCAGCGGACGCAGCTCAACCTAAAATGACCACTATCATGCGTGAACTTATCAACCGTGCTTAATACTAAACTCTATTTATGCGAACTGAAATAGCAACTCTCGGCGAGTTCGGTCTGATCGACCGCCTCACCGAGGGAATTAAACCAGAAAACGAATCAACCAAATACGGAGTGGGTGATGATGCCGCCGTCCTCTCCTACCCTTCGGAGAAACAACTATTAGTAACAACCGACTTATTAATGGAAGGTGTTCATTTCGACCTGACTTATGTCCCTCTGAAACATCTGGGATATAAATCGGCCGTAGTCAATTTCTCCGATATCTATGCAATGAACGGTACGCCCCGGCAGATCACCGTATCGCTCGCTCTTTCCAAACGCTTCAGCGTAGAGGACATGGAAGAGCTTTATTCAGGCATTCGTCTGGCATGCCAACAGTATCATGTTGACATTATCGGAGGCGATACATCCTCTTCTCTTACGGGACTTGCCATCAGCATCACCTGTATCGGAGATGCCGATAAAGACAAAGTGGTCTACCGCAACGGAGCCAAAGACACTGACTTAATCTGTGTCAGCGGTGACTTGGGCGCTGCCTATATGGGTCTGCAACTCCTGGAACGTGAGAAAACAGTACTGAAGGGTGAAAAAGATATCCAACCGGACTTCACCGGCAAAGAATACTTACTGGAACGCCAGTTGAAACCGGAAGCCCGTAAAGATATCATCGAAAAACTGGCGGCTGCCAATATTGTCCCCACATCCATGATGGACATCTCCGATGGTCTGTCGTCCGAATTAATGCATATCTGCAAACAAAGTAATACGGGATGCCGTGTCTATGAGGAACATATTCCTATTGACTATCAGACGGCTGTCATGGCAGAAGAATTCAACATGAACCTGACCACTTGTGCCATGAATGGCGGTGAAGATTATGAATTGCTTTTCACTGTCCCCATCGCCGATCATGAGAAAGTATCACAGATGGAGGGAATCCGCCTCATCGGGCATATCACCAAACCCGAACTCGGTTGCGCATTGATTACCCGTGACGGACAAGAATTTGAATTGAAGGCTCAGGGATGGAATCCGCTAAAAGAAGATAAATAGATTTTCTCAGTTATATACTGAAAAATATTTCATTCCATACAACACTGATAATAAGCAAAGTAGCTTTTTATCAGTGTTTTTTATTTATAGAAGCCTTGCAGAATCCAAAACTTTAACTACCTTTGCAACCGCAAAAGAGAAACAACTGAGTTGAATTAGCCTTACGGTGCCATAGCTCAGTTGGTAGAGCAAAGGACTGAAAATCCTTGTGTCCCCGGTTCGATTCCTGGTGGCACCACTATCGATTCGGTAATTTCTCAGAACCCATTGAAATTCAGTCATTTCAATGGGTTTTCTTTTATACTCCAATACGCAAATTCCAGCCGATTCGAGTATCTGGAAATGTCCCATTCGGTGGCTTTTTCAGAATCCCTTAAAAAAACCACCGGTTGCACTATATTTCACTCATTTACAACAATTTGCGCCAATCATTTTTAGGAGCAAAAACATACTTTTGCATACCTGCTTGAATGTAATGAAATAGCGAAAAAAGAAAAGCAAAAAAGATTCTTCCTTTACTGACAAATATAAGATGAAGGAAAACAAAGAGAATCTTAAAACTAAAAAAACGGTGGTTTTTCAGACCATGTCTACAAAAAAGCCACCGATTTTAACTTTTTTACCGACTTCCAACTCATCTTTCAAGTTGACAGAATAACTAATTGTATTTACCAACTTAAAGAAAAAAGGTTATGAAACAAGGAACAATGAAGATTCTGTTTTTCGTTCTCAAAACAAAATTATTAAAAAATGGTGAAGCACCTATTCTAATGAGGATCACAATTAACGGTCAATACGAAGAAACACGAATCCAAAGAAGCGTTCCTCTCAAACTGTGGAACGCAGCCAAAGGATGTAGTAAAGGAAAAGACCGGGCTTCCAATGAACTCAACAGTTATTTATCTGAATTAGCCACGCGAGCATTGGAAAAGTATAAGGAACTTATACTGGAGCAGGCAATATCCACTCCCTCCTTAATATTAAAACGTGTATTCGGCAAGGATACGGAAATGCGTACCCTGCTTGGAACAATACGACAAGAAATCAAGGAGATGGAGAAAGTTGTGAATATTGACTATGCACCAGTGACCATCAACCGTTACAAAAATGTACTGAAAAAACTCGAAAATTCCATTCCTACATTTTATGACAAAGAAGATATTACTTTCCATGAACTCACTCCGGAATTCATAAAAGCCTTTGACCTTCATTTAAAAACAGAAGTCGGTTTATGCCGCAACACTATTGTACGATATATGAAATGTTTCAAGAAAATCACAAATATGGCACTGGCAAAAGGTTGGATGAAGAAAGATGCGTTTTATGGATACAAAATGGAACAGGATGAAACAGCTCCTGTATTCCTCACATATGACGAATTACAGACCGTTATGAATAAGGAATTCACTATACCCCGACTAGCACTGGTACGGGATATTTTCATTTTCGCCTGTTACACTGGTCTGGCATTTGCCGATGTATCCACGCTCAAAAAAGAAGATCTGATGCAAGATAATAATGGAGACTGGTGGATCAGAAAAGGAAGAATCAAACTTATGCATCGGCGTAAAGCATCTTCCATCTGTAACATACCTCTACTTCCCGTTCCGCTTGCCATACTAAAGAAGTATGAAAATAATCCTGTCTGCATCAAAAAAGGATGTTGTCTCCCAGTTCCCTGCAACCAAAAAATGAACAGCTATCTCAAAGAAATAGCAGATTTCTGCGGAATTAAGAAAAATATCACCACTCATGCAGCCCGACACACATTCGGAACTACCATTACGCTCGCTAATAATGTACCACTACAAGACGTATCAGTTATGCTTGGACATGCTTCCACACGAATGACACAACATTATGCCCGAGTAATGAATAACAGCCTTAAAAAGGCCATGAATAGTGTCAAAGAAATCTTAGAACAGTAAAGGACCTACAATATATATCATAGAAATTCGAAAAGTTATACTTTCCGAATTTCTATGATTACAGTTTATTAACAACCAAATCCTCTCAAGTAACTACTCAGGTATCTTTTCCTGAAAATTGAAAAAGTAATCCAAACTCTCTTACCTGTTGAAATGTATCTGATAACTTTATGCCAATCCCCTTTCTCTATTATCCCCTAGATATTACTTTTGCATTCAATGATTGAGCAGGTAACAGACATATCTAAGTTCTTATCGGAGATGAACGAGAAATTCTCTTCGATGGAGCAAACTATATCTGAGCAAGGTGCTGATATTAGCCGTCTTTATCGTATTATTGATCAGAAGGATAAAGAGATTCATGTATTAAAGAAACGTTTATCCAAATATGAAGGACCTGATAAGGATAGTCATAATAGTAGTATTCCTCCTTCCCAAGAATCGCTTCCTGCCAAAGTCCTCCGTCGGACACAGTCTTTGCGCAAGAAGTCAGACCGTAAGAACGGTGGTCAATTTGGTCATCCCGGCTCTACTTTAGAAACGAGCACTTCTCCTGATTTTATCGAAGAACATAAATCTGACTATTGTGAATGTTGCGGCAGTTCTTTGACTGGGGCTGAGTCTATTTGTAGCGGAGTCTCCCAAGTGGTTGATATACCTTTACCCCGTCCCCAAGTAAAAGAACATCGCTCTTTTGATGTGACTTGTTCTTGCGGCCACATTAATAAATGCCCGCTCCCCAAAGAATGTAGTAAACGGATTTCATACGGCAAGACTATTCAGTCTCTGGTGTCTTTTCTTAGCCATGTTCAATGTGTTTCATTTGAACGTATCTGTGAAATACTCAAAGAAATTTTCTCTTTGTCTATTAGTCAAGGTACAGTGCGGAACATGCTTACTAAAATAGGGACTAAATCAAAAACTGTTTGTGACCAAATTCGCAGGCGCATAGCCGAATCCACAGTTGTTGGCGCTGATGAAACGGGACTATATGTCAATAGTGCACTTAATTGGGCATGGATATTCCAAACGGATCAGTTAACCTATGTATACCAAGACAAGTCCAGAGGAATGAAGGCTATAAACAACCATTTTCCTGATGGATTGCCCAATGCTGTATTAGTCACAGATAGACATGGTAGCTATTTCAATATGGAAGTAAAGAATCATCAGGTATGCATTGCACATCTGTTAAGGAACATTCAATACCTTACTGAACTTGACCCTAAGCAGAACTGGTCTAAAAAAGTGAGTACACTTCTTAGAGAGGCGATACACATCCGTAAGACTACAAGCTTTGAAGTAATACCAATAACCACTATAAAAGACAGATTGGACCGATTGCTAAATGAAAGCGTAGCACATCTGCATGAGGATTTCCAGAAGTTCAAAAATGGTCTCTTCAAATGTAAGGATTATCTTTTTACCTTCCTGCAAAACCCAGATGTTCCTTATGATAATAATGCCAGCGAAAGAGGTATTCGAAAAATAAAGGTAAAGCAAAAAGTCAGCGGATGTTTTCGTACAGAAAAAGGGGCTAACACTTTTATGAACGTCCACTCCGTTGCTGAAACCGCTAAGAAAAACGGAAATTCTAAATACAAGGCTATTCTTGCTGTTCTTGAACAGTGAGAAGTATCAATATGACTTTATACCTGAGTAGTTACCCTCTCAATATTCTTAAATAAAGTATGATAATTACATCTCTATATGTATATGGTTAAAATAAATAGACTATTCAATAAGCCAACTATAGTTGTTTCGAACATATAAATTTCCTCTTTATCCGTCAAAATACTACAATATCTTAATCCATTATTTTTTTAGGAAAAATCTTTTTTAATCTCACATATTCTACAGACTTTTAATCATAAAAACAACAAAATAAATAATTATTACAAGTCATACTATTACCTCTTGAAAATGTAAAGTCCATATCATAAGTCTATCCCATCCAGCAATTCCAACATTTCCCTACTAGACATAAATATTTACATCATTCTTTTCACTTTTTAATTAACTTCTTAGATTTTCTAGAATCTATTTTACCGATGCGACGTAAATAACCTTGTTTTCTCTTTCCTATCTTTTCAATTTCTTCTTGAATACGTTCATTCACTTCTTGCTGTGACTCAGCGTCTGCTCTCATTTTTTCAAATGTCCCAATTAGCTTTTCTGCAGCCGGTATTAACCTATAGCCTTGGCTATGCAAAATATTTGCATAATGAACATATTGTTCCAAATCTTCCATTTGAGGAATATCCATATTTTCTTCATCTCTATCATCTAAATTTACATCCGCAGTCATAAGAGCATGTATCACATGTTTTAAATCTCTTTTGAGACGAGGAAGACTCTTTCCTCTTAAGTCAACCCCAGACTCCATTAGCAATTTCATTCCATCCCAATTTTCCTCTACAATCTCTGCCAAAAAAGGATTGTCCAAGAGATTAATGATTGACTTATTAGAGACATCAAACATACCTATTTCTGAAATAAGAGCTATAAGAATGCTTGGTTTAGCTATCACTTTACTTAATATATTATTTTTTTTAGCACATCTAATTGAACGTGTAGAGTTAGTTATAAGATAAGCCTTACCAAATAAAAGCATATTGTTATTATCAGCTGGTTGATCTTTATTAAGATTCCGCGCTATAAGATAAAGTTCTGCATCAGTTTTTGCTATTTGCATATTTTCTTCCTCAGAGCGATACCCCGCTTTGTATGTTTTTATAGTTTCTGCGTATATTGCTTGAGTAAGAGTTTCCAATTCACCTAGCTCAATATTAGCTTTATCACATAATGACGTATCTCCTATTACAATATCTTTAGACAAAACAGAATGCATAACTTCAAGCATATAATTATATGGATCCGAAGGCTCATATATATTATGAATATATGAAGAAAAACTATTTTCTGAAAAATCCGCTTTTCCTTTAAGCTGAGAAACAAAATAATCTATAACAAAAACATTCTGAACCTTTTCATATACAATAGATTCATCCATTGCCTCAAAAGTATTTTTGAAATAATTATAATTCCTTTGAGAATATTCTGCATGAATTATAACCTCACGAACAACACTATCCGGTATATAAATTTGACACTTCATTCTCAGCAATTCATTAAGAAGATAAGAATAGACTTCACTAAAACGAGCATGCTTAACCATACAGTTAAGAACAAAATCCGTATCTAATATATATATTTTATCTCCAAATGCATTTTTCTGAAAAGCACTTAACATAGGGTCAAGTTTCATTAATTGAGTTCCAATAAAAGCTTTTGCCCAAAGAGAAATAGTAGCTGCTTGTTCATCTGTAGGATTACTTAATATACAACCAAGACTATAAATCAAACATTCAGATAAATCAACGGGAAGATTATCAGACAGAATTTTTATAAGCTCCTGCTTCCTTACTAAATCTGAAGATATTACATCAGCATTTAATGCCAAATCAGTTCCATAAAATTTAAAAAACAAATTTAATGTTTTTCGAATATTTAGCATCATTTGCTTATCATCATCTTTACTGCATTTAATACCAGTAGCAACTACATGAGTCTGAGCTATAATATCATCAATTAGAGCATTAGTACGTTGTTCAACATGTTCTATTCCTTCCATCATCTCCATCTTTGCTTTTTTAGACGCTTTATATCTATTCTCTACAGAAATGCAAAGATTCTTACTTGACAATCTTTGTAAAGATGCTCTAACTTGCTCTTCCATAAGTATTTTGCCAAATTTCTTATGAAATTCATCCATTATTTCATCAATTGATCCCCCCTCATCAACCATAGAAATCAAAGAAAGGACAGCTTTATCAAAAAGATTTTTACGCTGCTGTTGAGTTTTTAATTCTGGAGAAAGAGAATATAACAATGTACTTTTGATCATAGACATATTTAATTGATCCTCTGCACTATCAGAAAATATATTATCACGAAAAAAATCAGCTTCAATTTGGGTATTCAAATTAGGGAAATATCTTATTAACAACTCTTTATGCTGATTAATTATTGTCACAAACGTATTAAGATCATAGATTTGTAAAGTTTTGGTATTCTCAAGTCTAAAACTCTTGGTCAATGAATCAATATTATTTACAATCTGAGAAGTTACTAATATTAATTCATCAAAACTAACCCCATTTATCCTTAGTTTATTAATAGTATTTTTGATTTTGCCTTTTATATCTTTTTGCATTGTAAATTGAAAAACTCTCGTAATTTGAGTATCATCATGATATATATCAGAACTCAGAGCATCCACACCATCATCTTTATAGCCACCAATCTTTTTTATTCTTGGATAACCATAATATCCCATTACTTCAATACATAACTGTTCAAAATGAAAAAAATCTGTATATCTACTAAGTGCAAGTTCTATTTTATCCATAATTTTCAACCGATCTAAACGTTTAATATAAACAAAAATACAACGAAGAAATGAAACTAACAAACTAAGGTTCGGTTTATTTCAGTACACCATTTAAGGATATCTACGCGATAATATCATTCAACCCAATTAGCCAACATTTAACCACCAAATTGTATAATAATCCTATAACATTGACAGGTTTCTATAGAATTCATATTTCAACTTCTTACCTGCAAAAATAGTCCGTGTCCTACGGATTGCCCAAGGCAGCCCTGCGGGCTGGTTGGCAAGCAAAAAATCATCCTCGCTACGCTCCGGTATTTTTTCCTGCCAAGCCTTGCACAATCCCGGACACGAACAACCCGGCAAGTAAGAAATCGAAATACTGGCTCCACGGAGCCGGTTATGTCTAATTTTAAATGATTAAAGTATGGCTGAAATGACCGAAATGCAGGTTCACGAAGAACGAGTAATGAACCTCGTAAAAAGTAGCAGTGATAACCCGACAATCACTCCGCTCACAAAAACAAATGCGCACCGTGCAGAATCCATCCGACGGATCGGAACGGACAAAGATGCGGTCGCCTTCCATTTCCGCAAAAAAAGCAAAGGTATGTATATGTATATCCATACCTACACGGAAAACGGTGAAGAGAAGGAAGTACGTGCTTCTGACTTCAAAAACTGGGAAGTAACAGAATTCAAGTATCCCGGCTATCTGGAAGAACTGGAAGAAATCGCCGTCAATGCCTACCGCTGGAATTCCCATGATCCGGAAACAAGGGCTGAAACGGACATCATGGGATATGAAAAGCAGCTCCATGAAGACCTGAAGAAAATACCGGAGGCAAAAAAGCAGGATTACATCAATACTTACAAAAGTAAAATATCCGTTTTATTCCACAGCCTCTCACGCTGCGCAAACCCGATGGTAACAGGACGGGGCGGATTCAATTTCCAAAGGAATGAAAAGGCACAAAATGCCTATCAGAACAGATACGACGAATTCCTGAAATGGCGTGAGAAATTTCTGAAAACCATGCAACTGCTCACGGAAAAAGACAGGCCCGAAGAAGAAAAACGGGAGGAAATATGGCGCAGGCTGAAACGTGACATTGCAAGCAGCGCAAACACGATCCATGAGATTGATACGGGAAAAGCCAGAGGATACAACCGGGCACTCTTCGTCAGCAGCATCTTCAACAAGGTCAGCACATTTGCCGGCCATGGCGACGTGGAAATCGTACAGAAGGCAATCGACTTCATCTCCGAATATAATGCCGGCATAAAGAAGCCTGTCATCACACCACGCCACCGGTTCTTCCAGCTGCCTGAAACAGCCAGTCGCATGCGGGACAAGTTAAAGGAAACCCAAGAGCTGGAAAACAGGGAAGTAACGTTTGAAGGTGGAATCCTCGTTTGGAACTATCAGGAAAGTCGCCTGCAGGTCTTCTTCAACAAAATACCGGAAGAGAGCAAACGCTGGGAACTCAAATCATCCGGTTTCCACTGGTCGCCCAAGAACAAGGCATGGCAGCGGCAACTCAATCCGAATGCAGTGTCTGCAGCAAAGAGAATCTTAAACCTCCAAAATATCTGACCATGAAAAAAGAACATCTGAAATTTGTCATTGACTCCCGTTGTTTCCGAGGAAGCTGCGTCACATCCATGTCGGACGGCATACACTGTGACTACTACGGCAGCACACTGGAGGAACTCAAGAAACAGGAAAACAATCCTTTTCTAGTTGCAGTAACAAGAAACGCCATACACAAGAGGTCGCGCATTCATGACAAGTCATTGTGCCGACCCTTCCGTGAAATTACAGAGGAGAACTATTATAACTGTATGAACGAACTGCCTCCCGTCCGTCTGAAGCGCCATTCATTCTTTTTCGGCGAGCCCTACCACGGCAGCCTGTACATGTTCTGTTTCACCATCGGAAAACGTTTTTTCCGGGGACTACGTCCGGTCATGACACCGCAGGCCGAACTGGAGCGGCAAATGAACGAGCATTACCACAACCTCACATTCAAGGGAAAAGTCACCAAAGGAAAAGCGGAGAGAATTACAAGCAAGGACAAGCAGGAGATTATCACCATTCCCTATTCATTCACCGACAAGGAAAACAGGGAACGTTTCATCTGTAACATGGTAACCGGAGGAAATGATGGTGGGGACACCTGCAAGGCCAGAAAAGACATGGCGAACATACTGCTCAGCCTGAGGAAACATCATTTTCTGTATTTCTCCGGATATGGCAGGCATGACGACATGGAAACATTGCTGGATGAAGTGGAGGAAAAGAGATACACCATAATAGCAAGCGGATGCCTCTTCCAGTTTCCTCCCTGCCGTGATTCCGTCTCATTCACCGGAACTGTCAAGGAAACCGGAGAAAACTTCTTCTACAGGATTTATGACCGGGAACTGTTCCTGCACATTATGCACAGGCTCAGAGCAGTCAAAAGAGAGAAAACACCGGCTGAAGCAAAAACAGTCCTCCCTAAATGCAGACGCTATGAATAATACGGAGCCATGGGAAAAATATGTTCCCGAAACGGTCAGCCTGTATCATGTGGACTACCGGGAGAATCTGGACGAACGCGAAGACCTGCAGGAGCAGTGCATCCGGAACAATAACATGGGGAGGCTATATGAAACAGTCATGGAATGTTATGCTGAACAGGAAGCGGAAAGTCTGCTCAAAATACTTGGGGAAATCAAAGAGAAGATGGCAGAAGAGAAAAGGCAGGAAGAATTCGAGGAACACCGTGAAGAGATTACGGACCTCATCTTGAGCAGGAGTGATACCGACCCGGCGGAAGAACTTATAAAAAATTCCGCCGCCGTCAACATGTACTACTCTCCCGGTGCGAAAATAGAGGAACGTATCGAAAAAGAATCCAGAGCCATGTCCTGTTACAAGGTCAGGCGCGCCCTGAAACTGAAGAAAGGACAGTTTGACACACTAATTGAAGAACTGGTGGATAATGCCACATACGGTGGTGAACTACGTATTTATTTCAATGCCGGGTTCAATGAACTTGTCACAAACGACAACGGAAAAGATTTCAGAACCATCCGTTTCCACGGGAATGTCATCGTAGCCGTCGCCAACAGTTTCAACGGTTCCGGCTACCACATCAGTCTGCCCCTGGACATTACGTTTCCATTCGTCAGGGACAGACTGTTCGTAGACTCACAGGTACGTTATTCCTATGCAACCGAAGTATGCGGAATGTGCAGGGACTGGTGCGACTCCACCAGCTGGGAAACTGAATACAAAACCGTCAGGAATACAGGCAGGAACAGAGAGAAAGAAAAAACATTATCAACCAATTAAAACGGAATATCATGAAAATCATGTGCAAACAGGAGTACTACAATCAGGTAGTACAGTATGCGGAATCAATCAAGGACACTTCACTGCAGAACTGCATGGAACGTCTTGAAGCATGGGAAAAGAATCCGGACCGCCCGTGTGAGATAGAGCTTTACCACGACTGGGCGCCCTATTCGTTCGGGTTCACCCAAAGGTACCCGGACGGCAGCAGAGGGATTGTCGGAGGGCTGCTCTATCACGGTTCACCGGATGAATCGTTTGCCGTACAGCTGACTCCCTTCAAAGGATGGCAGATACACACTTAAAGTTTCTGAAACATGGAAGAATGGATGCAGTATGCCAGGGACATGGCGAAAGCGGAAAAAGAGCTGGAGATCGAGCTGTGGGTGATCATCTCCTTTTACAGGACTACGGAGCAGGGCGGCAAAGTCCTGCTCTTCCGATATGACCTGCCACGAAAAGTGGCGGACAAATATGACTGGGTCGTCCGGTGGAGAAGGGCAAGACTGACCTGCCAATATCCCAAAGGGAATGTTACACACACTTACTGCCTGTATGACAGGCACAGCGGTGAAGACTATTCATTCGGCTCCTGCCTCTCCTCATTGGCGGCGGCCAAGGCACAGGTCACCAGGATGGAACGGAGGATAAGGGAATACACCGCATGGCAAAAACAGAACAACCTCTTTTTTGACGAACAGACGGACGAAATGCTCCAAAAGGCTGTCGCCAAGCTCAAAATAAAAAAAGAAAATGTACAGGAGGCAGAAAGAAGGCTGCAAAGGAAAGCCGAAAGGCACCAACGGGAAATGCGGAAATAGCAAAACGGATTACGCATTTCCATTTCTTGCCGCAAAGATAGCCGTTTGCCGGACTGAATGCGCAAGGCAGCCCTGCGGGCTGGTTGACAGGAAAAAAATCATCCTCGCTACGCTCCGGTATTTTTTTCCGTCAAGCCTTGCCGCAATCCCCGGCAAACGGACAACGCATCCAACAAGAAATAAAAATGCCCGTCTCACGACAGGCTCATGTATAACTAAAAAATGATCGGCTATGATTACGGATGAAAGAACCCGGAACAGACTGTATGCGGATACGGAAACGACACTTTTCACACTGGAAGACAAACCAGGGGCAATATTACGGATAATGGAAATCATAAGGAACACCCCCGAATATGTGCAACTTTCGCCCCTTCTTCCGGCATACGCGGAAGAAGACCGGCAAGCAGAATGGTGGAAGGGCAAGGAACCGGACTTCCTCCTGGCGGAACTGCTGCATGTACTTCAACTATATGCACCGGAAGGATTCATACTGGGACCGATAACCGGGAGAACACATGCTTTCGGATATACAAACCCGGAATATGAAAAAAATCTGATCTACAGGATAGAGATCGAGCTTGACTGGGGATATGTGTATGGGAAAAAGAACGAATACAGAAAGAAGAGGAAACTTTATGAGGAAATCGCGGAAATATTCACCACGGACGGATATACGGCAGAGATGGAGAAAAGAGCAAAAGGATGCCGGATAACCAAAGGGAATACAAGGCTTTATTCGCATTACGGATGGATAACCGGACAGTGTGAGGCCACACACCTGACCGGAACGCTCATCCGGTTACTCAGGGAAAGCAGAAGATTCCATCTGATTAAGTGCACCCTGCTTGATTTCATATTCAGTTTCACGCAGGAAGAGGAGCTGGAATTTTACCGGCAGCAAAACGAAACAAGCATATACTACCGGATATTCGACCTTTTCAGAAGGAAACCGTGGACTGTTACCGAAAATCTCATGACGGTGGCTTCAGAAATCAACATACCGACTCAAAAATATCCGGAAGGGCCCGACCGGGACTCCCCCGCTTACAAATATGTCCGGGAAGCCTATCAAAAACTCATAGACAAGGGATATCTGGAAGAATACACCCGAACCTGGATAAGGGAGGAGCTCCTTTGTGCAAGAGCAACCCCGGAAGGAATATCAAAAAACATATTCTATGGAACTCTGCTATAACCGTCTGCTACTCATCTCCCTGTGGCAATACAACCACCATGAAGAGGAAGGACTGACCCTGCGTCTTTTCGAAGAAACCTTCGGCAAGACGCAGGGCAGCCATTATTACGACAAGTGGATGAACTGTCTCAACCGGGACCTCCAGAACATGATCATCTATTTCAGAGGGGAGGGTGAAAACGGACAGAAATTCTGTGACATGGTAGCCCGACAAATTGAAGTATACCGTAAAAATCGAAAACACTATGGAATTTACTGACCTTTATACAGTGGAAAGCCTGCAATGCTTCAACGGTTTCCATTACCGCAGATATCGGGTAAACCAAAGTGACACGGACAAGGTAAGCCGTCTCATTGCAATAATCCGGCAAGAACGGGAAAAGAATATCGGACCGGCAGCAGGTGACATTATCGAGTATACCTGCCGGAACGGTGACTGGTTTCAATCGGCACACATCGAAGAGATATGCGACGGACATTTCAAGATCTGCCTTTCCGGAAGCATCCCGTTCTGTTATGAAAGCGGGGACGGTGTCGGCTATAACGTCCATGAAGGGATATGGACTTATCTGAAGAGAGCCGCCTTAAGACCGGCAGGTATCAGGGAAAAGCAGTTCAGGACATGGGGACATGCCGGAAAATGCGCCAACGGGGAGGTATACTTCACGGCCTGTGTCCGTGCGTGGCAATATACGGAACCCGAACCCCTGTATGGCAGATATACTACCAGAAACTGGAGCAAATACCACATCAACAGGCAGCCCGACCCGGAACATGACGGCGAGTTCTTCTACATGACCGAAGGATTCACCCTATACTCACGCGAGGAACTGGACAGGCTGACCGGAATCCTTCACGGGAAACTCTTCGACGGGATATACAGCAACTCACTCGTTCTATGGGGATACCACATGAAATGGGAAATACTCACGGAACAGGAATGGCACGAAACAAAAGCCGAAATACACATATCCTTTCTCGGAGAGTCCCCCGTGAAAATAATAACCTGCGATGATACCCGTACAATAACCGTCTATAAAAAGAAATAACAATGGCAAAATACGAAACCCCTCCCCCGGTCCGTCCGCTTGAGAAGCTGATAACGGATTTCTCCTACACAAACGGACTCGATCCCGTCAATGTATTCAACGATTTCCTGACCTACATCATCCACGGGTTTTCTCCCGGTGCTCCCCCACTGCAGAACTGGAAGTACAAACGGCTGCAGAACATGAAATTTATGGAAATGCTCACCGGATGGGTACGGCTCATGGCAAGCCGGATAAAGGATGATACAAGCTGGTATGACCCTTTCGGGGATTTATATATGGCACTGGTTTCCAAAAGTACCCAGCAGTCACAGGGGCAATTCTTCACTCCGGTACATATCTGCAACCTCATGGTGCTGTGCACCCAAACGGAAGAAAAAAAGACCGGACAGAGGATGGGTGACCCGACCTGCGGAAGCGGAAGACTGCTGCTGGCCTATCATGCACGGAATCCGGGAAACTACCTCATAGGGGAAGATATCAACCGGACCTGCTGCCTGATGACCGTATGCAACATGCTCATACACGGATGCGTAGGGGAAGTCATCTGCCATGACAGCCTGAATCCCGGGAACTTCGTGGACGGTTGGAAGGTCAATCCCATGCTTGCATGGACAGGCATACCCACGATAAAGAGAATGAACATGAAGGAATACCGGGCAGGCAGGAATCTTCCAGCATCCCCTTATATCTTACGAAAAACGATGCCAGCAGGTAGCAGGAAGCATAAAACGGACTCCCTGCTGCCTTTACAGGCCGTTTTCAAGATGTAATAACGACATAAAATATGATACCAAACCCAATCATCAATACAAAAAAAATAATTACATATAATATTTTATAGACATACCGCCGGTATGCCAAATTTATTTATTAACCCATTAAATACAGCAATTATGGAAGTTACAGTAATGCCGGCCGCTGCACCGGTACAGAAGCAGCAGGGATTGAACCAGGTAGTCATAAACAAGGTTCAAAAAATGATCGAAGGAAAACAGCAGGGTGTCATGGCTACAATCACCCGCCTGCTCGAAGAGGGAAAAATCGCGCAGGACTTCATCGCACCTATAGGAGTGAACCTGCGTAATGAGGACCGCCATCCGGTCATTACATTCCAGGCAGAGGAACAAGTACAGATGAACATGCCGGAAGGGAATTTCAACCTGCATGGAAATGCCATCAGCCAGATTTCCGAGAAAATGGGCATTCCGGCAAAATATCTCAGGGAGCTTTCCGCAGGAGACGCCTGGCAGAAACAGCTGTGCGCAACCATTCTCAACGAACATTCAGGATGGACGGGGCGCACACGCGTACTCATCCGTGCGGTAGGAACGGAAATCAGGGGTGTACTCTCAGACTCGTACCGGCGGCTCAACTCCGTGGACATATTAACCGCATTCATCAGGGAAGCGGCAAACAACGGAGCCGTCGTGTCCGACGCCTATATGAATGACACCAAAGTATGGTGCGAGACGATTCTTCCTACACCGGTTGAAATACCCACCCGTAAAAACGGGACGGTAATCATATTCGCGGGAGCAAGATTCAGCACATCCGATTTCGGAAACGGTTCGGTGGACATGCGCTCGTTCCTGCTCAACGGAGCTTGCCTGAACGGCATGGTACGTGAATCGGTCATGCGGCAGATTCATCTGGGAGGACGCCTGCCGGATACGCTTGCGCTCTCGCAAAGGACTTATGAGCTGGATACGAAAACTACCGTCTCGGCTGTCAAAGACCTGACAAAAGGGCTTTACAGCAAGGATACGATCATGCAGAAAGCCATCGAAATTCAGGGAGCGTCGGAAATAGACGTGGACTTTGACAAGGAACTTAAATCCCTGGTACAGCGTGGCGCGTTGCTGAAAAACGAAGGGCGGGAAGTCGAAAAGCTCCTGATGAACAACAACCCCGACGACGGCATAACAGGAGGGGCAACACTCTGGAAACTGGCACAAGGCATCACCGCCTTTGCACGGGAACAGGAGCCGGAACGCAGCAGGGAGCTGCATGAGATATCCGGGCAACTGATGAACCGGGTGAAAAACAACTGAAATGGAAAAACGACAATCATAGAATGAAAAATCAGCAGAACTTGCCGGACCTTCCATTGTCCGGCAAGCAACTGTAAAACAGAATCATTCACAATGAACAAATTGCCGGACTATAAAAATAGTTGATATGATGAAACGGATGTTTTAACCAAAAGAGCAGATAGAATTGTCGTATTCACCAACTTATTCTAGTTCCCCTATACTCTCTCTGCATCTCCCCATAAACAGTCAACCGTTCTTCCGGTTCCCCTACTTTATTAAATTCAAATTCATCCGTCTATAAATTTACACAGAAACTATTTTTTGTATCTTTGCTTCCCTTTTACAGACATTTATTGAAAGAGAAAACTTATATCAATACTCAAAATGGAAAATAATAATTCGAGCCTGTATGCACAAAAGGCCGTTGAAAGTTTCTATCTGGACCGTCCATACGGTATAAGAATTGATTACTCCAGGAAAGGTTTCGTCCTGTTCAACCGGAAACTGAACCTGCTTGGAATGGACAAATGGAACTCAATTGAGGAATTACCGCTGGAAGAATATGACAACCCGGAAGAAATACCGGTTGAAGGGATGGATATTCAAAGATACAACAGTAAAGTGGACATATTCTTCTACACGGACAAATCCAGTCCCTATCATAACGGGACACTGGATATGGAGTGTCTCAAAAAATACAACAAATATATCTACCGTCTGTCAGTACTACTGGGCAGAACCCTATAATAAAAGAGCCGCGAGCAATATGACACACTGTTCACGGCTCCGATAGCATGTAATCTAAGGTATATAGAAAACTCTTCCACCTTCTCTCCATGCCCGGAACAACTTTACCCCGGTAACAGCGAAACGATATGTATTTCTTATAAATATCACGGTCGCCCTTTTCCAGTTTCCTGATCAGCCTGCTTTTCGGAATCCTGCCATAGCCGACTAGACGATAGACACCCACATTATGTAAAAGCTTACATAATATCGGTTATGCAAACGAATATATTATGTAAAGTTACAGTATATAAATATATACATATCAATATCATAACTTACAACAGTTGTTATTTTCTTTACATAATTATTGCATAGAATAAAATCATTAAAGAGAAAAATATTTTAAATCATACACAACATAAGGGTATTAAATATATTAATCAATGGTACAAAATCGAAAGATCTTTTCTGACTTGTTTATCATAAACATTTATTGTACATTTGCACAGCATTTCCAAATAGAAGACACAGAGCCTATCTTTATTTATAAGGTTAAATAAATGAAAGGAGGTGTTTGACATGCGGATAATGTGCAATTGCATTTACAAACCAGTATCTGTGTCCGATTATTATCGGTTTCGCTATGGAAAGTGGGAATACGTTTCACCGTATTGTCGTCGTCGTCCGAGACGATAAATGCACATCTTCGGCAGCGAGATGTAAAAGAGCTGCCATTTTATACTCTCTTATCCATGATAAAAGCTCTCATATCTTCAATTGACTGTCGAATTTCGGTTTCTGTATAAGGAGTATTATAACAATTCTCTGGATGATGAATTTGATGACGAATTTTTTCTGTTAAAGTCTTCTGCTCTGTCCTAGTTGTACCATTTGACAACTCCTTAATATAATTGACTGTTGTTTTACCATTCTTATATTCTTCAATCCATTTTACTTCACCTGTTTTGTTCGAATAAAGATAACTATATAATTCATCATGGTACTCTTCTGTTACTTCTCCAAAAGATGTGAAATTTATTTCATTTAAAGATGGATATGGCAACTGAGATAATTCAATATTCTGAACAACTCTTTCTTCTCCTATTTCTTTTACCAATCGAATGTTATCGAATCTCAGTTGTTTTACAACATAAGAACTATGGGTTGTCAATACAACTTGTACATTCTCATTGTTGGCTAAATCTATTAAAGCTTTCATTAGAATCTTTTGATGTACAACATGCTGAGAAGTCTCAGGCTCTTCAATAGCGTATATTAGACCATCTGATTCTGTGTTACTTTGCATTCTTTCGGCTTCAGCTCTAAAAAAATTCAAAAGTATTAAACGTTTTACACCACTTCCACGTTTATTGATAGGAATGTCATTATCTCCAGCAATAGATACATTTTTGAATAAATCAGGCCATTTTAAATCAGTAAAAGATGGTATATTAGGGCTAAGACTATTTGCTAGCTCTGGATTCATTTCTCGTATTTTGTCTAACGTATGATTTGAGACTTCTTGTAGTTTAGTTGTAACATGTTCTGCTATTTGCTGACACATTTGGGCTACATTCTCCTCTTTAAGTATTGATTTTACAGCCTCTTTTAAAGGATCTTGTATTTCTTTATCATGGTCATTATTACTACGGTCAGCTTGAAAGAGTGAATATATAGGAAGGAACTTCTTCAAACTTTCCCAAATCGTCTTTCCGTCTTCTTTCGTTACATCAATTTCCTTTTCTTCTAAATTAAGATTATCTGCAAAGTGATTCCATATTGCTGCGCGTATTACAGCCTTTCTAGTCTGATCTTCACATTTTATGTTCTCTCGACTTAATATTGTTTTAAGATCAGTAATTTTCTTGCTCAACAAATCGCAACAAACTGCATTTGTCGGATGTTTAGCTCGAATATAAACTTTTTCCTTTCCAGCTTTCGGATACTTTTTCACTATTTTTAGAGTATTAGATTCTGTTAAAAGATATTCAGCTGCAAGTGTAGTCCTATTGCTTTCATCTATAACTAAACTATCTGGTAATTTGAAAAATTCCACAGCAATTATTACTTCATCATCACCTTCATTAGAAGCACGTTTATTTATATCTTCCTTATCTAGGGAAATACATCCTTTTCCTTCATTAAAGAAAATGTCTAAGGCTTCCAGAATTGTAGATTTTCCAATATCGTTACGACCAACAAAAGTTGTTAGATTGGAGAAAAGAACTGTAGTCTCATTTCTATAGCCACGAAAGTTTTTAAGTGTTACAGATTTTATTAACATATCAATATTTTATATAAATTCAGTATACTGGTGTCGCTCGCTTAATAATTTGTAACCTACTAATATAAAAATATGAGTGGGAGAATATTTTGCTGCCGACTTAACCGAAAGCAAAATTACTGAATTTTATTTTTCAAAATGCTCTTTTCCGAATAAATTTTAGCCTTAAATATCTGTATTTAGTCATCAATATGACAAAATACATTTATGGTAATTAGACATCTCTATTATTATAAAATGAAACTAATATAAACATGTATAAAAAATGAATTACCAAAAATCAGAAATTCAGTCTACCTGCTATTTTACTCATATTTTACTTGAAAAGCTCTTAAGAACTCCATTAAATCTCCGTCTTTTTACCATGTAGTTTTACTTTTCTGAATAATACCAGAAGTCAGTTTTTCCAATGCTTGTTCTTTTAATTTTTCACTTGCTCTGGCATATATTTCCATTGTTGTAGAAGTATGTCCAAGAAAGTCACGAATGTAGACGAGATTTATGCCCGCTTCCAACATATGCATAGCTTTTGAGTACCGAAAGAAATCCAAACGTTTAAATTTTCTTAGACATGCACGTGCCAATAACAAGGACTGAATATTGATGCCATGCAAAGGCTGATAGGACACGCAGATATAAGAACTACTATGTGGTATATCTTTGTTTCTGTTGAACAAAAGAATAAAGCATTAGCCACTTTGGAAAGTACATCAACTCTAAAACTTAAAAAGAAATGAAAGGAACTTCCAAAAGGACAATCTCTTTTGGAATATGTAGGGCTAAAGAAATAATTTGAATGTAACAATGATTTAGCAAATATGCGACTGAAGCCTTATACTTCAGTCGCATAAAAGTATAGAAAAATATCACAACTATAAAATCATTTATTCATTAGATTTCAATCATTTGCAATATAAAGTTAGGATAATATCAAGATTAGGATAACGGTGTCCGTAGCCAATATAATGCAACTGTCCCCTATGCCACCCTTCCCATTCCTTGATGCAGGCGACCGCCTTGTCAATCATGGAAGGCGTATTTCCGGCACGGGCGGAAAAGGCGGAAATTGAAAGAACAATAAAAAAGTTTTTTCCCATAATCCATTTTTCCGTTTGTGCTTTCAAACAACGCCGAAGGAAAGTCCGGCGTCTTCTTCCGCAATATTCCGATTCAAGTTATCCACATCCCAATGCATACGACTGTAATCATTCCGACAGACTGCCAGTTCCTCAAACACGATTTGTTTAGGCAAAAGGCGGTGACAATAATAGCTGCTGCCAAATGGGACACCTCCCCCTTTGTCAAACTGGATGCGTTTGTCAAACATCAGCAATTGAAGCTCCCTGTCCTTAAACAGCCGGCACGGACCGACACTGTTCAGCCAAAAATTGGACATCAGCAGGGCGAACGGCTTGTCCAGTTGCAGGCAGCGTTCAAAAACGTCCATTTTTCTGCTGAAAGGCGGATTAGATACAATAATATCCCAACAATCCGGCTCGTAAGCAAAAAAATCCTGTCCGGTACTTATATGCGAGTATTTTACCTGAAATCCGGCTTCCTGCAGATGAAGCACGAACTCGCTGTGGCACGTATCAAAAGGGCACCATATGATCTTCCCCTCAGGCAGATACTTGATGATGGGAGCCACTCCGTATCCCGGAGTGTATTTCTCGTCACTGCAGTTCAAGAACATCCTGCTCAATTTACTGGGCACGGGCTCCTCCTTCCGTTTTCTCCGCCCCGTCATTCCTGTTATTGAAACTGAAACTCAGCTGCCGGACATCCTGCCAGTTATTTTCAAAGTACAAATCAATCGTTTGTGCCTCATTCGTACTCCTTGAAGTGTAATACAACCGGAACTTCTTCTCACTCAATAAATAGCGGTCATTGGGTTTCAGAACCGTACCGTCTTCCAACTTCAACAATCCGTTCCCGTCAGGCTGGAAATAGCGGAGAGTATAAAGCGTTCCGGAAAAATTGCCCTCCTCAGTAATTTCCAGACGGATTTCCACCGTCTGGCCGCCTGCTATCTTGTCCGCTACGGGCATCGCCACTACCGTGAACGGATATTCCTGCTGAATATCCAGGTCATCACTACAAGAGGTAAAACAAAACAAGGAGGCTGCCATGCAGCACAATATCATTATCTGATCAAGTATCTTTTTCATTTTTCGTATGGATTTAGTCATTATAAAATGTATTTGATGCCCAAGCCATATTGGGTATGGAAGTGCTTTGCGGCACTCCCCCAAAGAACACGTTCACGAAGACGCAGTAACAGGACGACCTTGTCTGAAAGATAAGTTTCCGCTTCCAGTGTCACTGCACCGCCATAAATGAACGATTCGTGTTTTTTCAGGACGGCACCGTCAAAGAGCAGTCCCTTTCCACCGTTTACAGTTTCATACCCCATCAATCCTGAAGCACCAATATTCAAAAATACATTTTTCCCCGGGTCGGAAAAGAAATTGTAATAGTAGCCGCCTTCCGCAGTATACTGTTTCAAAGGGATACGTGTATTACGGTAAGGATAATACCGCCGCATGATTTCAATACCCGATACCCATTTATTTCCTCCCCTGGCATAGGTAGAGACGGCAAGTCCGAAAGCGAATCCCGTATCATTACGGTCCTTCCCGCAATAAAAACCGTCAACCATATCCGCCATTAGCTGCACACCTTTCATACCCGGCAGGCAGCGTTGGGCCTGCGCCTGCCCCAGAAACAGGGCAAGCATAGCCGCAAGCAGCAACACAAATTTTCCGGTCATTCTCATCGTACCTTCAATTCGTTGACGGGTTCAGCACGCACAAGGTCCTCATTATCCACCTCAAACATCTGGTGGCGTCCTCCCTGTTTCTCATACATCTCCACCACCAGTTTCTTGTCCTCCGGTATCGTAAATTTGGGTAACGCGAACACCGTACGTTCCGAAGCCTTTCCATCCACACGGGTCACATAGTTGCAGGCACGCAAAGGATAGATCACCTGTTCCTGCATGGCGGTACGTTTCACGATCTTTTTGTCGACAATCTTGAAGGTCACGAAATCAACATCAAACGGGACATTCGTCTCATTCCTTAGCTGTGTATGAAAGTACAGCAGGTCATTATGGGTATAAAGCCCCCTAAGCAGGAACTGGACCCCGAAACGTTTACAGCCGATATGTCTGACCCGTCTTTTGTCCTGCCTGTGCACGGACTTCATAATCAGGCGTACCAGACGCGGGGACTCATTGCCCAGTTCCTGCAAATAGATTTCCATGGCATTGTTCGGACGGTTCACCGTTTCACCGTCATGGATGAAATCGCACATCTCCACGTTCAGCAGGAGCGGTTCATCCGCATACCTGACATTGAACGTGTAAAAATTTCCATCTTCAGTGATCACGCTCATGTTCGTCTCATCCCGGAAATGCTTTTTAGCAGCTTTCACACGGATCACGTTCTCCGCCGCATCCGCCTTTCCGGCTATCAGATTGGTGGACCCCAGGTCCACATACTTGATCGGGGAAGGAAATATGACATGTACCGTTTTATCATAAGTGATTTCCAGCCCGTGCGGGGCTATCATCCGGCTAAAGCCGATCTTGCGGCTCAGTCCCTCAAAAAAATCCCCGCTACTCAACTGCGCACTGGCAGCCGTCACACCCGTCATCAGGGCAAAAAACATCATCAGAATCTTTTTCATATCCGATTGCATCTTGATTGGTTGGTTAATGATTGATTTTCTTTTACTGCTTTTGTGTCTCACTGTTCGGGAGAATGAAGCAACAGCCTGTGTCCTGCTTTCAGAGTGACCTTCACCGTCCGCATCTTTTTAGCGACATATCCCGACACGCCCTGTATCACTCCCTTTCCCAGGTCCGAAGCGATCTGCGCCCCGGCATCCGTAGAGATATTGATACTGCCGTTCATGGAGGTTCCCATATTTGCCGCTATCTCACGTACCGCATCATACTCCATCGAGTTGGGGACCGGTATTCCCCGCTGGCCGTCCGCATCGTAAACCTCCAGTTCTACAGGAATAACCGTACCTTTATATTCAACCGCCTGAACAAGGATATCAAGCCGTTCACCTTCCATACGGGCTCCGCCGGTCAGGATCGTCCCCTTGGGAATAAACCGGTCATCGACCACCATCGGTTCCAGCAGGCGGATACGCAGCGCCTGACCGTCCGAAACAGTCTGTGTACCGTGTACGCAGGCAGGAATGGTATTCCTGTCAGAAGTCAGCACTTTCCCCACGGGAGTATTGAACCCTACATTCCTTTCCCCCGCAAATCCGTTCCCTGATTCCCCGTTGCTCGCGGGTTGTGACAGGGAAGACACCACCTGATGCCGGACCTGTTTTACCGGTTTGACAGCCGTCCGCTGTCTTTTATCCATTGCCGGAGAAGTCGTCGCCGCCTGTTTCCCGTTGTACCGGGCAGCCAGTTCATAGGATTTCTCCATCAGCGCCATTTTCTCTTCCATCGTAGTCTCCTGAGACGGCTTTTTCATCTGCCGTTCATGCTCCAGCTCTTCGATGCGTCGGAGCAGTTCATTCCTTTCGGAGTTCTCCGCACGGGTATAAAAATTATCCAGCGTACGGTTCATGTTACGGTAGGCACCGGCAGAAGAACGGACAGTATTATGGGAACCTGTAGAGGGGTTATCCGCCTCTTCCACCGGTAATTCCGCCATGCCTTCAGGCAGGTGCACCGTATCCTTACCGGAACTGCCGAACAGAGAGGCCATCTCCTGAAATGCATTTTTACGGTACTTATCCTTTTTCTCCAACTCTTCACGCTCATAAGCGTCCACCTTGTTGCCGTCCATCCTTTGCTGTCCGGGGGAGGGAATATCCGTATTGAATCCCTTCTCTTTCTCCTCCGCCGCCCTCTCCTTCTCAGACGGCGAATAAATCAGCCATAACGAACCTGCAAAGAGCAGGCACATGGCGGGATAGACAATATACCTGGTACGCCTGCGTTTTTCCTCCGGACTCAAAGGGCTGTCAGCAGACAAGCCTAACAGTGTCCTGATTTTCTGAATGTCCATAATCATAATAGTCTTTAAAGTGAATGGTTGTATCTTTCTCCGGCTTTATATCCAAAGGGCGGATATGCTCAATTTGCAATCCCCCGCCCGTTTCTCCGAAACCCAAAAGGGAAGAGAGGATCATATACAGGCAGCCTGCCATAAACAAGGCAAATGCAACGGCGATGACAGCCAACCGCTGCCCTGTCGTCAGTCTGCGGCAGTATCGGTGTATCAGGATGTCCGCCTGTTTCCACGGGTATTTTCTTCTTCTCATCGGTCGGCACTTCTTAAATCCTTGTTTTCCATAATGGTAAAATGCTCGATAATGAACCCGTTCGGATTGTCATCCGACCTGACAGCATTCTGAAGCCGGCACTCCGTCACCAGGCTGCGCTCCGTCACATTGCTCTCACGGATGATCATCTGCCGGGCATACGTCCTCGCCTTATAGGGATAACTGTTGAAGTCGCAAGACACGCTGTCCACCTGGACAACCTGGTTGATGTTACCCGAAATCAGACGGTTGTAATACCCTTTCTCGGCAAGGTCCACATAATAATGGTAGGCACTCTTGTCGGCCAGCAGCAGAGCCCGGTGGATATTGTGCTCGATGGCGTCCTTCTGCGGCGAAAGGCTGAAGAAGAGTTCATGGAAGCGCCTCACGTGCTCCCTGGCTTCCGCCGGACGGTTCTGCGAAAGGTCCTGCGAGAGCGCAAGCATCAGCGACTTGCCGCCGTCCAGCACATAGATCTTTTCACGCTGCTTCTCGGCAAAGCTGTAGGAGCTCCACAACGAATAGCCGGTAATGAGCGTACAGCAGCATACAAAGGCTGCCAGCATCAGGCGGATACGCCTGAAGCTGCTTTCAATATTGGTCAATGACTTGAATTCCATCTGTGAATCGTTTTTGATTGTTTATTTTCCACGTATACGCCCTCCGATATTACCCAGTGCCGCACCGCCGGCACCGGCAGTGAAACCACCGGCTTTAGTCGCCGTACGGTTCAGATTGCGGGAATAGTTGCCGCCACCTCCCGCCTGGACAATCCAGCCGGAAACGGTCGGAACGGTAAAATAACCGACAATCCCGATCAACATGAAAATGATGTACACGCAGTTCGAATTGTCCAGTGAATAATCGGGATTTCCCTGCAGTTCGGCAATATCGTTCTGAAGCATGAGCACCTGTATCTTGGCAAGCATGCAACTGAACAAGTCGCTGACAGGAAGCCACAGGTAGACCGATATATATCTTGTGAACCACTGCCCGAGCGTGGACTGCAAGCCGTCCCACACCGAAATGGAGAAGGCTATCGGACCCAGCACGGAAAGTACCACCAGGAAAAAGGTCCGTACCGTATCTATCAGCAACGAAGCGGCTGCAAAGAGCAATTCCAGCAGGCTGCGGAAAGCGTCACGGATACTCTTCTCCAGATTATACATGCCCACTTCCATATACATTCCCAGACGGGTGGCAGCGTCTCCCGGAGACCAGCCGAGCTCATCCAGCTGGCGGTCAAACTCCTCGTCGCTGACCAGATAGGCGGTTTCGGGATTGCGCATCATGGCCTCCCTCTCCAGCCGGTCTTTCTGCGCCCTGTACTGCTGCATGTCCAGTGTCTGCCCTTCCAGCATCCTGTGGGTCCCCTGCACAATGGGACTTAAAATACTGTTCATCGTTCCCAACACCAGCGTCGGAAACAGCAGGATACAGATACCCAGCGCAAAAGGGCGAAGCAGCGGATAGACGTCCACCGGCTCGGCACGGGCCATCGACTGCCAGACGCGAAGGGCGACATAAAACAGGGCACCCAGCCCCGCAACGCCCTTCGCCACACCCAGCATGTCCTCGCAAAGAGGCATCATCTCATTGTACAGACTCTCCAGTATCGTATGGAGGCTGGCAAAATCTATCGACAACAACACCATAGGCTACCAATATCTGGAGGTTTCATCACCATAGAGCCTCATTACGCGGTCCATGTCGTTCCTCTTCCTGGCACGCAGGTAGCTCACGGCGATATTCCTGTTCGTATAATAACTGACAAGGTTCCGGTAACGACGCATGTCACGGTAACACTCATCCACCACGTCCATGCGGTCCTTGTCCGTCATGGAGAGGGTGCTGACATCGATTACCTGCTTCAGATCCTGCAATACGCCGTTGCTCTCCTCCAGAAGTTTCGTATAGCCGGAAGCGATGGCGTCCAGTTCCCTTGCCGAGAAATTCTCATCCTTCATCATCCTGCCGAAGCCGGTGACATAGATATCCGACACGTCACCCACCATCAGGATGATTTCACGCACCTTGCGGGCGTCCCTCACCAGGTTGTTCACGGATTTAAGGGCGTCATAGTATTTTTTTGACTGCTCATAGATCTTGACCGTTTCGGAAAAGCTCTGCGCGGTGTTCGTGGCCGTCTTGGAGGTATGCGCAATATTGTCCGACATGTTGATGATACCCTGGGCCAGGTTTCCGGGATCGGTAACCACCCACTGAGCGCTTGACTGTACGGTTGCCAGCAGAAACACCGTACAAACAAGGCTTGCCTTTTTCCATATGCCTCCCGTTCTCATCGTCTGTTTTCATTACGTACATAATCACCGTGAGGGGAAAAAGTCAGCACGTCGGTCGCTTCATTATAGGACACATCAATGCGGTATCCGGTGTTGATGAAAAGGTTGCCGTTCTCCTCGACCAGCAGGTAGGTCCGCGGTTTCAGGACACGTGTCTTTCCGCTGCGGGAAAAGACCGTCACCTTATAGGCTCCGCCTTCCTTGTAGACCAGCACGTCAGGCTTACCCTCCACGCTGCTCCACGAACCGCAGAGTCTGTCACAGTCCGTTCCGTTTGCTTCCATACAACTTTGCAATACCATGGCGGCCATGCCGACCAGGCATACCGCCAGCCTCACCAATTGTCTGTTTCTCATAACTTCGTTCATTTAGGGGTTGATACTTGTTTTTGTTCCTCTCTTTTCCTCTCAGCCAGCCGCCGGACGGCGAGCTCCAGATTGCCGCCCAGTTCCCGCGTCAGTTCATGGAGTTCCAGCTTCTCGGATTCCTCGGTCGTGTATACCGTATACTCCTCCGCGCTGACCTCCGTCGCATAAACGGCTGAGTGTGTTCCGCCCAGCCCGATCCAGACTTCACGGTAGAAAGGTCCGGGACGGTTCGCGCGGTTGATGGAAAGGATCTGACCCCTCTCCTTCTCCGTCAGTCCCAGAAGTTTCTGGATATGTTCGAACTTGTTCATATATTTACGCTGGTCAAGCAGTATCTTGCAGTCCGAGTTGTTGATGATCGCCTCCTTGACAATATCCGAAGAGATGATGTCGTCCACCTCCTGCGTCACTACCACGGCCTCACCGAAATACTTTCTGACGGTTTTGAACAAGTACTGGATATAGGTAGCCATATTGGGGGACATCAATGCCTTCCAGGCTTCTTCCAGCAATATCATCTTGCGGATTCCCCTGAGCTTTCTCATCTTGGAAATAAAGGTTTCCATGATAATAAGCGTAACCACCGGAAGCAGGACCTTGTTGGAGGAGATGTTGTCCAGTTCAAAGACTATGAACCGTTTGTTCGTCAGGTCCAGCTCCTTGTCGGAGTTCAGCAGGAAGTCATAGTCCCCGCCCCTGTAAAACGGTTCCAGCACATTCAGAAAGCCGTCAATATCGAAGTCCTTTTCACGCACCTTCTTTTGCTCGATCATACGGCGGTAGTCATCACGGACAAACTCATAGAAGCCGTTAAAATCCGGTCTGGATGCCCTGTCATCCGTAATCCGGCGGATATAGGCATTCACCGCACCCGACAGGGCCACCTCCTCCGAACGTTTCGGGGCTTCGTCCTCCCGTTTCCACAAAGTCAGAATCAGCGTCTTGATACTCTCACGTTTTTCAACGTCAAACTGTCCGGAATCCGTATAAAAAGGATTAAAAGCTATCGGATTATCCTCCTCATACGTTATATAGATGCCGTCCTCACCGTGCGTACGGTCATGGATCATACGGCACAGTCCCTGGTAACTGTTGCCCGTGTCCACCAGCAGGATATGCGTGCCCTGTTCATAATATTGTCTGACCAGGTGGTTGGTAAAAAAGGATTTGCCGCTACCGCTGGGACCGAGAACGAACTTGTTGCGGTTCGTGATGATACCGCGTTTCATCGGCAGGTCACTGATGTCAACATGCAGGGGGATGCCGTTCCGGCGGTCAGCCATACGGATGCCGAACGGGCTGGGAGAACTCCGGTAATTGGTTTCAGCCGTAAAGAGACAGACGGCCTGTTCCAGAAAGGTGTAGAACGACTCCTCTGCCGGAAAATCGCCCGCATTGCCGGGAATGCCAGCCCAGTAGAGCACCGGGGCATCCACCGTATTGTGTCTCGGCGTGCATTCCATCATGGCAAGCTGGCTGCCGGTATCGTTCTTCACACGTCTGAGTTCCTCCCTGTCTTCAGCCCACGCCGTCACGTTGCAGTGGCAGCGGACGGGCAATACGCCCTTCGTATGGGCTTCATCCAGATACATCTCCGTCCACTCCCGGTTTACCGCATTGCTCCGGCTGTACTTCGAGAGGGAGAGCATGTTGCGGGAAGTTTTTTCCATTGTACGGAGAATCTCCTGCGCGTCGTCTATAAACACATACTGCGAATAGATATGGTTACAGGGAAGCAACAGACCGACGGGAGCGGCGAACGAGAGGCGGCAGTCACTGCGGTCGGTGGACATACGTTCATAACGCATATCGGTGGACACCCTGACGGGAAGGTCCTCCGTATCAGAAAGGGTATGCACACACAGCCGCTTGTCACCCACACGCATGCCGCCGGGGGTAAGACAGATGTCCTGAAGCACGGCGTTTTCATCCTCCAGCGACAGGGAGAAATATTTCTCCACCAGTCCGGGACGTCCCTCAGTGCCGGTAATCTCGTCCGCCTCCAGCCTGCGCAGGCTGACATGGCCGGAATCGTTCATGATACGCTCGAACTGTTCCACAGCTTCCAGAAACCGGAGCGCCGTGTCCTTGTCAACCATTTCCTTGGGCAGAAGGGAACCGCGACAGAGGCTGTTAAAGTCACTCCTCTGCCGGCTGCGCTCACGCGTGGTCTTCGTCAGATACAGGTAGCATTTGTGGTTCAGGTACGGGCGCTCGTTGAAATGGAGCTCATAGCTTTTTGACAGGAAGCCCTGTTCACCGTCCCGGAAATCAGGACGGTAGGTTTCCTTCGTGAACCAGTCCTGCTTGCAGACAACCGAAAAATCCGGCAGCACTTTGACAGCCTTTACCCAGGAAGAGTGGACAGCCTCGTATTCGGCCGCAGTCATAGTAAATAGTTCGGGAAGTTCCACCTCAAAGGCCACGGTCAGGTCGGCGTCCTTGCTGACAATGCAGCCGTTCTCCACAGACAGCAGGGGGAACTTACGTTCAAGCGTTTCCGCTTTCAATACATTTCTCATTTCTTTCTTCTTTTGGTCAGTAATCGGAATAATCTCCTGCGGTGGATCAGATAACGAGGATGGCGTTTCCCCGACAGCAGCTTCATAAGGCCGTGTTCACCATACCGGGCATTCAGGCGGAAGGTCAGCCAGACCAGCAGCGAACCGGACAGGAGTCCGAAAGGAATGCATATCCACTGGTTCACACCGGCTATATAAAGGATGACCACCACAAGCAGCACCGCGACAAGCCCGCCCGCAAAAATAAAAAGGTACTGTGATTTCAGGCCCTTGAACTCCAAAGGATTACCCGCGCCTTTGTTTATCTCATATTCCATAGCCTCTAGAGGAAGAAGGAACGCAGGATAGTGGCGGCCACAATCAAAAATATACAGGCGAAAAACCAGCTGGCTGCCGTCTTGCTGGTGTCGGGATCGCCGCTTGAAAACTTGCTGTAGGTCTTGATACCCCCGACCAGCCCAAGCACCGCGCCGATGGCATAGCACAGTTTGGTTGCCGGATCGAAATACGAGGTCAGCATGCTCGTGGCTTCGTTGATGCCAGCAAGCCCCTGCCCCTGCGCAAAAGAGCCGGCCGCAAAAAACGCGAAAAGCACTGAAAAAAAGATTCTCTTTCTCATTGTAGAATCGTTTAAGGTGAGACATAAATTTGAATTCGAACGCAAATATAGGAGGGGACAAAAGACCATGATACAAACATTTCATCAGGTGGCAGCAAATGTCAGCAGATGTCATATCTTACAAAGCTCAGACGTCTTTCAGCCCGGTTGAAAGAGAAACAAGTCTGTTAATATCTGCCAGAAAACCATATTGATAAAAGCAATTTAATTCCGGAGCTTGTCAGTTCTCCATTAACAGCATCAAAGTTTATAAGAAGTTTCTTTCTTAAACGTAAAACAAAAAGACGTTTACAACAGCTGGTTTCCATCAAAAGAACAGAAGCGAAGAATGCCAATGAAACATAATGAAGAAAGGACAGTTCCATGTTTTCCGGAATATTATTGCTATCTTCGTGGCAAATAAACTGACAGGACAATGGAAACAGTTCAATATGATTATAAACAGATTCTGCAGCGCATCGTTGCAGAAATCAAAAGTTCAAGAATCCAGGTTGCACGCAAGATAACCAGTGCAACAATGGAATTATATTGGAACATCGGCAAGGAACTGTCCGCACAACATTTGAGCAAAGGATACGGAGCACAGGTGGTGGAAATGCTTGCTTCTGATTTGCAGAAAGAATTTCCCGGAACTACGGGCTTTTCTTCGAGGAACCTTTGGGAAATGAAACGGTTTTATGAACGATATTGCGGGGAAAGCCGGAAACTGCAACAGAGCGTTGCAGTTTTACCTTGGGGACACAACCTGTTGTTAATGAGCAAGTGCAAGAACCCGGAAGAAATATACTTTTACGCGACAAGGAGCACGGAACTGGGCTGGACAAGGGATGTGCTGCTGAATTATATCAAAGCGGACGCTTTCTCAACAAGGGAGGAACAACCCAAATTGCATAATTTCAAGGAAACCCTGCCGGAGTGTTTACAGGAACAGGCGGAGGAAATGTTGAAAAGCAGGTATAATCTGGAATTCCTGGGAATCACAAAACCCATACTGGAACTGGAATTGGAAAGAAGGCTCGTGGACAAGATAAAAACGTTCCTGCTCGAAATGGGAAAGGGCTTCAGCTTTATCGGAAACCAGTACCGCCTGGTACTGGAGGATAAGGAGTATTTTGTGGATATGCTCTTTTTCAACCGCTGTACCCGGTCCCTGATAGCGCTGGAATTAAAAATAGGTTCATTCCAACCCGAATATGTGGGGAAAATGAACTTTTACCTGAACCTGTTGGACAGACAGGTAAAGATGCCGGACGAAAACCCGTCCATCGGTATTATATTGTGTGCGGACAGGAACAATGTGGAAGTGGAAGTGGCCTTGCAAGGTTCAACGGCTCCGATCGGAGTTTCCGAATACAGTTACCTGATTCCACAAAAACAGATTAAAGAGTTAATCAACAACGAATTGTCCGGAAATAAGGAATAGAAGAAAACAGCCGTAAAGAAAACGAAAAAATAAAAGCGCATCCCGGCATTTGTTCCGGGATGCGCTTTTGGTATACCCGAAAGGTCACAGATATTGTTTCCAACCGTCCGATACAGGTACGACAGATTTTGTTTTCCGCACGGGCAGAGGGTTCCCGTTCCCGTCCAGATATTTTCCCATCAGACTGTCGATGACATTCTTATTCTCGACCTGGGAGGAAAAAATCTCAAACAGGTCCGTTTCCCGGATGGTGTGCAGGGTAAGAGCCGCACGAAGGGATTTCTCCTCATCCTTGTCCGCATCATTCAGTTTAAACAATACATTGCCGGCATTGTCAAGATCATCAGGCGTTACGGCCCGTGAGACGGCATCCACTGCCGGGTATGTCCCGTCCAGTTCTTCCTGTTCCTCTTTCAGCATTCTCATCTCCTCCAACGGTAATTTACATTCCACTTCTTCCTCAGCGACATCTTCCTCCTCACCTATAAAATCCGCAGCCGTTTCCAACGGCTGACTCATATAGGGGGCAACGCTCTTTCCGGCATCCTCATCCAGATAGACAAAACGGGTGCTGCCCATGACGCCGGATTCGCCGCCCGGTTCCGACAAGACGTTTTCCGGCTCTTTCTGTTTTACGGGAGGTAACTTCGCATACAGCAGGTCGCAAATTTCACGTATCTTCTTTTTCTGCCCACATACCTTATATAATATATAACAGGCACAGGCAAGGCGTATCGACAAATAAACTATAGTTCCCATTCCACCGGTTTTTGGGTCGCTTCCCGATTATACATTCCGTTAATTATATCCTGATACCTTTTCAGATGGTCCGACAATACACTGTTCACAAATGTGGGGACAGACATTTCCGGTGCAATAACCGGAAGCACCCTGGCCAGGACCTTATACAGTGAATCATGTATATAAGTCTGTCTTCTGGCTCCAGTCAGTTTCTGTTGCAGGAATTGTTCCCGGTAATCATCAAAGCCGTATGCCCGCGGTGTTTTCTTCCCCGCGAACGGTTTCTTCTCAATGGAGACATCAGGTTTCTTTTCTTTTTCTTCCGACACTCCGGAGGCACCGGCATCTTCTTCCGGCCGTTCATCCTGTTTCCTTATCTTTTCCAAGGCCGTTGTATCTCCGGCTACCATACGCTTGAGCGCGTCCTCGTCCACATTATAGACGGATCTGTTCTTGTTTGCCATAGTCATGTCCGGTTAAAGTCCGAGTATGGTTTCCATTTCAGCGGCAAGCAGATCGAAGTTGCTTCCTTTCAGAGCGGCGGCGGAAGGCGGAAACAGGGTGCTGCGGAATATCTGCCCGTTCAAACCGACATCCTTTTTATAACGCTCCGCAGCCGGAAGGACCGTATTCAATACAGGTAATCCCAAAGAACGGATGATTTCCATATAAGCGTCATACAAGTCCCTGGAGACGCGCTTGTCCATTTTATTCCAGAACATATGGATATCACGCAAGGGGACTCCCTTGTGATGAAGCAGATATTCCCGGATGGACAGGACAAATGACATGCTGCTCTGCATGACCATCCTCTCCTGGGTGATCGGGGTAAAAACATAGTCCATATTGATGATGGACTGGAAAACGCCTGTGGTATTGACCGTTCCGGGAAGGTCCAAAAGGACAAGGTCATATTCGGTATCGGAACGGTCTATAAAACCATAGGCAGTTTCCTTAGCTTGTTCGGGCGTGGAAGCCAGGATATTGTAGGCCTTTCTGCCCGTATCCCCGAACTGCTCCACCAGCAAACTTTGCAGACGAGGGGTCTTTTCCACATTTTTTATGTCCCATTCACGCAAAGTCATCATGCTGTGCTGGGGGTAGTCACAATCTACCACAAGCACGTTCTTTGCCTTATGGTAATGGAAATAGCTGGCAAGCAACACGGTTAACGTTGATTTACCGACTCCGCCCTTCTGATTGCTGAGGGCTACAAATAAAGGTTCCTTCTTCATAACTTCATGAAATTAAGGGTTAATGACTTATTTTCTTTTCGCCTGTATCCATACATCAAGTGACGCCGCACAATACTGTACGGCAGCATGAATACGGCTGTGTATCACTGTTTCCATACATGGGCGGTATCGCATCCAACCGGGGTACACAGTACCGTCCCGTCACAGTCTGCACCACATCAATACGACTTCTCTTGTGCCGGACCGATACGATACATGCAGCCTTGCGCCACACTAAAAACGGAATGTACCTTTGATGCCATACGCCAATATTAGTTATGTATGACTGTATCTATACAAAAGCTGCCTCATGGCATCGATACGCCTACGTATCATTGCATCGGAACGGTGCCGTATCCATACATGACCAATGTCACATTCAACCGGGATACACAGTATTGTCCCACTACCATAGGCAGCGCATTGATAAAGCATTTTTTATACCGTATCGTTCCGTCCCTTGCTGCATTGCGTCACGCCAAAAGTAGAACGGATTTTTGGTACAATAACTAAAATCCGCTTCACCTGACATGACATGTCATCAGATGTCATCACTTGTCACATAAACTTCTATTTCACAAGCACTTAATCAGTCATAACTTTGCAAAGTCGGAATAAGACTATGGAGGAAACCATGCTTCATCGGACTCAGCCACGCCGTGAACGTCGCGCAGCAATCCGACGAAGGAGGATTCTATGTTCAAACGAACATAGCAAGTTGTGTTTTCGTCCGACAGGAAGTATCCTGTCCGACGAAAACCACTTGCCCGACCTGACAGTCGGGGAATTTCCTCCAAAGTCGGAAATTCCGGAAGAGAAAAAAGGACGGACCATAATTATGCAATGAGTATGAAGGAAGAATCGAGAGCAAAAACGGGCAGAAAGCCCAAAAGCGATCCGGCGGACTACAAATACAGCTTCCGCCTGAATGCCGGAGAAAACATGCGGTTTGAAAAGTTGGTTACCGAATCAGAGGCAAAAGACAAAACACGTTTCATCAAAAAAGCCATCTTCGGTGGCACAATCAAAGTGGTTAAAATCGACAAGGCGACAATGGATTACTACATCCGCCTTACGGAATTTCACAGACAATTCCAGGCTGTCGGTAACAACTACAATCAAGTCGTACGTGCCATCAGGACCAATTTCGGGGAGAAACGTGCAATGTCGCTACTTTACAAACTGGAGAAAATGACACTTGAACTGATGCTAGTGACCAAAAAAGTTATAGCACTAACCGAAGAATACCAAAAGAAATGGTTGCAAAAATAAGTCATGGAGCCAGCCTGTACGGGGCACTGCATTACAATCACGAGAAAGTAGAGAAAGGGACGGCTGAAATACTCTCCGGCAACCGGATGATTTCAGACCGCCCGGGACTACCGGGCGAAGACATGCGCCTCGCCCTGCTCTCCTTTGAGAATTACCTGTTGGCAAACAGAAACACGGAGAAGCCCGTCCTGCACATTGCACTCAGCCCGGCACCGGAAGACAAGCTGACCGATGAACAGCTGGCGGAACTGGCGCAGAATTATATGCAGAAGATGGGATATGGCGACCAGCCCTACATTGCTTACAAGCACGGTGATACACACAATACCCATATCCATATCGTAAGTGTATGCGTGGATGAAGAGGGACGGAAAATCAACGATTCTTTTGAGCATCACCGTTCCATGACCGCCTGCCGGGAATTGGAAATAGACTTTGGACTGCGGAACGGTGCGGATATGGAAGAACGGAATCAAAAAGCGGAAATAAAGAAAGTGGATGCTACCCAGGGTGATGTACGGCACCAGATAGGCAATACCCTGAAAGCCGTATTGGAAAGTTACCGCTTTCAGACTTTCGGGGAATACAGTGCACTGTTATCCACGCTAAACATTGAAGCCAAACAGGTACGGGGAGAATTCAAAGGTGAGCCTTATACCGGTATTATCTATTCGGCTACCGATGACAGCGGAAAAGTGGTCAGCCCACCTTTCAAGAGTTCACGCTTCGGCAAACGTTTCGGAAACGAACGCCTGGAAAAGAGGATGCTTTCACACACCAGGGATTTCAAGGATGGTAAATGGGCACCGGCTATTCATGCACAGGTGATTTATGCCATGCGGCACGCACGTTCGCGTGAAGAACTGGCCGGACTATTAAAGAAAGCCCGCATTGATGCAATATTCCGGGAAAATGAGCAGGGACGTATCTACGGTGTCACGTTCATCGACCATAACAGGCGGGAAGTATTTAACGGTTCGCGCATGGGCAAGGAATTTTCCGCAAACATTTACAATGAACTTTTCAAATGGTGGGACGGTATACCTGCCACAGAACGTTCCGCACATACCGGCACCGAACTATGGCAGCACCATTCGCACAAGGCGGAACCGGGAAGCCCATTGGAACAGGCGGCAGGCATATTCTCCATGGAAACAAATCCGGTAGATTACGGGGAGGAGGCCCTTGCACGCCATATGAAGAAAAGGAGAAAAGCGAAACGAAAGTCCCGCGGTATTTAAGGAAAACTGATTATTACCCCCATTTACACATAAGTATTATGCAACAGGAAGACGATTTGAGAGCACTCGCTAAAATAATGGAATTCGGAAGGGCGGTGAGCATTTTTCTTTTGGTGGTACACGTATACGTGTATTGTTATCCGAGCATTGCCAGTTGGAATTTAAATCTGGAAGTGACAGACAAAATAATTATGAACTTCAACAATACAACCGGGATTTTCAATTGCGTCCTATGGAGCAAACTGGCAGCTATCCTGCTGTTGGCCGTCTCGTGTCTGGGAACAAAAGGTGTCAAGGGCGAGAAGATCACCCGGCACAAAATCCATGCAGCACTCTTCGCAGGATGCATCCTTTTCTTTTTCAACTGGTGGATATTGGATTTGCCCATACCCCATGCGGCTGTCACCGCACTTTATGTATTCACATTGGTGTCCGGATATCTTTGCCTGCTGATGGCAGGATTGTGGATGAGCCGTCTATACAGGCACAACCTGATGGAGGACGTGTTCAATCTCGAAAACGAGTCTTTCCAACAGGAAACCCGGTTGATGGAAAATGAATACTCGGTCAACCTGCCGACAAAGTTTCAGTATCAGGGGAGACTCAATGACGGATGGATAAATGTGGTGAATCCCTTCCGCGCAACTATCGTGCTTGGCACACCCGGTTCGGGAAAATCATACGCAGTGGTAAACAACTACATACGCCAGATGATTTCAAAGGGATACAGTTGTTACATTTACGATTACAAGTTTGACGATTTATCCATAATTGCATATAACACATTGTTAAACAATATGGATAAATACAAGGTAAAGCCCAAATTCTATGTCATTAATTTCGATGACCCGCGTAGATCACACAGATGTAACCCTATCAATCCGGAGTTCATGACGGACATCTCGGATGCATATGAAGCAAGCTACACAATCATGCTAAATTTGAACAAAACGTGGATTGAGAAACAGGGGGATTTCTTTGTGGAATCACCCATCATTCTTCTGGCGGCAATTATCTGGTATTTAAAGATTTACAAAAACGGCATCTATTGTACATTCCCGCATGCGGTGGAACTGCTGAACAAACCGTATTCAGATCTATTTACTATATTAACCTCTTATCCGGAGCTGGAGAACTACCTTTCACCCTTTATGGACGCCTGGAAATCCGGAGCTCAGGATCAGCTCCAGGGGCAGATTGCCAGTGCAAAGATCCCGCTCACCAGAATGATTTCACCACAGCTTTACTGGGTAATGACGGGTAATGATTTTTCCTTAGATATCAACAATCCGAACGAGCCGAAATTGCTGTGCGTAGGCAATAATCCCGACCGACAGAATATTTATTCGGCGGCCCTGGGATTGTACAATTCCCGCATTGTAAAGCTGATTAATAAAAAAGGACAACTGAAAAGTACGGTAATCATTGACGAATTACCGACTATATATTTCAGGGGACTGGACAATCTGATTGCCACGGCACGAAGTAACAAGGTAGCAGTCTGTCTGGGCTTTCAGGATTTCAGCCAGTTAAACCGCGATTATGGTGAAAAAGAATCCAAAGTAGTGCAAAATACTGTGGGTAATATTTTTAGCGGCCAGGTGGTCGGGGAAACCGCCAGGACACTTTCAGAGCGGTTCGGAAAAGTACTCCAGAAGCGGCAGTCCGTATCCATCAACCGGCAGGATGTGTCCACCTCAATCAACACGCAACTCGACTCTCTTATTCCTGCCTCCAAGATAGCAAATCTTTCACAAGGAACATTCGTTGGTGCCGTATCGGACAACTTCGGAGAGAAAATAGAACAGAAGATATTCCACGCCGAAATCATCGTAGACCACGAAAAAGTCAGCGGGGAAGAGAAGAATTACAAAAAAATACCCGTCATCAATGAATTCAGGGACAGGGAGGGAAACGACATCATGACGCAGCAGATCGGACGGAACTATGACAGGATCAAGGCGGATGCGCAGGCAATCATCAACATGGAAATGGAACGCATTAAAAATGACCCGGAACTCTGCAGGCGGCTGGGACTGGAGAATGAAGATGACAAAAAGAAGAGAAACGGGAAACAGGAATAAATGCGCATTTTCCCCTCCATAATTTTGAAAGAATCGAGTAGGAGGAAAACGAATTGGTATTCTTCCTACTTTTTCGTTTTCCGACCGCCGAGTAAGCAAGGGGAGTTTCACCCCGAGCTTCTCAATAAACCGTGCGTGAAACTCTCGCTTCACACGGCTTTACTTATTTAACCATTATCAATTGGGAACTCACCTTTTCTTTATTGGTAAATCTTGGCAGAACGCCACATTTCCAATGATAAAAGATAAGCCCCTCTTTCTCTGCAATACGGGCAAGCCATTCTTGAGCAGGATAGAAACGATGTCTATAACGCTCGAACTTACACATTACCCAACGGGCTAGACGTCCGTTCAACGTCTGCATAAACCACTTCAAACGGGTAGGATAAAACTTACCATAATAAGTCATCCAACCTCGTACGATAGGATTTATATCAGACGCAAGGTGTTCCAATGTGAGATTTGAGTGCCTGTTTAGGTGCCAACTGCGCATCGTCTCATTGATTCGTTTCATTGATTTTCGGCTGATAGCCGGCAGGAAACCCGTAAAACGGTTGCCATACTTATCTACCGATTCCCGGGGTTGAAACGTAAATCCAAGAAAGTCAAAAGTCACATTGGGATAGCACTCCTTTTGACGGCTACTTTTGCAATAGACGATTTTCGTTTTCTCTTCATTGAGCCGCAACCTGCAGCACTCAAACCGTTGTTGAATCATCGCTTGCATATACTCAGCCTGTTTAAGACTATGGCAGTGACAAATTGTATCATCAGCATATCTCTCAAATGGAACACGGGGAAAGTTCTTTTCCATCCACTTGTCAAAGGTATAATGAAGAAACAGATTCGCAAGAACCGGACCTATGACACTGCCTTGGGGTACACCGAGAGCCCTGTCAACCTGACTTCCATCCGATTTCTCATAAGGAACTTTCAGCCAACGTTCTATATACATCAATACCCATTTTTCTTGCGTATGCCGTTTCAAGGCTTTCAGCAGTAGTTCATGGTCTATGGTGTCAAAGAATTTACTGATGTCCATGTCCAGAACCCACGCATACTTCCAACAACGCTCACGAGCTTTGCCAACAGCATCATGCGCCGAGCGATGGGGACGGTAGGCATAAGAATCCTCATGAAAACAAGGTTCGATAGAAGGGGTTATCAGCATTACTACAGCCATTTGAGCTACACGATCAGATACCGTCGGGATACCCAATGGACGTTTACCACCAGTAGTCTTCGGTATTTCTACCAGCTTCACCGATGGAGGAAAGTAACTGCCGGAACTCATGCGATTCCATAGTTTATAAAGGTTACCTCGCAGATTCTTTTCATAATCTTCAAGAGTGACCTTATCAATCCCTGCACTTCCACGGTTTGCTTTCACACGCAGAAATGCATCATAAACCAATTGCTTCGATATTGATATTGGTTTTGCGTTGTCGTTTTGCATCTTCCTAATTGTTTATCAGTTGTACTAACTTTTACGCTAAATAAGCTGACCCCTTCGCTCCATACCCATTACAGGCACTTCTACACTACTACGAGTCAGTCCGCCCCTACTATAAGCATCCGTACTTTCTTCCTTGAAGGTTCTGCCCCTTGGAATTTTCCGTTAACATCTTATAGCAGGTTCCCACGTTCCACATAAGAGCCTCTTAACAGGTCATGCCATCTGTACACCGGATGCCATAACGACAATAAACAGGTAATCTCGTTACTTATCCCAAAAGAGTGAGAAACTCTTGGTTTTGACATCATCTACGGTTATTTTCGATGCTTCATCAATGGTTCCCTTGCGGTCATCTCCTATTAAGCTACCTGACAATTTATACATTGCCTTTTCATATATCGTTCACTACCCTGACCATGGAGAAAGAGCAGCATATACGGGTTTGCAACCCACTCCTGCAAGTTGATTGCGAGGGACCTACCCTCATCTCCTACATAGTTGCGAAGCATTTAGCACATGCTTCTCGTGGCACAATCTCACACCACCGTACGTGCCGTTCGGCATACGGCGGTTCCTATTTTGGGCACCATTTGAGATAGCAGTCCATGAACTCCACATAGCCTGCCTTACGCAATTTATCATTGGACATTACAAAGGTTACTATTGGGCTGTTCGAGACACGCCAATAACCTAGACGAGTGTTTCCCCATTGATATGCCTGCCACTCAGAGACACCGCATTTCTTTAAGTTTGCTACTCGGGTTTTGGCATTCTTCCATGATTTCCAGATACACATGCGAATACGTCGTCTTAGCCATTCGTCGGTTTCAATACAAAGCCTTTTCATTTGTGCAAGGCAGAAGTAGGCAATCCATCCTCTTATGTAATCTTTGAGTTTCTGTTTCCTTTTCTCATATCCCCATCCATTACTCCGACTTGTCAATTCTTTGAGTTTTGATTTCATCTTGTTTTTGGATTTTGAGTGTACAAGTAGAATACAGTCCCCTTTCTTCACATAAAAGGAGTACCCTAAGAACTTTACTCCTTTCACATAAGATACGACCGTCTTTTCATGGTTCACTTTAAGGAAGAGTTTCCCTTCTATGAACAGAGTTATCGATTCCCTTACACGTTTGGCGGCACGTTTGGATTTGCAAAATATCATCGCATCGTCTGCGTAACGGACAAAGGGGTGTCCACGTCTTTCCAGTTCCTTGTCCAATTCATTGAGCATGATATTACTTAACAGAGGACTTAGAGGACCTCCTTGGGGAGTTCCTTCTGTACTCCTCTCGAACATTCCTCGGTTTATTACACCGCTACGAAGATATTTGTGTATCAGACTTATTACCCTTCCATCCTTTATGGTACGGCTGAGTATTTCTATCAGCTTGCTATGACTTACCGTATCGAAAAAGCGTTCAAGGTCGAGGTCGACTACATATATATAACCTTCACTCACTATCTTTTGCGCCTTACGGAGAGCATCATGGCAACCCCTTTGGGGACGGAACCCGTAACTTGTCTTGGAAAACTGACGCTCGTATATCAGCGTCAACACTTGGTTTATGGCTTGTTGCACCAATCGGTCTACCACTGTGGGGATTCCTAAGAGGCGCTTTTTGCCATTGTCCTTTGGTATTTCTACCCTGCGTACAGGGTTGGGACGATAAGTCCCGGACTGCAAAGAGATTATCAGTTCATCCTTATTGGCCTTTAGCCATGGCAATAATTGTTCGCATGACATCTTGTCGATACCGCCACTTCCATTGTTACTGACTACCGCCTTATAGGCTTTGTTCAGGTTCGATGGACTAAGGATGATTTCCAATAGGTGTTCTTTGTCAAATGGTACTTCCACGATGTTGTCTTCGGTCATCCACATGAAAGTCTGCACTCCCTAATACCATTCGGATTCCGTCCTATCTCTTTGAGGGAAGTCATTAGCTTGGGCTGATGTTTTCTGCATTCTTTCTTTCATTTGGTAACTTTCAATTACTATCGTTTAATTATTAGGTTCGGTCCTTCATGGGAATATCGACAGTCCCACTACTATGACCTCTGCTGACTTCTCACGGCAAGCGTTACTCCATACATTTCGTAAAGACAACTATTCTGTATGTCCGTGAGACCTCCTCGGATAAGGGTATTAACTTTCTAGCTTATGTCTGCTCCATTTACACCAACCGTTTCCGAATAGCTATAGGGCTTTGGTTTGTTCAGCAACCTTACCCACGGTCATATGCCTTAGATGAAGTTTCTGTTCGTCAGACCAGATATTTGCCGCCAGCTTCTTTCAGATTCCAACTTGCGATGGACACTATTGCTATTGGCTGTATGATTCCCGCTATTAGGGCTCATTGGGGACTTGCACCCGGTAGCTAATAACCATGCCGAGCATACTGAAACAGCCCCCGTTTTCCGGGGGCTGTCCTATATTCCCTTATTCACACAATACCGTATTTCCTCAGCTTGTAATACAGGGCAGTCCGGCTGATGCCGAGTACACGGGCGGTAAGAGTGCGGTTGTTGCCGGTCTGCCCAAGTATCCGAAGTATCTGCTGCTCCTCCTTTTCCGGACGGACAGTCATGTTTCCCAATTTCATGTCCTGATCCAGATTCAGTTCCTGTGCGGATATCCGCCCCTCCCCGGCAAACACGACGGCACGCCGGACGGTGTTCTTCAGCTCGCGGATATTCCCCGGCCAGCCGTATTGCCGTAACACGGCAGCCGCTTCCCGGTCGAAGCCCTGAACCGATTTCCCGTATCTAGCGGAAAACTGCTTCAGAAAGAATTCAGCCAACGGAAGGATATCCTCCCCGCATTCGGAGAGCAGGGGAACCCGGATAGTGAACTCGTTCAGCCGGTGGTACAGGTCCTCACGGAAACTCCCTTCCGCAATGGCCTTCTCCAGTTCCGCATTGGTGGCGGCGATAAGGCGGATATCAAAGGGCCGTTCCCTGACTGTCCCGACCGGCAGGTAACGCTTTTCCTGCAGGGCGCGAAGCAGTTTCATCTGATTTACGGGAGCAAGGTTACCGATTTCATCAAGGAACAACGTACCACCTTCGGCAGCCTGGAAAAGTCCCGCCTTGTCACTGTCCGCACCAGTGAACGCCCCTTTGCAGTACCCGAAGAATTCGGATCTGACAAGGTCATCGGAAACGGCACCGCAGTCCACAGCTACAAAAGGCTTGTGCCTGCGCAGGCTCCGCTCATGAATCTCGGCGGCAATATGTTCCTTACCCGTACCCGATGCTCCACGAAGCAAGACGGACATGTCAGAACGGGCCACAGGACCTATCAGCCGGTACATCTCACGGGCCTTTTCACTTTCACCACGGTAGAATTCCGTGCTGCCATGCTGCGGACGGCTGAACTCTTTTTCTATGACTTCCCAAAGCCGGTCCGGCTGTACCGGCTTGCAAAGGTAATTGGAAGCCCCAAGCTGCATGGCTTCCACCGCATTCTCCACCTGGCCGTAACTGGTCATAATAAGGAACGGGATGGAATAATGTTTTCCCTTCATCCACCTCAGCAGCTCCATACTGCTGCCGTCCGGCAGGCGCAGGTCTGCCAGGACAAGATCGAACTCCTTAGCCTGAAGTTCCTTACGGGCCGCCGAGAGTGTAGCCACATGAGCGGTTGCCATACCCTTTTTCTTCAGCCAGTTACTGATACTGCGACTGAAGACAACATCATCCTCTATAATCAGTATATTTTTCATTTGCTTATTTTATATTCTTCTTCATATTTTCAGCACAGGCAATTAGTTTCCCGGCAGCTTCTCCTACTTTATAGATACACCTTATCTGTTCTTCCGTCCAGAGTTCCGGTTCAGACAGTACAATAGTCTGCAGTTCCTCTATCGGATAATCAAGGCGGACACTTGTCCACAGGGGAAGGTTCTTGTGCAGGATCTCTCGGACTGTCTGACGCTCATCCCTTTCCAATGCCCCGTGCAACCTGTCAAGGTCCTTGCGGCTTTCCCGAATGAAGATACCGAGCATCTCCCCCTTGTTGTCCTCCCCGGTCAGAATCAGGGAAAAATCCGGTTGCCATACCGTCTGCCTATTCCCTCTGACGATTCGGGAAACGGTTTCCAGCAGCTCATTCATCCGGAAGGGTTTACGGATACATCCGGCAAATCCCCGGGAAAGGTACTCCTCTTCCGGGTTCATATCGGCAGTCACGGCTATGACCGGAATTGTTCCGGCCCTTTCCATATTGGATGAACGCAACAACTCCAGCAACCCGAACCCGTCCATGTCAGGCATGCGGATATCCGTCAGCAACGCATCATAATCCTCATCCCGTAATTTTGCAACCACCTGCCGGAAATCGGTATAACAGTCACATTCAACCCGGTTTCGCCTGAATATCTCACGTGTTACGGAAAGCTGTCTCGGGTCATCATCAAGAAGAAGAATACGCAGGCCTTCCATTTGATAATCAGACGGAAATTGTAACTTCTCCTTCAAGGAACTACTGTCAGCAGGGAAAAGGGGCAGAGATACGGTAAAACAACTGCCTTTCCTCGGGTGACTCTCTACCCCGATGGAACCGCCCAGCTGTGAAACAAGCTGAGAAACGATGGCAAGGCCAAGTCCGAAACCGGAAACACCACGGGCATTGTCAAGCCTTTCGAACGCATTGAATATCCGCTTCTGTTCCTCATCATTCATTCCCGCTCCCGTATCCTGTACTTTAATACACAGTTCGCCGACGTTGAATGTCGCTTCCAGCCGGACATATCCTTTCCCGGTAAATTTCAGAGCGTTGGAAAGCAGATTATTCACAATCTGCTGTAAATGTCCCTTGTCACAACTGACAACAGCGTTCATGCCGGAATACCGGGTCAACAGTTGCAATCCTTTCTTTTGAACGAGCGGCATGTAATTGTTGGTAATCTCCCTGAACAGGGTTTCCAGACAAAAAACGGAAATATTCTCCCGTGCCTGTCCTGTATCAAGCAGATAGAAATTCATCAGTGTATCAACCAGAGAAAGCATATAGTCCGATGCATGCCGGATATTTTCGGCATATTCCTCCTGTCCGGCCCTTTCCTTTTCACCGGGCAGCAGTTCCGCCGTTGCTCTGATAGTGGCAAGGGGAGAGCGCAGGTCATGGGCGATAGTCAGCATCATACGCTTCCTGGATTGGAGGAGTTCCATGTTTTCCAAGTTGGAAGCTTCCAGCTGATGTCGGTATCGGTTCCGCCGGTTCAACTCCCGATGTATGATGATATAAAGTAAAATAGTCAGCAATGAAATAAAGACGGCAAGAGTGGAAACCGTATAAAAGGACCGGTCTCGTGCCCAAAGGAACTGCATGTAACGTTCCTCAAGGCGCCGGTCGGTCTCCGATTCAAAATCCCTGATGATACCATACAACCTGCAATTTAATGCCATATTGTTATTGTACAGACGCTCCATTTGTACCAGCAGCCGTTCACGCTCAGTCTCCTGCCTGCCGGTCAGTTCCTTGTTTAGAGAATGAAGCATACTTGCAGTTGAGATCTCCCGGTCTTTTTCTGCAGGTTGTAGCCGTTCCCGTTTTTCCTTCTGTTCCGAATAAACGGATTTTCTCTTCTTACGTTTGAGGAAGGACCAAAAACTTTTCTTCGAAACTTCCTCTTTGACTCCAACAGACACTTTCTCTTCGCGGATATGGGATGCAATCACCGGGATTTTCCGGTTTATGATTTCACCGGCTTCACGAAAACGGCTGAACGTATGCATTACCGTGTCAAGCAACTGTTCCTTTCTCGCCAGAAGCAGGCACAGCGAATCTATATGCACCCGTTGTCCGGATGCATGGACATATTGCTTCAAGGACTGTAATGTGCCGCATACCTCGTTTCTCCTTTTCTGATAAGTACTCCGGTCATTCTCGTCCCACACACTGACCGTCTCTCCATAAGTAGCCAGATCCAGCAGGCCGGCGTAGGCTTCTCCGGTCAGATGCCAGAAATGAAGCAGTTCCTGTTCATCCTGTTGCAAACAGTTTCGCTTCATCTGTTCCTTACGGAAGAAATAAATAGTAAAAGAGAGCAGGGCAATCAGAGTAATATATCCTATAAATATTTTAAATCTCAGCCACATGATTCGTTTTGTTATTCTTTATCCTTTTCTTGTCCTAACGACTCAGGAAAATAACAGGCAGATAATAGCAGTGAACATACACAGACCATTACCCGCCTATCAATTCAGTTATTATAATCATTACCAATCTTAGAACACACTATTATTTCATCCAAGCATAATAATAACCATCGCTGTGAAACGATTATAATCAGTCCAACAGAATCGACCCTATTAAAGATAGTAACTTAACATCAAACCAAAATAAACCACAAATACCCTTGAACTACCTAGTATTGGTTTATATAAAACACAAACGAATTTCATTCTAGTCATTTAACTTGTATAATTAAAATACCATCAATAGTATTCCCTCATAACAGAACAGCTAGAACAACTGACGAGCTTTCTGCTTTTCTATCGAAACCATTATACCATAAATCTCATAGAAAAATTAAACCGATAAATCAAAGCCCTCACTCTCCCTTCGAGATGATACAAAGAAATAGTACAACTTGTTTGGAAATCCTCAATATAGATATACCCAATTCATAGCTGGAACTTGAATAGGGATCAATTTATGCTTGTATTTGAAAACTATTTTCTTTACATAATTATGAATATCCCCAATAAAAAACGTATTTTTTAGATATGCGAATATTATGTTGACTATTTTCATCATCCATAAAATAATACAATCAAATTATTCAATAAGTGCAGCAAATCCTCCATTACGCGCTAGTCGTATTACTATTTTATCTTTTTTATTTACAGAGCGTTCATATCTTTTATAATCCATAGCTTGACGATTAGCATTGATTCCATCTTCAAATGCAACCATTTTATAGCCCCTGTCTTCGTTCAAAAAATCCAAACTAATCTCAAATATACGCTCTGAGTTACGATTATTAGTCATTCCTCCAATAAACCACTTTTCTCCTTTCCGTTTAGCAACAATTAAATATTCACCTATTCGAGCATCCAACACTTTCGTTTCATCCCATGTAACAGGTACCCGTGTAATAAATTCAGTACAATCCGCATTACGATAATACAATGTCGGATTGTCGGCTAACATCTGAAGTCCACTTTCAAAAATAACGAATAATGCTAATTGATAAGCACGTGTTCCTATACTTGCAGAGTTCGGTCTTTGACTACAATATACATTGGGCTGCATACTTAACATAGCACCAGGAGTATAGTCCATCGCCCCCACTGCATTTCTCATGAAAGGCATAAAAATACTATTATCCGGAGTGGCCCCTCCCATCTGTTCCATACCTCTTACACCTTCATACGAAAGTACATTAGGATATTTATATTCTAATCCTTTAGGAGACACAGAACCATGAAAGTCTACAAACAACTTATATTTAGCTGCTTCTGCTGCTACACGTTCATAAAAATTCATCATCCATTGATCGCTTCTGTCCATAAAATCTATTTTTACACCTTTTACTCCCCATTCTGAGAAAGTCTTAAATAAATCCATATTATTTTCCACAGTCAACCATGTTAGCCAAAGAACTATTCCCACATTCTTCTTTTCAGCATAGCGAATTAATTCATGAACATCAACTTTAGCATTCGGAGTATACGGGTCGCGCGTACTTTTCGCCCATCCTTCATCCATAATAATATATCGAATGCCATACTTCGAAGCAAAATCAATATAATATTTATAGGTTTCCAGATTATAACCCGAAACAAAATTCACATCAGGTCCATAAGGAGCTGCATCATTCCACCATTCCCAACTCGCTTGTCCAGGTTTAATCCATGAGGTTTCTAATAAGCTACAACCAGATGATAGTCTACATGACATCGTATTTTCCACCAATTGTTTATCCTCTTTAGCTATTACGAAATAACGCCATGGAAATTCTCTTTTCCCTGTAGTTCTTGCAATATAGGCTGCTTCCTCCAATATTTTCATACTTCTATCCCCGTCTTCTTCAAACTGTATAGGAACTTTCGGAAAAACAGCTCGTACACAATTCTTTTCACCTCCCTTTACAAACATACATGGATAATCAAACACCTCTGTCTCACCAAGTAATATCGAATATTTTTGGGGGTAACTAAGCAGCAATGGTAAAGTTGCCATCGTACTCTCCAACCTCACATCCCCACTCTTCAAATGTAAATAAGGTTCTTCATAAGCGGTCTTAAATCCCCCGGTTTGTTGCAGATGAAGTTGACATTCTGATGGAAAATTCAATTGCATGACTTCATTCATGATCTCGATATTTCCTCTTTTCTTCATAATAAACCGATAAGCAATCCCATCATTAAATGCCCTAAATTCCAAAGAATATCCCCCTTTAAAATCCAATAGCAACTGAGAATACTCATTCTCTATTGTTGAGAATTTCAATGGAACAACAGGATTCAACATTTCTTTTACATTCCACTTCTTCTGTCCTTGCAAATGGGGATGTTCCCCCAAGACTTCATTATTTAATTCCAACTGTAACCGGTTGTTCTCCAATAATATCACATCTTCACACGAAATGGTATAAGATATTTCATCTGATATGTTTAATGCCAATTTTATGTTTCCATCAGGTGAAAACAACTCAATATTTTTTTGAGCCTGCACATTTAATGCCAACAAGCAACAGATAATTTGCAATACAACCTTTCTCATATTTTTTTTAATTTAATAAATAAAATTATTGTTTAATACCTTCACTCCATAACCGACCTAATACCCTCGCTCCCTCCGCATTCGGATGTAAATAAAAAACTCCTCGTTTACCTTCTTGAGGGGTATGGTATTTTTTATAATGCTTGCGAAAGACCTTAAATCCTTTTGTGTCTCCGATCATAGCCCTACCCTTATTCTTTCTGCCAAGTCTTTCTATCGCAGCAAAATAAGTTTGCAAACGTTTTAATCCCTCCTTAAGATACATAGCACTATTATACGTGTTAGGGCTATACCAGATAGGATAATGCAACACCACTTTTGCCTCGGGAAATCGAAAACATAAGCTATCAATAATCAACTGCATATTACTTTCATATTGTTCAGCCGAAACAGGTGCTCCATTGGTTCCGGTACAAGCGCTATCATTTACTCCCAAACAAAAAGAAAACACAAGATTTCTTTTATCTTTCTTATATAGCTCATCGGCTTTTCTTATCACATATTCAAAACCATCCTTACCAGGAAGGAAATCAAAAGTAGTATAACCACTTTTTCCACAATTTACAGACTGTACATCATACCCTAAACTATCTAAATAAACAGTTGTCCATTCAGGCGGAGTAATTTTCAAGTATGTAGCTTCTGTAATGCTATTGCCAACAAACACAACATTTATCTTTTTTTCCGGGGGAAAAGGAAACTTTCTATGCGGACATATTTTTCGTGCAATAACACGCGCCATAATCTTCGTTCCTTTCTCATTAGGATGCACTTTATCATACACACAATCATCCTTTCCAACCAAAGGTGTATGTAAATCTATAATGTCAGCACAAGTTGCCTTGGATATATTGTCTATCATTGGCATCATTTCTTTTACAAGAAGCTGATCCTCTACAGGAAGGAAATTGTCTTTAAACGTTGGAATGGGATAGCAAATAAAGACTTTCGGATGACTTGGCAAAGTCTGAAAAGAACGTACAAATTCAATATAATCATTTTCAAAATTATCTTTATAAACCCAATTCTTCGCTTTCGCATCATTTGTTCCCATTTTTACAATTACAATATCAGGATTCCATGCAAGCACTTCTTTATATCGTTCTTCATTCCAATATGGATAATCTCCTTTTTTCAGCATTGTACGTGCCCCGATACCATAATTACGAACAATATATCCATTTCCCAAAAGGTCTTGCAAAATGGATGGATATTTATGTTTATTTGATAAGGCTATATTTTCTGTAATACTATTACCAACACAAGCCACTTTTATCTGGGCTTTTATATTAATAGCCCATCCTATCACAACTGAAACAATTAAAAATCTATATATACTTATCATCACTTAAACATTTGTGTTTTATCCCAATCATACGGAAAGGGAATCTTTTTATAATAATCCAAAGAATAGCGAGGCGATTCATACACCTCAGGAATAGGCATTTGAGAGTACTCCTTGAAAAAAAGCAAGCAAGCATCTCTCCACCAGACAGCCTCACGTTCTTGGTTCTGAAGTAAATCCTCCGTGCTCGTAAAGCGTTCATCATCTATCACATCCTTTAATGAAGTCCAAATACTTTGCATGGTTCTGACCTCTTCTACGCCCTTATAATAATGATCTACAAGCTCATTCCATAATGTCTGTCCCGATTTCATCTTATATTCCCAAGGGAGCCGATGAAACCAAAGCAAATATCTATCCGGACAAGTTTCCAAGTTTTCAAAATATGCTCCAACCAATTTATGATATTGACCTGTAGCCTTACTACCTTTACCAGTTCGATCAACCCCTATACTATCTTTTGTTACTTGATGATAATCATAAGCCGTCCATAAAGGATCATCATGCCATGGCTCCGGACCATTGTGTGTATGAAAATTCATAATATGATTAAGCCCTAAGGGCATCATATAATTCACTGCTGCCTCCCGTGAAATCAACATCATTCTTTTTATCGAATCTACTACATCTTCCTGATTAGAGAATGTCATACGCACCCATTCCTCTGACACTTTTTCGCTTGTCAGATCCGGGTTCCAAGCCAATCTTCCAAACGCATGCCAATTAGCCTGTCCAAACAAATATCCCGTCCAATTTAAATCAGTTCCTACATTTGACACTCCAGCTATTGCAGACATTCCACACGTTTCATGACAATTCTGAAGAATCTTCGACACTGTATTTCCTTTTCCATCCCCATAAACATCCGATTGCAATGTCTCCTCAAATAAAGGTGCCAAATATACTAAATGCCCTGCATGTCCCAGATTTTCTTGTGTAATTTGAAATTCAAGAGATAAAGCTGTATTGGGCATTTTCCCAAACAATGGATGAAATGGTTCTCGTGGCTGAAAATCTATTGCCCCATTTTTAGTCTGCAAAAACACATTTTCTTTGAATTGTCCATCAAGAGGTTTAAACTCATTATATCCAGTAACAACCCGGTCGACATGCCGCTCATTTTTATAAACAAAAGCACGCCAAAACAGTATACCACCATAAGGTTGCAATGCTTCGGCTATCATATTGGCACCTTCAGCGTGAGTACGTCCATAATCTTGCGGTCCAGGCTGCCCTTCCGAATTTGCCTTTATCAGAAAGCCACCAAAATCCGGAATGTATTCATAAATTTCTGTTACTTTATTTCTCCACCACTGCTTCACTTTGGGATTCATTGGGTCTGATGTATCCAAATTACCAATTTCCTGTGGAGCACTAAAACGGGCAGTAAGAAATACCCGAATGCCATAAGGACGGAAAGAATCAGCCAACCCTGCAGCTTTTATCAACCACTCTGTACGCAAACTTTTTGCATTTGCATTCACATTATTCAATACAGTACCATTAATACCTATTGAAGCGTTTGCCCTCGCATAATCTACACATCGTTGACTTCGATAGAAAGGCAAACGTTCCCAATCCCATAAAGAATAACCTGCATATCCTCTTTCAATTGTTCCATCTAAGTTATCCCAATGATTCAATACTCTATATTTAATTTGGGGAACTTCTTTGACAGACACCCCATCTAATGATTGATGTGTTTGAATTAATTTCAAATAATGAAAAATTGCATACAACAACCCTTGATCCTTTTGCGCAACCACAACTGTCACTTTTTTTTGCTCAATCTGCAACGAACGGATTATATATCCTTCATCTCCCAAACTATCAAGTTCTTTTGCACAAAGAAGGGAAGTTATTAACGGAGAAGACTCCACGTTCCCTACCAACAAACAATTATCCTTTACATCATGCGTTTCTTGTATAGTAAAACCAAGTAGTCCTTTCAATCCATTATATAGTTCTGTTTTTGCCACCAATTGTTTTTGCGTTCTTGCAGTGAAAACAATCGAACTGTTTTTTATCTGATAATATCTTTTTAACGCAACATCTTCAATTAAGTGATAACGTAACCACAATTCATAGCCACTTTCTGCAAATATTTCATTCACTTGCAATAAAATCAGCAATGCACTAATACAAAAAGCTTTTAATTTATACTCCATAATTCTTTTTTCTTGCAAGGTGCTTAATCCACAAATAGAATTCTATCTTTGAGAGACCAAGCAACCTTACAAAAATTTTACTACTAATTTATTTAACTACTCCTGAAAACATCCAAGTTGTTCCAATTCCCCAATAAGTGAGAAGATTTCAACAAAAGCACCTTGTGTCTTTATATTCCACTTACCTTCTTTCTTATCACCTGCATAATCGTCGCTCATTAGATTAGTCAACCGATTTCTACAGTTGCTTTGCCAAGCATGTTCCATGGTATTTTTCACCGCTTTGACATAAACATCGTTCTTATCTATTTTATATAGCTCTACGAATCCCCTGAACATAACGGCATTAAACCAAGTGTTTGGATCGCTTAATATCATTATATCTCTATCAAGTATAGACGAATGATAGTTTTTAAACCATTTTTTATAAATCGACTGTGCTATATTTTGGGCATCTTTCAGAAATTGTTCTTCTTTTGTAATCCGATACAACATAGCAGCAGCTAACATTGGTTGTCCCGAATTATACGTGAATTTATCCTTAGATACTTTAAGCTCCGAATTCTTATCGGAAGGGTCACTTAAGCGAACATTGTCATAAAATAAATAGTCATTCGGATCTTGTAATACATCTTTACAGTATGAATACAAACTCTTTGCTATTTCCAAATATGATTCATTCTTGCTCAATTGGTATAATTTTAGAGCCATTACAGCTGCCGGGGCAGTGGAACATGTATGCTTTGATACCGCACCTTCTTTCCAATATACTCCACCGCCAGTCACGTCATCTATCCCTTCCAAAATAAAGTTCCAAACAGTATTTGCATGCTGCAAATAAACTTCATTCCCTGTAAGTTCATATAAATTGGCCATTTCGATGCCAATCCAGACATTATCATCGTAATAACGCTCATCATTCGGCCCAATATAAGTACCATAAGCAAAAGATTTCCGTCCACTACCATTATTCAAAAAAATGTCTATTGAGTTTAGAAAAGTTTCTTCCTTTTCTGCATATTTTGCTCTTAGTTTCTCATTATTAGTTTCCTTTGCGACCTTATACATTGTAACAAATCCGGAATAAGCTGCGCCTTGTCCCCACACGGCTGCAATGCCATCCCAATAGGGACCTGTAGCATTGGGGTAATTCTCATTCCATGCATTATATCTCCCACCAAAAAATAATTCAATCACAGAAGACATCAAACAATCTGCTCTATATACAAAATCCTGTTGGGAAGAAAGGATCTCTGCTGTACGGGCTTCCGAGCGTACTCCTTTTTCATTAATAGCTACAATCTTTACATATCCCCTCTCTTCCACAGAAAGTGACGTCTGATAAGAACCTACTTTGGTAGAAACAGCGTCCAACAACACAGGTTCACCCAAAAGATTATCATTCGCAGAACAGCAAGAGATTTCCACCTTAGACAAAAAATCATCTTCCGGATTCATCCATGTTACAAGTACTATTTCGCTATTACTATCCATATATTGTGCCTGTAAATTAAGCACAGGAGCTATTTCGTCAGATGTTATAGTTTCAGGAGTGTATCTTTCTAATATATCATACTTTTCATCTTCATTACACGAATACATTATAATAGCTAATGCTAAAAAGAAATATTTCTTTATTACTTTTTTCATAATTACTCATTTTTACTACTTAGTTTGCATATTTAATCGCTTAGTAGCCTCTTTCACTACTATCCATTCCGACCACCAAGAATTTTCGTTATCTCTTGTTCGATATTTATAATATAGTAAAAAGCGTTCATTCTTCTTTTCATAAACATTTTGATAAATAAAATCCTCTTCGCTATCATTAGGCGGAGTCATCAATTGAACTTCAAGCGTTTTAGTATCGCGAACGTAAGGATACATCTTTATCGAATTATCTTTTTGCACTTCGATAGTCACAGCATTCTTAGCTATAACTTTTTCATTTGCCTCAAACTTTACATTCCCAACAAACATTCTCACCGAATTAGCGTTAACCGGATCAACTTTTTTAGAGCCACTAATAGAGGAAGAATTATCTCCTACGATACGATACCCTTTCATTGTATATTGAGTTGACTCTTTCGTATTGGCATATTCATTATATGTATAAATACGACATAGGACATTTCGTTTTTTCTCGTTGATTTGATACCCAGACACATCTTTGATTCTCAATGGAATAAAATAAGTCGAATCAGGCGAAAGTGCGGACAAGGCTTCCTGTTTCATGACAATAGGCAATGTAGCATACGGATCAACATCATCGTGATGCAAAAGCACGCTCATTTGTGGCATTTCATAGCAATGGTTTTTGAGTTCTTTTGCATATCTTTCCTCATCAATATCAAAATTGCTATAATTATATTTGCCTAATATCTCCTTATCTTTTTCAAGAGTAACTTGAACATCGTCGTCTACCTTCTGTGTACCACTGTACGCTACAGAAACAGTACACACATCCTTATCCTTATTCAAAGAGAATAATAAATTGTGTATTTGTTCTTCATTGCTAACAATATAAACATATTTATCATACAATTCTTCTTTAAACATGGCATCTTCATCACACCCTATCATTAACAGCCCCCCAACGAGAGCCAGCATCATTTTTATATTTTTTTTCATATCACATATTTTTAGTTTGCCCATCCTGGATTTTGGTCCAAATCTTTAACTTTTCTGATCTCTGTCCTGGAAATAGGCAGAAAAATCATCTTTTTATTAACAACTCTGTTTCGCACACGTGAATGATTCACTATAACTCTGTTGTAATATTCCGGCTCAGCAGATTCTATATCCATCCCCGTGATAGGCTCAGTTTCCGACTCTTCATATATTCCCCATCTACGAACATCATAGTATCTGCGATTCTCAAACAGGAATTCTATCATGCGTTCGTCTACAATCTGTTCTTGCACTTTGACCGGGTCTTCCAATTCTTCATTCGTCAGTCCTGGAAGCCCTGCTCTATAACGCACCCGATTAAATGATTTTGCTATCTCATCAAGATTCCGGTATGCTGTATATTCAAAACCGTCAGGAAGAGTAACTGTGAAAGAGGCATTGCCCAAATTATTTAATGCCTCAGCATAAGATAATAGAATTTCTGCATAACGAATAATCGGAAATCCTTTGGCAACCCGTTGTGCTCCTTCGCCGCTCCATGCATCTGATTCATGAATATATTTCGTTATCACATAACCTGTACTCGGATAGTCATTCTTCACATTGGCACTACTGTATCTACCCGAATTACCATTTTTATCATATGTGACAGTTATATTTTTCTTTCTTGTATCGCTTGTAGAACTAGCCGTCCAATAACGTCTTGAGAAACCTATAGAAGCATAAAAACGCATTTCACGGTTAGCATACATATTGCTAATGCCCGTATTCAATGTATACCCCGAGAATGTCATTTGTCCCGTATTGGTCATACCATCTTCAGAGTAGGGATATTCAGAACTCGAATTCTGGATACTTCGTCCATCCGCCATTTTATATTTATCTATTACTTTTTGTGGAACACACATACCATTGAAACCTCCTAAAATATCTCCATTAAAAGAATGTCTTGTTATATCCGCAATATTACCGGACATTCTTCCCCAAATATATTCTGGGTTTGTTTGCGGAACAGTTTCCCCCGTAAACATATCAGAATATGATCTGAATGGATCTATACCACCTGCTCCTTCCGGAAAGAGGGTAGATGGCACCCCTTGTGGCAATTTAGGCGTATTGACATCACTTTTTATTGTATGAAGTTCATACAATCCCATATTCATTATTCGCGCACAAGCAGCTGCAGCCAATGCCCATCGTTCCACATTCTCCGTTTGCGATACATAATATGCATTGTCGACACTCCTTCTCCATGAACCAAAATACGTTTTAGCCACACTGCCTCCATTATATAACGGACTGGCATGTTGCAATCTTAATCGCGCAATTAAACCATACGCCGCACCTTTTGTCGGTCGTCCAAACTGACTGATAGGTACAGTGATCGGAAGATTTACCGCAGCAGCTTCCAGTTCTCCACACACATACTCTACCGATTCGTCATAAGTTGACCGATGAGTATTATAATAATCTATAGATGCATTATTATGCATGACTTCATCGCCCAGTATGACAAGCGGACCAAAATCCATCAATAAATTATAATAAGCGTATGCCCTCATAAAACGTGTATAAGCAAGAAGCTCTAACTTTTCTGTTGTTTTCAGGTCTTTTGCTTCATCTATCCTGCTAAATATCAAGTTTGATTTTCGTATAATCTTATACATGGTTCCCCAATTTCCCAAACCTCCTGAATTATCAGGAGTGATTTCGCCTAAGACAAACCCCATACCTAAAAATTGATCACTGCCAAATGTAGTAAAGGCCTCATCACAGGCCAACGGGCCAGGAGTGTAAGGATATTGAAACAGTTTTCCCTCATCTGGAAAATTGGCTGCCGTTGCCCATAAATATCTCTCTACGTTTCTTTTATTGGCAAATACCGAATCATAAGAGAACATATCATTAAACTCATCTTCTACGTTAAGAAAATTACATGAACTCATACAAAGAAGCATGCCAAGTTGTATGAATATTATAATATTTTTCATATTCTAACAATTAAAAATTAATATACATTTGTAATGAATAAGTTGCTGGAATAGGATAAGCTCGGCCATTCTTAGTGGTCTGTTCAGGATCCCATAATCCACCTATTTTATCCCAAACATAAAGGTCCTGTCCAACCAACTGTAAATCAATAGAACTAATTCCTACTTTAGAAAGAGCCTTCAGTTTCAAATTATAGCCAATACTTATCTCTTGTAATCTTAAATATTGTCCATTTGCCTTCCAGAATGTAGATTTCTGTGTATTATTACCATTTTTTCCATAGCTTAACCGCGGAAACCTCGCGTTTGGGTTCTCCGTAGAAGGGTCACCCGAGTATGAAGCTGGTATCCACCTGTTTTTGGAATTTGCTACAATTGACAATACATTTCCTGTTTCTCCGTATAAAAACGGGTAATAGCCAAAGCCCGACTCTTCTGAAGTATAAAAAAAGTCTTTTTTCCCAATTCCCTTAAAAAGAATATTGAACGTTAAGTTTTTATATCTAAATTCTCCACCAAATCCATACATCAACCGAGGATAATTGTCGTAAGACAAAGGCACTTGATCATCTACATCAATTCTTCCATCGCCATTTACATCTTTATATTTAATATCCCCTGCTTCATAAATTCCAAAGGTTTGTATCGGACTGTTATTGATATCAGCTTCATCTCTAAATAATCCTAAAGCAATATATCCTCGTTGAATACCATAAGGCCAACCACTAAAATTCTGATATGCATATTTCTGCTCTATCTGTTCCCAATTATCAATCTTGTTTTTGGAGTAAGTGAAATTTCCTCTAATAACAAAAGACATGTCTTTGTTGATCTGTTGGGTATATGAGATATTTCCATCGGCTCCCCAACTTTTCATTTGGCCAACATTACCATACGGCAGATTAACCAATCCTACATAATTAGGAATTTGCGCCCTTTGTTGGAAAATACCTTCACGTTTATCAAAAAAATAATCCACGACAAAATCGATTTTATTATCAAACAATTTGCCTTCGATTCCAATATCTAATTTTTTTGATTTCTCCCACTCCAAGTTATCAGCTCCAATTACAGATTCGGAAATACCTCCTCCAACATTTCCTCCCCAACCAAGAGATGCTCCACTATCTACAATCGTCAAATAAGGAAACCTTTTAGACGTTATCCTATCATTTCCTACAAGTCCGTATGAACCTCGAAGTTTCAAATGATCCAGCCAAGGCAATTTCTCTTTCACTATGTCATATTGAGTCGGAATCCAACCCAAAGCAAATGAAGGGAAAAAACCGAATTGTTTTCCCGGTTGGAAGTTTTCAGAACCTGTATATCCAAAGTTTAAGTCCATTAGATAAGTATCTCTAAACCCATATGTCACTCTGCTCGAAATTCCTTGATAACGCTTAGGTATCGCAGCCATTGTTTTAAAATTCGAATCAGCATCAGCTATATCTTGCAGATTTTTCTCCGAACTCATATAATAATATGCCAAAGCCGAAACACGGTGATCAGTTCCAAACAAACGTTCGTAATTAAGCGTTGATTCAAAGTGGTATTTTGAATACTGATTCTGATAATTAGAGAATTGAGCTTTCACTTCATCATGTTTCTTTACCAACTGAAGTTGTCCATTCGCATATCGCCCAGTTGCATAATACATTTCCGGCAATACATAACGACGTTCTGAATAATTGGTATTTCTTGTTATAGCACCCTGTGCGCGTATTTTCAGTCCTTTTGTTATAAAAGAAAGATCTTGATTTAAAGCAAGCGATATCTGGTTACTGCTATTTTCAGTTTGCTTTTTACCGGTATGATTAATCATCACATATGGTGAATATGCATTAAGAGCCCCATACGAAGGTAACTGCCCTGTAGAGTATTTTGTTGGAATAGTCAATGGAGTTAATAATGCTTGAGCATTCCATACAGCATCTGTTGCATTTTTGTCAGAATTGCCAGGTTCTTTATTAATAGTAAACCATCCCTCCATTCCAAAATACAAATTTGTTGTTTTTGTAAGATTCATATCTATATTAGAGCGATAAGTAAATTTGTTATAACCTAATCCTTTGTTATATTTACTGTTCTTATCTATTTTATAGGCAGCATCTTCTTTTGACATTCCCAGACTTAAAAAATATTTAGCTACACTACCTCCACCTCTAGCACTTGCATAATAAGTCTGTTTAAAAGACGTTTTATTCAAAGTCTCGTCTCTCCAGTTCACATCAGGATAAAGATCCGGATCCAATTGATGTTTTATCGTATATAAAGTAATATCATCATACAATGGCAGATCTCCGCGCACAATTTTTGCCTCATTTGCCAACTGGGCATACTCATACGCTTGCAGATATTCAGGCATTCGAGTTAATTTCGATATAGTAAAGTTTGCACGAGCGGTAACTTGAAGTTTCTCCGCTGTACCCCTTTTTGTTGTGATTAAAACCACTCCATTAGCACCTCTTACACCGTATACGGCTGTTGCGGATGCGTCTTTCAAAATAGAGAAACTCTCAACATCAGCAGGATCAACCATTGAAAGATTACCTTCCAATCCATCAATTAAAACCAAAGCACCGCTATTCGCCCCAAAAGTACCAATTCCTCGCACCCAAAACTCCGAAACATTCTTTCCCGGTTCTCCGCTATATTGTTGAGAAATGACACCAGCAACACGTCCTCCTAACATATTATTAATAGATGCAGACGGTGCTTTAAATTGATTCATATCTACATTTGTTACAGCTCCCACTAAACTCACTTTCCTTTGCGAAGTTCCCAGTCCCGTTATCACAACTTCTTCCAGTTCTTCTGTCTCAGGAGATAAGGTAATTATTAGTTTTTCTTGTTTAGTAATCAGTTTTTCTTGAGTCTTATAACCAATAAAAGAAACTACAAGTATATCCCCTATTGTTGTTTTTATAGCGAACTCACCATCGATATTTGTTGAAACACCAACACCTGGTCTGTCTTTCAGATAAACTGCTGCACCCGGTACAGGTGCCTTTTGTTCATCGTATACGCAACCTTTTAGTTCTATGACTTCTTGTGCGAACAATTCCATACTACTTATCAATAAAGATAATAGCACTAATGCATATTTCACTTTCATCTTTATATTTTTATTCTTTTATTTATACTAATTTATTGAAGTGTAAGTTTACGTATACACCTATTCCCTAAATCTGCAATATACACATCTCCTTCTGAATCTACAGCTACCCCTCTAGGATCGTTAAGCAAAGCCATATCCAGGCTACCATCTGCATAACCTGCCTCTCCAGGTTTTCCAATAGGAGTCGTCACTATACCATTTTTATCTATCATTCTAATGCAGTGATTACCACTATCGGCTACATAGATATTACCTTCCATGTCTAATGTCATTTGACGAGGAGCATTAAATTCTGCATCAGTTGCAATTCCATCGTTCCAACCTGCTTGTCCGTAAGCCCCAGCAAACAATTTGTGTTCTCCGGTCTCTATATTGTAAGTATAAATAGCATGTTTAGCAGCATAAGCTATATATAAAATTTCCGGTTGTGTTGGATGCCCCACAATAAAACTATCTGTATTAGGGAAAAAGTTGCCGACTTTCTGTCCTACTCTTGTTTCTGGATCTATCTTTACTAAATCTCCTCCATAAGAACGAGTATAAATCATACCATCATATCTGGAAAAAGCCAAAGAATGTTTCCAATTTATTGAAAAATCTCCCATTCCTTCCTCTTGCTGTTCTTTGGAAGGATGAAGTATCAAACGTTTCTTAGCAATCCATTGATTTACAGGGTTCAATTCATAGAAAGAATATCCTCCATCTAAAGGAATGTACACATTCTGCGTCTGAGCATTGACAGTTGGTACATTCAAATTATCGTCCGCTTTAAACAACAGAGTTACTGTGCCACTCTCTTCATTCAATACAGAACAAGTACCCTTACCATCACTACCAGTTCGTTCTGTAATAAAGAGATTGTTTTCATTATCAATTGTAAGATGTTGCACAGGACCAAATTGTGCTGTAGCCAAAGAACCTTCCACAAACAAATTGGTTCCAGGTCGACCGGCAATAGTAGTAACAGAATAGTTTTCTATATATTGGAAATTACGTGCAAACTTAGCTTCTTGGTCGCCAATTTTCACAGTAACTACACAATCATTACCTGGGAGTTTAGGAACAAGCAAATAAATAATACTATTTTTCACACTTACAATTGACGCCTCTTTTTGGTTAAAAAACACCTTGATTTGTGAGAGATCTGTTCCAAAATTAGCTCCCTCAATAACCATTCTAGTCGCCATTCCCCCTTGTATTGGGAAAAAATCTGTTAAAGAAATAGGAAGAGAAGGATCATATTCTGAATTTCCCGCCTCATTCTTAGAACAGGAAAAAATAATTGTAACAATTACAATTATAACTACAAACTTTATATATTTTATTATTGTCATTTCTATATTCTTTATATTTGATTAGTTTCTGTTATATAATTTAAATGATACATATCATTAATCATGGTGGATGTCTTTCTATAATATTCATAAGCATTTTAATTTAAAAGTATAACAAATAATAACTATTCTAATAATAAAAATCACAAGTCAATTATATTGCAAATGTAAGTTTTCAAACTTCCATTCCCTCAGAATATTTAATCAATCTCTTTCTCTTGGCACAAATATTTACTATATTGTCGCTATAATACACTTTATCATCTTGTAAAAACAAACATATGCACTCCCAATATCTATCTAACATACTACTGGCACGTATTTACACTTCATAAAAATACTCTAAGAACAAAATACTCCATTGTGACAATTTGCATATATAAAAAAAGTTATCCTTCACTACAATTCAACTTTTACATAATATGTATCTACTTCTAGAATAAGGTGACAACTATTCTGAATAGTATTCTATTTTACAACATTTCAAATTTATTACTGCACTTCCGCTAAATGTTTTTGTCGAAACTCTTTTGGCGTACATTCATACTTTTCACGGAACACCTTAAAGAAAGTAACTTTGTTCGAGAATCCCGAATCGAATACAATTTCATCAATCGTCTTTTTAGTGGTCAGCAATAAATCTTTTGCTATATGCAAACGACATTCCTTTATCAAATCCGTCGGACTGTCCTCTCCTATCTCTTCCATCTTCCGATAGAGACTCCGGGGACTGATTGCCAACCGGTCGGCAATATAACGCGGCGTTAAATCCTTGTTTGTTATATTATCATTGATTATCTTCAAAACCGATTGTAGGAACTTCTTCGACTCTTTGTGCGTTAACTTTCCATCCGACTTTTCAAAAGAACTGATCGGCGAACTGAAATAATTCTTTAATACTTCTTTTCGTTCCATCACCTGACACACAGATATACGAAGATATTCCGCACTAAACGGTTTGGTGATATACATCTCCGCACCGGCAGAAAGAGCCTCCATCTGTTGTTCCATCTCATGCCGCCCGGAAACCACAATAATAGGAATATGCGCCGTCTCTTTCACCGACTTAATCCGTCGGGTCAATTCAATTCCACCAATGCCCGGCATCATGACATCACAGATAATCACATTCGGATAAACCTCATTCATCACCTGATCCAGTCGTTCGGGGTCTTGCAAGGTTACTACATTGAAATCGCCGGAAAAGATTTCTCCGATAAACCACAACATTTCAATTTCATCATCGACCACCAAAAGCGTAGGACGCATCTTGTCAAACTCATACTGGGGAAGTTTCAATATCGGTTGAGTATCTATCTTGGGAATATATTCCGCCGTCAGCCTTTTAGTTTCCGATACTCCGGTAGTCAGTTCCATGACTGGCAAAGTCAATGTAAACATCACCCATCCGTCAGAAGTATTTTCTACTTTCAATGTACCATTCAGCAACTTTGCCATATTATAAGAAATAGCCAGCCCTAACCCATTCCGTGAAAAGTTCTTTTCGTCCTGATTCTCGAAATTATCCAAAATAGCATACCGGTTGAAAATATACTGGAAATCCTTTTCTTTGATGGTACTTCCTTCATTCGCAACACGAAGAATCAGTACATTTTCTCCGTTCGTATCCACTTCAATCTTAATGCTTTGCCCGTCGGGAGTATATTTAAAAGCATTAGAAATCAGATTAATAATGATTGTATTCAGAAAGCCCTTGTCCGAGTTCCACATCACCTGTTCGGGTATCTTACTCAAGAAAGTGATATTCCTGGATTTAGCCATTTCGACAAATGTTTTAGCTATTCCTTTCACAATGAAAGATACATTCAATGATTCCACCCGCACTTCCCTGTTACCCGTTTCAATCCGGCGGAACTCGATCAACTCATGAATCAGGTTATTGAGGCGTTCAGCATTTGTCTGAATCATCTGTACATAGTCCACAACAAATTTACTAAGTCCTTTCGACGAGAGGATTCGTCCGCAAGGACCATAAATCAAGGTCAGCGGAGTACAGAACTCATGCGCGATATTGGTAAAGAAACGGAGTTTGGATTCGAAGACATTCTTCTGATGACGTTTCTCTATCTCATTCAGCAATTCCTGCTTTTTACGTTTGGAGCGCAGGATAAAAGAACGTATCAATAAAGCTACCAGTAAAAGCAGGCACAAGGCATAAATCAGGTAGGCCCACCAGGAAGCATACCACGGATCGCCCATACGAATGACTAACGAATAGACATCACTTTCTTTATCAAAAACACTATTATAATATTTCACCAGCAGGGTGTATTCGCCGGGAGCCATATTCGTAAAAGAGACTCCGCTTTCCGAACCGTTGTTTACCCATTGGTCACTCAATCCTTTCAGTTTATAGAAATAGGTACGATTGTTACCGTTCAGGTAATCCACAGAGGCGAATGAAACTGAGAAGAAATTTTGGTCATACTGCAAATTCAGGACTTCGGTTTCTTTCTTCCGAGTAAGGAATTCGCCCAGATTATACTGTTCACCGAAGATGGATAGCTTGTCAAAATAAACAGGAGGCATATAAAGCTGCTCCGGACGCCCGTCTGCCCGGATGGCTACGAAGCCATTGATTCCACCAAAGAACAGAATGCCTGTCCGAGGGTCCCGGAAAGCGGCACCGTCACTAAACTCTACCACTTTTAAACCGTCACCGAAGCCGTAAGAACGAAAGACATTCCGTTTCGTATCGAAATTGATTAACCCGAGGTTCGTACTCAACCAGAAGTTGTCGGAAACGTTTTTGAGAATTGCATGAATGGTATTATTCAGGAAACCGTTCTTGGCATTAAAGAGTTGATAAGAAGTTTCCGAAGTGTATTTTATCAATCCGTAGCTCGTTCCGAAAAGATAGTTGTTGCTGCTGTCTTTACTGATAGCAAGTATATTATTCAGGGTAATGTTTTCGTATTTATGGGTAGACACAGGTTCCAGTCCATTTGTCATTTCGTTATAACGGAACACTCCATAACCTTTATTGCCAAACAGCAAGTTGGCTTCGTTCTCTGCATAAATCGTAAAGAAATAGTTCGATCCCAATTCACCGTCATTGATGATGTAACGCTGTGCATCCACAATCACCGGGTTGTCCGCCGTTCCGCTAATGCGAGCCTTCACCACTCCCATACCGACACTTGCCAGCCATAGTTCGGAATCAGCCGTTTCGTAAATGTCATGAATGTATTTGAAGTCCTCATTGCCAATCCGTATCGGTATGTTCTTGATACGCTTTTCCCGATATGAATAATAGTTCAGTCCTTCTTCATCTCCTATCCAAAGCAGATTCCGGTGACTTTGGGCAAAACAATAAACAGCATTACTACTCAAATCACTGTTGGAGGTAGTCAGCACCTCCGCCCGGCAGTCGGAGAGGTTTTTATCAAATTCGTAATCATAGATTTTAAGAATCCCGTTTCCTTTGGTTCCTACCCAGAAAGTACGGTCATCATCAAGATACAAGGCACGTACGGGACGTTCAATTTTCTCGGTATAGTTGCTAAGCACCATTGACTTGATAGAATAAAGCGGGTTCGAATAAAGATAAACGCCCTGTCCGTCGGTACCAATCCAGACAACATCCTGAAAACGATCTTTCTTGAGACAGAAGACACCGCTGTTGACAGGTAACGGTTGAACCTGATAATGATTCGCGTCCTTTTGTTTCTCCAGTAACAGAATACCGTCCATCAAAAAGCCCACAAAATAGCTGTTGTGATAATGAACGATGGAAGACACTTTGCCACGTTCCTGTATTTCCTTGCCTAAGTTGGCAATAAACTCATTCTTTTGGGTAGGAATGTGGAAGGCATAGAAATTATAACCTTTGTCTATGTAATAAAGAGACTGTTCGTCATTAAAACAATAGATTAAGGAAGTCTGATAAATCAGGTTGGTTTTCTGCGGTAAGAGAGTTATATCTCCCGATGCGTCTTCCCGCTGTATATCATAACAGCGGTTGTAGCCCTTCATCACTACCCACATCCGGTTGCTACCGTCGATAAAAAAGTCTACAATATCGGAAATGGGGATTCCCGTGATATTAATTTTCTTGAAGACACCCTCTTTCTTATGATAATAGTAGATACAGTTGCTATCCTGAATAATGAACAGGTTGCCATGATTATCCTTATTCATAAAGAAGAGTTTCTGAAACTCATTATAGTGAGTGATTGTATTTGTCCGCCGGTCCAGACGGTTCAATCCATAGTAGGTTTGAATCCAGTAAGTTTCATCTCCCGTATACACAATATTGTCAATCAAATTACCGGATAGGTAATCCTCCTTGTCACGGGTCTTAAATTCTTCGATCTCCTGTCCATCATAAATATTCAGGCCGTCGCAGGTTCCGATCCACATCAATCCGCGTTCATCCTGGCACAAAGATGTAATAGAACTGTTAGACATATATTCCTTATCTGCAACTTGCTTCAAGTTATATGCATAAGCATTATGTATCAACAGATTAAGAAAGAATAGAAAGATAAAAACGTTCTGTTTCCTCATAGTGTATTATTCTTAGATTTACTTTATGACAAAGGTAAACAAAAAAACATTCTGCACTTTTTTTGGACAGAAATATAAGTAAATTTTCGCGCCATAGTAGTTAATATTAGCGCCATTAGGTATTTTTGTCTTCCTATTCTGGAAAGCACGTTCCTTTTCTCCCTATTTTCGTTGTAGAAATTATTTTCAAATCAATAAATTCATTTGTTCATGAAAACACATTTTTCATTTAAACACTTGCTATTTCTTGGAGGTGCCGTGTTGTACAGCCTGCAATCTTCTGCCGTTAAGAATCCGGTAGACTATGTCAGCACACTGGTAGGCACTCAGTCCAAGTTTGAACTGTCTACCGGAAACACGTATCCGGCTACGGCATTGCCGTGGGGAATGAATTTCTGGACACCTCAGACCGGTAAAATGGGAGACGGTTGGGCGTACACGTATGATGCCGACAAAATCCGGGGATTCAAACAAACACATCAGCCCAGTCCCTGGATGAACGACTACGGGCAGTTTGCCATCATGCCTATCACAGGCGGACTGGTATTCGATCAAGACCGACGTGCCAGTTGGTTCTCTCACAAAGCGGAAGTTGCCAAACCTTATTATTATAAGGTATACCTTGCCGACCATGATGTAACAACCGAGCTTGCTCCTACGGAGCGTGCCGTCATGTTCCGTTTCACGTATCCGGAGACAAAGAATGCCTACGTGATTGTAGACGCTTTCGACAAAGGTTCTTATGTGAAAGTGATTCCGGAAGAAAACAAGATTATCGGCTATTCAACCAAGAATAGCGGCGGTGTGCCGGAAAACTTCAAAAACTATTTCGTGATTCAATTCGACAAACCGTTCACATTCGTTTCCACAGTTTTCGAAAACAACATTCTTCCGAATGAAACAGAAGCAAAAGGAAACCACACAGGGGCCGTGATCGGATTCGCCACGAAAAAGGGAGAAATCGTACACGCACGTGTTGCTTCCTCCTTTATCAGCCCCGAACAGGCGGAGTTGAATCTCAAAGAGCTTGGCAAAAACAGTTTCGACCAACTGGTAGCGAACGGAAGAGAGATTTGGAACCGTGAAATGAGTAAAATAGAGATAGAAGACGATAATATCGATAATTTACGTACCTTCTATTCTTGTCTATACCGTTCCATGCTTTTTCCACGCAGTTTCTACGAGATAGATGCTAAGGGACAAGTCATGCATTACAGCCCCTACAACGGCGAAGTGCGTCCCGGTTATATGTTTACCGACACCGGATTCTGGGACACGTTCCGCTGCCTGTTCCCTTTCCTCAACCTGATGTATCCGTCAATGAATCAAAAGATGCAGGAGGGACTAGTAAATACTTACAAGGAAAGCGGTTTCCTGCCGGAATGGGCCAGCCCGGGACATCGGGATTGTATGGTAGGCAACAACTCGGCTTCCGTAGTGGCCGACGCTTACATCAAAGGATTGCGAGGATATGATATCGAAACTCTTTGGGAAGCATTGAAACATGGAGCAAATGCACATCTTCGCGGGACTGCTTCAGGTCGTCTCGGTTACGAATCTTACAACCAACTGGGATATGTTGCCAACAATATCGGCATAGGACAAAACGTTGCACGTACATTGGAGTATGCTTACAACGACTGGGCAATTTATACATTAGGCAAGAAACTCGGTAAACCGGAGAGCGAAATCGACATTTATAAGAAACACGCGCTGAACTACAAAAATGTCTATCACCCGGAACGCAAACTGATGGTTGGCAAAGACAACAAAGGCGTATTCAATCCGAATTTCGATGCAGTGGACTGGAGCGGTGAATTTTGCGAAGGGAATAGCTGGCACTGGAGCTTCTGCGTATTCCACGACCCGCAAGGACTTATCAACCTGATGGGAGGCAAGAAAGAATTCAACGCGATGATGGATTCCGTCTTTGTCATCCCGGGTAAACTGGGAATGGAAAGCCGCGGCATGATTCACGAAATGCGTGAAATGCAAGTAATGAACATGGGGCAATATGCGCACGGCAACCAGCCTATTCAGCACATGGTATATCTCTACAACTATTCGAGCGAGCCCTGGAAAGCCCAATACTGGATACGTGAGATTATGAACAAGCTATATACCGCCGGTCCCGACGGTTATTGCGGTGACGAAGACAACGGACAGACTTCCGCCTGGTATGTATTCTCCGCACTCGGTTTCTATCCGGTTTGCCCGGGAACGGATGAATATATCATAGGAACCCCGCTTTTCAAATCAGCGAAGTTACATCTGGAGAACGGAAAGACCATCACAATCAAGGCAGATAACAACCAGCTTGACAACCGCTACATCAAGGAAATGAAAGTAAACGGGAAATCACAAACCCGTAATTTCCTTACACATGACCAGCTGATTAAAGGTGCTAATATTCAATTTCAAATGAGCCCCGTACCCAATAAACAACGGGGAACCACAGAAAAAGATGTACCTTACTCTCTTTCGTTTGAATAAAATATTGTACTTTTGGAGATCAATGAATTATCTACCAAACAAACTATAAAAACATGAAACTGAAAAACCTTTTACTAATTGCCCTTGTTGCGATCGTCTTTTGCGGTTGTCAAAGTAACTATCAGCCTACTTCTATCACCGTTGCCTCCTACAATTTGAGAAACGCCAACGGTGGCGATTCAATCAACGGAAACGGTTGGGGACAACGTTACCCGGTCATTGCCCAAATAGTGCAATACCACGATTTCGATATTTTCGGCACGCAGGAGTGCTTTATTCATCAACTGAAAGATATAAAAGAGGCATTACCCGGTTATGATTATATCGGTGTAGGTCGCGACGACGGCAAAGAGAAAGGTGAACATTCTGCTATTTTCTATCGCACAGACAAGTTTGACGTGATAGAGAAAGGTGATTTTTGGTTGTCGGAAACTCCCGACGTGCCGAGCAAAGGATGGGATGCCGTGTTGCCGCGTATTTGCAGTTGGGGACACTTCAAATGCAAAGATACCGGCTTCGAATTCCTTTTCTTCAACCTGCACATGGACCATATCGGCAAGAAGGCACGTGTGGAAAGTGCATTCCTCGTACAGGACAAGATGAAAGAACTTGGCAAAGGCAAAGAGCTTCCGGCCATCCTGACGGGAGACTTCAATGTCGACCAGACCCACCAATCTTATGATGCTTTTGTGAGCAAAGGGGTGTTGTGTGACTCTTACGAAAAGGCCGGCTTCCGCTATGCTATCAACGGCACGTTCAACGACTTCGACCCGAACAGCTTTACGGAAAGCCGTATCGACCATATATTCGTTTCTCCGTCTTTCCAAGTGAAAAGATATGGTGTGCTGACTGATACTTACCGCAGCATCGTAGGCAAGGGAGAAAAGAAGCAGGCGAACGATTGCCCGGAAGAAATCGACATCAAGACTTATCAGGCGCGCACTCCTTCAGACCATTTCCCCGTAAAGGTGGAACTGGAGTTCGACCAGCGTCAGCAGAAATAATCTTTGTATCTACCTGAAAGTTTCACCACACAACCCGATATTCCTATGAGAAATATATGTTTTGTAGCCTGTATGTTATTTTGCCTTACTTCCGCAGTGGGAAAGACACCGGGAAATACCCGTTATCTTTCTATTGCCGACTCGATTCTATCTAATGTATTGAATCTCTATCAGACGAATGACGGACTACTAACAGAAACGTATCCTGTCAATCCCGACCAAAAAATTACTTATCTGGCGGGCGGAACGCAGCAGAACGGAACGCTGAAGGCTTCTTTTCTATGGCCGTATTCCGGGATGATGTCGGGTTGTGTGGCTTTATACAAAGCGACCGGAAACAAGAAGTACAAAAAGATTCTCGAGAAAAGAATTCTACCGGGAATGGAGCAGTATTGGGATAACAGTCGCTTGCCGGCCTGTTATCAGTCATACCCCACCAAGTACGGGCAGCACGGACGTTATTATGACGATAACATCTGGATTGCACTGGATTACTGCGATTATTACCAACTGACTCACAAGCCTGCATCTTTGGAAAAAGCCGTTGCATTGTATCAATATATCTACAGTGGATGGAGCGATGAGATAGGCGGTGGCATCTTTTGGTGTGAACAGCAGAAGGAAGCGAAGCATACTTGTTCCAATGCACCGTCTACTGTGCTCGGTGTCAAGTTGTACCGGCTGACGAAGGATGCCAAATACCTCGAAAAAGCAAAAGAGACGTATGCCTGGACGAAAAAGCATCTGTGCGACCCTACCGACCATCTTTACTGGGATAACATCAACCTGAAAGGGAAAGTTTCCAAAGAGAAATACGCCTACAACAGTGGACAGATGATTCAGGCGGGCGTATTGCTCTATGAGGAAACAGGAGATGAACAGTATTTGCGCGATGCACAGCAGACAGCCGCAGGAACTGATGCTTTTTTCCGCACAAAAGCCGACAAGAAAGACCCGACTGTCAAAGTGCATAAAGACATGGCCTGGTTTAATGTGATCTTATTCAGAGGACTGAAAGCTCTGTATAAGATTGACAAGAATCCGGCGTATGTCAATGCGATGGTGGAAAATGCGCTTCACGCCTGGGAAAACTACCGGGATGAAAACGGATTATTAGGCAGGGATTGGTCGGGACATAACAAGGAGCAGTATAAATGGCTGCTCGACAATGCCTGTCTTATTGAATTCTTTGCAGAGATTTAACACTTCTTCTCCGCAACACTTTCATAATCAATACTAATCAACAAAAAAAAGACTATTACCATGAATATAACTAAAGCCTTTTGTTTGTCCATAGCACTCTTTGGTGCTAGCAATATGCAGGCTATAACGAACAGTGATTTTGTCATCCAACAAGATAATACCAAAATCAACAACTATCAGACGAACCGTCCGGAAGCATCGAAACGTCTGTTTGTCTCGCAAGCTGTGGAACAACAGATTGCGCATATCAAGCAACTGCTGACGAATGCCCGCTTGGCATGGATGTTCGAAAACTGTTTCCCGAACACCCTGGATACTACTGTTCATTTTGACGGCAAAGATGATACGTTTGTTTATACAGGCGACATCCACGCCATGTGGTTGCGCGATTCGGGTGCACAAGTATGGCCTTACGTACAACTCGCCAACAAAGACGCGGAACTGAAAAAAATGCTCGCTGGCGTTATCAAACGTCAGTTCAAGTGTATCAATATCGACCCGTATGCCAATGCTTTCAACATGAATTCCGAAGGCGGCGAATGGATGAGTGACCTTACGGACATGAAGCCCGAACTGCACGAACGCAAATGGGAAATCGACTCGCTCTGTTATCCTATCCGTCTCGCTTATCATTACTGGAAGACGACGGGAGATGCCAGTATATTCTCCGACGAATGGCTTACAGCCATCGCCAAGGTTCTGAAAACGTTTAAGGAACAGCAACGAAAAGAAGATCCGAAAGGTCCTTATCGTTTCCAACGTAAAACGGAACGTGCACTCGATACGATGACCAACGACGGCTGGGGTAATCCTGTAAAGCCGGTCGGACTGATTGCTTCTGCTTTCCGTCCTTCGGATGATGCTACAACTTTCCAGTTCCTCGTTCCGTCCAACTTCTTTGCTGTAACTTCATTGCGCAAAGCTGCCGAAATTCTGAATACGGTCAACAAGAAACCTGATTTAGCTAAAGAATGTACTACACTGTCTAACGAAGTGGAAGCAGCCCTGAAACAGTATGCGGTTTACAATCATCCGAAATATGGCAAAATCTATGCTTTCGAAGTGGACGGTTTCGGCAATCAACTGTTAATGGATGATGCCAATGTGCCGAGTCTCATTGCCCTGCCTTATCTTGGGGATGTGAAAGTGAACGATCCTATTTATCAGAATACCCGTAAGTTTGTATGGAGCGAAGATAATCCTTACTTCTTCAAAGGTACTGCCGGTGAAGGAACTGGCGGTCCGCACATCGGATATGATATGATTTGGCCCATGAGTATTATGATGAAAGCATTCACCAGTCAAAACGACGCAGAAATCAAGACCTGCATCAAAATGCTGATGGATACGGATGCCGGAACAGGGTTCATGCATGAATCTTTCCACAAGAACGACCCGAAGAACTTTACTCGTTCCTGGTTTGCATGGCAAAATACGCTGTTTGGAGAACTAATCCTAAAACTCGTGAATGAAGGAAAGGTAGACTTACTGAATAGTATCCAATAGCTTACTTTCCCAAAGTTCAAGATTGAAGACTAGAGTTTCAAGTCTCTGAAACTCTAGTTTCAAGTACTATTTTTCTGATTTATTGAAAACGAGTTTGACCACCCTCTTGTTTATCCTCTTCTGTTTATTTATGTCCGCATCTTTTTCCAATAATGCTTCCTACATGGATGTTATGATTGAAATCATCTCCTTGCGTTTAAGATTGGCTATAGCAAGTTCAGACAGAGTTCCCCTATGGCCTTTCCCTAGTCGTCAATACATGCCAACAAGACCCGGTTGGTCTCGTTGGCGACATACATCCAACTGTTGTTGTAGAACCAATGCGAAATCAGAACTTTTCATACCATAAATGCAATAATAAAATTGATTCATCTAAACACATTTCAACATTATCTCACTAAATATTAAACAGTTACCAATTATTGCAAGCGATTTTAAAGTGCTTCTTAAAACGGAGTCCTTGAACCGTTATTCCTCTCATTATGAAATAAAATGTGTACTAGTCAAGTTCGTACACGCCTTTTTCCGTGCTACAACAAGAAAGATCAAAAGTGCCTCTTGTAAGTCGTTTATAATATAGGATAAAACCATCCCCGTCCCAACGAACTACGAGGAAGTTTTATACGTTTCCGACCATGGGAAAAGAACACATTACGTGGTATACCACATAACATTTTTTATGTTGGCAACAAAATTATGCTGGTACTATAATGTATATATCTGACATTAAACAGATTATATAATTTGATACCAACATATTTTTTTTAGGCTAGAGCGAGTTAAGGAAGTTGAGTATGCCTTTATTCTTCTTCCATTACTTGGTAGCATTTTCTTCACCATCTATAGTCCATACCATAATAGCCTTTTCTTTCATTTGTAAACTTACCTCTGTATATATATTGGTAGTATTTAATGAAACGTGGCCTAACCAGAACTGGATGGTAACAATATCATTTTCGGATTCATACAAATGACATGCTGCTGTATGTCTAAGAGTATGAGGACTCACTTTTTCTTTGCAAGGGTTGGTGCAGCTGCCGTAGCCTTTATGACATTCCTTTCCAGTAATTCGTAAATACCGAATTTGGTCATTGGATTTCCGTATCTGTTCAAGAAGACTTTTTCTGTATCACGTCTGCCGGCTATAAATGGTTTTATAGTGTTTAATGTTCTATCCCATAAGGGGGCATGTGCGGCTTTTATTTCCCTTGCCATAAATTCCTACCAACGGACACGAAGCATCATCATAAATAATGCTACCAATTGTTAGAAAAGCCGCTTCAGAGGCTCGAACTCCAGTGTTATACAAGAAAAGTAACATTGCATAATCTTTCCTGCCTTGTACTGTTTGTCTGTCAGGAGCATTAAGCAACGCATCCATCTCCCTTTTGGCAAGATAAGACACGGCTGGCAATACGCTCCCTTCAATGACTTTTACCTTCACTTTTTTCATCGGTATAGTGCTCATCAATCGGCTCCATTCCATATATTCAGGTGCATTATTGTACACATAATGGACGAAAGACTTGATTGCGGTAAGCCTTTGATTACGGGTTTGAATAGTACAGCCCTTGTCTGTCTCTATATGATTCAAAAAAGCATTGGTCCTCTCGACAGTGAGATCCGTAATCAAAAGTTTATCGGCATGTTTGCCGGTTCTCTTGGCTACAAAAGGTAGATACTGCATATAGTAGTCACGATAACTGGTGAGCGTATTATGAGATTGATTCTTTATTACCGGTATATATTCAGATAGATATCTCATGAACCAGTAACCTACAAATGAGTATTTTTCTTGCTTGTTCATAATTTCAATACACATGATTCAAACTTGCGACCTGCTTCCTTCAATAATTCATTGGTCATAGACACATAGACAGCCGTGTTTATGCTCGTATGACCAAGGTAGGTGGATAGGACAGGAAGCATATCCTGCACGTTTCGTCCTTCCCTATACCATGACACAATTCTCTCTGTAGCAAATGTGTGGTGCAAATCCTGCAGTCTTGGCTGGTATCTTGCGCCATCATATCTACGAACATTTGCATCCTCACGTATCATGGCAAAGGCCATTTGTAGAGCATGTGTTGAGTATGCGGCAAATGTTCTTTTCAAAAACAGAGGTGAGTCACTCTCGGATGGTAATCCTGTATGTTTTTACGCCAAAACAGGAAGTCTTCTATAAAAGAAGCGACCTATCATTGAATGTTACTATCCTGATCTTATAGAACTTCATTTGTTTAATCGCTATATAGTTATCAATACCAAGATGTACATCCGCCATCTCTATGCCAAGAGTTTCACTCGGTCTAAGCCCCCAAAGATAGGTCAACATTATTATTCCTCTGATAGTTTCAGGGTAAAAGGTTGTATAAAAGGATCTGTAAGTCATGGATTTATCAATTATTTTTTCAACTCTTCCCTTTTGTATATATATGGGATAAAGCCCTGCGAACGATTGGGCTTATCTGTGGGAAGAGGATTGTAATTCATGATGTTTCTTGCTATAGCCCAGTTGAATAAACCATCCAACGCCCCATATATGTTGAACTAATAGGCGGTCAAACCATGCTTAAATGAAGGCCTGCTATATAGAAAAGACACGCATTGTTGCCTGTTAATATCCGACATCTCTGTGTTCTGGCCAACAACTTTTGAAAACAGATTCATTATTCTCGGTTCTGTATCGAAATTTTCGTCAACACTTCTGCGGAAAGTGATGTATTTTGATATTGCTTCAGCTACTGTTATAATATACCCTCCCAGTTTATATCAGATACTTGGCACAGTTTTTTTAAGATCCACCTTTGTGTAGATTCTGGTCGTATCAAGTTATCTGTGTCCAAGTATGTCAGCAATATCTTTAAACGTATGTCCTTTATTGATACGTATCGTAGCAAATGCTCTTCTAAGAGAATGAGGACCTACATGCTCTACATGTATACACAATCCCTTAATGGCATTGGAAACCACATGATATATGCCTTTGGGGGTCATTGGTCTCACGGAATTGTTCAACTTAAGAAAAACTTCCCTATAACCACGTTCATTACATCTTACCTCTTTGATATATCTGAGGATGGCGTTTCCAACATTAGCTTTCAACGTCAGCACCTGCTGTTTCGGCGTCCTTTTTCTCTGTGAAGATACAGAACATCGCGTTCCCAGTCTATATCGCTAAGTTTTAAACCGGTAACTTCCCCCACTTCTCATTCCGTATTCTATAAGTAAAAGAAGTATAGCTTTATTTCTAATGGCAGAGGGAGTGTTACCATCATAAAAATGAGAGATTCGATTAAGGTCATTCTCGTTTGGAGAAACAGATAGAATCTCACATGTATAAATTCGGGGGCTTATGTGGTATGATGACATGTCTGTTTTAATGATACTTCTGTTATATAGATATCTGAGAAAAGTCCTCAAAATTGCACCTTACTGGCCACAGTCTTACGTGCGAAACATGCGGATTGATAAGTTTCAATATATCCGTCGATACAAGCCGCGGTCAATAAGTTGATCGTTACGCTTTTTGAGTTGATATAAGCAAAGAATCTATCTAATTCCTGACGTATATGTACCGTAGCACCGACAGAGCCCCCTTTGGAGGTGAGATGCCATTCACAGAACATGTCCACATAGTTAGAGCCGGGATAACTCTTATCTTTTCCTGTGATAACTTCCATGAATGAGAATCAACTCATACAGACAGCTCTGAAACGCTGATATCTACTGCGAACAGATATCCCATTTGATAACTCTCCAAAACAACGGGCCGCATCAATGATTTCATCAGTGGAGAAGCTATGTCCTATAGGCTTTTGTTCAAGTTTAAACTGCTTGATGACATTAAGCTGTTGCTCTGCATATTCTCTAATGTAAGCCTTCGGCACTCCATCCTTTTCCAAAGTCTCCAGATGCCTTTTCCTTTCTTCATAATGTGGAGCTGCAATATATTTTAGCCTAAAGTGGATGCTTGTAAATAACCTACAAAAGATAGAATCTTTATCCATGAACTTAGGCTCTAAAAGTTTTAAAGAGAAAAGCCATGAATAAATAATGCGAAAAGCATCTGTAAATTCATTTAATTCACTCGCTATGCAGACTTTATGGAAATGATCTGAATAATGCATCCGATAATCATGGCATACTTTGGTGATATTCTCAATAGGGACTATATCATTTTCCCCGTCGTGTAAATGCAAAGCATGCGTAGCGTAAAAATATAGGACGCTAATATCCGTAACCGGTCTTTAGATTTACCCATGTTCGCATTTTCTTCTAAAAATACTCTGCGTTCTTTTAGCAATGGAGAATCAAGATGCACCCGCAACTTGGATTCTGTAATATAAAGTCTTTCGTACATGTGATTGATGCTGCCGCTAATGGCAGTTCCTTGACATAAAGATATGAAACATACAAGATTATTATGTTGTGATAAAAAAACTTTAGTATTTCTATTTAAAGATATTATAGGTCAATACCAACATAATTTTGTTGTCAACATAAAAAATGAATATATCCCCTGAAACCAATGAAAGTATAGGATGGATATAAACCGATTTGGAAAAAACATCAATACCACAACTCATGCGGACAGGTTCTGGAAAGAAAAAGTACTGGTTGTTTTCTGATAGTTCAAATATAATTGGGAGTATATATTTTCGTCTTTGGTCTTTATCATAAGTGTATAGAAGTACACAATTCAATAACGGAACATTCCTCCACATGAATGCTCTTCCCATCAGGACAGCTGATAGTCACACCTCTAAACATATCTGAGCGGGGTCCTCCATTGAACCATTGAACCAAAACTGAACCATGAACATGGAAGATTATCGGGGAATTTTCGTATTGAATCTTACGCCTTTTACAATTGTCTGACAATAACCTTCATTAATCTCATCCAGCGTGACATATCACAATAATTTATTCCCATTCTGGTGCAATGAACTTTCAGCGAATAACATGGATTGGAATCCAGTTATTTTCGGTATTTATCCAGTGTCTTCCCGAGTCTTGCTTGTGCCTTGTCCCCCGTTGAAAGGAGGAGGAATATAAGGTTAGCTGTTGCCCTTGGGAATCTCTATGCCTTTGACAGCGCATATTTGCCCCATATATAGAAAAAATACATATTGTTAGTTACCAGCCTATTCACCATTCCCCTATAACCGATATTGTGCCTTTCACAAAAATCAACGAGACATAGATTAATATCATTATTCAGTTCAGTCTTCAATAATTCGGAGCTGTTTAAGTACAATTCATTTGAATTTGGGTACTGGCTAGCCTCCAGGCATACTTCATTACATAGTCTATTCTGAGGGGGCAAAACCATCTGTTGAAATGATCATTTATTGAATGTTTTTCACAGAATGATACCAAAGACTTTTTAGGATTCTGCGTCAGCTCTTTTTAGGAACTTCCAATAACGTAAGATATTTTAAGGGAACCGGATCAGAATTTTTTATTATCATAATTCGTTTTTTACTGATCTATGTAAAAGTCGTTTTTGAGATGCGCTATATGCTATCGCAGAGACGCTTACCATCATCTTTCCCCTTTGACTGACATCTGCTGACATCTAACGACACGTGATGTCACCATTTTGAGATTCAGCAACTTATTCAATTTCAGCCATTATTTTTGAGCTGTCAAACGAAAACATTAATCTCAAAATGATGGATCATGGCACAAGAAAAAGAAGTGAAAGAAAAACCGAAGCGGACACGTAAAACGCAGAAATCCGCCAAAGAAAAGCCCTATGTGGAACAAATCAACGAACTACTGTTTGTCCACAACAAGGAGGACCCCAAAGCCGGTGTGCAAGCCGTCAGCGAAATTGACGGGAAAGGAAAGGCCAGAACGGTTCCTGCCGAAGAAAAGAACGAAAACTCCTTTCTGAAATTTGAGAAAAACTCCAGTATCCTCGAAAACTTCATCAAGAACTTCTGGAGCCAGTTCAAGGAACCTACACATTTCCGGCTCATACGAATGACCGTCCATGATTACAAGCAGAATAAGCAGGCAATCAGGGATTTGTCACAAGGCAAGGAAACGGACGCAGTAAAAGAGTTCCTCAAACGCTACGAAATCCGACCAAGAGAAAACAAGGAACAGAGTAAGAACGAAAAAGAAACAGAAACAATGGCAAAGAAACAAAAAACAAACCCGCAGGAACAGGCACCACAACCGACAGTTTCAACAGAACAGCCGCAGGAACAGCAGGCACCACGCTACCGTTATGACGAGAACATGGTAAACTGGGACGCACTGGAAAAGATGGGCGTCTCCAAAACTTCCCTCGAACAACAGGGACTGCTGGATTCCATGCTGAAAGGATACAAAACCAATAAACTGGTTCCCCTGACACTGACGCTGACAGGTGCCAGGGTCAAACTGGACGCACGCCTCTCATTCATCACCATGCCGGACGGGCAGATCGGTCTGGGTATCCACGGCATCCGCAAGGAACCGGAGCTGGAAAGGCCCTATTTCGGGCACATCTTCACGGAAGAGGACAAGAAGAACCTCCGTGAGACAGGAAACATGGGACGCGTGGCGGAACTGAACCTGAACGGGGGGGCCTATACACCCTGTCTCATCTCCATTGACAAGAATACCAACGAGCTGGTTGCCGTACGGCAGGAAAACGTGTACATACCAAGTGAAGTGAAAGGCATCAGACTGACAGCGGATGAAATAAACGCGCTGAAGGAAGGACAACCGGTATATGTGGACGGAATGACCTCAAAAAACGGAAAGCCGTTCGACGCCACACTCCAATACAGCGCGGAACGCAGGGGGCTGGAATTCATCTATCCGGAAAGCAAGGGGTTCAACCAGCAGAGCCTGGGAGGCGTACAACTTTCACCCAACCAGATCAAAATGCTCAGCGAAGGACATACCATCCTTGTAGAGGATATGAAACGCACCGACGGAGCGCTGTTCTCCTCTTTCGTCACGCTGGACAAGGTGACCGGCCGACCGCAATATACACGACATAATCCGGAGAACGGGGAAATATACATCCCGAAGGAAATCTGCAACGTGCTACTGACTCCCGAGGACAAGGAGGCGCTGCGTAAGGGACAACCCGTCTTCCTTGAAAACATGATCAACCGCAAGGGGGAAGAGTTCTCCTCCTTCGTCAAACTGGACATGAATACGGGCAGGCCGCAATACTCGCGTACACCGGACGGTTTCAGCGAGCGCCAGGTGCCGGTCGTTCCGGCGGAAGTATACGGACATGTATTCACGGCACAGGAACGGGCCAACCTGCAGGACGGAAAAGCCATACTCGTATCGGACCTGAAAAGCGCCAACAACAAGACATTCAGTTCCTACCTGAAAGTGAACGCAAATTCCGGACAGCTGCAATACTTCCAGGAAAACCCGGACATACGCCGCAATACAGCCCGGCGTGCCGCACAGGCGGACGACACGCAAAACCGGCAGCAGGAACAGAAAAAAGGAAGCAGACAGGCCGTATAAAAAGAATACAAAAAAGAATCATTAACCATTCATCAGAAAAAAAGACATGAATCAGAATGACAACCGGATATTCAGAAAGGAAGACCTTGACTGGAAAGAACTGGAGACCATCGGTATCCACAAAGAAGAACTGGAAAAAAGCGGGGACATGGAACTGCTCCTGCAAGGGGAGGAAACGGAAACCGTCCCATTGAAAATCCGCACTTCCGCACTCCGCTTAACAATGGACGCCACCCTCAGAATCACGGTGGGGACGGACGGAAAGCCGGTAATGGAAATCAACGGGATCAGTCCCGAAGCGGAAAGCGAAGCCGGCGGATAATCCCTGCCCCATACAGACAGAATCAAAAGTATACACAATTTCCCCGTACCGGTTTTATTGCGAAGGTACGGGGAACATCAAATGGAAAAAGATCATGATTGCGATATTGACAGACAAGCCCAATGTGGGAAAAGAGATAGCAAGAATTCTGGGAGCACATACCAGAGAGGACGGATACATGAGCGGGAACGGGTACATGGTGACATGGACCTTCGGCAACATGCTTTCACTGGCCATGCCGAAGGATTACGGGATGGGCCGCCCGGAACGCGGGGACTTCCCGATAAATCCCGTCCCCTTCAGACTGATGGTAAAACACATCAAGACCGATACGGGATGGATACCGGACATCAACGCGGTCCTCCAGCTGAAAGTGATCGAAAAAGTATTCGACGCCTGCGAGAGTATCATTGCGGCCACTGACGCCTCCCGGGAGGGGGAAATGGTGTTCAGGTACCTTTACCGGTATCTGGAATGCAGGAAACCCTACCGCCGTCTATGGATCTCGTCACTTACGGACGAAGCCGTGCTGGAGGGAATGGGCAACCTCAGGCCCGGCAGTCTGTATGACCGCATGTTTCTGGCAGCGGACAGCCGCAACAAGGCGGACTGGGTACTGGGACTCAACGCCAGCTATGCCCTCTGCCAGGCTACCGGAACGGGAAACAACTCACTGGGACGGGTGCAGACACCCGTACTGGCAGCCATAAGCAGCCGTTACCGTGAACGTGAGAACCACATTGCCACGGACACCTTTCCGGTTTTTATCAACCTGTGCAAAAATAACACCCTGCTCAAAATGCGCTGCACGGAAGAATTCACAGACCGGGAGGCGGCTGCACGGCTTTACAGTGACTGCAAACTGGCCGGACATGCACGCGTCACCGCTGTCAGCAGACAGGTCAGGGAGATAGAGCCTCCAGCCCTCTACAACCTGACCGGACTCCAGAAAGACGCCAACAACTATTACGGAATGACTGCCGGAAAATCGCTTGAAATCGCACAGAAACTTTATGAGAAGAAACTGATTTCCTATCCGCGAACTGCCGGACGTTTCCTTCCACGGGACGTTTACGACAAACTGCCCCGTATCATGGAGAAAATCCTGAACAGGAAGGAATTCCGACCGTATGTCAGAAGCATGGGGATCAACATATTCGACCTGCCGGACAAGGTAGTCGACGAAGGACAAGCGGCGGAACACCACGCCATCATCATTACCGATACATATCCGGAAGGATTAAACCGGGAGGAGATGCAGCTTTACATGATGATTATCGGACGGATGCTGGAAGCCTTCATGCCCGTATGCAGGGCGGAATACACCACTGTGGATGCCGTATGTGCCGCACGAAATTTCCGGTGTCATGCCTGCCGCATCATTGAAAAGGGATGGTTCGGCATATTCGAAAGGGAAAGCGTCATTGCAGGAAGGGAATACGGCTTCTCCCCCATCCCGCAACTGGAAAACGGGGAGACGGCCGCTGTTACCGGATGCAGCCTGATACACAGGAAGGACCTGCCCGTATCCGCATATACCGACGCGGAACTGATCACCTACATGGACACTGCCGGACTGGGAACGGCGGCCACGCGTACAGGAATCCTGCAGACCCTGATTGACCGCAAATATGTACGTTATTCGGGCAAATACATCATCCCCACACGAAAGGGGCTTTACATATATGAGACGGTACGGAACATGAAAATAGCGGGAGCCGCACTGACTTCGGGGTGGGAGGCGCAACTGGCACGAATGGAAAGAGGAAAACTTACACAGGAAGAATTCATGAAGGGGGTACTCAAACTCTCGGGAGAGGTAACGGAAGATATCTTCCGGAAATGTGAAAGATAGAAGCTATATATAGGAACGGAAAATGCAGGCTGAAAAGTCTGCATTTTTTATTTATCAGACATCTGTTATGCCGCTTTTAGGCGGCAAAGGTACCGGATTACCCCGTATTCGTGTCAAGGCAGCCCTGCGGGCCGGTCGGCTGAAAGAAAATCATCCTCGCTGCGCTCCGGTATTTTCTTTCGCCAAGCCTTGACACAAAAGGGCAATCCGGGAAACGAAGGCCTGTAAAATCGGGAAAACAGATCCCGAAGAGATAATCATACACTCATAAAAACAACAAGGACATGAAACAGAAATCCATCGCAAGCATCTGCAAGCCGGCGGTCACACTGCTGGCAGCCGCAGTAATAATCCTGCTATGCCGCAAAGGCATAATTCCGGTACATACCATCCTGTTACTGACAATGGCGGAAGGCATAATCCGTATTTTGCTAAAACTCCTCCCGTTCCTGGCGACAATTCTCACCATTCTGATCCTTATCGGAATGTTATTATAAACCCTTAAACTACAAATGAAATGGAAACAAGAAAATTCACCCCGTCAGCTCCGGTCGCACCCGCACTGTGGCCGACAACGCGAAGCATCAGGCCTGCAAAGAGAAGATTTCCCAATACGGTTGATGAGCCCAGAGACATCGGGTATTATCTCAAGCCACTGCTTGACATCACGAAGCGACCGGACAGAGACGAAATTCTGAAGGCATACCTCAATGAAACCTATGTATAACAATAAAAAACAACCATTATGTTTTTCCAATCAATTTATCAGATGATGTCGGCAGGCACAGACCTGAACATCAACATCAGGAGAACGGACGGAAAACTGTCCGTAGCGGTAATGCCCAGGCGTACAACACTCAAGGATGAAGCCGGACAGGCCATCGTGCCGCTCATACTCAACGGCACCCCCATGGAACTGGACGGACAATTCCTGCAGATCATCACCACACCGCTGCAGAAAGCGCAGGGAATCCTCACCAACCTTGAAACCTTCGAGCAACAGGCACGGCTCGCCGCAACACAAGGCAAGGCGGCCGGAACCGCCAACGACAAGAAGACAAAAGAGGCACGTGAAAAACAGGAAAAGATGGAAAAACTCCTCAAACGTGCGGAGGAGGCGTTCACGGCAGGAAGATACTCGGAAGCGACAACCTGCTTCAGGCAGGCCAAGGTACTCGCAGATACGGACAGGCAGAAACAGATAGAGGCAAGAATACAGGAAGTGCAGAAGGAGTCGTCACAGGGCTGCCTGTTTCCTGAAACGGACACACAGCCGCTTCCACAACAGCCGCCCGCAAACGGTACGGCGAACGGTAACCGACCTGACGGACAAATGCGGATGTTCACGTCACAACCGCCACAACAGCCTGTACAGCAGGCAATCCCGCAACCGGTACAACAACCGGTGCCCCGGCCGCAGATAGTACAGCCGCAGCCCGTACCACAATATTATCCGGGAACACCGCAACCACAGCCAATGTACGAAGGATACTGCCGGAATCCCACAAACGGCAGTCCGCAACAAACAGCGGAACAGCCCCAAACATACTTCCTCCAGCCCGGCGGACAGTCCCCCCAGGCACAACCATGGCAACAGCCGCAACCCGTCCCCCTGCAGCCGCAGGCAACCGTCATACAGACAACCCGGGAAAATACGGGCAGGGAATACCAGTCACCGCCACAACCGGCCGCAGAAGCGCTCACTTTTGACAAGGACGATGAAAGTGACAGGGAACTGTTGCGTGAAGACCCGTATGCGGAATACATAGACTTCCCGCAGGAATGCCGCATGAAGGACGAGACACAGGCGGAGCTTATATGTTGTTAAACCATTAAAACTTTAAATAATATGGCACTTGATATCAAAGGACTCAAAAGAGTATTCATCCTGAAAAAAGGAAATGACACCCTGACACTGGAAGATCCGGACAGCAGAATGTCCCTTTCCGAAGTGACGGACTTCTATTCCATGAACTATCCGGAACTGACCACGGCAACCCTGCACGGGCCGGAACTCGAAGAGGACCGCGCGGTATACCGGTTCAAAACCACCATAGGAACGAAAGGATAAGCCATGGCAAAGAAAACAAACCCTAAGAAAAAGGAGGAGACAACATGCAGACAGTTATCGGAACTACAAACGGAAGACCTGGCACGACTTATTATCAGCGAGGCCGGATGCACAGACATCAGCCGGGGAACCGGCAGCAGAAAGAAAAGAAGGCTGCCGCCGGCAGGAACCGTAATGATTTTCTAACGGGGAGAATTCTCCCCGTTACCCCCGATTACTGTATGGAGATCCGCGCGGGAGAGAAAATCAATCTTACGACAAGGGAGAATTTTGATTTCCTGTACCGATCGGCACTCAGATACAGCGCACTTGTCGGCCTCAGGCTTCCTTTCCGTCCGACCGGGAAATCACCGAGGATGAACATCGTCAAACTGTACCGGGCAATGGACACCATACTCCCGGAGCATGTCAACCTGGAAGAGGAGAACGGAAGGCTGTACTTCTGCCTCTACCGGTTCCATGAGTGGCCGGAATATAAACTGTTCTGGATACCGCTGGAATTCACGGAGAGACTGCCGGAGAAACTCGGAAAGATAGCACTGGAATTTATCCGGCAGCTCGCCCGGCACCATGGCATACCCAAAAGCACGGATACCAGCTACTACGAAATGGCACACGATTACCTGGAAGACTACAGGCTCTACGACGAAGAGGCGACGGCAGGAGAGATCAGACGCAAGGCCGCACTTGCCAGACTGTATGAAAAAGGGAAGGCGCACCGTATACTGAAGAGAATGGACAATCCAAAGGGATTTCTTGCGGATCTGGAGGGGGAAATACGGAAATACCATACGAAGAAGAACAATGAGCGGGCATTGCTGGAACTGCTCACGGAAGGTACGGCATACATTTCATACGGCAGCCCGAGCATCATGCAATACTCCTACGACTGGGCATACGAGGAGGCAGCAGATTTCAGGCCGGTGGGACTGGATACGCAGATAATGGTCACCTGGTCGGTAAAGGACGCCATGAACGACGAAATGGAAAGCTATTTCAACTCGGACTACCAGGAATCATATGTGATCACACCCGTCACGACATTCCACCTGACACCGGACACGGAAAAGCCTTTCTCCATGGATGACTTTCCGGAGCGGTTCTCCCATTGGCTCGAACGCTTCACAAAACTCATTACAAACAACTTCTAATAAAACAGGAAAATGAATGAACTGACAAAACAGATGCAGCAAATCATGCATCCCAGAGCGGTACTTGTCGCCTATGAATGCGAAACGACAGATTACTCAACCCCGCGAAGTTATCTCGAACTCAGGCCCGTCAATGAGAAAGGACGGATGGGGGCCGGCATTCCGGTAACCTATGAGTTCATGAACTCACTGGTGGAATCATACACGGAAAGCATGAGCGGAATCCCGCACGGACGCATCCCCGGGAACATGCTCCTGTGCGACTCCAGAAAAGGGCGCGAAAGGTACATATGGTACAATCCGCCGCAGAAGAGAAAAATGTACTTCCAGGACGAGCTGCACATTACAGACGGGACATTCAACGTGCCGGGCGTCATCTACGTGGTGGAACGGGAATGCATGGACATACACGCCTTCAAGGGAGCAATCCCCGAAGAGCGGACAGAACTGTATCTGGCTCCGTTCTTCAATGTTACCGGAGCGGACGTCTGCCTGGGCAGCTCGTCACTAAAAAAACTGCAGGACATGGATTTTCATGAATTTCAGGAATACTGGGAAAAGCGTTTCTGGATGAGCGAGTTCTCACATTTGGGAGGCGGCAGGAACCCGACCCGCAGCAATCTGGTTTCAGTAACGGAACATGCACGGAACAATCCGTTTGATTACAGCGAGTTACAACAATCCGGGAAGAAACTTAAAGACATACTGGCATGAAAAAGATTCATTATACGGACAGCTACCTGCTGAAACCCTACCATCCCGTCACCATCCATGTTGCGGGTGCAGGGGGCACGGGATCACAGGTCATAACCAATCTGGCACGCATGAACGTCGCGTTGCAGGCACTGGGACACCCGGGCCTACATGTCACCGTATTCGATCCCGACATTATCACGGAAGCCAACATAGGACGCCAGCTCTTCAGTGAGATGGAACTGGGGCAAGGCAAGGCGACGGCGGCCGTCACACGCGTCAACCGTTTTTTCGGAACAACATGGACGGCGGAAAACTGCCGCTATCCCGTACGGAAAACACAGGAAAACGGAGATGACAGGACAAAGCCGGCGAATATCATCATCACCTGCACCGACAATACCCGCTCACGACTGGAACTGTGGAGATTCCTGAAAAAATACAGGGAGACCTCCGTAAACAATGAAAGGGCGGTTTATTACTGGATGGATTTCGGGAATGCGCAAACCACCGGGCAAGTCTTCATAGGTACTGTCCGCAACAAGATACGGCAGCCGGCATCAAAAGAATTCATGCCGGTACCCGGAATCAATGTCATCACCGAGGAGGTGAACTATTCCACAATAGAAGAGAAGGACTCCGGACCGAGCTGCTCACTGGCGGAAGCACTGGAAAGACAGGACCTGTACATCAACTCCATACTGGCACAAGTCGGCTGTGACATCCTATGGAGGATGTTCAAGGAAGGAAGAACCCTGTACCGGGGGGCATATATCAATCTGGACACACTCCGGGTTAATCCGATACCGGTATAAGCCATGTGAAACAGACAGCCGCCCTTGCCGCCAACAGTTGCTGCGGCAAGGGAAGCATCGGTATTTTTTTCAATCCGTATAAAACCGGAACCGGATTCAGGATTTAATCCGCACTAATCCGGCAACACCCTTCCCCGTTTTAACCAGTTCGTATTTCTCAAGCCTTTCATACAATTTGCCGAGCGTCCTGCAGCCATACCTTTTCACTTTGAATTTGGGCATCAGCTTCTTCAGCACACCTCCAATCAAAGACAGACTCACCTCCGCCTTACCGTCAGCAGCCTGTTCAAAAGCCTTGTCAAAGTATTCCATATCTCTTTGAATAAAAAATTCAGGTGTATTTTCCTGAAAAGGCTTCTCCTCCTTCCGGTCAGCCAACAGAAACCCAGTACAGGAACGTACCAGTGCCACCGGAGTCTTTCCCTCCCCGTAACCGAGGACCGTCAGACCACTCTCCCTGATACGTTGTGCCAGCAGGGTATAATCCCCGTCACTGGCGACCAGACAAAAACAACCGACCCGCCCCTCATGAAGGATGTCCATCGCATCCATAACCAACGCGATATCCGTCGTATTCTTTCCCGGCACAAAAGAGGAAGCCTGCACCATCCTGAACGAATAATCCCTTGCCGCATCCTTCCAACCGGAAAGGGATTTTTTAGTCCAGTCACCATATATACGTCTCACAACGGCAGCACCATAGCGGGATACGAACCGCATCACATCTTCCATCTTCTCGGAAGAAGCATTATCGCCGTCAATCAAAACCGCGACAGACAAATCTTTTTCTTTTTTCATACCGAATCCTTAAGCTGCAAAAATATAACAGGTTCCCGCAAATATAAATAATTGATCCTATTTTTTCTTTCCCCTATGCCGCAAGAAATCCTGTATTTCCGAACTACGATAAAAATTCTTCCCGTTCTCGTCCGTCTGGTAGTAGCGGATAAGCCCCTTTTCACGGTAACGGGCAATGGTCCGTTGCGTCACGCCCAGAAGTTGCGCAAGGTCACAGTTATCCAGCAAGGTGTCGCCGTCCAGGCAGTCTTTCAGGCGGTTCATACGGTCAAGTTTCTTTTCAAGGCGATTAAAACCTTCCACCATAGTCATGATCATTTTCTCAAGTACCTCATTATCTATATACATCATGGCATATCCTCCATTGTTTTAAAAAGTGATTACCTGAATACTCTTCCTGTGCGCACTACAAGAGTATATTACACTATAATGAAAATTACATGCCGGATTCAAAAAAACGAATCCATCTTTTTACATAACATTCTAATTCACAAAGAAATATAAAATAAAAAATTACAAAAAGCACTGTAAAATGTAATCCCGGATGTTGTAAAGTCCGGGTACAATTTGTAAATACGACTTACAATTTGACCAGCTATCCGTGAAATCTGACGACATCTGCTGACACCTGTAGTCAGAGACTTGGAGACAAACATGCCGGCAGTATACCTTTACATCGGACAAAAAATCAAAAGCTTATGGAAGTGATCAGTATCGAAGCCGCAACATTTGAAGAAATGAAGCAGGCGTTAAGCTCAATCATCCGGGATATCCGGACAGGAAGAGGAATACGGCAGGAGGAAAGACTGACGGAATGGATGGATAATCAGGAAGCATGCATTATGATGGATATCTCTCCAAGGAAGTTGCTTACCTTACGCAGCACGGGAAAAATCCCGTACAGCAGGATAGACAGGAAAATCTATTACCGGAAAAAAGACATCGTCACATACATGGAAGGAGTGTTACAAAAAGGAAACAATTAAACAAAGAAATATGGCACATGACTTACTGACAAGGGAAAGTCCGGAAATTATCCGGTTCTTTCAGGACATTGGACACATCACTGAACTCTTAAGAAGCGAACCGGACAGATACAGACCTGTCCTGAACGGTGACAGGTACATCACCGAAGCTGAACTGTCCGAATCACTGAAGATAACACGCCGGACACTGGTTGAACACAGGACAACCGGGCTTATCCCCTATTACCGGCTGGGAGGCAGGATACTTTATAAAGAGAAGGATATTATAAAACTGCTGGATGAAAACAGGCTGGAAGCTTTTTAAAAGCCGGCAGTATAGAAGAGAACGTCTTCGGAAATTTTCCTAAAGACGTTCTCTTCATATATATGCCATTCATTCCAGCATAAATGAATACATTATAAAGTTTTCTGTAATTTTATGCCAATACTATTTGGAGGAATCGAACCTTTTCTATATCTTTGCACCGTCAAAAAAATGACAGCGATAAAGATTGAAATAATTGAAATTAGGAATATGGCTAATTCAATGGTTTTGATTTTAACGATATAAGATTTAGTGCTGTCTATCAGGACTTTAAAAACAAAGAACTTTAAATGTTCGATTCCTGGTGGCACCACTATCAACTCAGTAACAAAAATCCCTTGAACTTTTGAAGTTCAAGGGATTTTTGTTTTATCTCTTTTCTTATTCACTCTATCGGTGTTTAAGTACACACATAGCTTCCATCAGCATACAACCGGTCAGATGCGATGTCAATCCCACACTCTCATCATCAGCAGGTGCTTTTCTCCAACGACCGCTATATAACATAGTCTTCTGATTCACTCCTTGCTCTGCCATAACCGTAGCACAATGAGTTATGTAGTCGCGAAACTTATTATAATTGGCACTATCCAGTGCAGGGTCATTAATCAGTTTCACAAAATAACGGAAGAAGATGCCATGAAACAAGCCACCGTCACCACCTTCTGCATCGGAGAGTACACCTTCATTGGTCGACAAATGGTCAATCACAAAATTGGCCGCTTTTACTGCATCTGCCAGATATTGCTTATCACCGGTTATCTTATACAGTTCATGAGCTGCTCCCAGGAAAGTACCCGAGTTGTACGAAAATACCCATTTGGTAATCTTGCCTTCTCCATTCATGCTGTCATACACTGCCCCCGTCTGACGGTCGAACAAGTTATTCTTCTCCCATGTATATATTTTAATGGCCTCATTCAGATAAGCCTGTTTGGGTTTTCCGGCCTTTTTACCCATAGCATCGTAAAAATTATACAACCGGGCAGCAATAAGGGCAGCAGGACCATTGGAACAAGCGTTCTTAGATTTTGCCACATCCGTCTTCCAGGTAATGCCACCAAACCACGGAGCCTCATCTTCCGGTCCCCAAGTAGACCAAACCCAATCATCGTAGGTCTGTCTCGCCTTTTTCAGATACTTGGTATTCTTAGTGCTTTCAAACATGCGAATCTGTGCCAGAGCAATCCATTCCATATCGTCTACAAACACATTCCACCACGGGTCTTCCTCTCTGCCCGCAAAATTGAATTTCGGTGCACCTTCCCACCATAACGGGTATATATTCAAATACTGTTTGCTTCCGGTACGCATATATGCATCTACCATGACATCCATAGCATGTGCCTGTGGCCAATAATGATTGGTAGTCATATTGGAAAGATCACTACCATAATTAAAATAAAACCGATTCTCATACCCTTTGAAGTTTGCGCCCCAAAAATGCTTGATAAGGGCTTGCGACATACCATCTGCCATTTTCTGCCAATAAACAGGCGTCTTTTCCGCCAGACTTGCTGTAGTTTTTTCTACAATTACAGGATTGCTTCCCCCTGTCTCCGCAGAGAGCTGCAAAGTCAAGCTGAGAAAAAATACCGTAATCAATAAGTTCTTCATGTTTTCTGCGTTTAAAAGTTAATAATATTTCAGACTCAGCGGGCAAAGGTATGAAATAGTAGAGATAATGAATCATTATTTCTTGCCATTTTTGTACGATATGCTGCATTCTTCTTCCGGTTACCCTCCGTTCCCCTGTCTGCCTGCAATACTATTTTTACGCATAAAAAATCCCTTGAACCTCTGAGACTCAAGGGATTTTTATTTTATCATATTACACTTAAGCAAATGAATATCTAAAAATAAGTTTCAATACTTACATTTTTTGTTTTAATTCTCCACCGGTTTCTTTTCGAGACAGATATTGACCGCATTCATTCCTTTCACACCACGTTCAAGATCGAATGTTACAATATTACCTTCCGAGATATTACCAACGACATTATTAACATGGAAAAAGTACTTATCAACTCCGGCAAGGTCCTTTATAAAACCAAAGCCTCTTGCCTCATTAAAGAATTCAACTCTCCCTCTCAATATAACGGGTTCCTCGTCTTCTTTCTTCGGAGTTGCAATGATTATCTCATCCAGGTTTATCTCTTCCTTTTTAATGTTTTCAGCCGGAGGAGTCGAAGTTATCATTCCATTCTCGTCCACATAAGCAATCATATCATCGAAGCTGCTTTTACTGGATAACTTCTTGCTATCCTTTTTCTTTTGTTTTTCTTCTCGTTTAGCGAGTCTCTTTTTTTCATTTTCACGTTTACCTACCGTAATGGATTTTGCCATAGAACTTATATTTAATTTATACTATATTTTAATGAATAATGTAAGGGAATGACCTTAAATTGTAAAATCAGCCCTATTTAGTTTTTTGCCTGTCAATTTCTGAATATCATTAATCTGTTTGCGTTCTTCCTGAGAGCAGAATGTAAGTGCCATACCTGCATTTCCAGCTCTTCCCGTACGCCCGATTCGGTGTACATATGTCTCGGGAACATCAGGAAGATCATAATTGATAACCAACGGCAGTTCATTAATATCAATTCCCCGGGAAGCGATATCAGTAGCAACCATCACTCGCGTCTTACCCGACTTGAAGTTACCCAATGCGGACTGCCGTGCCGCCTGACTCTTATTTCCATGAATAGCCTGGCTGCCAATGCCGGCTTTACCCAATATTTTAACTATCTTATCAGCATTGTGCTTGGTACGCGAAAAGATAAGTACCGACCGGTCCTCCGATTTTTGCAAAATTGAAATCAGCAACAGGCTCTTTTCTTTCTTCTCTACAAAGTAAACCAGTTGCTTTATAGAATCTACCGTTGATGATTTCGGTGTAACATAAATCTTCAACGGATTCTTCAGCAAGGAATTAGTCAGAGCAATAATCGTATCAGGCATTGTAGCCGAAAAGAACAAAGTTTGCTTTTCTTTCGGAAGTTTCGGCAATATTCGTTTAATATCATGTATAAAGCCCATATCAAGCATACGGTCTGCTTCGTCCAGAACAAAATACTGAATATTATCCAATCGTATATGTCCTTGATTCATCAAATCGAGCAAACGCCCCGGAGTAGCAACCAGAATATCGATTCCTTTATGCAGCATATCCACTTGCGGACGTTGATTCACGCCTCCGAAGATGACTCCGTGACGGATACGTGTATACTTTGAATAATCTTCAATACATTCACTGATTTGCAATGCGAGTTCGCGGGTAGGAGTCAAAATCAGAGCTTTGATTCCCGAACGCTTGCCTTCTCCCTTATTGAGATGCAAATGTTGTATAATAGGTATTGCAAATGAAGCAGTCTTTCCGGTTCCAGTCTGCGCACAGCCTAAAATGTCTTTTTTTGCCAATGCTACAGGGATTGCTTTCTCCTGAATAGGAGTAGGTACTGTATATCCTTTTTCTTCAATTGCTTTTAAAATAGGTTCGGTTATATTTAATTCTTTAAATGTCATAAATGTTATTTTTGCTGTTTCAGCACAGCGGTTAATTTTATATATAGTAAGAGAGCACAACACATTCAATACTGAATATGCAAGGTCTCCGATATTAAACCAGTTTGTGAGTCGCTAAGAAAAACTCGCGTTCCAGTGTATTCATCACTTCTTTCACACTGCTTATTTTATCTGCGAGAAAGGCGTTGCTACCGGCAAAAGCATAACCTTTTTTCATATTTCCTTTGGCCGCATTATACAGCGCTTTAATAATGCAATAAGGACTTTTTGTATAGTCACACGTCTTAATGCAATGGAATGAACATTTCCTCGGCTTTTCCAGACCATTATTCACACTATGAATAAATTCTCCGTCAATAGCCCGTCCCGGCATTCCGACAGGACTTTCAATAATAAGAACATCTTCGGATTTGGAGTGAATATACACTTCTTTGAAAGTTTCCGAAGCATCACATTCAAGGGTCGTCACGAAAATACTTCCCATCTGCACTCCCGAAGCTCCCAGTTCCATAAAGTGCGCAATATCTTCCCCTGTCGAAATTCCACCGGCGGCAATCACCGGAATATGTTTCTGTTCTTTATAACTGGCCGCAATCGCCACTACTTCGGGAATCAATACATCCAACGCATAATTCTGGTCTTGCAGCTGTTCTTTCTTAAACCCCAGATGCCCTCCGGCTTTGGGACCTTCTACCACTATCGCATCCGGCAGATAGTTATAATTCTTTTGCCATTTGTCACAGATTATTTTGGCAGCTCTTGAAGAAGATACAATAGGTACTAATTTCGTAATACTCCCCGTAGTCAAATAGAAAGGCAAATCAAGTGGAAGCCCGGCACCGGAAAATATCACATCAATCTTTTCATTAATCGCAGTACGCACCATATCAGCATAATTCGATAAGGCAACCATGACATTCACACCAATAATACCTTTTGTTTTCATGCGTGATTTGCGAATCTCTTCTTTCAGGCCGCTGATGCATTTTTCTGTATAAGTGCCTTTTTCTTTGGGATAAAGCAACCCCAGACCTGCACACGATATAACTCCCACTCCCCCTTCGTTTGCTACTGCTGACGCCAGACCGGACAATGATATCCCAACTCCCATTCCACCTTGTATAACAGGTACTTTAATTTCAATATTTCCTATAAAAAATGATTTCATATATTTTATTCTGTGCTTGGCCATTTCAAAATCAACACACTCCGAACATACTCTATTCAAGTATTCAAAGTCGCCTTCATCATTGGCTGTTCGCTTGATTGGATATTATTTATTAAACTCTCACTCCTGTTTCTTCCAAGAGTATTGTATTACAAAAAAGCCTAATAATCTATTGTCAGAATGGAAAGTGCAGGATTATATACTCCTGATATTGCGCATAAAAGAGGCAGAATTAGCAGAACTTAAATGTAAAATGATTTTTCGTCTTCTCCGTATAACAGAAATTCCTCCGTTAAATCATGAAACGGTAATAGTCTGTATAAAAGCAGAAGACATTATCTTCTGCTTTTATTTATTCTGATATTAATATCTTCTTGAATTGTTATAACCACCTCCACGGTTACCACCGTATGACGGTTTTTCAGCGCGAGGACGTGCAACGCTCACTGAAATAACCTTCTGGTCATATTCAACTCCGTTCAATTCGTCAATAGCTTTTTGTCCTTCTGCATCATTCGTCATTTCTACGAAAGCGAATCCTCTGGATCTGCCGGTTTCTCTATCAAAAATAACTTTGGCTGAAGAAACTTCTCCATACTCTGCAAATAAATTTGTCAAGTCAGCATCATTTGTGCCATAACTTAAACCTGAAATGTAAATGTTCATCTAAAATTTTATTAAAAATAAATACTAATTTGGAGTGAGGAGGATAATTACAGAAGAGGACTACTTACTAATAATATATTATAAAGAAGAACTACACAATAATGATTCGTGACTCAAACTCTGGGAACAAAGATAACACAATTAATTAGATAACTATCTTTTTATTATTTATTTTTCAAGAGATGTTCAATAATTATCATTTGTTAGCACGATTATTGTATGGAAACAATAAGAATAAGCAAATCTCTACTCCTTCCTTGATAATATCACGGATTATATCTACTTTTGTCATACTTCAATCAAAAAAACAGTTCCATACATGCGGGAAATCAAGCTAACAGATATCACACGGGAAGAATTGTGGGCAAAGCAACGTTTGTCCTTTACCGACATCGACTATGCCGTGTGGGAACGGAATAAATCCATGCTTCATCAATTCTCGAAGATGAACCGGAACTGTACATTTGTAGTAGACGTATATAAATGCAGATATGCCTATGCTTCTCCGAACTTTGTAGATTTACTGGGATATGATGCCCACAAGATAGCAACATTGGAAAGGCAGGGTGATTATCTGGAATCGCGCATCCATCCCGACGACCGCGAGCAATTGCTCATCTTACAAATAAAATTAAGTCAGTTTATATACAGTTTGCCTCCGGAACAACGAAATGACTATTCTAATATTTACAGTTTTCGTGTTCTCAATGCGAGGCAACAATACGTGCGTGTTGTCAGCAGGCATCAGGTTCTGGAGCAGACCATCGATGGAAAAGCATGGCTGGTAATCGGGAATATGGATATCTCACCTGATCAACAAGAGGCCGAAACGGTAGGCTGTACTGTACTCAATCTGAAAAATGGAGAGATGTTCTCCCCTTCTCCGTCACTGCAGACCTTCAGTCCTCTCACCAAACGGGAAGCTGAAATTTTACGCCTGATCCAAAAAGGACTGTTAAGTAAAGAAATAGCAGACAGACTGTGTGTCAGCATTCATACCGTCAATATTCACCGACAGAATCTATTACGGAAATTAGGAGTACAAAATTCCATTGAAGCCATCCGAATAGGATATGAGACGGGGATATTAAGCTGATTAAGGCATCCATTCCAGCACTCCTCCCACCGGATGCTCTTTTCGCCATTCTTCAAACCCGGCATAAGTCCGTACTCCATCCCGTATGACAGCCTGATAATATTCTACCCCCATAATCTTTTCACTTTCGGGTGTCTCATTTTTCAATTGAAGAATTGTCCGCTTAATCTCATCTGTCAAGACGGAAGAAATACGTTCGGCTACTTTCTCAAAATATCCATCGTATCGGGAACCTTTCCGGATATGTATCATATCAATTTGCCAGAGTGCATTATCCGAATCCTGATACCAGGCATGCCATTCAACACACGCCTCAACAGTATGCAGCAGATTCACGCACTCTATCTTCTTCACTGACGTGTTTTCCGCCAGCTTCGCCATCGCCCTGAAACTATCGGCTAAACTTAAAGAAGACGTATATATATGAAAATCAATATCCCGGTGTTTCATCAGCAACCCCATACGAAGAGAACCAACCAGATTAACCTGTGCACCAATGCTTTCCCATATCGGTATAACATTGACTTTCTCTATTATTTCCCATGCTTTCTGCTGATTTCGTCTTGCAACATCAAGGATATCCATCTTTCTTCTAGATTAAATGAGCACGCAAAAATAAGAAAAAGGCTTGATATATAGCTATAAATAACTATTTAATACCCCACCGGATCTAGCTAACTTTGCCACCCTTTCAATCAACTTTAATACCCAAACTGAATTTATATATGATATTCAACGAAACAGAAGAGCAGGAAAAAGCATATTTGCAACAGGTGCTCAATATCATCAATGATACGATAAACAGCACAGACAAGTCTGTTAAAGAGCACATAGATACTCTGCAGGAATACAAAGATTATCTATGGTCCAATAAAGACATCGATCCTCATGAAATCCGTTCCATGCGTGAAAGTATACTGAATCATTTTGCACGAGGCGAAAATGTGATAGACAAACGCAATCGCCTGAGTAATATATTGGATATTCCTTACTTCGGACGAATCGACTTTAAGGAAAATGGAAGCAGCGGCAAAAAACTTCCTGTATATATAGGTATACACACATTCTACGATTTCAAAAACAAAAGAAATCTGATATATGATTGGCGGTCACCTATTTCGGGTATGTTTTATGACTATGAGTCAGGTGAGGCCACTTATTCTTCTCCGTCAGGTGAAGTGCATGGAGAGATTTCACTCAAGCGTCAGTACCGCATTCGCAAAGGTAAGATGGAATATATGATTGAAAGTTCCGTCACTGTTCATGATGATATCCTGCAAAAAGAGCTCTGTTCCAATGCAGACGACAAGATGAAAAACATCGTTATGACCATCCAACGCGAACAAAACCGGATTATCCGCAACGAAGATACGCCCGTACTCATCATACAGGGAGTCGCCGGCTCGGGAAAAACGTCTATTGCCTTACACCGTATTGCTTACCTGCTCTATGCACAAAAAGGAAAAATTTCATCCAAAGACATTCTGATCATCTCACCTAATAAAGTATTTGCCGATTACATATCCAATGTCCTTCCGGAACTTGGTGAAACGACTGTACCGGAAACCAGCATGGAACAGATTCTCTCCACCGTCCTTGACAACAAATATAAGTTTCAGAATTTCTTCGGACAAGTCTCGGAACTACTGGAAAAGCCGGCTCCGGATTTTATCGAACGGATACAATACAAAGCTTCTTTCGAATTTGTTTCCCGACTCGACAAATTCATCCTCCATATGGAAAATCACTATTTCAGAGTGACTGATGTAAAACTCACCAAGTATATCACTATTCCCGCAGAATTCGTAGGGGAACAGTTCAAACGATTCCATCGTTACCCCATACGCCAACGATTTGAAACCATGACAGATTACATTCTGGAAATGATGAAAATCCAGTATAACCTTACAGTGACTACCGCTGAGAAAAATCTGCTGAGAAAAGAAATTAAGAATATGTTTTCAGGAAATAACGATCTCCAGATCTATAAAGACTTTTTCGAATGGGCCGGAAAACCTGAAATGTTCAAGATGCGAAAGAATCGTATGCTGGAATATGCAGATATGGCTCCCCTGGCTTATCTGCACCTCGCATTGGATGGAAATAAAACTCAAACTCATATCAGACATCTTCTGATAGATGAAATGCAGGACTATTCTCCCATACAATACAAGGTGATCCAAAAACTTTATCCCTGCCGGAAAACAATTCTTGGAGATGCTTCTCAATCTGTCAATCCCTATGGTTCTTCAACTGCTGCCATGATTCAAAAAGCGTTTACCACCGGAGAAGTAATGAAACTATGTAAGAGTTACCGCTCTACTTTTGAAATTACCAGTCTGGCACAGAAAATCCAGGCAAACAATGAACTGGAACCCATTATGCGACATGGAGAACAACCTGAAATTTTTCCATTCAAGAATGCAGAAGAAGAAACGACAGGCATTGTTAATTTGGTATCGGACTTCAGAAACTCCGGATATACATCTTTGGGAATAATCTGTAAAACAGAAACTCAGGCAAAAGCGCTTGCTCAGAAACTCCAAGTCCATACAGATAACATATCGTTTTTGTCAAGTCTAAGTTCAGCTTATACAAAAGGCATTGTTGTCACTTCCGCACACATGGCAAAAGGGTTGGAATTTGATGAAGTGATCGTTCCACAAGCTGATAATCAGAATTATCATTCCACCATAGATAAAAGTATGCTTTATGTGGCGGTGACAAGGGCGATGCATAAAATCACATTGACCTATAGCGGGATACCCAATCGGTTCATCGAATAATTCCCATCAAGATGGTGGTTATTTGCCCGTTTACCGCTTCTTTGCATATAGTATACCCTGGCTTAACCTGTTTATCAACTAAAGTTTGTGTATTATCTAACCGACATCTTCATCGTTCCACCCGGGTGAACAGTCTCTATCACCTAGGTGAATAAGCCAGTTCATTATTGTGCAATGATCTGTTCACCCGGGTGGAACGATGAAGATGTCGGTTAGATAACAGAATAAGATATATAGGATAACATCTAGGATACAGTGACTTAACATACAAACAACTGCTGGTTTTAAACAGATATAGCGGACCACATCTTATGTACTTACTTTGATGTGAGAGATAGCAATGAGAGATAACCGAAAACTAGTGGTTTTGATGGAAAAACAATGAGAGATACCTGTTCGGAAAGGTATCTCTCATTCATTATATTAATGATTGTCAGCATACTAGATATTCCACAGTGAGACCGTGAGACTAAAATTATTTTTTTTCTTTCTAGAAGAGTCTTTTTCCAATAATGACAAAGGATTCATTGTAACAGGCAAAAGCAGCACATACCGCTTTGATGATATTGGGGAACTGCCCTCTATGAATATGACAATGATGCATATGGAATCACAATGATAAAAAATAATGTGTCAATGCAGTCATCATTAAAAAAAGGCACTACTCCTTATTTCAAATCCGAGAGATTTTCACTACATTCACAGCATGAAATGCAGAATTATACTTGGACTATCAGCCATTCTCTTTTTTACAGGATGTTATAATAGAGAACATATTTCCCGGCTTGACGAGGCGGAAGCTCTGTTACAAAACAAGCCGGACAGTGCCTTGACAATATTAAAGCAGCTCAGACAGGAAGGCAGTCAGGCCGAACAGGCCAGATATGCCTTGCTTTACTCGGAAGCATTAGATAAAAACCATATTAAAGTAACGGATGATTCACTGATCCGCCAGGCTTGGAGCCATTATAAACACTATTCCAAAGATTTACGACACCAATGTAAGACTCTCTATTATTGGGGACGAATCAAACTACGGGCAGGAGACAAACCGGGAGCATTGCGCCTTTTTCTCAAAATAGAAGAGAAACTGAAAGACACCAATGAACCTTATTATACAGGACTGTTATACGGGCAAATCGGTGAAGTATATTATGAACAGATGAACTACAGCCGGGCTTATCATTATTTCCGTGAAGCCCGCAATAACTTCCGGCAGTCGGATAATGTACGTGAAGAAACGGAGTCAACACTTGATATGGCAGCCGCAGCTTTTCATTCGAAAGACATAGAGAAAGCAATGCGTCTCTACGCCGCCGCTCTTGATCTGGCCGACGAACAAAAGAACGATCACCTGGCAAAAGCCAGCCTCACGAACCTTGCCTCTCTTTATGTAGTATCGGGCAAGCGGCAAATTCCTCATGACTTGCTGCAACGCATCGAGCTTTCCGCCCGACAGGATACCCTGTACGGCTACCATACACTGGTAGATGTGAACCTTCTGAAAAATCGTATAGACAGCGCACGCTACTATCTGGCTCTCGCAGAAGCACAGACTACCGACATCCGCGACTTGGCCGACCTGCAATATACCGCATATCGTATTGAAGCACAAACCAGGAACTTTGAGAAAGCAACCGATAACATACATCGTTATATCTATCTGACTGATTCGCTGACACGCTCAAACATGCAGTTTTCCGCCGGCATGGTGGAACGCGAATATTTTAAAGAACGGACTGACTTTGCCGAATACCGGATGAAAAACCGTACTACCTGGGAAATCGCAGCAGCAACTGTAACCCTTCTGATGATAGGAGTGGCTTATTACATCACCCGCCAACGCCTGCGACTGCAACGCGAACGTACCGACCGCTATCTGCTACTGGCAGAAGAAGCTAATTCCGAGTACAAAACTCTGACCGAACGCATGGAAGGACAGCGCAATACTGAAAACCATCTAAAAGGATTGATAGCCTCTCGTTTTGACATTATCGACAAATTGGGAAAAACTTACTACGAACGCGAGAATACCGCATCACAACAGGCCGCCATGTTCCACGAAGTGAAACAAATAATCACCGATTTTGCAGAAAACAATGAAATGCTGCAAGAACTGGAGCTTATCGTAAATACCTGCCATGACAACGCCATGCAAAAACTCCGGAATGATTTCCCTGCAATGAAAGAAGCTGACATTCGGTTACTCTGCTATATCTTTGTAGGTTTTTCACCACAAGTAATAAGCCTGTTCATGAAAGATACGGTAGCCAATGTATATGCCCGGAAGTCACGACTTAAATCACGTATCAAATCAGCAGAAACTGCTAACAAGGACCTGTTTTTATCACTTTTCGGATAGGTGTTAGGCCAGTGTTAGAAATCTGAGAACCCATTCAAAATAACTATCTGAATATCAACACTATTAAAACACCAGTGTTAGATTTACAAGATCGTATCATAACTCAAAAATGATACGATCTTACTACTTTTGCATTCGAAAAAATTGAAAAAAGAGAAGATTATGAGAAAGATTGTTATTCTGCTAGGTATCATACTTTTTATGATAGCGTGCGAAAAAGGAAACGAAGAAGTGAGAGAAGCTAAAGTAGTGGTTGTCGTTTATGATGAAAATGGAAAAATTGCAACGGGTATTCCCGTAAAGATGTATAATGAAAAAGATTATAAAGTTTTTGAGAAAGATAATCTGACCTTACCTACTGCGGTTGCCCGAACCAATGAAAGCGGGATAGCCACCTTTATTTTACCGCAAGAAGAATGGTTCGCAGCACAGTCGCAGCGGTTCTTTACGTTCGTGGTACAAGAAGGTGGCGGACCTGATAACTACCAGATATGGTCTTCCGGCAGAACCGTAGAAGCAGGTAAAGTAGTGAAAATAGAAATACGTTTAACCCAATTCCCTAACTAAGCTTTTATCACAATGAAACAAACTAAACTTAATATATTAATAGTACTTTGCCTGCAAATGATGACAGGACTTACATTACTGAGTTGCAGCACTGAAAACGATGAATTCAAGAAGGAACTGCCTCCGACGGAGCAACCATCTGAACCCACAGGAGCCTTACTTGAACGTTTTTCCATAGACCAACTGCCTGCAAAAACGATTTATGCATTAGGAGAGAGTATAGACTTAACTGGACTCAAAGTGACAGGTGAATATGATGATGGGAAACAACGGTCCGTGAATGTTGCCCCAAAACAGATCAGTGGTTTCTCGTCATCTGCCCCTGTCGACAAACAGGAAGTGACCATAACAATAGAAGGAAAGCAGAAGAGCTTTACTATTCAGGTGGCACCTGTTCGCGTGGAAAACGGAGTTCTGACAGAAGTTCTGAAAGGGTACGATGAAATCATACTCCCCAACAACGTGAAATCCATTCCTAAAAACGCTTTCAACGGCAGTAAAATAAACAAGGTGACACTCAATGAGGGACTGAAATCCATCGGAGATATGGCTTTCTTCAATTCAACTATTCAGGAAGTTATATTTCCCTCGACTCTGGAACAGCTTGAGGAAAACATATTCTACTATTGTTATCACCTCAAAAAAGCAGATTTAAGCCGGACTAAACTCACTAAACTTCCCGCAAGCACCTTTGTATATGCAGGCATTGAAGAAGTGTTATTACCTGCTACGCTGACAGAAATCGGTGCACAGGCATTCCTCAAGACGTCTCAACTGAAAACGATTGAGATTCCGAAGAACGTCAGAACAATCGGGCTGGAAGCATTCCGGGAAAGTAGCATTACAACCGTGAAGTTACCGAATGGTGTTACAAACATAGCGCAAAGAGCCTTTTATTACTGTCCGGAATTAACGGAAGTGACAACTTACGGAACTGTTTTCAATGATGATCCCGAAGCTATGATTCACCCTTACTGTCTGGAAGGATGTCCCCAATTAACACGTTTCGAAATTCCACAAAGTATCCGGATATTGGGACAAGGATTATTGGGCGGTAACAGAAAAGTCACTCAACTGACCATTCCGGCAAATGTGACACAGATTAATTTTTCAGCATTCAATAACACAGGTATCAAAGAAGTCAAGGTAGAAGGGATAACACCCCCACAAGTATTTGAAAAGATATGGTACGGATTTCCGGATGACATTACTGTCATTCGTGTTCCCGCCGAATCTGTAGAGAAATATAAAACCGCAGCCGGTTGGCAAGACTACACAAACAAAATACAAGCGTCCTGATGATTTATCTGAATTTTCGGTTATCATTGTAAAAGTCGATTCCACATCTGCTTTTTATGATGATAATCGGAAATTCTTTTTTATTCGGTTTCTGTCAGATATATTCAGTAAATATTCCGCTATATATTCTTCTTTACTCCCAAATACTGTTCTATTTTCCAGTTTTATTCTTTATCTTTGACGCAATAAAACCACTTCGAATTCACAAATATAGAAAACGGCAAGAGGATGCCAGACATATAGTTATGACTATACTAATTATTATAGCTGTAGTAGTAGTGATTTTCATCGCTATTTACAACTCACTGGTGCGAAAAAGAAATGAGACGGAAAATGCTTTCGCAGCCATCGACGTAATGCTGAAAAAGAGATACGACTTGATTCCTAATCTGGTAACTACAGTCAAAGAATATGCAGAACATGAAAAAAGCACATTCGCACAGATTACGGAAATGCGCAACAAGTCGTACGCATCTTTCTCTAATCAGGATAAAGAAAATCTGGACTCTGCTTTCTCACAAGCCTGTACACACTTTTTTGCCATTGCAGAAAATTATCCGCAACTGAAAGCGTCTGAAAACTTCGAACAGTTACAACGTGCGCTTAACGAAACTGAAGAGCAGCTTTCGGCAGCACGCCGAACTTTTAACGCTTGCGTCACTGACTATAATAATGCAGTACAGACTTTCCCGTCAAATCTGTTGGCCGGTATGTTTGGTTTCACACGCAAAAGCGTATTCTCCATTTCCGAACAGGAACGTACTGTTCCGAATGTGAATAACTTGTTGAATCAGTAAAAAACAATATATAATATGGCAGAAAGTCCGCAATTTGAGACATTGGTACAAAGTCTTTCCTCTACTCTGCAAAGTCTTGAACAGAAACGCAAAGAACTAAAAAAGCAAGGACATTCCACCGGAATATGGGTAGGAGGGATTATTCTCGTGATTGGTATTGCATTTTCCCTTTATGCCCATGTAGCACTTATTGGAATCGGTATTGCGGCAGGTCTTGCTTTGTTGGCATACTACAGTTGTATAAATGCCAAATCGCAGGAGTTATCCACCTATTATAAACAGGAAGTAATCGCACAAATATTACAATCTTTTTGTGAAAATGCCGTCTTCACACCCGAAGAGGGAATCAAGGAAAGTACATTCAGGAACTGTGCCCTGTTCACTTCTCCCGACCGTTATCACACAGAAGATCTGATACAGGGACGTGTAGGAAAAACGGACTTCTGCTGTGCGGAAATTCATGCCGAAGAACGAAAAACACGTGTCAATTCAAAAGGACAGACAAGTCATTATTGGGTAGATATCTTTAAAGGTTTCTTTTTCATTGCCGATTTTCAGAAAGACTTTCAGGGACATACCACTATTTTAAGGAATAGCCTGTTCAAACTAAGCTCCAGCGGTTCGCGGGTGAAACTGGAAAATCCGGATTTCGAGAAAACATTCGATGTTTACTCTACAGACCAGATTGAAGCACGCTACCTTCTTTCTCCTTCAATGATGGAACGACTTCTTGCACTAGACAGAGAATTCAATAAGAACATCACAATTAGTTTCAGAGATTCAAATATTCTGATAGCTATTCCTGAATCAAGAAATCATTTTGAAGCCAGCATCTGGAAACCGATGGATGACCTTAGCCAGCTCAAAAACGATTTCAGCATGATTCATGCATTGGTCTCTATTGTAGAGGACTTGAATCTTAATACACGAATCTGGAGCAAAAAATAAAACGAATCAGCAGAAACAGAACCCGTTTTATATGTCGAACTTAATAGAGGTTTGATTGATACTTCTATAGAGTTTCTGCAACTCAAATCTCCCCGTTGACTCCTAATCCAAATAAAGCAAAATCACCCAGGCAAGGATCATCCGGAAAGACTTCAGCCAATGCAGCGGTGATCCGACGGGCATTCTTCAAAGAAAAAGTTTCCGTATCCGTCAACTTGAAGTAATAAGCTACCCTACAGACATGAGTATCTAACGGAACAATCAGGTCTTTACGATCAAAACTCTCCCAAACACCCAAATCAACCTCCGAATCCCGACGAATCATCCAACGTAAAAACATATTCAGTTTCTTTTGAGGACTTTTGGCAGAAACTTCGAGAAATGCACATAACTTCTCCATAGGTATTCCGGAATATATATTCAAAGCATCTTCCAAACTTCCGAACTGCGTATAGGCCGTATATAACCGACGGAAGTATCCATGAAAATCAGCATACGACAGCATCCGATAAAAACTATGGGTTGCCCCGGAAGGAAAATCTTCCTCCCACCGGCGGGATAATACATATTGATAAGGTGAAGTTCCCATTAGCTTATGCAACTCATCCGCTTTCTTCAATATCTGCTTGCGATTGCCAAAACTCATAATTGCCGTCAGCAGTCCGCTAATCTCTATATCTTGTTTCAGCGTATAACGATGAGGGAACTGCACCGGATCACTTGCGATAAAGCCTGCACAATGGTACACCTCTGCACACATCAAAAGTTTATTCTTTATATCTTCAGTCATTTCGAGAAAGTATCAATCATTGAAAGTACAAAAGTACATATTCTGTTTGGATTTCCTCTTCAAGTACAGAATGGATTGTATTCCCAATAGAATAACGAACAGATATTCCGCCGTCATATACACCGTCAAAGAGGCATGAAAACACTCACTCAGCAAATATAGATAAATCAGATAGATCAGGATAGTAACCAGTTGAAAGACAAAGGCAAGTCTTGTCTTTCCCGTACCTGTAACAGCATTGATATAAACATATCCGGGCAATGCAAACACATAATTCAACAACATGACTATAAAAGGCCAGAAAGCAAGTTTTACTAAATAATCGTTATTTGTATAAAATCCGATGATCCATTGATTGCCCCAAAGAGCTGTCAGTATCAATGGAAGCCCTACCACATAGCCTAATCTGAGAACTTTGCGGCAAACGGGAAAAAGTTCCTTCCCCTGTCCTCCCCCGATCAGATTGCTAACTAACGATCCGGTAGTAGAAGCGAAAGAATTGACTATCACAAAAAAGAGGGTAGACACACTTCGGGTAATATTGGAAATAGCAAGTTCTGTCTTCCCCAAATGTTCAATAGCCACAAAAAACAAAAACCAGGGAGCGACACTGATAAAAGCATGAAGCATACTCCATACGGACAGTTGCAGTAGTTTCATCAGCAATCTGCCATCATAGACGGCACTCAGACCATATTTTTTCTTATCTACCGTTTTACACATATATAACAAGAGTATGAGAAACGCTCCAAACTCAGCAATGGAGGAGACCATCGCTGCTCCGGATATGCCCATATCTAGTTTGAATATCAGTAAATAGTTGAAAGGAATATTGATACAGACTGCCGTAAGAGCTGCTCCGGAGAGGAGTTTAGTATTCGTGACCCCAACCAGGAAAGCCCGGAAAGCTAAGAAAGGAAACGAAAATAACAATCCGAAACTACGCCAGTTCAGGTAACGGATCACAGCCTGATAAATTTCATCAGAAGTAATCAGCTGTTGCAGAATAAACGGAGAAACAAGATGTATCAGCAGACAAAGCATGATTGCCATCACCATCAGAAAATATAATCCCTGAAAGAAGGTACGCCCTGTTTCTTTGTAATGCTGCTCCCCATTTCTTCGGGCAATCATAACCTGCAGACCAATGCTGAATCCAAATCCCAGCATATAAATCGCTAAATAATATATTCCCGCAAGTGCGGATGCTCCCAATTCGATTTCTCCTACGTGTCCTAAAAAGACAGCATCGGTAATGTTGATTAATTGCTCCATTAGAATGCTCATCATCACAGGAAAGTTGATGAGCCATATTTGCTTATATGTATATTTCATTGCTCAACTAAAAATAGCACGATACAGCATACTACACTCATAGCAGTACACAGTTTCGTAAATTCATAAAAATGGGTATAAAAACTCTTTGGCAAGCGGGTCGTTGCTTACCGGATAGCTGAATAGCCTGATTAGAAAGGATGCTATTCGTTGAGCGTAGCTATATACAGAGTTTCATAAATAGATGGATATACTATTAGTTCATTAATCACGCTACAAAGATAGTCATTTTTATATCATCTCCTAATATGGTATGGTATTAGCAGATTACATCTAGTAATGGACTGCTTCAGAAGCGGGAATAATAGAATTAATAATTTGATTCTGAACAACATACCTGATAATCAAATAGCAGATCGATGGCAACAGACCATCTCTATTTGAAAAAAGGCATATCATTTTGAAAAGATCAGTAACCAATAAATTATCAGATAACAATGAAAGTTTGCAAATTTGAAAAAATGAAAGAAGAGGATGAAATCAGACAAGTAATCAATTACATCCTAAAGGAACATCCTTACGTAGTTGTGGTTCCGACACTGACGCAACTACAAGAATGGCTGCAGGATATTTCTATCAGCTGGTTTCACGAAGAAGACAGTGCTTCGCATACAACAATCAATAATATCGAAGAATATTGCTGCACACTGGCAGATCACCTCATAACAGATTTGCCACTAAATACGGATATAAAGAAATATATCCGGGAATGTATCGAAAAGATGCACAAACTGGTGGAGGACAAAGCCGATTTATTAATTGATAAAATAATAAAAGCCGAAATATACCGGTTATCCGGAGAATTGTTTGCCTGCTGCCTGCGTCAGCATGGACTGAATGCCCGCACATTGGATACCGGTACTTTTATGCAGATGAATCTGGAAAGGAAACCGGATATCCCCTACATTCAGGAATCTATCAGGCAGTATATCAATGAGAATCGGGATACTGACATTTTCATCGCTCCCCTTTCCTTATGCAAAAATGTATATGGCGAAATTGATTTCATGAATGAGAAGCGTAATGATTATTATGCTACCGTACTCGCCAGCATATTCGAAGCAGACGAAATCATTCTGTCAACCGAACTCACAAATATCTATACCAACCGGAACTGTGCCAGGGAACAACATTCTCTGACCTACACCGAAGCCGAACAGTTGATTAACAGTGGAGTACACTTAATTTATACAGACTGTATCACTCTTGCAGCCCGTTCCAATATCGTTATCCGCTTAATAGACACCCATGATCTGGAAACAGAACGGCTCTACATCTCTTCCCATGATACGGAAAGCAGTGTTAAAGCCATTATTATCCAAGACTCAGTGACGTTTGTACGCTTCACGTCATTGAACGTCCTGCCTGGCTATTTACTCATGGGCAAATTACTGGAAGTCATTAATAAATATCAGATAAACGTTATCTCAATGGCCTCATCCAATGTTTCTGTCTCCATGATTCTGACAGCCAGTCGTGATACCCTGCGAATAATTCAAAGAGAACTGCACAAATACACAGAAATGGTTGTTGACGAAAATATGTCCGTAATACATATCATAGGATCACTTCATTGGGAACGTACACAACTGGAAAGTAACATCATGGAAACAATCAGGCATATCCCCATATCACTGATTTCTTATGGCGGCAGCGATCATTGTTTCACAATATCAGTTCACACGGCTGATAAGAAGCAATTACTCAATTCGCTGTCACAGCGTTTTCTTGAAAGACTTTCAGCCTGATTAACAAAGTAATAAATACAAATCCATAAAAACATGAAAATTACAATTATAGGAGCCGGAAACATAGGGAGCGCAGTTGCTGCCTGTCTGGCAAAAGGACATCTCTACAACGAAAAAGATATTATCATTTCGACCCCTCATACAGACAAGCTAGAAAATCTGCACAAACAATTTCCTGCGATACGCATAATGACAGAGAATCAGTATGCCATATCGGAAGCCGACATTATTATTCTGGCTGTCAAACCATGTATAGTAGACGAAGTATTATCTCCGTTACGATTCTCACGCACCCAAATCCTGGTTTCACTGGTAACCGGAATATCCATTTCTCACCTGGCACATTTATCGGAAACCGAAATGCCTATATTCCGGGTTGTTCCAAACATCGCCATTACGGAACATTCGAGCCTGACCCTGATAACTTCACGCAAAGCCGGCAAAGAACACCAGCAACTCATAAAACAGACATTCGAAGAAGGAGGAAAGTGTTTGTTCGCAGAAGAGAAACAGCTGGATATCATTTCTGCATTAACTTCCAGTGGAATCGCTTTCGCATTAAAATATATTCATGCAGCCATGCAAGCCGGCATAGAATTGGGTATCTCCGCTGAAGATGCAATGCGAATGACGGCATATAGCATGGAAGGAGCTACAGAACTGATTTTAAATCACAATACCCACCCGCTGTTAGAAATAGAAAAAGCAGCCACTCCCGGTGGAGCCACCATTAAAGGATTGAATGAACTGGAGCACAGGGGATTTACTTCCGCCGTTATTCATGCCATAAAAAGTAGCGCCACAGTATCGACCGATAAAGAGACTGAAGAATAGATAAACGATCCCCTAAATTTTCACGCACATAATTTCGCACTAATATAAAGTATATATTTTTCATATAAAGAAGAAGATACTAACAGCATTATTATACGTTTATTATACATTAAAAAGAGTTACCCTATACACAGAGTAACTCTTTCTAAATTCAGTTCTTCAGGTTCAGATTTAACTTACGATACTTTATATCGACAATTCTTTACTTATAAGTTAATGGAACTTCAAAGATGTTCACGAACAGCATTCTTTATTATCCAAAGCTAAAAGGGAAAGTGCTTTCATCAGATAAAGCAATTAATCCATTTTTCCGCTGGATACAAATTTTGTTCTCTCTCGCCAGCCAACCGGCGGCTAATGCTGTACTCTCTACGCTAAGGTTTAATCTTCTCGCCAATTCTGGTATCGAAATTTCACCAATTTCTTTCAGGGCACACCAGACCTTGCCGGCATTGTTCCCTACTACTCTTTTATCCATGGCTATTCTCTATTAATAATTCGAAACTAAGATAGCTATTTTAATAATAGTTCATAACATATTCTCTTATTTTATTTAACAGATTGACATTATTTAAAGATTCAAAAAAGAATCGGGTTCAAACAGTTAAATATTCGGTCATGTTTTATACTAAAGCACCATTCTGGAACACTCAAAATCATCAAATAAATTCATAGCGTAACTAAAAGAGAATCAACAGGTTTTATTAAAAAAAATGAATAATAGCAATATCGGACAAGTTCGTTCCCTTTTTTACCAATACCTTTGCGAAGTGAAATACCAAAAGAAGTTATGCAACAGAAGAAAACAACCAAAGAAGAGTATCAAAAGTGCGTAAATGTTGTGGTAGAATATATCAATCAACATTTAGGAGAAGACATTGATTTGAAATCGCTGGCCAGGATATCAAACTTTTCTCCTTTTTATTTTCACCGGATTATGAAAGCATTCCTCGGTGAACCGATTGGTACCTTTATTGTCCGGACGCGGACAGAAGCAGCCGCACGTTTATTGCGTTATTCGGATATTCCTATTGCCGATATTGCCTATCGCATCGGATATTCATCCCCTTCTTCCTTGTCGAAAGTGTTCAGACAGTTTTATGGTATTTCTCCTTTAGAGTATCGAAACAATAAAAACTTTGTAATTATGAAACCAGCGATTATCAGGCCAGACCTGGAACTGAAAAGTGAAATTAAGAGTATACCTGCACGCAATGTTATTTATATCCGCCTGTCCGGTGACTACAAACTGAATGACTACGGAGGGACATGGGGACGTCTGTGGCAGTTCATCAAAGAACAAAAGCTGCCGATGGGAGATTTCAGCCCGCTCTGCATCTATCACGACGACCCCAAAGTGACACCAGCCGAAAAATTGCGCACCGATGTATGTATGGTGATGCCCGTACAGGTAGCTCCCAAAGGAGATGTAGGATTCAAGACACTTCCGGCAGGACGTTATGCAATCTTCTTATATAAAGGTCCGTATGACAATCTGCAAGCGGTATATGATACTATCTATGGAAAATGTCTGCCCGAAATGGAATGTACGCTACGCGATGAACCCAGTGCCGAACGCTATCTGAACAATCCGTGCGAAACCGCTCCCGAAGAGCTGTTGACAGAGATTTATATTCCGGTAGAATAAGAAGGATTTAAAAAATAAATGAGACTGCATCCATAAAAAAATGCAGTCTCATTCTATTTTCGCTCATCATTACCCATCAATGGGTAACTACGCCGGACAGTTAATCTTCCTCTCTTCTATCTGTTATTTATCAGCGTAAAGCCCTACCCTATTTCCCTCGCTATCCGCAAACAAGGCAAACCAGCCTCTGCCCTCTACTTCGATTTTCGTCTTGGGCATCATGATTTTTCCACCTTTCCGAAGGACTTTTTCCAGCGTCTGATCGATGTCTTCACAATTAAAAGAGATAATCACTCCTTTTTCCGAAGGAAGATAATCGGGAGCATGAAAAATAGCGCCGACCGTTTCACCTTCTTCCGTGAAACACGCCATCTTCTCCTCTTCACATTCAAAAACCGGAAGCTGTACCCCAAACACTGTTTCATAGAAATCGACAGCCCGGTGAAAATCAACTGTAGGAATCTCAAAAAATGCAATAAACTTTTTCATTTCGTTCTTTTTTTATGGTTACTATTGAGCCTTTGCAAAGACACTGCAAAAGTAAGGGATGCCACAAAGCTCTGATAGGAAAAAAAAGACATTTTCAAAGTTCCGAGAAATAATCGGAATAAGGAGCACAAACAGAAAGATATTCTGCAGGCGTATAGCCGGAAAATAGTTTGAACTCCTTGATCATGTGGGACTGGTCGGAATATCCACATTCATAGGCCACTTGTACAAAAGGCAGAGTCGCATCCTGTTGTAACAGAAATAAAGCACGTTGCATACGCACAATACGAAGATATTCCTTGGGAGTCGTACCGACATGATCGGCAAAAACACGTCCGAACTGCTTGCTACTCAAACAAGCCGCCTCCGACAATTGAGGAATATTTATCTGTGGTTGAAGATTGATTTCCTGAAAGACAGCAGACATCCTCTTCAGATTATACTCGGAAAAAGCATATAAACGACGAAGAAAAAACTGCTCTATCAGACGAATACAGACTATATTATCAGAAGTATCAGTGACTTGCTTCGCCAAATCCGATAGTTCGACATCTTCCACTTCATCCATCGCTACATCTTTCCCATGAAACAAGTGAACGGGAATGTGGAGCAAGGCTTTCGCTGCATAAGGTTGAAAAACAACCGTAATCATCTCTATTCTGCCCGTCGACAACACATCGGAGAATCCGATCGACTGTCCGCAAATAAAAGACTGTGGCTGCAACTTTAAATCATTCTGCAGGAAGAGCTGTTTCCCTTTATGAAAAACAAGCTGCATACAACCGATGGGGAAAGTCCGTTCGGAAACAGAAACTGCTGCATCATCCTGCAATATCCAATAATGGCGGATGTAAGGCGATAGCACAGGAACGGGCTTTATAATCTGAAATGACTGCATATGGCAAAGATATCACTTTTTTAATTATGGAAGCAAAAGTAGAGAGTCTCTTTGAATCTGTATTGTAAAAAAGAGACATTCTGACAAAAAAGAAGCTGCCCCATTATAGAATCACGAGACAGCCCTACCAAAAACCGTATTTATTTTCAAATAACAGAAAGCCCGTATTCATAGGCTTCTGACATCGCCTGATATTCTTTGTCCGAATATGCGCCTTTACTTCTTGCCTTCTGCATATCATTCATAAAGGACTTAACGGTAGAGAGGAAACTCTGAAAATTCTTCAGTTCTTCATCATAACCGGTAACAGCCGGAATTTTTTCCGCAGCCTTCAGTTCCTTCTCCAGTTCCGCCATTTTCAAATCAATCCGTACTCCGTCCATTGCATGTTTGCGGGAATACAAATTCATTATGCTCTGCACCGTGCCTGACATCTTGCGCATCGCCATTATCTGATCTTTCAACGGCTCATCAGCCAAAAGTTCACTCTCCGCTTGTTCGGTCAAAGGACTTAGGATATCAAAAATCACTTGCTTATACTCGGACAGTTCTACGCTCAACTTATAGTTTTCGTCCAGAAGCTGAGCCGTTTTTGCTGTATCTTTCGACTTCTTATAAGCAAGAAATTTATTGAAGTTATCATAGAACTGTGTCCGCACATTAAACAATCCGGCATAATTCTGCTTTAGATTCTGACGGACTTCAGGATTAAAATAGTCTCCCGGGTCCAACAATTCCGCTGTATCACGGGCAGCTATTTCCAGAGGTGCAATCGGTTCAACTTCAGGCACTTTCCCAGTCTGTTCCATGTACCCCAACACAGCGTTTATATCTTTCGCATTAGCCACATGCCTCAATACAGCGAGCGACATATGATAATAATTGATCACCTTACTGGCATCATCCAATTCCTCCGTACTTTCCGAGGATACAGTCTGCTTTTTACTTCCTCCCGAACAGGAAGACAACAGCAAAGCACCGACCAGTGCTCCAAACAATAAAAATTTCTTTTTCATAATGTTCTCCTTATTAGTTACTTTCCGTACTATAACAATAAAAAACGATTTTTGTTATGTACAAACAATAGGTATCACATACACTTACAACGGTGGAAAAATTCAAGATGCTATTAACGATGATTAAAGAATAAACAATTATCGACGTATAAAAACAAAAAATGGCTACTCATCACGAGCAACCAATCTTTTGTTAACCTTAAATCTAATACTTATGAAAAAAACACAGTACAAATATACCACCTTTCAAGTAAATAGCAAATTTCAGAGCCGAATCGGACGATAATATAACACGGTTTAATATTCTCGGAAGCGCATTAACATTTCAGACTTTTCATGTTAACATTTAACATATTCATTCACAGTTCCTGCTTAAAGAGATTCTTGAAAAAGCAACTAAGTCCGCTTTTTCCTCTCATCTCTTATTAAACCTTTATCAGTATGCTCTATTCTCCCATCCATCCGTTCTATTGATTATTTTTCATCACGGAATTATTGCAATACAACCAATTTTACCGTAACTTTGAAATATGATAATTAGCGCCAGCCGCCGGACAGATATTCCGGCATTCTATTCGCAATGGTTCTTCAACCGGATTAAAGAAGGATACGTGTTAGTTCCCAATCCTTTTAATCCTAAAATGATCAGCAAGGTCAGCTTACATCCTGCTGTGGTAGATTGCATCGTGTTCTGGACCAAGAATCCCGCCCCGATGATTGATAAACTGGATCATCTGCAAGACTACAAATACTACTTTCAATTCACCCTCAATCCTTATGGAGAGAAATTAGAAAATAATCTGCCGTCAGTCGACAAACGAATAGACATATTCAAACGCCTTTCGGATAAAATAGGAAAAGAGAAAGTGATCTGGCGCTATGACCCGATACTGACTAACGAGGAATATGACGTTTCTTTCCATAAGGAGGCATTCGCCCAAATTGCCTACGGACTTAAAGACCATACCGAAAAGTGTATGCTGGGATTTATTGACCATTACCAGCATATCCGCACCGCAGTCGGCCAGTTCAACATACAGCCGTTGCGAAAAGAGGAGATTGAAGAAATAGCCGTCTCTTTCAGGAATACCATCAACGAATATCCTGCTATCCAACTGGATACCTGCACCTCCAAAGTTGATCTGAGACATTTGGGAATCCCTGCCGGACTGTGTATCGACAAAGAACTGATCGAAAGAATCACCGGCTACCCCATCTTTGCCAAAAAAGACAAAAATCAACGGAATGTCTGCAATTGCATTGAAAGTATCGACATAGGCACTTATGAAAGTTGCCTCAACGGATGCATCTATTGTTACGCCATCAAAGGCAATTACAACAGCGTGGAATATAACACTAAGAAACATGACAGGAACTCGCCTTTGCTGATCGGGCATCCGGCAGAAGATGATGTAGTGAAGGAACGGGAAATGAAAAGTCTGCGAAACAATCAATATTCATTATTCTGAATCACGACCGGACTCCAAATAATTTCTTCGCATAAGAGCAAAAAAAAGGCTATCTATCCCAGACAGCCAATCTTTGTTAACCTTAAATCTAATACTATGAAAAACACAGTACAAAGATACGGACTTTTGACTCATCTCCAAATTTTCCGGCTAAAACGGGACATCTTATAACATGGTTTAATAGAATCAGAACCGCATTAACAAATAAGCAACTTCATGTTAACATTTAGCAGTCTTCTTAAATATTTAGCCCATAAAACTGGATGAGATGCAAAAGTTTTCGAATCTGTTGCCGATTCCTATTAATAATAGTTTACAGGTAACAACAAATCCATTCATTATCTGTTAATTAGAGGAAGGTAATCATCAAATTCTCAACATATATGAATAGATTTGAAAACAAAGTAGTCGTCATCACCGGTGCTGCCGGTGGCATTGGCGAAGCAACCACACGCCGCATCGTCTCCGAAGGAGGAAAAGTAGTCATCGCCGATCATTCGCAGGAAAGGGCTGACAAGCTTGCCGCCGAACTCACCCAAGCAGGGGCCGACGTGCGTCCCATCTATTTCTCCGCCATCGAACTCCAAAGCTGTAAAGAGCTGGTTGATTTCGCCATGAAGGAATACGGTCAGATAGACGTACTTATAAACAACGTAGGCGGAACCGACCCCAAACGTGATCTGAATATTGAAAAGCTGGATATCGATTACTTCGACGAAGTATTCCATCTGAACCTTTGCTGCACAATGTATCTTTCTCAGCAGGTTATTCCCATCATGACCACCCACGGAGGCGGAAATATCGTAAACGTAGCCTCGGTAAGCGGACTGACAGCCGACGCCAACGGCACTCTCTACGGAGCCAGCAAAGCAGGTGTCATCAATCTGACTAAATATATCGCCACCCAAATGGGAAAGAAAAATATCCGCTGCAATGCCGTAGCACCGGGACTGGTTCTTACCCCTGCCGCACTGGACAATCTGAACGAAGAAGTACGCAACATATTTCTGGGACAGTGCGCCACGCCTTATTTGGGAGAACCCGAAGACGTTGCCGCCACCATTGCATTCCTGGCCTCCAACGATGCACGATACATCACTGGACAGACGATTGTGGTAGACGGCGGCTTAACCATTCACAATCCTACCGTTGAATTATCATAAATATACCCCGGACAGTACATCCTGCTTTTTATCATAAGAACGATTGGCTATCAAAAAGTATCTTACTCTTTGCTAATAAAGCCAGATGTACTGTCCATTTATTCTCTTTTTCATCCCCTCTCTTTCAACATACTCCAAAACAGTTCTTCATGACGCGACCAAAGAAACTTACTCCCTATCTGGAATGCAACATTGGTGGCTCATTGGCGGCTGCCAAAGAAACCAATGGCGGATTTTATCTTTCCCCGTCTGTAGGAGCACAAGTAAAGCTCACTCAAAAATTAAAAATGAATATTGCCTTAAGCTATGAAATACAGCAACTGGAAAGGCTGAAACAGCGGACCGATGAATATTTCCATACCGAATTCAAGGAAGAACTGTCTCACCACTCCATCACCCTAAAAGTGGGATTAACTTACTAAAAGAAGGAATTATTGCCAATTAATCAGTAGGATTGTTCAACAAATGCTAACTTTACGACGTTTTACATATAAAGAATAAACGGCATGATTGTAAGAACACTACTGGATACAGACCTCTATAAGTTTACCACCTCGTATGCTTATATCAAATTATTCCCTTACGCATTGGGTACTTTCAGCTTCAATGACAGAAACGAAACTGAATATACCGAAGAATTTCTGGAAGCGCTCAAAAGCGAATTCAACAAACTCAGCCGGTTGAGACTTACGGAAGAGGAACTGGAATACATGACACGCAATTGCCGGTTTCTTCCGAGAGTCTATTGGGAATGGCTGTCTTCTTTCCGTTTTGATCCGGACAAGATCGATATTCATCTGGACACAACGGGCCGGCTGCATATTGAAGTCAGCGATTTTCTTTATAAAGTCACACTGTATGAAGTACCGCTGCTCGCCATCGTATCCGAAATCAAAAACAAGTTTTTCGGCAACATACCCGATATGAGCGAGATACTCTGCAAATTGTCGGAGAAAGTGGAATTGTCCAATCAGCACCAGCTCCGCTTCTCGGAGTTCGGCACGCGGAGAAGATTCTCAATCGACGTGCAGGAGACGGTGATCAAACGGCTGAATGATACGGCCAAATACTGTACCGGAACTTCCAACTGCTACTTTGCCATGAAGTACGGCATGAAAATGATGGGAACTCATCCGCATGAGTGGTTCATGTTTCATGGGGCACAGTTCGGATATAAGCACGCCAACTATATGGCGCTCGAAAACTGGGTGAATGTATACGACGGAGATTTGGGCATTGCGCTGTCCGACACTTATACTTCAGGAATATTCCTGAGCAATCTCAGCCGCAAGCAGGCCAAGCTATTCGACGGAGTACGCTGCGATTCTGGCAATGAGTTTGATTTTATTGATAAACTGGTAGCCCGCTATAAAGAACTGGGCATTGATGCCACTACCAAAACTATCGTCTTCAGCAACGCTCTCGACTTCACGAAGGCACTGGAAATTCAAGAATACTGCAAGGAGAAGATTCGCTGTTCCTTCGGAATCGGTACCAATCTAACGAATGACACAGGATTTGCCCCTTCCAACATTGTCATGAAACTCACGCAATGCAAAATGAATGTCAATCAGGAATGGAGAGAATGCATCAAACTATCGGATGACGAGGGAAAACATACAGGCAGTCCAGAGGAAGTACAGGCTTGTCTGTACGAACTAAGGCTGGCGAAATAAAGACCGCTCTGAACAGAAAGCCGGGGTACGGGCATAAAAAAAGGAGCAACGCCTTGCTCCAACCTTTGTTAACCTTAAATCTAATACTATGAAAAACACAGTGCAAAGATACGTACTTCTGTGTTATTAGCAAATTATCCAAATAAAAAAGTATGTTTCATAACACGATTTAAAACTTTCATAGAAAAGCATCCCTTTTTATTAATACTTTTTCAAGATTTAAACTCTTTGACCGCTCTTCCCAATCTTTCCAGCGTCAGTTCACCGGATTGTCTCCAGAGCTGTTCACCTTTTCTGAAAAGAATGAATGTGGGAGTGGATTCAATGGTATAGAAATTAGCGAGATCACTTTCCTCGTCTACGTCTACCTGTACTACCTCGACTATCCCTTCCATCTCTTTCTTGAACTCTTTTATCAAAGGCTGCATACGCTGGCAGTGAGGACACCACGTTGCATAAAATTCTGCCATTACCCAGTCATCACCCGCCAGTTTCTCTCTGTTTCTCGTATCACGAGCTATTTTCTTTTCTTTCATATCGATTCTCCTTTTAATTAATTAGTGGGAGTCTTAACAATACAAAAAGAGGAAGGTTTAACGCATAAACATTAATACACAGAGATTTAGTTCTATTGGAAAAGTAAAGGAGAGGAAATCTACCGGAGCATTCATTGCACAAAACTGAAACTTTCGTGCAAAAACAGAACACAGTATTCAATATTTATTTATCTTTGCCCCCCGAAATGGTTCGGAGTCCGTGTCCAACGGATGACGATTAAAAGGGAATCGGGTGTAAATCCCGTACAGTCCCGCTGCTGTGAAGCTCTATACAATGTCTTATTAATGAACTAATTTATCGCCACTGATGTTATTTCGGGAAGGCACTATAAGACAAGAGTCAGTCAGAAGACCTGCCACTTCGCGTAAAGCGTTCTTCTGCCTCGTGGGTTAGGAGAAAGAACATCATTTGTTAAGCCCCAAATCAAGAAAATACTGTGTTTCTGTCGGATGGACTATGTCTGTGAAGATGGGAAGGCATTAAATAAGTATGTACTTAATTGAGTAAAGTATGATAAAAAAAATCTTAGTAGCCAATCGCGGTGAAATTGCCATAAGGGTGATGCGCTCCTGCCGGGAGATGGAGATAACGAGTATCGCTATTTTCTCCGAAGCAGACCGGACCGCGAAGCACGTGCTCTATGCAGACGAAGCTTATTGCGTAGGACCGGCAGCATCCAAAGAGAGTTATCTGAATATAGAAAAAATCATCGAAGTGGCAAAGGAATGCCATGCAGACGCTATTCATCCGGGATATGGTTTCCTGTCCGAAAACGCGACTTTCGCCCGACGCTGTCAGGAAGAAAATATTATTTTTATCGGACCGGACCCCGAAACGATGGAGGCAATGGGCGACAAGATATCCGCCCGTATTAAAATGATCGAGGCAGGAGTCCCTGTCGTTCCCGGCACACAGGAGAATCTGAAAAGTGTGGAAGAAGCCGTAGAACTCTGCAACAAGATCGGTTATCCGGTGATGCTGAAAGCATCTATGGGCGGCGGCGGAAAAGGTATGCGCCTTATCCACAGTGCGGAAGAGGTGGAAGAGGCTTATACGACTGCCAAAAGCGAGTCACTTTCTTCGTTTGGCGACGATACCGTTTATCTGGAGAAGTTCGTGGAAGAACCTCATCACATTGAATTTCAGATTCTGGGCGACAAACACGGAAACGTGATTCACCTGTGCGAACGCGAATGTTCCGTACAGCGCCGCAACCAAAAGATTGTGGAAGAGACGCCATCGGTTTTCGTGACTCCCGAACTGCGTAAAGATATGGGTGAAAAGGCGGTAGCCGCGGCCAAAGCGGTCAACTATATCGGTGCAGGCACGATTGAGTTCTTGGTCGACAAGCATCGCAATTATTACTTCCTCGAAATGAACACCCGTCTGCAAGTAGAACATCCGATAACGGAAGAAGTGGTCGGAGTGGACTTGGTGAAAGAGCAGATCAAAGTTGCCGACGGACAAGTGCTCCAGCTGAAACAGAAAGATATCCAACAGCGCGGCCATGCCATCGAATGCCGTATTTGTGCCGAAGACACGGAAATGAACTTCATGCCGAGCCCAGGAATCATCAAACAGATTACAGAACCGAACGGAATCGGTGTTCGTATCGACAGTTACGTTTACGAAGGATATGAAATCCCGATCTATTATGACCCGATGATCGGCAAACTGATCGTATGGGCTACCAACCGCGAATATGCCATCGAACGGATGCGCCGCGTACTCCATGAGTATAAACTGACAGGTGTAAAGAACAATATCAGCTACCTACGTGCCATCATGGACACACCGGATTTCGTGGAAGGTCATTACGACACAGGCTTTATCACCAAGAACGGCGAACATCTGCAACAATGCATCATGCGCACCAGCGAACGTGCCGAAAATATTGCCATGATTGCTGCCTACATGGATTATCTGATGAATCTTGAAGAAAACAGAGGTGACGCAACGGACAACCGTTCCATCAGCAAATGGAAAGAATTCGGTTTGCACAAAGGTGTACTTCGTATCTAAACTAAAAACAGCATTCAATTATGGAAATTCATATAGGAGACCGCGTAGCGGAAATAGAGCTCGTCAGCAAGGAAGACAATAAAGTGGTACTTACCATTGACGGAAAACCGTTTGAAGCAGATGTTGTGATGGCCGAAAATGGCACCTGCAATATTCTGATGGACGGTCGCAGCGCAAACGCACAACTGATTCGCCGCGAAAACGGTAAAAGCTATAAGGTAAATACGCATTATAGCAGTTTCAATGTTGAAATCGTGGACAGCCAGGCAAAGTATCTGCGTATGCGCAAGAAAGGCGAAGATGAACAGAACGACCGCATCACTTCCCCAATGCCGGGAAAGGTGGTGAAAATCCCTGTTACGGCAGGGCAGGAAATGAAAACGGGAGATACCGTCATCGTCATCGAAGCCATGAAAATGCAGAGCAACTACAAAGTGACTTCAGATTGCCGCATCAAGGAAATTCTGGTTCAAGAAGGCGACAACATCACCGGTGACCAGACATTAATAACATTAGAGCCGATTGTATAATACTAAAAACGGATTGCATCATGGAAGAAATAAATAAAGCATACGCCACGTTCCAGGAACGTGACCGCATCGCTTCCCTCGGTGGGGGCGTGGAAAAGATTGAAAAGCAACACGAAAACGGAAAGATGACTGCCCGCGAGCGTATCGAAATGCTGCTCGACAAAGGTACTTTTGTTGAACTGGACAAGTTGATGGTTCACCGCTGCACCAACTATGGCATGGACAAAAACAAGATTCCGGGAGACGGCATCGTATCCGGTTACGGAAAGATTGACGGGCGCCAGGTATTTGTTTATGCCTACGACTTTACAGTCTACGGAGGTTCACTGTCTGCTTCGAACGCGAAAAAGATTGTGAAAGTGCAGCAACTGGCATTGAAGAACGGTGCTCCGATAATTGCGCTGAATGATTCCGGAGGTGCACGTATTCAGGAAGGAATTGAAAGCCTTTCCGGCTATGCGGATATTTTCTATCAGAACACAATGGCAAGCGGGGTGATTCCTCAGATTTCGGCTATTCTTGGTCCGTGTGCCGGAGGCGCCTGCTACTCTCCTGCCCTCACCGACTTCATCTTTATGGTGAAAGAAAAGAGTCACATGTTTGTGACAGGTCCGGATGTGGTAAAGACTGTGATTCACGAAGAGGTAAGCAAAGAAGAACTGGGCGGTGCCATGACACACAGCAGCAAAAGCGGTGTCACTCACTTTATGTGCAATACCGAAGAAGAACTGTTGATGAGCATTCGCGAACTACTTTCCTTCTTGCCTCAGAATAATATGGACGAAACGAAAAAGCAGAACTGTACTGACGAGACCAACCGTGAAGATGCCGTACTCGACACCATAGTCCCCGCAGACCCGAATGTACCATACGACATGAAGGATATCATCGAACGGGTAGTAGATAACGGCTATTTCTTCGAAGTAATGACCAACTTCGCAAAGAATATCATCATCGGTTTTGCACGTCTGGCAGGCCGTTCGGTTGGTATTGTCGCCAATCAGCCGGCCTACCTTGCCGGTGTTCTCGACATTGACGCCAGCGACAAGGCAAGCCGCTTCATCCGTTTCTGCGACTGTTTCAACATTCCGTTGATTACTTTCGAAGATGTGCCGGGATTTCTTCCCGGATATACGCAGGAGAACAACGGTATCATCCGCCACGGTGCTAAAATCGTTTATGCGTTTGCCGAAGCTACCGTTCCCAAACTGACAGTCATTACCCGCAAGGCATACGGTGGCGCGTATATTGTGATGAACTCCAAACAGACAGGTGCAGATGTGAACTTCGCTTATCCGAGTGCGGAAATCGCAGTCATGGGTGCGGAAGGTGCGGTAAACATCCTGTTCCGCAAAGCGGATGCAGAGACAAAAGATAAAGAACTGGAAGCCTACAAGGAAAAGTTTGCCACTCCCTACCAAGCTGCCGAACTAGGATTCATCGATGAAATCATCTATCCGAGACAAACCCGCAAACGTCTGATCCAGGCACTGGAAATGACAGAGAACAAGATGCAGACGAATCCGCCTAAAAAACATGGAAATATGCCTTTATAAGTTATAGGCGATTACCTATAATAAAAGAGACTGTTTCAGTACAGGTGCCCCCACCTGTTTCTGAAACAGTTTCTTTTTTCATATAAAAAGCAGAAATGCTTTCACGCAAAATAGATAAAACTTTATACCTTTGCAGTATTACATTATGAAAAACCTGAAAATATGATTAACCTGAAATGTACATTTGCCGTCACGGCCGGATTGTGCTCATCTTTGGCCTATGCACAAAACCAACCGCACATTATCTTAATTATGACCGATCAGCAACGTGGCGACGCCATGGGATGCATGGGTAATGAATCTGTAATCTCCCCCCATCTGGACGCTTTGGCAAGCGAAGGAACGTTGTTTATGAACGGATATTCTTCGTGTCCCAGCAGTACCCCTGCCCGTGCCGGACTGTTGACCGGACAGTCTCCCTGGCATCATGGCTTGTTAGGATATGGCAAAATTGCCCCCAAGTACAACCACGAAATGCCTCAGATGCTGAAAGATGCCGGATATTATACCTTCGGTATCGGAAAAATGCACTGGCATCCGCAACGAATCAAACACGGTTTCGAAGGAACGCTGCTGGATGAAAGCGGACGCCGGGAAGATCCGAATTTCATCAGTGACTATCGCTTATGGTTTCAAATACAAGCACCGGGAAAGAACCCGGATGAAACCGGAATCGGATGGAACGATCACGGAGCAGCTACCTATAAACTGAAAGAAAGTCTACACCCTACTTATTGGACCGGTGAAATGGCTTGTCAGATGATACAGAATTATGATAACGGCAATCAGCCTTTATTTCTGAAAGTTTCCTTTGCCCGTCCCCACAGCCCGTACGACCCGCCTCAACGCTTTCTCGACATGTATAAGGATGCACAGGTTCCCGATCCCGTCATTGGTGACTGGTGTGGGAAATACGCTAAAGAACTGGACCCCGAAAAAGCAGCCAAAGATGCTCCCTACGGCAACTTCGGAAATGAATATGCACGTCACTCCAAACGCTATTATTATGCCAACATCACTTTCATAGACGAACAGATAGGGCGTGTCCTCCAGACCTTAAAAGACAAGGGGATGTATGATAATTCCCTTATCATTTTCGTTTCCGATCATGGAGATATGATGGGAGATCACTACCACTGGCGGAAGACTTACCCGTATGAAGGATCTACGCACATACCTTATATTATTAAATGGCCAGCCAAAGCGCAAGTCGTTCCCGGTAAGGTGGATAATCCCGTAGAACTTCGTGACCTGCTGCCAACTTTCCTCGAAATAGCGGGAACCTCCGTTCCCACCGACATAGACGGACGCTCTCTGCTATCTTTGGCTAAAGGCACAGAAACGGAATGGCGCAAATACATTGATCTGGAACATGCCACTTGCTACAGTGATGACAACTATTGGTGTGCCTTGACCGACGGAAAGATTAAATATATCTGGTACTTCTATACAGGTGAAGAGCAATTGTTTGACCTTGCCAAAGATCCTAAAGAACTGCATAATGCTGTGAACGACAAGAAATATAAAAAGCTGCTGGCAGGCATGCGTGCAGAAATGATCCGCCACCTCAGTGAACGGGGAGAGGAATTTGTGAAAGACGGTCAATTGGTTGTCCGCAAAAAAACGATGCTTTACGGTCCTAACTATCCGAAAGAAAAGCGATAAATATAGCCTGCCCGGATGAAACGCATCACTTTCGCCACAAATTGTATCTATCATACAGATAAAATGGGAAGTTCTCAGTGACTGACACTTAATTTATCCGTCTAAGATTGTACAATTTGCGGTGAAAGTGATAGTAAGTATTTTGCAAAGAGACGTTTTTCCCTTACATCAGATGATTTCTCCTACATCAGATAAGGAGTGAGATACTTCACAAGGAAATATCCGCCGACTACCAGCCACACATAAAGTAAAAGAGCCAGTACGAAAGGTTTGGCTCCGGCCTTTCTGAATTTATCGATGCTTGTTTCTGTTCCGAGTGCCGTCATAGCCATTGTCAGCAAAAAGGTATCCAGTGTGTTAATACTTGCCACCAACTGTGCAGGAAACAAATCAAAAGAATTGAAAGCGATGACACCCATAAAGCCTATTGCAAACCAGGGCACCGCAATCTTCTGAAACTTCTGTCCTTTCTGCACTTGTCTTTTCCGCGCTCTCGCCACCAGATAGGTAGTAATCAGAAGCACAGGAACCAACATCATCACACGAATCATTTTCACTATGATGGCAGAATCCGAAATACCGTTTCCCATCGCGTCTCCGGCACCTACTACATGGGCAACCTCATGCAGGGTAGCCCCCGTATAAATCCCCATCTGATCGGGAGTCAGTGCACAAAGTCCGTTCCGGTACAAGAAAGGATACAGAAACATGGAAATAGTACCGAAAATCACGACAGTAGACACGGACACAGCCGTTTTATATGGCTTTGCCTTGATGGTCGATTCAGCCCCCAGAATAGCGGCGGCTCCACAAATTCCACTTCCGATGGAAGTAAGCAATGCGATTCCACGGTCCATCTTCAGCAGCTTACCAAGATAGATGCCGCCACAAATAGTCACAGCCACAATAATCACATCGATCAGCATAGCCGGCAATCCGATAGCCATCACATCCTGAAAAGTCAATCTGAAACCATATAAAATGATACCGATACGCAGAATCTTCTTTGAGCAAAACTGGATTCCCGGCACCCACGTTTCCGGAAGGTGGTTTCGCAGACTATTGGCATAAAGCATACCCAAAATGATACCGACAATCATCGGACTGAAAGAAATACTTCTTACAAAAGACATCTCGCCAATATAAAATGCAGCACAAGAAAATAATGCTATCAACAGGACACCGTGCAGCATGCTGCTTCTCTTTTCATTGAACATAAATGATTTGATTTAAGTGATACTTAATTATTTCTTTTTTGCAAAGGAAGACATTTTCCGGCAGACTGAATCACAGAATTTTATTATGTCGGATAATCCCTGGTTATAACCCCAAAGCGGTTATAACAAAAAAACGGCACCTCGATTCACATCGCAGCACCGTCACAACACAAACACAAAATAAAACACGACAAAACTACTATGCAATCTTACCTGTAATGCCGGGGAGGCATATCTTGCTTGACTTATCTATATTCGCATACCCATAAGAAGCTTTATCAGGTGATTTGCATAATAAATAACGCACCCATTCGGATTTTGTTCACAAGAGTTCTGAAAAAAATGAAGTTAAGACGACTTTTTAACAAAAAAAACGGTACCCCGATTCACATCGCAGCACCGTCACAACACAAACACAAAATAAAACACGACAAAACTACTATGCAATCTTCCTGTTATGCCGGGGAGGCATATTCACTGACTCATATATATTCGCATACCTACAAGCAGCCATCAGGCGATTTGCACATATATAACATCCCGATTTTCGTTTTGTTCACGAAAAAAAGAGATTGAAGTTTATTTTCTCCCTTTAAAATCTTTCAGAAAGCCTTCCATCAACCATTTGGCAAGGGCCTGACGGTTGGAATCCATCACCAGTCTCCGCTGGTCAAATGTATTCTGTATATTCCCCAGTTCGACAAAGACAGAAGCAGGAGTAGTGTGTGAAAGTACATATAAATTGCGTCCGCTCACCGTTCCGGAAAAGCCGCGGTTCGGCTGATGCTTTCCATATTTGGATTCGAACGTATCTTTCATATTGTTTGCCAGCCGTTTGCTTTCGGCTTTCTTATTAGAATGATAGAAAAAGACATCTGTCTGCTTTTTTTTGCTGCGACTGTCTACATGGATGAAGATAGCGCGACAGTAAGTATAGTTCTGACGGTCTTTCCGATAAAGAGCATTGATTTTGTTACAACGCTGCTGAAGACGCTGCACCTGATTCAATGGAATCGGGTCGCCCATACAAGTCTCACGCTTGCTGTTAGAGAGGTAAGCGTCATTACGGATACCATCTTTGGCATCCTGAATAATGATATGCACTTCCGCCCCTTCCTGCATCAGATTCCGGGCGAGACGAAGTGCAATGTCATAGGCATATTCGTCTTCGTGAAGTTCGTGCTTCCCTACCCGTCCGATGGCTCCCGGATCAGGACCGCCATGCCCGCTGACTACATAGAAGCAGGCACCTGCCAGTTGGTTGGAAGTGACCTTTACATTCGCCAGTTGCTTACCGAAAAGAGGTTCATGAAGAGTGGTTCCTATTTTCGAAGCCTTTGAGGATTGTTTTCTTGCCGGTGTCTCTTTATCAGCCGCCGTCGATCTCTTGACAGGAGGAATTGTATATGTCACCCCCAGTTTCAGCACATTTCCTTTCCCCAGCTTTGCCTTATTCAGTTCCACAAAATCATCGTAATATTTCTTTGGAGCACGGTTATGACGCAGCAAAAAAGTAGAAATCCCCTCACCTGCTTTCGGAGTAGCTTTTTGTTGCGCCTGCACATCAGCCAACGAAAGAAGAAAACTAATTAATAAAAGAATATAGAATCTTTTTTTCATATTCGACTACTACCTTATCAGTATCATTTCACTTATAAACAGGACAAAAATACAATTATTTTCCCTACTTTTGCCCCGTTAAAACTTTTTTTGGCAATAAAACTTAAAACCCTATATCATTATGGCAAAACAATTCAAACCCGAAACCCTGTGCGTACAGGCCGGATGGACGCCTAAAAAGGGTGAGCCGCGTGTGCTGCCCATCTATCAGAGTACAACTTTCAAATACGATACCAGCGAACAAATGGCACGCCTTTTCGATTTGGAAGACAGTGGTTATTTTTATACCCGCCTGCAAAACCCGACCAATGACGCGGTTGCCGCCAAGATTGCCGCCCTTGAAGGTGGTGTAGCTGCTATGCTTACATCCAGCGGTCAGGCAGCCAACTTTTATGCCATTTTCAATATCTGCCAGGCAGGAGATCATTTCGTTTGTTCATCCGCCATCTATGGAGGAACATTCAATTTATTCGGTGTCACCATGAAGAAACTCGGCATCGACGTTACATTCGTTAATCCGGATGCCAGCGAAGAAGAAATCTCGGCAGCTTTCCAGCCTAATACGAAAGCACTGTTCGGAGAAACGATCTCCAATCCTTCTCTCGAAGTGCTGGATATCGAAAAGTTTGCCCGTATCGCACACAGTCACGGAGTGCCTTTGATTGTGGACAATACATTCCCGACTCCTATCAACTGCCGTCCTTTCGAATGGGGAGCAGACATCATCGTTCATTCTACTACCAAGTACATGGACGGACACGCCACCAGCGTAGGCGGCTGTATCGTCGACAGCGGCAACTTCGACTGGGATGCCCATGCAGACAAATTCCCCGGACTCTGTACACCGGACGAATCTTATCATGGTCTGACCTATACAAAAGCATTCGGCAAAGGCGCTTACATCACCAAAGCAACCGCACAACTGATGCGTGACCTCGGCAGCATCCAAAGCCCGCAAAATTCTTTCTTACTGAATCTTGGACTTGAAACACTGCACCTGCGTATGCCTCAACATTGTCGTAACGCTCAGAAAGTAGCAGAATATCTTTCTAAGAACGAGAAAGTGGCTTGGGTTAACTATTGCGGCCTGCCGGATAACAAATACTATGCACTGGCACAGAAATATATGCCGAACGGCTCCTGCGGAGTAATCTCCTTCGGACTGAAAGGCGGACGTGATGTATCTATCAAGTTTATGGATTCATTAGAATTTATCGCTATTGTGACTCACGTAGCTGATGCCCGTAGTTGTGTGCTTCACCCCGCCAGCCATACTCACCGCCAGTTGTCGGATGAACAGCTGATGGAAGCAGGTGTACGTCCCGACTTAATCCGTTTGTCCGTAGGTATCGAGAATGCGGATGATATCATTGCAGATATCGAGCAGGCATTGAATGCGTAAAAGCTGATTACTATCAGATAACAAACAGCAAAGGCACAGGATATTTTGACTCTGTGCCTTTCTCTTTTCACCAATGCCTCATCCCTTTCTTATTTACTGCCTATTATCCTCCTTCTCAATAAGAAAGTTAATTTCCAACAGAATATGTTTAATCATGAACTGATAAATCGCTATAGATGTTTATCTTTGTAAGGAACCAAACTCTGTATAGATATGAAAAAGATTTTATTAGTAGCACTCGCGCTGTGCCTTTCTTACGGATTTGCTTATTCCTGTTTATTCAATCATTCAATTAATCTGACCACAAAGATGCAGAACTTCGAAACGGATTCGTTTACCACCAAGAACGGGAAAAGCCTGAAGATCACTTTCTTTAAGCATGCCAGCTTGTTAATAGAATATGCTGGAAAAAAGTTTTTTATTGATCCAGTCTCTGATTACGCAGACTTTACACAGCAACCGAAAGCTGACTATATCCTGATAACACATGAACACCATGATCATTTCGATACCAAAGCGATTGCTGCTATCGAAACTCCGGATACAAAAATTATTGCCAATCCGAATTGCCAGAAGATGCTGGACAAAGGACAAGCCATGAAAAATGGTGATATACTGCAAATTACACCCGAAATCAAACTGGAAGCAGTACCTGCTTATAATACAACTCCCGGTAGAGACAAATTCCATCCCAAGGGACGTGACAACGGATATATCCTCACTGTGGGCGACACCCGGATTTACATTGCCGGAGACACGGAAGATATCCCGGAAATGAAACAAATAAAGAATATCGATATAGCCTTTCTACCTGTCAACCAACCGTATACGATGATACCGGAACAAGCTATACAATCTGCTAAAATCATTCAACCGCATATTTTGTATCCGTACCATTACGGAGATACGAATATCAATGAAGTGAAGGACGGATTAAAAAACGAAAAAGAAATAGAAGTACGTATCCGTGCTTTACAATAAAAAGACAAACCTAGTTGAAAAATAAAAGGACGTTCCTGGGGAAAAAGGGGAAATGTGGGAACAGGAACGTCCTTAAAAACATAATAATACAAAAATCCGGACTTTCGCAAGGGCGCATCTTTGTTTCTCGTCTTATGGATATCCCCTTCATAAAGAAGTAGTGCATTAATCCGGAAGATATCAGGAGAAGGATTATTATGATTGAGCTCTTGTTTATTAAATTATCTCTGTATTCGTATATCTTATTTGTTATAGAAATGAAAAAGAATATTTATCGTATTATAGTGATGACTGGTAAGCTGTCTGAATATAAGTACCAATTACATTGTCATTATTCATCTCGATATATCTCTTTAGTAATTCCGAGAATCCGGATTGTATCTGTTCCACCGGCTTATCCGTACAAGCAGCAGAATATGCATCTATAGCCAGAAGAAAATCCTGCATCCGTTCGTTCAGCATCGTTCCTTCCGTACAAACGACATCGGCAATACTCGCTTTTATAGTACCGTTTTCAATCACAACAGGCAAACGGTATTCCAGTCCCATTTTACTGGCATGGATCGAAAGTATCTTTATGACCGGATTTTCTATTTTTGTCGTGTCTGCAAAAGCAAACTTTCCATTTATTATCCTTGCGCTGTCAACAGGGGCATCCGTCGAAACATCTTTCATGTAAACCATTTTACCCTCAAATTCCGGCAGAGGCGCACTACCGTCAATTCTGTAACCTCTTATTTGAGAGCAAGCTCCCAATACTAATACCCCAATGAAAAAGGGCAAAAGTCTTATACATCTATTCATCGGACTTTTATTTCTTCTTGAAAAGAAAGAAAAGCCGCCCGCCAATATCAGCAGAGCGGCTTTCACTTTTCATTTATACATTTGTATAATCATTGTTCGTCAGAATCTGAAGCCAAGTTTCACCACAGGCATTTCGAAAATTTTGATGTTATGGTGACTGACATTGTACCTATCAAATCCTTTCGGACAAATTTGTATCAGATCATAGCGATAAGCTAAAGGATGCATCTCGAACCCGAAAATAAATCCTTTGGCAATGCTATACTCGATACCTGCTACGGCAGCTACTTTCATACCATACATCTGACCGGCTTTGCTTCCTGCGGTATAGACCTGAGAAGGAAGTTCTTCCGAATCATCGCTATCCTTATAGGTATCACCGGTGTATGGTTCTGTAGTTTCAATGCGTGCCATCTGGAAGCCAAGGGCGCCTCCTACGTATGGATGAATACGTTCGTTGCGAGTCTTGAAGTAATAGTTGGAGCCGACAGAGGTATACCAGTTATTAGTCATCTGCGCATTGATATAACTTTGCGCGGGTATGATCATATCGGGTACACTGTTGTCGCCTTCTACATAGTCTTTCTTGGGAGTCAGGCTGATGTTCATGCTAAACTGGAAATTGATGTCCCAGTTCTCAGACAGAAAATACTTGCCTTCGATTCCGGCTATATTGACCAGACTATTATTATTCAGACTACCGATATTCAGATAGCGGTTCAGGTCACCGGAGTTATCCGTTCCTCCATTGGGAAGTCCGACGACTCCTTCGGTGTTGGTGAACTTGGGAAGCAGATAAGAGGTGTTCTCATTGAAGAACTTTCCGCTACCAAGTAAAACCGAAACCTGCCACTGTCCTTTCTTCGGAGCAAACGACGCATCATCACTGCTGCTGTAACGCTGCGCCAATGAAGGCGCAGCTGTTATACAGGTCAGCAAAAGTAATGTGCATAGTTTCTTTATCATTTTGTTACTTTTACGTGATTAAGAAATTACTTACTCAAGGTTTCCAATACAGCCTTAACTTGTGCAAGAGCAGTATCATAGATTGCTTTCGCTACATCATAAGCTTCTTGAGCTGTTTCCAAAGCAAGTTTCTTCTGTTCTATTACATAAGCTTCCTTATATTCACCCTTGTTGAACAGTTCAATGCTCTTTTCTGCTGCAGTAACCTTCTGTTTAGCTTCTTCAACTGATTTTTCCTGAGTAGCAACTTGATTCTTCCAATAATTCAGAACAGATTCTACAGTTACCACAGAACCAGTACCAGTGACTACACCACCGTTGATACCATCAATCTGATCTTGAACAACACTGATCAAGCCAGTGTAATCTTGGATCAATTCAGCAAACTTCTTACTATTGGCCTCAGCTTCAGCAGTCAAAGCATCTTGTTCTTCTTGTGCTTTCTTCACCTCTTCTTTAGCAGTCTTCAGAGCAATACGAGTTTCGTCAGCTTTTGCAATAAACGGATCCATTAAAGCAGTATTCGTATTTATTTCTGCATTCAGATCAGCAAGTACACCTTCCATTTGAGCCTTCAATGGTTTAATCAAGTCGGCAGCAGCAATCATATCTTTGCAAGTCTGTACATCGTCATTAGCAGCCATCATAGCTCCCAAAGTACCAAAGTCAGTCAAAACAGCACTATTATTCTGCTTAATATAAGCGCGGACCATTGCTTCTGTTACTTCAACAAGTCTGTCTTCGCCAGGAATCACAGTACCAAAAGTAGCATCAGAAGTATACTCTAAAGCATCTTCAGCTGTATTGCGATCTAACTTAGTTGCACTTAATTTAGTAAATTCATCTGCAGAAATATCAGAGCGTAATGCCTGCATGTGGCCAGTTTTCTTACCATCTTTTTCCTCTTCTTTATAGAAAGCATCTTTGCCTGTCATATCTTCAACACTAACTGTATTAGCCAGTATCTGACCGTAAGGATTAGCAGCAAGAGCAGAATAAGTACTAATTGCAGGAGCCACCTTAGCAACAGCAGTAGCAGCGTCCCCAGCAGCTTTAACCAATGCAGCTTTAGCCTTTTCTACTTTCTTATCTTTATCATCGGCAAGAGCTTGATTTCCTGCAGCTTCACCTTTGGCAGCCAAATCAGCAACAGTCTGATCAAGTTTCAGCCATTCAGCCAAAGTAGCATTAGCATCAGCCTTTGCTTTAGCTTGTTTCACTGTATCGTCCAATATAGCTTCCAGTTTACTGGTAGTTTGTTCAGCAGGAGTCAATGCCTCCCATGCAGCCTTACTAGTAGGAGACAATGCGGTAATCATATTGTCACGGTATGTTTTCTCCAATACCGAAGCTTTTTCTTTTTCTACAGCATCATCATAAGCAGCTTGATATACGGCATCCCATGCACTATTATAAGCTTTTACTGCAGATTCTACTGCGGCATAAGAAGAATTATAAGTATCTGTCACCTTTTTCAGATCAGTAGTTGGCACTGTAGTTGCTGTACCTTTTACCGCTTTTGCAGAAATTTCCCAGTTAGCTTTATCCTTTTCAAATTTTTCTTTAGCATTTTTGGCTGTCTTTTCTTTTTCTGCCAAAGTCAACTTATTCCATTCAACTCCATTTTCGTCTACAGAATATTTACCTAAAGCATCAATCCAGGCATTTACTTTCATCAGAGTAAGAGATGCCTGACTAGTTCTGGCTGTTACATCTTCTATCTTCAAATCATCATTGTACTCAGTTTGCGTATACTGAACAGCCGGATAATCAAACACACCTGTACTAACAGTATATCCATCTAAAGATGTAAAATCATTGCTACTGCTAAATAATGTCTTCAATCCTTCATTAATAGGTTCAGATTTATAAGCTGCAATATCAAGCTGAGTATCAACCTGTGTTGTAGAGTCTGCTACAGCTTTATCATATGCCTCTTTAGCAGCTTTACGCGCTTTTATCTTTTCGGCTACTTTTTGTTCTGCAGCTTTATAATCAGCGGAAGTCTTAATAGTAGCAATCTCAACATCAGCTTTGCTCTTTTCACTTTCATATTCAGATTTCTTCTTCTTCAGATCCAGGATCTTATCATCCCATGCAGCTGCATCAAAGTCTTCTGCCAAAGCTAACATATTATTTTTCTCATCCAATAAGATTTCCGCCTTTTCAACTGCAATCTGTGCCAACTTCAGTTCAGCCTGTAAGCTAGCTAATGTCGGAAGATTAGGATTAACCAATGCATCATAATAATTATCCTGAGCTGTCTTTAAGGCAGTGTAATATTGGTTCAGGCTAGCAGAAGCAACATAAAGTCTTTGCTGTGCTTTATCAATAATTGCTTTTTCTCCATCAGAAAGCAGAAGTTTTCCAGCTTCAATGAGTTTCATTGCATTATCATAAGCTTCCTGTGCCTGTGCTGTCTGAGTCTGATAGTTCAACATAGCTGCTTTGAAGATTTCAGCTTCTTCAGCCATTTTATTTTCCCAGTAAGCTTTGTTTCTGTTAGCTTCAGCAATCTTAGCTTCCGCCTCAGCTTTTGCTTGTTCGGTAGCAGCTTGTGCGCGTTCTACTTCCAGTTCTTTCAGTTTCACGTCTAAAGCATGCATCTGAACATCGTACTCTTTGTACTGATTATCCAATTCTTTAGATTTGTTTACCAGTTCCTGATAAGCTACTTGCGCTTTTTGCCATTCCACTTCCACCAGTTTTACCGCAGCCTGTGCTTTAATCAGTTCGGATTTTGCTCCCCGCAGATCAACGATACCTTCCGGTTCATCGGTATCAATACATCCCGTGAATGTAGCTGTCGTACCCGCCATTAGTAAGGTTGCGACCAAATACGTCCATTTTCTCATAAAAGTAAATTAAATGTTATACAATTAATAAATAAAAAATTTGTTTGCTGTCATTTCATAATCCATCTCATCTTGGTGGTCTGTCTTTCCGTTACTTTGTAGGTAACGGGAAAGCATACTTTTCCACCCCGACAGAGGCGTCTGCGGGCTACATTCATTAAATAAGTAAAGAATATTTTTAACCCCTGCTCTCGGACGATGGCAGAGGGGAGGGAAATCTTTTGCAAAAATTAAAGACCAGGCCGTGTTCTTCTCAAAAAATCCGCAGTTTTGTTCAGTGTGTTTCCTTTTTTTAGTAGTTTATCAGAAAAAATATCATTTTTGTTTGCATGTTTTCCAAAATATACCCATATTTGCAGCGTCTTTTCTTCCCGTTACCTACAAAGTAACAGTTCTCTAATTCAAGAACTTACCTGCACTATAGACCTTCTTTAAGGAAGAAATAACCGCTACATTCGCTTCATCAATTTTCTTATTCTTGAAAGGTTTCAGATACGTTTCCGTCACGGTGATGGAAGAATGCCCCATCGCTTCGGAAATAACACCGGGATGTACCTCACAATAGTATGCCATCGTAGCCCAGGTATGACGGGCAGTGTACGAGCTTACTTCAGATGTCAGTCCTAAAACCTGTTTCAAAATCATTAACTGATAATTAAAGTTGCGCAATGCCAGCTGATACTCCTTGTAAGCCGCTTCCGTTCCTTCTCCACTGGTGATCAGTGAAAAAAGATAGGGAGAAGCAGGATCGGTATTCATATACCGCTTGATCAGCTTCATGGCTTCCGGCACAAGAGTCACTGTTAATAACCTGCCGGTTTTTCGGCGGCGGTAAGTCATTACATTCCCATCGATATCATGCTTTTTCAGATAGGCAAGATCCACAAAAGGAATCCCACGAAGTAAAAACATTAAAAAGAAAAGACCACGAGTACGCTGTAGTTCCTTGTTGTCCTGACACAGCTGTTTCGGAAGTTCCTTCATCAGACGCTCCATGTCTTCCTTATCCAGCGCACGTTTCCTGTCAGCGCGCGTTCCTGTATAGACATACCGGAAGTGATGAGGCACATAAGGCGCAAGATGGCGGTCGACCGCACGGTTATACACTGCACGCAACGTACGCATATAAGTGGAAACTGTATTCCAGCTACAATTTCTGCCACGCAGATACGATTCGAAACTTTTAAGAAACTCCTGACTTACTTTCCGGAAAGGAAGCTTATCACTTCCATGAAAGGCAAGGATTGCACTCATACTGCTCCTGTAAATATGGGCGGTCCCATAATTCCCACTTTCCCGCAGCCCATCGGCTACTTCCTTCATAAACGAAATTAAATTCCCCATTTTCTACTGATTTAAATAATACTCAAAGATACGTTCATGGAGAAAGCCGTTCCCTTACCCACTCTGCTTTCTCCAGTGTTCTTTGTTTTTCTATTCTCTAAATACTAAGAAGACAAAGATAGAAATAAATTTGTTCAGTGACCGAGCCGTTTCATAAATCTGTTTTATAACAGAAAACAAGTGACTTATACTTATTTTTCATACATTTGTATGCAACAAAGAAATAAACATGGAACAATCGAAGAATAAACGTGCACGCCGTACCCGCGCCGAACTGGAAGCGGACGTGTTTGATGCCATCCGCCAGCTAGCAAGTGAAAAAGGTCTGGCGCAAATTACCTTTACAGATATTATGCAAAGAGCCGACATACAAATGTCCGTCCTGCTCAATAACTATAAGAATATTGAGCGGTTGCTGGATAAGTACGCTTACATTTCTGATTATTGGCTGCACGATCTTTTCGATGAAGAACACCCTACAGACAAAGCCAACGAGGACATCATGAAAAGCACCTTAAAGGCTTTGGCAAATTACTTATATGACAATACCGATATGCAGCACTTGCTAGTGTGGGAACTCGAAGCAGACAATTCGACCACAAGACGTATGGCACGAAGCAGGGAAAAGCATTACAAAGTGGCTATAGAAGAATACAAAAATTTGTTTGAAGGAACGGGTATCCCAATTGATATAATAGCGGGACTTCTTACTGCCGGGACATATTACCTGATATTACACCGTAAGCGTTCCACATTTTTTAGTGTGGATTATCAGCGGAAGGAAAATCGGGAACGCTTGTACAGTACACTTGAATATCTTTCCGGTCTGGTGTTCTCCGCGCTCAAAGAGCACAACCAAGCCATAGAGATAGCCCGTAATTTCAAGCAGAAAGGTATAGCGGATGATGTGATAGCAGAATGCACGGGTTTACCTGTCGAAGTGGTGAAAGGACTTTAGATTGATAATTTGTCAAGTTTTCATACGGAGATAAAGGACAGCCCAGCCGCTTTAGCCAAACAAGCGAAGAACTACATTATTAGAAATAAAACGTTTTGAGCAGTCATAAAGCAGCAGTTATAAGACAGATACTGCTGTACTGCTATCTGATTAATACATAGCATGATACAAGTTGCTATATTCTCAAAGTATTCTCATGCCTTTGAGAAAAAATTCTCACCACGGTGAGAAAAAATTCTCATGCCTGTGAGAATTATTTCTCAATGCGATGAGAAAATGTTCTCACGAGCATGAGAATAAAAGCGTTTATACTAACCTGCCAACGGTTAACTGCCTTTCTGCTTATCATTGGATTTAATTGACCTAATTTATTCTTATCATGAAGATATTTACTACTTTTGCCAATAAAGATACAAAAATATGCAAACCGAAGATATTATCAATTTCCTTAAAAGGAATGCAGAACCATTCCTTTTTTGAGCAACCCAATGATTATAATGAAGCGACCATTTACAGAGAACGTCCCTTTTTCGAATGTTATTTAGACGATTTATGATGAAAAGAATAAATATACACCTATTGTACACCTTATTATATATGGTAATAAGCATACTTTTGATTTCTTGTAATAAAATAAAGAATGCAAAGGACAAGGTAGCAGACAAACTTATCGAAGTATTATTAGAAAGACCTGTCACAGAAGAGTATTCTTTATTTGATAAATTTCCTGAATGGAAAAAAAACGAATACAACATAACTAAAGTTAAAGGCATAAAATGTGATTACATCGGTTTGTTCTATAAATATTATTTTAGATATTCCGGTGACAGAGAACTAATTAAGCAGTATATATCGAATATTCAATGCCGTTATACCGAAATTGTGCCTGATACGACATTTATTGAAACAACTCCTGCCTATTTTGAACAGGAAACTCAAAGAATAACCAAATATGAATATGAAAAAGCGAAATTCTTCTATAGTTACAAAGAAAAGGACCTGAAAGACCTGAAATTCTATACTTGCATTAAAACACCCGAAAAACATTTCATCATTTTCGATTTAAAAAGCAACTTAATATATCACATGATCGGGAATTTCAGAGAATAACTCATTTCAAACAAATAAAAAGGCGTGCCTGCTTAAAAAGCAATACACGCCCTTCCTTTCATACACAAACATTAAATTTATCCAGTTTCAGGTGTTCGTCAATATACCGAATGCCGTCCACCTCAAAAAGCCCTCGTAAGAGAGTATGGTTCAGCGTCCGCTGAACAACATACGGAGTACCTTGCAGGCAACTCTGATAAATAACCTCCTGCAAATCTGCTGCAAAGCGATCCGGATCGACTCCCGGAAGCAGGTAACCACAGATTTTGCAATGCGTCAGTACGTCGATAAACTGCTGCAACCAGAAGGCCTCTTCCCGTTTGAAGGAAGCACGGTAATCTTCATTCGCGGCGATATCCAGCAATAAAGTCTTTCCTAACGAATGCAATAGCGTGAGATACCCGTTCACTGTGGCAAAAAGCACCTGCATACACGAACTGTCCATCCGCATCTGACTTTGTTTCAGACGACTTCTGATCCCGTTGGTAAAATCAGAAAGACAGATGCGGAACAGACAAGTCTTACTGGGGAACAGCTTGTAAAGCGTACGCTTCGACATCTTCATCCCCTTGGCTATGTCATCCATGGTCAGTCCGTCAGCACCGTGCAGATACATCTCGTGTTTGGTGTATTCGATTATCTGACACCGTACTTTTTCAGGATTCATACTATCCTCCTACATCCGGCCTCCGCCCAAAGCCTGATACAGTGTAATCACGCCCTGGATTTCGGTAAAGCGATTGGCTACCTGTGAAAGTCTGGCGTTCAGCAATGTCTGCTGTGCGGTCAGTACTTCCAGATAAGTAGTATTATTACTATGTTCCATCAACAGACTAGTGCTTCTGGCAGCAGTCTGCAAAGAAGTGATCTGCTTATCGTAGAAAGCGGATTTCTCACGGGCCGTCTGATATTGCACCAGTGCTTCGTTTACTTCCACACCTGCGTTCAGCAATGTCTGTTCAAAGCTGAGGCGGGCTTCTTCCTGCTGTGCCTTCGCTATCTTCAACTGGGCGATATTCACTCCCTTATTAAATAAAGGTTGCGTCAGTGAAGCTACGGCAGAAGCAACGAACTTGCCCGGATTGATAATCATGCTACCGGCACTGTTTGTCCATCCAGCACTCCCGCTCAGCGTGATGGAAGGATAGAAAGCGGCACGGGCAGCATTCGTCATATAGAACGCCTGCGCTAAAGAGAACTCCGCGCTACGTACATCCGGACGGTTGGAAAGCATCTGCAAAGGAATCCCTACGGAGAAGTCTTCCGGCAACTGCTGGTTTTCCAGTTTGCCGCGTTGCATCTTGTGAGGTGTTTCCGCCAGCAACAAAGCCATTGAGTTCTCCGTCTGATTGATTTGTTCTTTCAGGTCGAGCACTGCCGTACATATATTATAATAGGTGGCTTCCGTCTGAGCTAGTCCGGCTTCGGTCATCATACCGGCCTTTTTCATGGCACGGGCTGTCCGCACACTCTCTTTCCATGCCGCTTCGGTGGACACGGAAATCTCATATTGAGCGTCGAGCATCAGCAAGGTATAATAAGTATTTGCCACGGCAGACACCAATTGCGTCTTCACCGCCTGTTCATACTCCTTGCTCTGCTCATAGGCCGCTTTTGCCCGACGTTTGGCCGTAGTCACCTTTCCAAAGATATCCAGTTCCCACGAGGCAGTCACCGGCAATGAGTAGGTCTGTGTCGCTTTGCCACGGTCGAAGCTGCTCACAGCTCCTTCCGGTGCGAGAAACAAAGAGGGCAGATAAGAAAGCTTGGACGTCAGCAACGAAGCCTCCGCTTCTTTCACACGGAGATGCGCTGTCCGCATATCCGTATTCCGTACCAAAGCCGAATCGATCAAATTCTGCAAATACGAGTCAGTAAAGACCTCTCTCCACGAGAGGTTACCGAAGTTCGCCGTATCGGCGGAAGCGACGGTCTCGCTTCCATAAAGTCCTTCGGGGACTTCCGATACAGGTTTGTATTTATTGTAGATACCGCAACTGCTCAACACGAGCGTTGCTGCGGATAAGATTAATATTTTCTTCATCATCAATTATTTTTTTCCTGCTTTAGATTTTTCTTCTTCACTCACCTTGATTTCTTCCTCGATCTGCCAGTCTTCCGTAGGTCTGCTTTGCACAGGGCGTAAGCGTTCCTGCAACCACTGGAAAGCAATAAACAAAGTAGGCACGATGAAAAGTAATGCCAGCGTACCGATCGTCATGCCACCGACTACACCCGTACCCAGCGAACGGTTACCATTGGCTCCTACACCGCTGGACAACATCAATGGGAACAGACCGAAGATCATCGTCAACGCTGTCATCAGAATCGGACGCAGACGGGCTTTGGCTGCACTTACCGCAGAAGCGATCAGTCCCATGCCTGCCTTACGGCGTTCGGCAGCGTATTCGGTCAGCAGGATGGCTGTCTTTGCCAACAGACCGATCAACATAATCAAACCTGTCTGCAAGTAAATGTTATTCTCCAGTCCGAACATCCATGCGAAGAGGAAACTTCCCATCAATCCGCAAGGCACACTCAGAAGCACAGCGAACGGAATGATAAAGCTCTCGTACAATGCACTCAGAATCAGATAAATCATCAGGAAGCAGATACCAAAGATGATCATAGTCGTACCGCTTTGCTGATTTTCCTCACGGGTGATGCCTCCGTAATCATAGCCATATCCCTTAGGAAGAGCCTGTACGGCTGTTTCCTGTACGGCCTTGATAGCGTCTCCCGTACTATATCCGTCTGCCGGCATCGCATTCACGGCGATGGAATTGTACATATTGAAACGGCTCAGCGACTCTGCACCGTAGCTGCGTGTCAACGTTACGAACTGGCTCAGCGGAGCCATCTCTCCGTTCGACATACGTACGAAAGCATTGTCCAGTGAGGTTTCGTCCAGACGGAATTGCGGGTCTGCCTGAATCATGACTCTGTATACTTTGGAGAAACGGTTGAAGTTGGACACGTACTGACCGCCATAATAACCGGACAATGTGCTCAATACCGCATCCGGTGTAATGCCTGCGCGTTTACACTTGGCTGCATCCACCTCTACCGTCCACTGCGGATAGCGCACGTCGAACGTAGAATATGCCATCGCAATTTCCGGACGCTGGTTCAATGCTCCCAGATATTGCTGGGTAGTGGTAAAGAATTCGTTGATATCACCGCCCATCTTATCCTGCATATGGAGTTCCAGCGCATTACCCATACCGTAACCCGGAATCATACCCGGCGAAATAGCGAAGACACTGGCATCCTTGATATCGGCCGTACGACCGTACACCTGACCGATGACTGCCTGTACATTATCTTCGTCATTCGGACGTTCGTCCCACGGTTTCAGCTTCAGAATCAACATACCGAACGAGCTTCCCTGTCCTGCCAGCAATCCGTAACCGGCCACTTTCTGCACGTGCTTAATCTGCGGAATATCCATCAAGCGCTTTTCGATGCGTTCCATCACTTCGTCGGTCGTAGCCAGCGAACTACCGGCCGCCGTACTTACATTGACGAATACCACACCCTGGTCTTCGTCCGGCACCAGACTGGTCTTCGTCGTATTCATCAGGAATACAAGCAACACTACGGAGCAAACGAGCAGCGACCATGCCAGCCATCTGCGTTTGATAAAGATCAGCACCACATTCTTGTATTTCTCTATCAGAATATCGAAAGCCGAATTGAATGCTTTACGGAAACGTGCCGCAAAGTTATTCTTCTGCGTACCATCTTCATTGATATAGGGTTTCAGCAGCAACGCACACAATGCCGGACTCAGTGTCAACGCATTAATAGCGGAAATACCAACGGCAACCGCCATCGTCAGACCAAACTGGGTATAGAACGTACCGGAAGTACCGCCCATGAAGGATACCGGAATAAATACTGCCATAAACACCAGCGAAGAGGTGATAACAGCATTACTGATACCTTTCATTGCATCGATACTTGCCATATAGGACGACCTGTACCCCACGTCGAAGCGTGCCTGCACCGCCTCGACGACAATAATGGCATCGTCCACCACCGTACCGATGACGAGCACGAGCGCAAACAGCGTGAGCAGATTGATACTGAATCCTGCCAGCGCCATGAAAGCAAACGTACCGATGAGCGAAACAATGACTCCCACCAGAGGAATCAGCGTAGAACGGAAGTCCTGCAAGAACACATATACTACAAGGATAACCAAGATAATCGCCTCGATCAACGTCTTCACCACCTCATGGATAGAAGCGAACAGGAAGTCGTTCGAACTCATGATCTGCGTCAGTTCCACTCCTTTCGGAAGGTCTTTGCGGACTTCTTCAAGTAGTTCATCAATATTCTGATTGACTTCGGTCGCATTGGAGCCTGCTGTCTGGAACACCATACACGAAACGCCCGGATGACCGTCCATTCCACCGTGATAAGCATAGCTATCCTGTCCCAACTGTACCTCGGCGATGTCTTTCAACTTCAGGACCTCACCATTGTCCGTAGAACGAATGACAATATCTCCAAATTCTTCCGGAGTGATCAGACGTCCTTTATATTTCATTGTATACTGATAGGTTTCGTTCGAGTTTTCACCGAATGAACCGGTAGCCGATTCGATGTTCTGCTCGGCTAGCACACCGGTGATGTCCGACGGAATCAGTTTGTACTGAGCCATCACGTCCGGCTTCATCCATACACGCATACTATATTCACCTCCCATAATCATCAGGTCACCTACCCCCGAGATACGAAGAATCTGCGGTTTGATATTGATACTGATATAGTTGGAGAGGAAGTTTTCATCGTAGCTATCGTCCGGACTGGAGAGCGAGAACATCTGCAGGATACTCGTCTGACGTTTGGAAGTAGTCACACCGACCTGCGTTACTTCTGCCGGAAGCTGTCCCGTCGCTCTCGACACGCGGTTCTGTACGTTGACCGCTGCCATGTCCGGGTCTGTTCCCTGCTTGAAGTACACGGTGATACTCACTGTACCGGCATTGGTGGCGGTAGAAGTCATGTAAGTCATGTCTTCCACACCATTGATCGCTTCTTCCAAAGGAGCAATCACACTCTTCTGCAAAGTTTCCGCACTGGCGCCATAATAGGTGGTACTCACCATAATGGTTGGCGGAGCAATATCGGGATATTGTTCGACGGGCAGACTGAACAGCCCGATGATACCCACAACGACAATCGTAATAGAGATGACTGCCGATAATACGGGGCGTTCAATAAAGGTTCTTAAATTCATGGATGATTCCTCCTTTGTTTAATTTTCAGTAGTTGTCGTAGATGCCTGGGCAGTCTTTGCCTTAATCGGAGTACCTTCACGAAGCAATCCTACGCCTTCCGCCACAATCACATCGCCCGGAGCCAGTCCTTCATCCACGATAAATTCGCGGCCACCGTTCACACGGGTCACCTGCACCAAAGCAGATTGCGCTTTGCCGTCTACTACCTTATATACATATCTCTTATCCTGTATCTCGAACGTAGCTCCCTGCGGGATCACCAAAGCTCCCGTTTTCTGTACCGGAATCACTACGTTACCCGCACCGCCACTGTGCAGCAGTCCGTCCTTATTAGGGAAAACGGCACGCAGGCTGACAGTACCCGTCGAACGGTCAATGACTCCACTGATAGACTCGATCTGTCCCTGTTCGGGATAAGCCGATTTATCGTTCAGCTGCAAGTCGATGGCGGGCATACTTTTCAGCGCCTCGTCTTTAGAGCCATACTGGCGAATCAATCCCAGCAACTGGTTTTCCGTCATCGAGAAGTAGACGTACATGTCCGAATTGTCGGAAACGGTGGTCAGCGGTTCGGGGATACTGGAACTTACCAACGCACCTACGCGATAAGGCAATGTACCTACCACTCCGTCTGCCGGACTCTTCACTACCGTATAAGAAAGGTTATTACGGGCGCTCACTTCTTGTGCCTTGGCCTGCGCCAGTTGCGCTTTGGCAGCCAGAAGAGAATTTTTTGCCGTACTCAGATCGAAAGCGGAAACTACATTCTCCTTATACAGTTCCTCTTTGCTGTCGTAAGTCAACTGTGCCGTTGCCAGAGACGCTTTGGCTGACTCCACATTCGCCACTGCCGTCTGCAGGGCTGCCTCATACGGCACTTGGTCGATGATGAACAGCGTCTGTCCGCTCTTCACCCGCTGTCCTTCGGTGACACTGACTTTTGTCAGCGTACCGCCTACCTGTGGATAAATATCGATGTCCTGACGTCCGCGGATGGTCGCCGAATAGGCACTCGAAATCATCCGGTCGGTCGGAGAAACGGTCATTACTTCATATCCTGTTTCCATTTGTGTGGGTGGAGCTTGCTTACAACCTGCAGCAGCAACCAGACAACCGAGCAACAATAGCCCTTGCTTCATTTTACATACCTTTTTACTCATTGTGTTACCTATTAAAATTTTTGATCGCGGCAAAGGTAGACTCTTTTCACCACAGAAAACTGGTCATAGTGTTTAGAGTTTTGTTCATTTTCGGAACAATATGAGCGATATTTAGTGAAAAAGTCCTATTTTTGCCCACTAAATAAGAATAGTTATGATACAGAGAAACTCTACCCTTGCCGTTCTCCGGGAATCATTTGTTGCCGGAAGCGATGAGAATTTGTCACCTATCATGCATCACCTCTGGAAAATGGAAGGGGGTGCCATCTATTTCTGCCGCAGTGGATGGGCACACGTCACCATCGATCTGAAAGAGTACGAAATCGTCAAAAACACTCAGGTGGTACTGCTGCCGGGAAGCATTATCCGTATCAATGGCAGCAGCAGTGACTTCACAGCCTCCTTTTTCGGATTTCCCAAAGATATGTTTCGGGAAGCCTGCCTGCGGTTAGAACCGACCTTTTTCCGCTTTATGAAGGAAAGACCGTGCTATGTGCTTCCCGATAAGGATACCGGAGCAATCAACGGATTGATACAGGCGGCAACTGCTATTTATAATGATCGCGAGAACCGCTTCCGCAACCAGATAGCCAAGAATCATCTCCAATCCTTCATGCTGGATATTTACGATAAATGCTACCGCTACTTCGACAAACAGGAAATAGAAGGGGGAAGCCGGCAGGACGAAATCTTCAAGAAGTTTGTCGCATTGGTGCACGAAAACTGCATTTCACAACGGGAAGTTAACTTCTACGCCAACGAACTTTGTATTTCGACCAAATACCTGACAGGCATCTGCCGCAGTGTGACCGGAGATTCTGCCAAAAAGATCATTGATGATTTCGCCATTCTAGAGATCAAAGTACTGCTCCAGTCTACGGAGCTGACAATGCAGGATATAACCGACCGGCTCGGTTTCCCGGACCAGTCGTATTTAGGAAGATATTTCAAACGGCATGAAGGAATGTCGCCTAGAGAATATCAAAACAGATATGTTATATAGCAATCAGAAAAAAGAAATAACCATTATACATTAAGGAGTACAGAGACCCGGATAGCAACCATAAGTTTGTGCAAAATCAGTCATTTTGCTATAAAATTAATAGAAATTATCATCTAAAGACAACAATGTATAACTTTTATTCCTACATTTGCAGCCAAATGATAACTTATTAATAAAAATACCAATACCATGGCTAAAATAACCAAAGAAGCCGCTTTGCTCTACCATTCACAGGGCAAACCCGGTAAGATCGAGGTAGTTCCTACCAAACCTTACAGTACACAAACTGATTTATCACTCGCATACTCCCCCGGTGTAGCGGAGCCTTGCCTTGAAATAGAGAAGAATCCGCAGGATGCGTATAAATACACAGCAAAAGGAAATCTGGTAGCTGTTATTTCCAACGGTACAGCCGTACTCGGCTTGGGAGATATAGGCGCATTGAGCGGTAAACCGGTCATGGAAGGCAAAGGTCTGCTCTTCAAAATCTACGCAGGAATCGATGTATTCGATATCGAAGTAGACGAAAAAGATCCGGAGAAATTCATCGCGGCAGTAAAAGCGATCGCTCCTACGTTCGGCGGTATCAATCTGGAAGACATCAAAGCTCCCGAATGTTTCGAAATCGAACGCCGTCTGAAAGAAGAACTTGACATCCCTGTGATGCACGACGATCAGCACGGAACCGCTATCATCTCCAGCGCCGGACTGGTAAATGCCCTGCAAGTGGCCGGAAAGAAAATCGAGGATGTGAAAATCGTCGTAAACGGTGCCGGAGCATCTGCCGTATCCTGTACCAAATTATATGTATCACTGGGGGCACGCCTCGAAAATATCGTCATGCTGGACAGCAAAGGCGTTATCAGCAAGACACGTACCGACCTCAACGAACAGAAGAGATATTTTGCCACTGACCGCACGGATATCCACACACTGGAAGAAGCGATCAAAGGCGCCGACGTATTCCTCGGCTTGTCCAAAGGTAACGTACTGAGTCAGGACATGGTGCGCAGCATGGCTCCCATGCCGATCGTATTCGCACTGGCAAACCCGACACCGGAAATCTCTTACGAAGAAGCAATGAGCGCCCGCCCCGACGTACTGATGGCAACCGGACGTTCCGACTATCCGAACCAGATCAACAACGTAATCGGCTTCCCGTACATCTTCCGCGGCGCACTCGATACACAGGCCAAAGCGATCAACGAAGAAATGAAAATCGCAGCAGTACACGCTATCGCCAACTTGGCAAAACAGCCTGTACCTGATGTAGTAAACACAGCATACCACGTCAACAACCTCTCTTTCGGTCCGGAATATTTCATCCCCAAACCGGTAGACCCGCGCCTCATCACCGAAGTTTCCTGTGCCGTAGCCAAAGCAGCCATGGAAAGCGGAGTGGCACGCACAGAAATCAAAGACTGGGACGCTTACTGCGTGCATCTGCGCGAACTGATGGGATACGAATCCAAACTGACCCGCCAGCTTTATGACACCGCCCGCCGCAGCCCGCAACGTGTCGTATTTGCCGAAGGCATCCATCCCAATATGCTGAAAGCCGCCGTCGAAGCAAAAGCCGAAGGCATCTGCCATCCTATCTTATTAGGAAATGACGAAGCAATCGGCAAACTGGCCGAAGAACTCGACCTGAGCCTGGAAGGTATCGAAATCGTCAATCTCCGCCATCCGGACGAGTCGGACCGCCGCGAACGCTACTCACGCATCCTTGCCGAAAAACGTGCCCGCGAAGGCTTTACCTACGAAGAAGCCAACGACAAGATGTTCGAGCGCAACTACTTCGGTATGATGATGGTAGAAACCGGAGATGCAGACGCATTTATCACCGGACTCTACACAAGATACAGCAACACCATCAAAGTTGCCAAAGAAGTAATCGGCATCCAGCCCGGATTCAACCATTTCGGAACGATGCACATTCTTAATTCAAAGAAGGGTACTTACTTCCTGGCAGATACGCTGATCAACCGTCATCCGGATACGGAAACTCTGATTGACATCGCCAAACTGGCTGACAAGACAGTCCGTTTCTTCAACCATACACCGGTCATCTCGATGCTGTCGTACTCCAACTTCGGCGCCGATACCTCCGGCAGCCCTGTCAAAGTGCACGGAGCGGTAAACTATATGCAGAAGGAATATCCGGAACTCGCCATCGACGGTGAAATGCAGGTGAACTTTGCCATGAACCGCGAACTGCGTGACGCCAAGTATCCGTTCACCCGCCTGAAAGGTAAAGACGTGAATACGCTGATTTTCCCGAACCTGAGCTCCGCCAACGCAGGATACAAACTGCTGCAGGCAATGGACCCCGATACGGAATTTATCGGCCCTATCCAGATGGGACTGAACAAGCCTATCCATTTCACTGACTTTGAAAGTTCTGTCCGCGACATCGTGAACATCACAGCCGTAGCCGTGATCGACGCCATCGTAGTGAAGAAGAAAAACGAAAGCCGATGAGAAGGCCATTATCAAAATCACAAATAGTTTGCGTCAGCCTTCTTTGGCTGGCGCTTTGCTATTTAGTTCTCACAAAAGCCGAACGTATTGACGGTATGACGATAGTAATGCTTGTCATTTCGGCAGCATTAGTCTTTATTCCTGTCTATAAGTCGATGAAAAAGAATAAATAAATATCTTTTTTCCGAGTTTTAATGCAATAAAATATCAAATTTGATGTTTTATTGCATTTTTCTTTATAAAATGTTTGTTAGTCCAATTTTTATCTTTACTTTTGCAACCGCATAAAAGAAATAGGTAATCGAAATTTAATCAACCAATAAAAGAAAAAAAGATTATGAATGCAGCAAAGGTATTAGACGATCTGAAAAGACGGTTCCCCAATGAACCGGAGTATCATCAGGCAGTAGAAGAAGTACTTTCTACTATTGAAGAAGAATACAACAAACACCCGGAGTTTGACAAAGCAAACTTAATCGAACGCTTGTGTATTCCTGATAGAGTATTTCAGTTCCGTGTAACTTGGATGGATGACAAAGGTAATATTCAGACAAACATGGGTTACCGTGTTCAGCACAACAACGCTATCGGCCCGTACAAAGGCGGTATCCGTTTCCACGCATCTGTAAACCTTTCCATCCTGAAATTCCTTGCCTTTGAGCAGACATTCAAAAACTCACTGACTACGCTGCCTATGGGTGGTGGCAAGGGTGGTTCCGACTTCTCTCCACGTGGTAAGTCAAACGCTGAAGTAATGCGTTTCGTACAGGCATTCATGCTGGAACTGTGGCGTCACATCGGTCCCGAAACTGACGTACCTGCAGGTGATATTGGTGTAGGTGGCCGCGAAGTAGGTTTCATGTTCGGTATGTACAAGAAGCTGGCTCACGAATTTACCGGCACATTCACTGGTAAAGGCCGCGAATTCGGTGGTTCACTGATTCGTCCGGAAGCTACCGGTTACGGTAACATCTACTTCCTGATGGAAATGCTGAAAACCAAAGGTACTGACCTGAAAGGCAAAACTTGTCTTGTTTCCGGTTCGGGTAACGTAGCTCAATATACAATCGAAAAAGTAATCGAACTGGGTGGTAAAGTAGTTACTTGCTCCGACTCTGACGGTTACATCTACGATCCGGACGGTATCGACCGCGAAAAGTTGGATTACATCATGGAACTGAAGAACCTCTACCGTGGCCGTATCCGCGAATACGCAGAGAAATATGGTTGCAAATATGTAGAAGGAGCTAAACCTTGGGGTGAAAAATGCGATATCGCACTGCCTTCTGCCACTCAGAACGAATTGAACGGCGACCACGCCCGTCAGTTGGTAGCAAATGGCTGTATAGCTGTATCTGAGGGAGCAAACATGCCTTCTACTCCGGAAGCTATCAAAGTATTCCAGGACGCTAAGATTCTGTACGCTCCGGGTAAAGCAGCTAATGCGGGTGGTGTATCAGTATCAGGTCTTGAAATGACTCAGAACTCCATCAAGTTGAGCTGGAGCGCTGAAGAAGTAGACGAAAAGCTGAAGAGCATCATGAAGAATATCCACGAAGCCTGCGTTCAGTATGGTACTGAAGCCGACGGATATGTAAACTATGTGAAAGGTGCTAACGTAGCCGGATTCATGAAGGTTGCCAAAGCTATGATGGCTCAGGGTATCGTATAATCAGCAAGATATAAGAAAGCTATAGTCATTTTTAAGATAAAGGCTCCCGCCTTCCGAAAGGAAGGACGGGAGTTTTTTTTTATATTGTACCGCAGTGGTGAAAAACAAGTAAAAGAGTGCAGGCAAACATGTAAAAGAGTGAGTGACAGGAAGTACTTCATTCTGGCAAATGATGTAGAAGAAAAAGGTAAAAGAAGTACATGACCCGGGTGAAAGATGTACTTGAAATAAAAAATACCGGAGGTTTTAAAGATTGTTCATAGTTATTCTCTATCTTTAGATAGAAATTATCAGTTTGACAAGCAAGCAAAATCGGTCTATCTTTGTTACATATTATAAACCCGGACAGAAGAGTAAAAAAGACTTCGGTTTATTTAAACTTCGCCTCCGACTAACATCTATTTTATGGAAGAAAAAAAACTAACTGCCGCGAACGGTCGTCCCATTGCCGACAATCAGAATTCGCAAACCGCAGGTCAACGCGGACCTGTCATGTTACAAGACCCATGGCTTATTGAAAAGCTTGCTCATTTTGATCGTGAAGTGATTCCGGAAAGACGTATGCATGCCAAAGGTTCGGGAGCTTACGGCACATTCACCGTCACTCATGACATTACGAAGTACACCCGTGCAGCTATTTTCAGCGAAGTCGGAAAGCAAACTGAATGTTTCGTCCGTTTCTCTACCGTAGCCGGAGAGCGTGGGGCGGCAGATGCCGAACGTGATATCCGCGGTTTTGCCATGAAATTCTACACCGAAGAGGGCAACTGGGATTTAGTCGGAAACAACACTCCTGTCTTTTTCTTACGTGATCCTCTTAAATTTCCGGATTTGAATCATGCCATCAAGCGAGACCCGAAAACGAACATGCGCAGCCCTAACAGCAACTGGGACTTCTGGACACTTCTGCCCGAAGCGCTTCATCAAGTGACAATCACTATGAGCCCTCGCGGCATTCCCTACTCCTATCGCCACATGCACGGATTCGGAAGCCACACCTATAGTTTTATCAATGCGGACAACCAGCGTATCTGGGTGAAATTCCACCTGCGCACCTTGCAGGGAATCAAAAACCTGACAGATCAGGAAGCGGAAGCGATCATCGCCAAAGACCGCGAATCTCATCAACGCGACCTTTTTGAAAGCATCGAAAAGGGAGATTACCCGAAATGGTTATTCCAGATTCAGTTAATGACGGAAGAGGAAGCGGACCATTACCGCATCAACCCGTTCGACCTGACCAAAGTATGGCCGCACAAAGACTTCCCGCTACAAGACGTCGGAATCCTTGAACTGAACCGTAATCCGGAAAACTATTTCGCAGAAGTAGAACAAGCAGCTTTCAACCCGATCAATACCGTAGATGGCATCGGATTCTCACCGGACAAGATGTTACAGGGACGTCTGTTCTCTTACGGCGACGCACAGCGTTATCGCCTCGGAGTGAACGCCGAACAAATTCCGGTGAATAAACCCCGTTGCCCGTTCCATGCTTACCACCGTGACGGAGCTATGCGCGTAGACGGCAACTACGGTGCAACCAAAGGCTACGAACCCAACAGTTACGGAGAATGGAAAGACTCTCCTCACATGAAAGAACCGCCTCTCAAAGCATCCGGCAACGGAGAAATATACAATTATAATGAACGCGAATATGATGATGATTACTACAGCCAGCCGGGAGATCTGTTCCGCTTGATGCCGGCGGACGAACAGCAACTTCTGTTTGAAAACACGGCACGTGCTATGGGAGACTCCGAATTATTCATCAAACAGCGTCACACCCGCAACTGCTACAAAGCAGATCCCGCATACGGTGCCGGAGTCGCCAAAGCATTGGGCATTGATCTGCAAGAAGCATTGAAAGAATAAAAGGACAACCAATCATTTGTAAAAGAAAGAGCATATTTCCCGACGGATTTATGCTCTTTTTTTCGGCAGAACAGTAACCAACTGTATATCAGCAGAATAAAATTCCTTTTTTATTCCTTTAAAAGGAACGCCCCGTTGGTTTTAAAGAAACAGGCCGTTGGTTTTAAACCAAGACCCCGTTCCTTTAAAACCAACGGGACTATTTAAAAAAAAGTTCTGCTTTTCCAATGAGAGCAGAACTTTTTTGTTTCATTTATTTATCAACCGGAAAGAGATCAGTCAATCCCCGGCATCAGAACAACGCCGAGCTTCTTCTTACCATCCATCTTGACTACCATCGGCTTTTCAAAGCGGACATGACGCAGGAATTTCGTTTCTTCCACCGCAGGTTGGGCGTTGAGGAAATCCTGATTGTAGACTCCGTCATTCATAAAGGCATTGATCGTAAAATAGCCTACGCCGAACGAAGTGAGGTTCTGGAAGAAGTGAGTTCCCTGACTCGGGTCTACACGATAATTGGTCAGTCCGGCCTCCACTATCACACGGGCGGCGGAGATATGCGGCCACTTCACCGGAATGCCCAGCCATGTGTCACTGCTGCCCCAACGTCCCGGACCTACAAGTACATAATTCCTTCCTGCATTGAGGAATTGCAGGTTCATCTTCTCTATTTCCCAGGCAATGGCCTGATTGTTCGAAGCACTGTATCCATCCGTCTTGACGTAGACGATATCATAAATTTCGTTCATGACGCCATGCCCCAATGAGTTATTGGAACGGAGCACCACGTCTTCATCCGGTATCAGCGTCAAGTCTTCGTCCAGCATTTCTTTGCTGTCCACAATCGGGCGGATTTGCAACAGGTAGAATGTACCCGTCTTATCTTGTTCACGACTCAAGGTCGCGGCAAACTCAATCTCCACCGGGCGCCGCATTTCCTGTTCACCGTACTTCAAAACCAGTTGCAGGATGCGTGCCAGCGGGAATACATCGTGTTGAAGGATATTGGCAAACGTGATTACCTTGCGTCCACCGGGATACAAACCGTCACGGATCACCTGATCATACGGATCGTAAGTAGAAGCGATATAGCGTAACGAACCGTCACTTTCGGCTTCCTTCACATGAAGTTTCAACAGGTTAAAGCCGTCGTCGATAGAGAAATCATGCCCTGCGTTTTTCAAGTCCAATGCGTAGAAACGGGTCTGTGTTTCTTTCAGGGCTATTTCCATTTCACTGGTTTGCAACACTTGATTCGGGTGATAAGGAGAGAAACGAAGCGTCATACCTCCGTCTACAATATATTTTCCTAATCCAAGAGCCAGGTTCACCGTGCCTTCTTCGGCTTTTTCATCTCCCAAGGGATAATAATTGAGCGAACGTGCCACGCCGGACATAGACGGGTAGTAACGGTCTCCGTATTGATTTCCCACAACTTCCTGCAAGATGACTGCCATCTTTTCCTGGTCGATCACGTTCGATGTAGCCTGCATATAGGCTTTACTGTCTCTGAAGTAAACAGACGCATAGACTCCTTTGATCGCATCGGAAAGCATACGGAGCATTTCGTAACGGTCGTCCAAATAAGGAATCATATACGTATTGTATATTCCGGCAAACGGCTGATAATGAGAATCTTCTAACAAAGAAGATGAACGGATGGCAATCGGGGACTTCACCACATCGAAGAAGGTGAAGAAGTCCTCTACCAACCGGTCGGGCAGTTTCGCCTTTAGGAAATATCGTAGAATCGTATCATCGTCGGCATCCGATAGAGCGATTTGATAAAGATTATTGGTCTCCATAAACTCGTCGAAGACATCGGTACACAGTACCACTGTCTTAGGAATTGCCACCCGTGCATTTTCGAACTCTTCAAATTCGGGATAACGCTTCACCATATTATCAATGAAGGCAAGGCCACGGCCTTTTCCTCCCAGCGAACCGTCGCCGATACGGGCAAAGTTGGAGTAACGGTCGAAACGGTCACGTTTGAAGACGGCAACCACTCCCTGATTTTTCATCTTCCGGTACTTCACGATCGCCTCGAAGATAATCCGGCGGTGTGCATCTACGTCCTGAAGACTGGTCCACGTGATCGGCTTCAGAAACTCGGCTACCGGAAACATGGCACGCGAATAGAGCCAGCGCGAAACGTGATTCCGGCTGATATGATACAAGAAGGACTCGGCAGGCACGGCAAACAGGATATTCTGCAGCTCTTTCAGGTTCCGCACACGGGCAATCTCTTCTCCGGTCTCCGGATTGCGGAACACAAAGTCACCGAACCCGAAGTTATCGGAAACGATGCGCCGCAGGTCAACGTCCATCTTTTTAGAATTCTTATCGATAAAGCTGGCACCGTATTTGGCGGCATACGAAGAGTTTTCCGATTCGGAGGACTGGATAATCAACGGTACGAACGGATCGTTCTTGCGTATGGCGGCACAAAGCTTGATACCTGCCAGACCGTCTTTCTCGCCCCGTTCCACCTTCGGGAAACGGACGTCGGTAATGACTCCTAATATATTATTCTGGTATTTGCGATAGATTTCCATCGCTTCCTGATACGTACGCGCCAAAACGATTTTAGGACGCCCACGCATACGAAGCGTGCGCTGGTGCGCATTCAGAGCTTCGGTAGAAAATTCCTGGCTCTGCTTCAACACGAATTTATACAGGTTGGGAAGAATGGAAGAATAGAACCGGATGCCGTCTTCCACCAAAAGTATCATCTGCACGCCTACTTCCTGCACATCGTGTTCGAGGTTCATCTTATCTTCCATCAGTTTGATAATAGAAACCAACAGGTCGGTATTGCCCAGCCAGCAGAACACGTATTCAAATGCGCTCAGGTCTTCGTTGATAATCCGCTTCGTAATACCGTGACTGAAAGGAGTCAGGATAACGATCGGAATATGTTCGTATTTCTCTTTAATATGCCGCCCGATATCAAAACTGTCATTGTCTCCCGTACTCGGCATACAGATCACCAGATCGAATGACATATTCTCCAACTGCGTCAATGCTTCCTCTTCCGTAGAAACCTGTGAGAAACGAGGAGGATAACGAAGTGACAAGGATGTATATTCATTAAATATTTTTTCGTCAATGCGTCCGTCATCTTCCAGCATGAAAGCGTCATACGGGTTGGCAATCAACAGAACATTGAAAATCCGCCGTGTCATCAAATTGGCGAATTGCGTATCTTTGAAGTAAAGCTGGTTTAATTTATACTTGCTGAGCATAGTCTCTTTCTATTTTTTATTCCATAATGAAATGATTCATAGTACAATCTACTTGACGTTTACCCTGCAAAGTTAATTTTTTAAATCTCATTTGCTATCATCTTCTTTATAAAGTTTATAATAGGTAATAAGTAATAGGTAACAAGTAATAACCATGCGGTTTACAGCGCAGCTTATTACTTATTACTTATTACCTATTACTTATTACCTATCACCTACCACTATCATTTTATCATTATTTAATCAAAATACCACCATAAAATCAATCACATTTGAAAAATTTTCCTATATTTGCAGTGTGAGCAGTTTACATTTTATCAGAATAACCTTTTAAAATATGATATCATGAACATCCAGAAAATCATGTCCTCTTTGGAGGCAAAGCACCCCGGTGAATTAGAGTATCTTCAAGCAGTAAAAGAAGTTCTTCTTTCGATCGAAGATATATACAATCAGCATCCCGAATTTGAAAAGGCCAAGATCATAGAAAGACTGGTAGAACCTGATCGTATCTTCACTTTCCGTGTCACTTGGGTAGACGATAAAGGGGAAGTTCAGACCAATCTCGGTTATCGTGTACAGTTCAACAATGCAATCGGCCCGTACAAAGGCGGTATCCGTTTCCATGCTTCCGTCAACCTCTCCATTTTGAAATTCCTCGGCTTCGAGCAGACATTCAAGAATGCACTGACTACCCTTCCGATGGGTGGCGGCAAAGGCGGTTCGGACTTCTCGCCCCGTGGCAAGAGCGATGCTGAAATCATGCGTTTCTGTCAGGCGTTTATGCTCGAATTGTGGCGCCATCTGGGACCGGACATGGATGTACCTGCCGGTGATATCGGTGTAGGCGGACGCGAAGTAGGTTATATGTTCGGTATGTACAAGAAGCTGACCCGCGAATTTACGGGAACCTTTACCGGAAAAGGACTGGAGTTCGGCGGTTCGCTGATTCGTCCGGAAGCTACCGGCTTCGGCGGTTTGTACTTCGTTTATCAGATGTTGCAGGCAAAAAATATAGATATCAAAGGCAAGACAGTCGCTATCTCCGGCTTCGGTAACGTAGCTTGGGGCGCTGCCACCAAGGCGACCGAATTGGGTGCCAAAGTAATTACGATCTCCGGACCAGACGGATATATCTACGATCCGGACGGCATCAGCGGAGAAAAGATAGATTATATGCTCGAACTTCGGGCTTCGGGCAATGACATCGTTGCTCCTTACGCCGAAAAATATCCGGGTGCAACCTTCGTAGAAGGCAAGCGTCCGTGGGAAGTAAAAGCAGATATTGCACTTCCTTGCGCTACTCAGAACGAATTAAATGGAGAAGATGCACAAAATCTCATAAAAAATAACGTTCTTTGCATTGGAGAAATTTCCAACATGGGATGTACGCCGGAAGCAATCGACTTATTTATCGAAAAGAAAATAATGTATGCTCCGGGTAAGGCAGTCAACGCCGGTGGTGTTGCCACTTCCGGGCTGGAAATGTCTCAGAACGCCATGCACCTGAGCTGGAGCGCTGCTGAAGTGGACGAAAAACTCCACGCCATCATGCACGGTATCCATGCACAATGCGTGAAATACGGTACAGAACCCGACGGATATATCAATTATGTGAAGGGAGCTAACATTGCCGGATTCATGAAAGTAGCTCATGCTATGATGGGACAAGGCGTTATTTAAAAGAGACTTTGTTTAGTTGTATTTGTATTTGTGGTTTGCGCTGCTCGCCTCCTGTGACAGGACGCGGGTAGCGCTATTTTTTTGAGATTAACATTATTTTCTTCAATGGAATTAATTATCTTTGTAGCATTATACAGTAATAACAATAAAAAATGCTACAACCCGAATTAAAACTCCGCCGCGACAAGATTCGCAGTCTGATGGTGTCACAGGGCATTGATGCCGCCCTCATTACTTGTAATGCAAATTTAATCTACACCTATGGCTGTGTAGTCAGCGGCTATCTTTATCTCCCTCTTCATTCACCGGCACTGCTGTTTTTCAAGCGGCCCAACAATATCACAGGCGAACACTCGTTCCCCATCCGCAAGCCGGAACAGATCGTCGATATTCTGAAAGAAAAAGGTCTGCCTTTGCCCACTAAACTGATGCTGGAAGGCGACGAACTTCCTTATACCGAATATGTTCGTCTGGCAGGTTTGTTCCCGGACGCTGAAGTCGTGAACGGGACACCGCTGATCCGTCAGGCACGCAGCGTGAAGACAGCTATCGAAATCGAAATGTTCCGTCGTTCGGGCATGGCGCATGCCAAGGCATACGAACAGATTCCGTTCGCATATTACCCTGGAATGACAGATATCGAGTTCTCGATAGAAATCGAACGTCTGATGCGTCTTCAAGGTTGCCTCGGCATCTTCCGCGTGTTTGGCCGCAGCATGGAAATCTTCATGGGAAGTGTGTTGACCGGAGATAATGCCGGTTATCCTTCTCCCTACGATTTTGCTTTAGGGGGTCGCGGACTCGATCCTGCCTTGCCCGGAGGCGCTGACAAGACTCCGCTGAAAGAAGGACAAAGTGTTATGGTCGATCTGGGAGGCAACTTCAACGGATATATGGGCGATATGAGCCGTGTGTTCTCTATCGGCAAATTGTCGGAAGAAGCATATACCGCTCATCAGGTTTGTCTGGATATTCAGGAAAAGATCGCTTCGATCGCCAGACCCGGCATTCCTTGCGAAATGCTGTATAACACTGCAATCGAAATGGTTACCCAGGCAGGTTTTGCCGATAAGTTCATGGGAACGGGACAGCAAGCCAAGTTCATCGGTCACGGCATCGGACTTGAAATCAACGAAGCGCCTGTACTTGCTCCGCGCATCAAACAGGAACTGGAACCGGGCATGGTCTTTGCTCTCGAACCGAAAATCGTTCTTCCCGGTGTAGGCCCTGTAGGTATCGAAAACTCTTGGGTAGTGACAAACGAAGGAGTTGAGAAACTGACTAACTGCAACGAAGAAATTATAGAATTGTCATAAGGGACTGACTAAAAAGTCAATAGTATCTTAAATCTCCTCCTTCGGGAAGGAGGAGTACCCGTAGGGGGAGGTGGTAGGTGAATACATAACCCTATCATTTACAAAGTAATAGGAACAAACATTATTTCTCCTACCACCTCGGTCTGCGACCACTCCTCCTTCCCGAAGGAGGAGATTTGAGATAGAATCGACTTGTTAGTCACCCCAATTTGAACAAGAAAAGCTATTTTACAGGCTTCAGTCCCATCTTCGCCGCCCGTTCCAGCATAAAAGCATGGGCTGCCTCATACTCATTGGGGATAACTCCATCCAGAATAGCATCCTTTATCGCACTTTTCAAAGCACCGACTTCACGACAGGGCTGTAAGCCGAAAGTTTCCATGATCTCTTCTCCACTCACCGGAGGCTGGAAATTACGGACACGGTCCTTTTCTTCAAGGTCTTTCAACTTTTGGCGAACCAGCTGGAAGTTATTCAGAAAACGCTGCTTGCGCTCCATGTTTTTCGAAGTGATATCCGCTTCGCAAAGTGTCATCAAGTCGTCGATATCATCCCCCGCCTCAAAAAGCAGACGGCGTACGGCAGAATCCGTCACTACATCATCCGCTATCACAATGGGACGCATGTGCAAGCTGACCATTTTCTGCACATACTTCATCTTTTCATTCATCGGCAACTTCATCTTCCGGAAAATATTCGGAATCATCTTCTCACCGATAAAATTATGATTATGGAACGTCCAGCCCGCTTTAGGCTCCCAACGTTTCGTTGCAGGCTTGGCGATATCGTGCAGCAAAGCTGCCCAACGCAACCAAAGATTATCCGTCTTTTTGCTGATATTGTCCAGCACTTCCAGCGTATGGTAAAAGTTATCCTTGTGCGACCGTCCGTTTCGTGTTTCTACTCCCTGCAAGGCAGCCAGTTCCGGAAAAATTAACGGAAGCAGTCCGCTTCGTTCCAGTTCTACAAAGCCTTTTGAAGGGATAGGCGAAAGAATGATCTTGTTCAGCTCATCCGCAATCCGTTCACGGGATATGATTTCAATCCGGTCTTTGTTACGGCAGAGCGATTCGAACGTATCGTCATCGATATAAAAATTCAGTTGCGTGGCAAAGCGAATGCAACGCATCATGCGCAGCGGGTCGTCACTGAACGTGATATCCGGATCGAGGGGTGTGCGGATGGTCTTTTCCTTCATGTCTGCCATGCCGCCAAACGGGTCAACCAGTTCGCCAAAGCGTGCTTTGTTCAGGCAGACAGCCATCGCGTTAATAGTAAAGTCACGGCGGTTCTGATCGTCCTCCAATGTTCCGTCTTCCACGATGGGCTTCCGTGAATCCCGTTGATAGGATTCTTTGCGGGCACCTACAAATTCGACTTCCGTACCTTTATATTTCACTTGTGCCGTACCGAAATTCTTGAAAACAGAGACGTGCGCACCACGCCCCAAGCGTTTTCCAAGTGCTTCCGCCATTGCGATCCCGCTGCCTACTACTACTACATCTATATCTTTGGAGGGACGTTGCAGAAAAATATCACGAACGTAACCGCCTACCACGTAACACTCCAGTCCGAGTGCGTCAGCGGTTTCGGCAATGTGTCCGAAGATCGGTTCGCTAAAATACTGTTTCAGTTCCTCTTGAGTCAACTCTATCATCTTTTTAATGCTTAACGACTGGCAACAGACAGTTAAATAGTTGATGAAAACACCGGTCGGGCGGTCCATAATCATCAAACACTTATTGCCAATACAAGTTTTGAGGGGGCAAAATTACAAAAATAAGGGATATATTTGTATTTTTGTCGCTATAAAGTAAACGATGAACGGGCGAGGAACTGTAAACGGCAAGTAACACGAACGGCAAACCGCAAGTAACGAACAGTTGGCGGTAAGTCGTGAACACTGCACGTCCCATCTCCATCGCAAATCGTCTAATAGTAAAATGTAAATGGTATGATGAAAAAACTGATTATCTTCTTTTGCGGCACGCTGGCACTGACAGCCTGCGGAAACGGCATCGAGAAAAAAGCCAATGAAAAACTGACGATTGCCCGTGCTGCCTACGAACGTGGCGACTACGAAGAAGCAAAGACACAAATCGACAGTATCAAGATTTTGTATCCCAAAGCATTCGAGGCCCGCAAAGCCGGTCAGGAATTGATGCTGGATGTGGAACTCAAGGCTCAACAAGAGATTCTGGCCTTTCTGGACAGTGCTCTCCAGGCAAAGCAAGCAGCGTTTGACGCCATCAAAGGCAAGTACACCCTGGAGAAAGATGCCGAATATCAGCAAGTGGGTAACTACATATGGCCTACACAAGCCATCGAGAAGAATCTCCATCGTTCCTTCCTTCGCTTCCAAGTGAGCGAGCAGGGAATTATGAGCATGACTTCCATTTATTGCGGAGCCGGCAATATCCATCATGTAGGCGTCAAAGTGATGACTCCCGACGGCAGTTTTGCCGAAACTCCGACTTCGAAGGACAGCTACGAAACATCGGATATGAACGAGAAAATAGAAAAAGCCGATTACAAATTGGGAGAAGACGGTAACGTGATCGAATTTCTGAACCTCAACAAGGACAAGAATATCCGTGTGGAATTTATCGGCGACCGTAGATACACAACGACGATGAGTCCGACCGACCGACAGGCAGTAGCAGGCGTTTACGAACTGTCGAAAATCCTTTCCGCCATGCAGCAAATCAAGAAAGAACAGGAAGACGCCAATCTGAAAATCGGATTTATCAATAAGAAAAAAGAACGGAAAGCGATGGAAGAAGCTGCCGAAGAATAAAGGTTCTTTCGGAGTAACGGCTTTCCGGAAAAGTGATAAAAGCGCTATCGGAGAAGAATAAATCAAGCAGTCCGAAAAGGATAAGTAAAAAACGGTAAGCGATGAAAATTTGTGTTTATCAGAGATAGCACATTTATTTTTTCATCGCTTACCGATTTTTATTTCAATTCAAGAGACTGTTCTCCGACTTATCATTAGGCACAAATAGTAATGATATTTCATTCCAACTTTAAAGAGACGCAGCATTGTTTTCTTGCTCGCACCCTTTTACCTTGGAGAAACGGCGTAAACCAGCATCCTAAAACGGCGTAGCCTGCCTACATAAAACGGCGTAGCCTGACAGGTAGAAAGGGCGCAGTCTCCAAAGGCTTATTTCACTCTCCTATTCAACTGATTATTAGCCTTCTCCACCTTTGACTTACCTATCCGTTTCCCCGTCCCTTTCTTTTTTCCGGCAGCAGGCTTCGCCTTTCCGGCGAACGGATTGTTACTTTTTTTGATTGGCATAACTTAACAAAGTATCATTCTCCTTCGTAATACTCGCCCAAAAACCAGCGGGCAATAAAGTCCCAGTTTTCGTGCAGCAGCTCTTTTCCGTTCTCGAAAGGGAATTGCGCTTCCGGCAGCAGGTCATGTTCCATGCCGTACTTCAGCAGATCGAACGGGCACAGCCCTTCCTCGCAGAAAAGTTCGTACGCTTCTTCCTCAGCTATTTCCGCATTATACAGCGGATTCCGTTTGTCGGCAAAGTAACGGGCTACATCCGGACCTATCAGCAAACCTTTCGGATTAGCATACATCACGAAATCCGAAAACTCCTTCAAGTCGGGCAACAGAGCATCTTCTTCGTCCTCCCATTGCAGGGCCTGCACAAAGAACAGTTTCAAAGCCTCATACGAATCGAAGAACATCAACGGCTCGCCACCACTCGCTTTCAGGAAGCGCTCCACATTCACGGGCAACTGATCGCCCGGCGAGGCAACAGGCAAAGCAGTCCGCTGCTTCTCCATCAACTCCGATTCCATCAGCCAGTCTCCGGCAAGTCCGTCACTGATAGGCGCTTTCTCGAAAACATCCTCCAACTGCGCATAAATCACATCGGCAAACTCCAGCAAGTCCGCATCCAAGGGATTCTCCACACCGTCAAAGTCATCGCCTACCGGCGAGTTAATTCCCCACAGCAAGAAAGCGATATCCTCTTTATTGATCTCGTCGGTGAGATAACCTTCCGACAATTCATAAAACGGCAGGTAACGTCCGTAATTCCTTTTATGCCAACGGATAAACTGGCGCCAGTTGCCTCCGTCCGTCACACAGTCTTCCAGATAAAGAGTCAGCATCAGAGTCACCTGATTCTGGCTTTCCTGCGTCTCCGACTTATATAAATAAGATTCGCTGATGACAGGCAATAAAAGATTGGCAAATTCAAGATACCAGTGATCCGTCGCCAACACCTTTGCACGGCCATGAAGATCCAGCCATGCTTTCATATAAATTTTCCCTTGTTTCATTATTATTCTGTTGCTTGTTTTAGTTTCTCCACGCCCTATTACCTATTACTTATTACCTATTCTACAGTCTTTTCAAAGCCAGTTTTATTACTTTCTCCACCGGAGCATCCGGTTCTTCCTTCAGGATAGCCAGCACCACTTTCTGCGAAGGGGCGGCGGCAAAGCCGAGCATAGTCAGAGCGGCTACCGCTTCCTCCTGCACTTCCACGCTGGCAGATTGCAGCAGCATTCCGGCAGAAGCGCTTCCTCCTGCCACGGTGGCTCCCATCGTCTTTATCTTGTCTTTCAGGTCGACAATAACACGCTGCGCTGTTTTCAGTCCGATCCCCTTCACCGTTTTCAGCAAGTTCGCATTTTCGGTGCTGATCACATTCACCAGTTCGGCAGGCGAAAGGGCGGAGAGAATCATACGCGCCGTATTGCCTCCGATGCCCGACACGGAAATGAGCAGCAGGAAAATCTCCCGCTCCTGCTTGTCGGCAAATCCGTAGAGCACATACGCATCCTCCCGAATAGCTTCATAGATATATAACTTACAGTTTTTCTTTCCCTGAATAGCCGAATAAGTATTCAGGGATATGTTGGCGGCATAGCCTACCCCGTTACAGTCGATTACTGCGGTTGCCGGACTAAGTTCGGCAAGTTCGCCTTTTACATATTCTATCATATACCTTGCAAAGATAAGACAAATTCACCACAGATGAAAAGACTTTCGCAACATTTCCGCCTCGCAGTCAGAGGTGAAAAAATTAAAAATAATGCAGGCAGTAAACAAAACTTCCTAGTAATTTGTTTACTTTTGTGGCAGAATTAAAGAAAAATGTTCATATAAAACCAATAAAAGAATGAAAAAAGTAAGAGCAGCCATTGTCGGTTACGGCAATATCGGACACTATGTACTTGAAGCGCTACAGGCAGCGCCTGATTTCGAAATAGCCGGAGTAGTTCGTCGTGCAGGAGCAGAGAACAAGCCGGAAGAGTTGGCAAACTATGCAGTAGTCAAAGATATCAAAGAACTGGAAGGAGTGGAAGTGGCCATCCTCTGCACGCCGACCCGCAGCGTTGAGAAATACGCGAAAGAATATTTGGCAATGGGAATCAACACAGTAGACAGCTTCGACATCCACACAGGCATCGTTGACCTACGCCGCACGCTGGATGCCACCGCCAAAGAGCACAAAGCCGTATCCATCATCTCCGCAGGATGGGACCCGGGAAGCGACTCGATCGTACGCACCATGCTCGAAGCAATCGCTCCGAAAGGTATCACTTACACCAACTTCGGCCCCGGCATGAGTATGGGACACACCGTAGCCGTGAAAGCGATCGACGGAGTGAAAGCCGCCCTCTCCATGACGATCCCTACCGGAACGGGAATCCACCGCCGCATGGTATACATCGAACTGAAAGACGGATACAAGTTTGAAGAAGTAGCCGCAGCTATCAAGGCAGACCCTTACTTCGTGAACGACGAGACCCATGTAAAACTTGTGCCCAGCGTAGACGCACTGCTCGATATGGGACACGGTGTAAATCTGACTCGCAAGGGAGTTTCCGGTAAAACGCAGAATCAGCTGTTCGAGTTCAATATGCGCATCAACAATCCGGCACTGACCGCACAGGTACTTGTGTGCGTGGCACGCGCTTCCATGAAGCAGCAACCGGGATGCTACACCATGGTAGAAGTTCCCGTCATCGACCTCCTTCCGGGCGACCGCGAAGAGTGGATCGGACACCTGGTATAATCTTTTATCCACATAACTGAAATAAAAATAGAGAAAGGAGACACACCTTTCTCTATTTTTTTTATCTTTGTCGGAGAAGACAAAACACACCCGATATGAAAAGACTATTCATATTCTCAACATTTCTGTTATGCTTGCTATCGACTACCTTTTCACAGCAGTCCGGTAACACGATCAAACCGAATCTGAAGTATGAAAAAACCTCCAAGGAAGAGCTCACCATGACCGCTTACGCACCGGACACCTCCGCAACGGCGTATGCCGACATCCAGATACCTTATTACTCCAACGAACGCAATCCGACACTGAAAGAAAGCGTCAGCCAACTTGCGTCATTCCTCGATTTCCGAAAACAAGTAGCAAAACAATTTAATAACATTATTATATTAAAGAGAATATGAAGATATACAAAAAGACAGAACTTCCCAGACATGAGGAAGAAGAGTTTTCAGTCATAGTACTGACTTGTGACGAACATGGAGAAACCAATCTTGGGTTTTATAACTTTGACACGGAAGATTGGAGTTTTCTTTCGGAAGCTGACAAAAGTTATAGAGACTCTGAATTTGTATGGATATACCCACCAGCCAATCAGATGAAAGAGTTTTTGATAAAATCAATCAAAGCTGAACGCGAATCAGCTCCACCTTCATCGAAGGAAAACTGGTTTAGAAAGAAAACCCAACCTATTAAAAAGAAAATCACTCTGGCTTTCAAGAAAAAATAAAAGTGTACCTTTGCGGCGCTAACCAAAGCCGAAAGGAAACATTGGAAAATAAAAGATACAATAACGTCGAAGAATGGGCGAACACGCTCAGTCACGGAGCAGGTATACTGCTTGGAGTCATAGCCGGATATGTCCTGCTCGCGAAAGCGGCGGCGGGTGTCGAACCGAAGTGGGCGGTAGCTTGTGTATCCGTCTATCTGTTTGGCATGCTGTCTTCTTATGTCAGCTCCACCTGGTATCACGGCAGCCGTCCGGGTAAGCTGAAGGAATTGCTTCGCAAATTCGATCACGGAGCGATCTATCTGCATATTGCGGGGACGTACACCCCGTTTACACTGCTCGTCATGAGGCACGCAGGCGGTTGGGGATGGGGAATTTTCTCTTTTGTCTGGCTGTCGGCTATCGTCGGTTTTATACTGAGTTTCAAGAAACTGAAAGAACACAGTAACCTGGAAACCATTTGTTATATAACTATGGGAGCCTGCATTCTCGTGGCTATGAAGCCTTTGATGGATCATTTGGCAGAGATGGGTGCCGGTCCGGCTTTTTGGTGGCTGATAGGCGGAGGAGTTTCGTATATCATCGGGGCAGTGTTCTATTCGCTGCGCAAGCCGTATATGCACGCTACGTTCCATCTGTTCTGTCTGGGAGGAAGCATAGGGCATATCATAGCGATCTGGCTGATATTGTAAGTAAAAGAAAACCGTCAGGCAGAGTTCATCATTTCAATACGATGCTTCATCATTCAACACAAAAATTTCTTCCACCGGAACCCCGAAATAACGTGCTATCCTCAGCGCAAGAATGGTAGAGGGAATAAACTTTCCGGTCTCTACCGTATTGATCGTCTTTCGGGTCACACCAATGGCTACAGCCAGTTCTTCCTGGCTGATATTCTTCATCGCCCTGTAAACCTTTATTTTATTGAGTAGTTCTTTATTTTCCATCTTTATAAGGGTTATACAGGAGCAATCTTCTTATTTCTGAGAAAAGCATAGCCACCACCACTATAACCAGAGCACCCATACGTACCGAGAGATTAAAAAAATCTCCAAAGCAATAAACTAATAATCCCATTTGCATAGCCGCATAAAAGCCCGCTGTCAAAGCCTTAGAATTATAGTCCGAATATATTTCACTATCTAATGCTCCCATTAATTTCTTATCTTTCTTTATTCTCTCTAAAATATCAGAAGCTCTTATCGCTACAACGACATACAGCAAAACTGCAAATGCAAATATATACCATGTCTCTCCCAAAAATCCCTTTCTGCCAGTATCAAGACAAAATGTCTCCCACATTAATACTCCCATAAACAACATACCGACAATCGTCCGCACTAAAAGAGCATTAAACCTTTTAATCTCCATTTTCTCAATCGTAATATTTTCCATAATCATAGAATTTAGTCCATATTCTTATCTTTATATTTCACCCATAGGTTCCAAAAAGAAACCTTTAGGTTACAAATATAGATATTAAATATTATATTCCAAGCAATCATCCATCTATTTTTTAATTCTTCCGTTTTTGTTGAACCAAACACTCCCTTTCATTCGTTATATAGACAGAGACTCTAAAACTGCAAGAACCATGAACTGGGAAAATCACCTGATCAAAGACCTCCAATGGTCGAATGAAATTATCAACAGAGAAGCGAAAGAACGTGTGGCACGTGAGATCGCCGCCACAGCCAAAGCAGGCGACGTGATAGGAGCCGGCTCCGGTTCCACTGTCTACCTCACTTTGTTTGAGCTGGCAAAGCGGATTCATGAAGAATACCTGCATCTGGAAGTGATTCCCGCCTCCCAGGAAATCTCCATGACTTGCATACAACTGGGCATCCCGCAGACCACCCTTTGGGACAAACGCCCCGACTGGACATTCGACGGAGCGGATGAGGTAGACCCCGACCGCAACCTGATAAAAGGACGTGGCGGAGCCATGTTCCAAGAAAAGCTGCTGATCAGAAGCAGCGGCAAAACCTTCATTATCGTCGATCCCAGCAAACTTGTCAATACCTTGGGAAGCAAATTCCCCATACCGGTAGAGGTGTTCCCACATGCACTGTCATACGTCGAAAAAGAACTGCGCCGACTGGGGGCCTCCGAAATTTCACTACGTCCCGCTCACGGAAAAGACGGTCCTATTTTGACAGAAAACGGAAACTTTATCCTCGACACCCGTTTCCATTATATTGACGCTTCGCTGGAAGAACAGCTGAAAACAATCACGGGCGTTATTGAAAGCGGACTTTTCATCAATTACGACATTGAAGTAGTTGTAACCAGATAAAAACCAAGCATAGCACATAGGAAAATCACTTTTTTAACATTTCACCCTTCCTTACACCCGGTCTATCTTTGCAGCCGACTTAAGGAACCGACTATTCTGCACTCAATAAAATAGTGAAAGCACTATTCTCCCTTCTTTATCTCATACTATCATTTATCAATAAAAACAAAAAAACACAGTATGGAAAAGCAAAGCTCACCACAAACCGAAAATTTACAATTTCAATTTTCTTTTTTTAGAAATACTTGGAGCAAAGAGTCTACCATAATCACCCTGTACAACCTTTATCTGCAAACCATCGGAACACTTTGGAAAGCACAGACCGAATGCTACCGCAAACTACAAGACCGTCCCGACCGCAGCAATGAAGCCAAAATGGTAAAAGACGCCATGCCTGTCGTCATCATCGAGGGCATCTGCCGCCCGCATTGCAGCCATGCCGCAGCCAATCTGGAAAAGATGAGCCGACTAGCCATGTACGACCTCGACCACCTGAACGAACGGACATCTGCCGTCAAAGCCCTTTTCCGTGCTCTCCCCTACGTGGCCTACACGCAGACCAGTATCTCCGACAGAGGCCTCAAAGTCGTCGTATTTCTCGATGCCCGCACCCCGGAAGAGTATCCCCTCGCCTACGCCATCTGCCAGCAGACACTGGAACGCATCGCCGGACATCCGTGCGACGAACAATGCGCCCGCATCACCCAACCCTGCTCTTGCGTATGGGATGCCGACGCCTACTACAACCCCGCTCCCGAACCTTATCCGTGGAGGGAAGAACTCGACACCGACCCTTCGTTGACCAACCTGATCAAGGATAAAAGAAACCTTCCGGGCAGCAACGGCAACCCTTATGCCACCAGTAACGGTTCCTCCTCCCCCTTCCCTCCCGCTACCGAAGCCTGCGGATACATCGAAACCTTCGCCCGTAACTTCACCCACTACCACCCCTGGCAGAAAGGCAACCGCCACGAGTCTATGCTAGCAATGGGAAGAAGCGCACGACGTAAGGGATTTTCAAAAGAAGACCTTGAAAAATTAACATCTGTTATGTCAGTAGAGATCGTGAGAAACGGCTACACGCTGCAAGAACTCAGAAAAGACTTATCAGCTGGATATCAATACGTTGATCTATCTTATGCACCCCAAGAGACCCACAATTCACTGCCAACACTGACAACTGACACCTTTAGGCCTGTTTCTGTGGGAAATGAATCGGGGAAAGAAGAAGAGTTGTCCATAAAAAATGAAGAATTACGAGGATCTACTCCCTGCATTCCTAACCAAGTATACGACCATCTTCCCGACTTTCTGAAAAGAGCCATGAAACCGGCACGCAGCAAACGCGAACGCGATATACTGCTTCTAGGACTGATCGCCAACCTGAGCGGATGCCTGCCACAAGTCCGCATCAGTTTCGACCAGCGTCCTTACAGTCCGCAGCTCTACACCCTGATCATTGCTCCCCCCGCCACCGGTAAAGGACTTCTCACACTGGCAAACATGCTCCCACGAGAAATCGAGAATTATCTGAAAGGAGAAAACAAACGGAAAAAGGATGCCTACGACCGTGAACTCACGGAATGGGAACGAACCAACCAACAAATCAAAAAAGGGACGAAATCTACAGCAGCCTCCCCTGCTCCCATGCCCGAACCACCGGAATATTACCACCTCTGCGGTGCCCCCAGCACTTCCAGAAACCAAATTATCCGCCGGCTGAAAATCAACGGAGACCTCGGACTCATTATCTGTGCTACCGAATTGGACATGATCTCCGGCGCCATCAAGCAGGATTACGGCAAGCACGACGATGTGTTCCGTGCCGCCTACCATCATGAACCGGTAGCCACGGACTATAAGGTAGACGGCGAACTCATCTGCGCAGAAGTACCGCGCCTGGCACTCTGCCTGTCCGGCACCCCCAGCCAACTGGCCAACTTTATCCGCTCTTTGGAAAACGGACTTTACTGCCGTTTCGGCATCTACACCTGCGGAGCACGATGGAAATACCGTTCGGCGGCCCCCATCAAAGGACAGGAAGATTATATCACACTCTACAAGGGATTCGGCAAGGAAGTATTGGAGATGTACTTCTTCTTCCAACAATCTCCTACGGAAGTCACGCTGAGCGACAGACAATGGGAGGAACATACCGCCTACTTCGACTGTCTGCTCAACGAAGTGGCCAGCGAACAAGCGGACGCGCCGGGCTCTATCGTACTCCGTGGCGCACTGATGGTGGCACGCATAGCTTCCATCTTCACCGCCCTGCGCAAGTATGAAGGTGCCATGCAGATGAAGGAATACATCTGTACAGACGAGGATTTTCATGCCTCCATGCAGATCGTACAAACCATCCTCAACCACAGTCTGCTGGTCGCCTCCTCACTGCCGGGAGAGAAAATGAAACCTCAGCCTATGCAGTCATACTTCCGAATCCGGTCGGTCGTAGAGAGCCTACCTAGGATTTTTACTTACAAACAGATTAAAGAGAAAGCACTGACAGAAGGTATCAGCGAACGAAGTACCTGTAGATATCTAAAAAGCCTCATCGAGCTAAAATACATTGAGAAACAAACAGATAAATATATCAGAATAAAAGAATTCACTGACAAATAAGCGCTAAGTGGCAGTTGGCAGTGGCAGTAACGGAAAACGCCCGATAAATTGGTATAGAAAACGTACATCGAAGTAACGACAGAGTTCAGAAACGTACCGGAAACAAGTACAAGAAAGAAGCAAAGGTTGTACAAGAACCGAGAAGTACAAGTACTTGAATCAGGGAAAAGAAGTACTGAAACTGCCTCTATCAAGTACAAGAAAGAAGCAAAGCATGTACAAGAAGAGAGAAAGAGAAGTACAACAATCGGCTGAATGATATACTGAAAACCGGAAAAAGACGTATGAACAGCAGCAGAGGAAGGTACTTCATTCTCTCTTTTTTCAAGGCTCGCCCAAATGACGGACTATCTGTTCCACCTCCTGCCGCAGGAAACGGTGCCGCCGTGCATTATATCCGATGCCACCCAACGCCTGCATTAACGGCTGGCATTGCTTGATCCATCTCATCAGTGTTTTAAGAGCTGTCTCTGCCGAACGTCCCGGACAATAAAGCAGAGCCAGCTCTACTTTGTCATAGGCTCTCATTTCAAAATTTTTCTCTTCAATTAATTCTTTCATAATCTCGTTTTATTAGCATTTTATAATGGTATAAAGGTACTAATAAAAGTTCATTTTGTAAAATAATAAGCAGATTTTATTGAGATGAATACAGACTTTTCCGGATAAAAAAGGATATCGGCGGACACCTGCGGACAAATACAGACAAGCAAAGAAAATAATTAGAACAGGGGGAGCGATTAACCAATAATAAGTAGTATCTTTAGCGGAACAAACGAAATCAAAATGGAAAATCAAAACCATGCATTCAACTATGCATATCTACTCAAACAAGTAAAAGCAAGAGTACTACTAGCACAAAAAAAGGCGATTTACACAGCCAATGAAGAAATGCTTTCAATGTATTGGGATATTGGCAAACTACTGTCCGAGAGTCAAAAACAAATAGGTTGGGGAAACAATGCCCTGGAGAAGCTCGCCAATGACTTGAAGAATGATTATCCGGAGATGAAAGGATTCTCTGTCAGGAACTGCCAGTTCATGATACAGTTCTATAACGAATATAATCAGCAACTTACAAATACGAAACGGGCCGTTTCGTATTTGAACAATAATGAAATAGTCCTACCTGTCAGCAAATTAGGTTGGTCACATAATATAACCTTAATGCAACGCACTAAAGACATAAAAGCCCGCTACTGGTACATGATCCAATGCCTGAAAAACGGTTGGAGCCGGGATTTCCTTATCGAGGCAATCAAGCAAGACTATTACCATTCTCACGGAGCATTGGCTAGTAACTTCGACACCACTCTTCCCGAAATACAAGCCAAGCAAGTAAAAGAGACATTAAAAGACCCCTATATTTTTGATATGCTTACGTTCACCGAAGAGTACGACGAAAGAGATATTGAACTGGGCCTTATAAAACATATCGAGAAGTTTCTCGTCGAAATGGGTGCAGGCTTCGCCTTTATGGGCAGGCAATACCATATCGAAGTATCAGAAAAAGATTTCTACATTGACATTCTTATGTACAATGCCTTCATGCATAGATATCTGGTCGTAGAACTTAAGAGAGGAGAATTTCAACCCGAATATATCGGCAAACTCAATTTCTATTGCTCGGCTGTAGACGATATCCTTTGCCGGGAGGGAGACAATCCGACCATCGGACTGCTACTCTGTCAAAACAAAGACCAGATTATGGCAGAATACGCCTTACGGGATGTACATAAACCTATAGGAATCTCCGATTATGAACTTGGTCAAGCCCTGCCGAAAGATATCAAGTCCGGACTTCCCAGTATCGAAGAGTTGGAAAACAAACTTAGCCGGGACCTACAAGACATAGACAATAAAGAATAAGACATAGCATAACATAGTCCTAAACCCCAATCAGGAACGAATCGTTCCATTCCCTGATGTGAACTGAACAATATTATTCAGCTTGCATCAGGGAATTTCTTTTTAATCCCGGCCTCAAACCACCACAAGAACAGACATCCGCAGACATTTACGGATAAAAAAAGACATCGGCGGACACCTGCGGACAAATACAGACATCGCCCATCCCCACTACCGTACTTTTGTCATGTCACAAGCAAGGAACCACCTGTGACGCAACACTTTATTATCATTTATTCAAGAACTTAAAACCAGTAAAGAAATGGCAAAAGTATTTTCATTCACCAGCGTGCTCCGCAAGAACATGATGGAAAAAGACAAACCGGACCTATATTACGCTCTCGCTAAATCGAGCGGAGAGATCGATATAGATGAAATGGCGGAACGCATCCAGCGTTCGAGTACCGTAAACTGGGCAGACGTAGTGTGTGTGCTGCGTGCCCTGCAGACGGAAATGATCGACAGTTTCAAGAAAGGAGAGATCGTCCGCCTAGGGAATATCGGTTCGTTTTATGTCACTTTGCGCAGCAACGGCGTACTCGTCCAGAAGGACGTGAAAGAAGGATTGATCAAAGGTGCCCGTGTCCGCTTCCGCCCCGGAAAGGAGATTAAAGACGCACTGAAAACGCTGGACTTCAGCAAGTACAAACCGGAAAGCAGCGAAGGAGACAAGACCGATCCGGAAAACCCCAAACCCAAACCGGATCCCGATGACGGTGACGAAGAAGCTCCGGACCCAACCGTATAAGGCAATCATAAACCGGGGATTTACCAAATCTGACGAATCATGAGAAAGATCGATTTAATCGTGATCCACTGTTCCGCAACACGGGTGGACCGGACACTGACGGCCTTTGATCTGGAGACGCTGCACCGACGACGGGGATTCAACGGAACAGGTTATCACTACTATATCCGCAAAGACGGGACAACACTTCTCACCCGTCCCATCGAACGCATCGGGGCACATGCAAAAGGATTCAATGCGTCGAGTATCGGAATCTGCTATGAAGGCGGTCTGGACTGCCGGGGACGCCCGGCAGATACACGGACGCCGGAACAACGTGCCGCCCTCCGCCTGCTGGTGCATCAATTGGAGCAACGTTTCCCCGGCTGCCGGGTGTGCGGACACCGGGATCTCAGTCCGGATCTGAACGGAGATGGGGAGATCGAACCGGAAGAGTGGATCAAGGCGTGTCCTTGCTTTGAGGTAAAGGAAAGCCTGTGAGGACAATATAAATGAGCAAAGGTATAAAGACGTTTTCAGGAAGTAATTAATCTTTTAAAGTATCGGAAAGGAGGTGTGTAAATTATGGCAATGAAGAAATCCCTTTGGGATATGATTCTGAAAGTAGTCATCGCGGTGGCTTCGGCAGTAGCAGGCGTGTTGGGCGCTAATGCGATGAGTCTGTAAGAAAGTCAAAAATGAGGTCCGCCACCAAGATATCTGTTTCAGCTGCCACAGCAGTATACAGAAATATTTGTGGCGGACTTAGTATACAAAAATCAATAAACTAATAATGAAAATGAAATATATATTATTCACCATAGCTTTTCTATTGGCAAGTAATTGCCTGAAAGCGCAAGGGCAATTTGAGAAAGTAATTGGGTTGACAGGGGCACAAGGCTTTCCACAACCGGGTGTCAGTAATGCCAACACTCAAGGTAAAATACCTGTCGGACTATATACCGGAACTCCGAATATCTCTATCCCATTGTACGAATTTAAGTTAAGAGATAATATCCAACTTCCAATCAACCTCAATTATCATATTTATAATGTAAAACCCAACAACCTACCCAGTGAAGTGGGATTGGGATGGAGCCTTGAATGCGGAGGATGTATTACCCGGATAATTAAAAATGAGCCAGATATTTCTTATGAAAGTTCTAGCAATGAATACAAGCCTATAACCACCGAAGCTGATTTATTAACCACAGCAGACATTCTAGTAAGAGTATCCGGCAACTATATTAATACCCAAGACGAGTATCAATTTAACTTTCTCGGTTACACCGGAAGCTTTATGTATAGTCAAGAAAAGAGCAAGTGGATGGTTCAATCAGATTCTGACATCAAAATTGAATTTACCTCGAATACTTACAATAATACCCGTTCTCAACTTACCAGTCCACTTTCTCAATTTTACAACTATTGCAGATCAGAAGGAACCGGATTTAAGAACCCTTTATCATGTTGGTTGATTGATTCGTTTACACTGACCACGCCAGACGGTTATAAATACATATTTGGAGGAACCGATAAAACAGATTACAATCTACCTTTCAAGGGATTCTTAAACCTTCCTGCTCCCATCACCTGGCATCTCTCCAAAATCATAACTCCTGCAGGACATGAAATAGAATTCACCTACGAAATTATGCCGTTTCAAATAAATGGAAATATGTCTTTCTGTATAAGCTTGGATGCTCTATTCTGGCAAACAGCAATGAGTTATGATTATGAATTACTAGCCCCTGTACAACTTGCAACAGTCAAAGATGTAACAGACAATAAAATACTTGCCCGGTTTCATTACTCCCCAAGTACACAATTACCCTATGACTCACAGTATGCATGGGAAACCTGTATGGACCATGGGCCAGCTACATTTTTTACAAAAGAAAAGAATTTCACGTTAAACAAGCTAAACTCCGTGGTAATATTGGATAAGATAAACTATCAGTTTACTTACACTAATAGCTCCACTGAGCGATTAAAACTGAAAACACTGACTAAAACGACTCCATCAGGAACCCAATCGACCTATTCACTAAATTATTTCCCCAATCACCTACCCGGATATAATACAGGACACTATGACAACCTCGGATTCAATAACGGTGAAAATTTCTCATACTATTTCAGCAAAGAGTTCTTTGAAAATGCAATTTTTGCTGACAAGCAGATAGCCGAAGGCAAAGAGTATACCAACAAAAGAATGGGAGACAAGGGAGGATTTCGTGTGACTGCAGAAATGCTAAAATCCATCACATACCCCACACATGGAAGAACAGAATTCATTTATGAACCCAACGTCATATCCAGTATGGTGTCAGCAGACCGGAAAACAGTACAAAGTGCCCATTTACCTTATCCAGGCACTCCAGATTATACATATCCGGGAGGTCTCCGTATCAAAGAAATCAACAACTACGATAGCAATGATGAACTACTGACAAGAAAGCACTATTACTACACAAAAGAATTCACACCGACAACAAAGGGAGGTGTCTCTTCCGGTATTCTATCTTTCACTCCACAATACCTTTGGGGTTGGCAGCTATACAATCTCCTCAAATCACAAAACGGAGGACCCGAATATTATACCTTGAATGCCATCATGTCTCAAGCATCCAATCCGCTCTGGTACAACAGTCGGGGAGAGTATATCGGATATTCTAAAGTCATAGAGTGCAATGAAGACAAAAATGGGAAACTGATAGACGGATATACTGTCCATACATTCAGCAATTTCGGACCAGGTTATATGGACGAAGATCCCATAGCTATGTTGAATAATAAGTTCTCCCGTGAATACCCTCCTCATGTCGGTACCCCTTATAGTCCATACACTCCATGTTCATCAAACGCACTAAAGCGCGGAATGCTCTTAAGTAAAGAACAATTCGACTGTGCCGGTCATGTGAAACAAAAAGAACTATTCGAATATACTCCTATACAGAAAGATTCCATACTCATCACGGAGATAACCACTACTAATGTCATGGACTATAATTCAGACGACCCTACACTGGGATTCCTGAGGTTTGCTTTCGGAGGTACCTACTATCAAAAATTCTACAGCAACCTACTTTCGGAAAAACGGACTATCACTTACGATGACAATGGAAACACTATTGAGTATAAAAATAAATACGAATATAACTCCGTCAACAAACAGATAAAGCTGAAAACCAGTGAAGACGGAGCCGGAAATGTATACGAAGAAAAGACGCGATACGTGCCGGACATGCTGATATTTCCATTTGTACCTCCCTATAGTTCTTTCTACCAGATGAATCAGCTACACTTCACCGACTATCCATTGGAAGTGACAAAGATAAAAAACGGAAAAGTAACTGAGAATGAGACATATTTCTATAAGTTACTGACTGCAGACAGCAAAAGCTTAGTGAAAGACAAAGTATCCATACTGGGAAAACATGCTGATGCTGCAACATACCAAGGACTCCATAATGTGGGCAACGAGTTAGTAGCCGATGTTTCTAATATTCCCGCAACCACATACCTGGCATACGACTCTTACAGCAACCCGACTCATATCCGTAACGAAAAAGACAAAACAGAAACTGTCTACCTGTACGGATACAAAGGCAAATATGCAATTGCGGAAATCAAGAACAGCGATTACGAATCAGTTACAGGACTATTGGGGAATGATCTTATCAAAAGACTGGCAGACGCAACGAAGCCCAGCTATTCAGACATGCAGAAAGTTGAAAATTTGAGAACGCAATTACCGGCATCATTTATCACTACTTATGAATATATCCCATACATAGGTATCAGCAAAATTAGAGATCCCAAGAATGTTTCTACCTATTTTAAATACGATGATTCTGGACGTCTGATAGAAAAGACCGACCATAAGGGCGAACTGATTAGTTCATATAAATATTCAAACAACCTCTAAAGAGATAAATTTATGAAAATTATTATTTATATTACAGCTTTAATATGCAGCTTACTCGCCAGTCCTGTATTGGCGACAGAAACCGGGCAAATATCCATGACCGACATGGGGCTAAAAGTCACACCTTCTCCTGAAAGTACTCTCTACGAAGGAGATACTTGGATGATAACAGCAAGGAACAACTTTAGCTTGAACGAAGCAGAAATCAAAAACTTCGTTCCTTCACGCATATCAGAAGAATTGCGTCCGTACGTGAGACTTTTCAAAGTTGAGTTTACTTCTAATTCAGACGGTATATGCAACCTTTACTTTCACATAACGGCCGATCCGACAGATACGATACGGTTCGTTATCAAAGAATCCCCTCAGGATTTTCCGATAGAAATAATGCCAGCTGAAAGTAGACATGGAGAGATATCTTTATCCGATCTGGGATTGAGAGTAACGACTTCTATAGATTCACATCTCGAATACGGAGGTCAGTGGATAGTAACGATGGAAAACAAAAATCACTTATTCACTGCAGAAATCGAAAGGCTCGTGCCTTCAAGAATAACGGAAGATTTAAGAAGATGTTTAAGGCTCACAGGGGTAGGAATTTCAGACATATCATCCGAGTTCGTCGTACTCTTTTTTGATGTAACATTCGAAACAACATTTCCAGTACACTTCATTATCAAACAGTCACCTCAAAACATTCCAATAGAAATATTACCTATTGGAAGAGACAACTATATTTCCACAACGAATTATCTGGATAACACAAGAAGTGGGGGAAGAAAAGAAATTACTTACTACAACGGTCTGGGATATCCATCGCAGAAAATAGAAGTGGGTACTTCCAATAAGAACAAGAGTATATACCATCCGATCGTTTATGATAACTTGTTAAGAGATGATGCCAAATCGTATTTGCCATACGCACAAGGTTCGAACACAGAAATGATAGACTGGAAGTTTACCGAAAGTCTGCAAGATTTCTATGCTTTTAACTATAAGGAATATACTTATCACTTTTCAGAAAAAGTCTACGAAGATTCACCTTTGGGAAGAGTACGGGAAGTATATGGTCCCGGAAGCGACTGGCGTTCGCAAAAAGCAAGTACCAAATTCAGCTACCTGAGTAACTTCGCCGGAAATGATACGCTCAACTGCCTTCGGTTTGAAATGACAGAAAAAGATAACCAAAACATGGAGCTGAAAGTAGCCGGCAATTGCAAATCTTCCGAGCTATCCGTCACCCGGACCGAAAACGAAGATCGTCAAGTGACATTGGAATTCAAGAATAAATTCGACCAAGTAGTACTTAGCCGGCAAATTGAGCACAACAACGGCAGTAAGACGAATAACGACACTTATTATCTTTATGATGAGTTCGATAATTTAAAAGCGGTGCTTCCACCTATGGTATCCGCCCAACTTGTAAGCGGTAGCAGTTATTCGAGTCAAACTTCCGCATCCTTAGCTCAATACGCCTATCTCTATAAATATGATATGCGTAACCGGTGCATAGGCACCAAGTTACCGGGCTGCAGTTGGGAGTACAAAGTCTATGACTTGGCAGACCGCCTTATCTTCTCCCAAACAGGAGAACAACGAAAAAGAGGTGAATGGCAATTCGCATTGCCCGACGCAATGGGGCGCGAATGTATCACGGGGATTTGTAAAAACGCCATAGACCCATTCAACAACCCGATACTGAATACATGCGTCAAATGTGAACGTACGAACAACGCTTCTCTTCTCGGTTATTCCGTAACCGGAGTCGCACTGAATTCAGCCACAGTGCTTACCGCCAAATATTATGACGACTATCAGTTTAAGATGCAGAACGGCACCCTGATTTCCAACAGCAGTTTGAATTATGAAGCAAACAGCGAGTTCGGAGAAAGATATACGACTAGTTCGCAAGGCTTGCAGACCGGAAACGCGACAGCTCGACTGGACAAAAACGGATCTGTGACAGGATACGACTATACCGTTACTTACTATGATTATAACGGCCGTGCCATTCAGATAAAATCGACCAATCATCTGGGAGGATACGAAAAGACATACACTGCTTACAACTTTACGGGACAGCCTGTGCACACCAAGCATATCCACTCCAAAAGTAACTCCGAGCTGATCGAAGAAACCAAACACAGCTACAATCACGCAGGACGTTTGTCTGAAACTGTACAAATCGTAAATGAAAAGGACTCTACGAAAATGAGCTATCTCTACGATGACTTAGGCAATATTAAAAGCTTAACCCGAATAGACGGCACTTCCACACTGACAACGACCAATACGTATAATATCCGTAACTGGCTAACGTCTATCGAAAGCCCTCTCTTCTCTCAAACGCTACATTATACTGATGGTCCCGGCACTCCCCAGTATGGCGGAAATATCAGTAGCATGACGTGGAAAGCAAACAAAGAGTCAATCACCCGTAATTACCAATATTCATACGATAAGCTCAACAGGCTGACCAGTGCCAATTATAGTGAAGGAAGCAATTCGATGACGAATACAAATCACTTCAATGAACAAGTGACCGGTTATGACAAACATGGCAACATCACAGGACTGAAGCGTTATGGGCAAACCGGACAAAGCAGTTACGGATTAATTGACGACCTATCTCTTACTTACACAGGCAATCAGCTCAAGAAAGTGACAGACAGCGCCACAAGTTCAGCATACGCGAATGGTTTCGAGTTCAAGGACGGTGTGAATCTGGACACGGAATATTCCTACGACGAAGACGGTAATTTAACAAAAGATTTGAATAAAAACATTTCTGATATCCAATACAATTTCTTAAATTTACCACGTCGGATACAGTTTAAAGACGGTAGTGAAATTTCTTACCTATATAGCGCAGACGGAACTAAACTCCAAACTACACATATAATCGCAGGAAACACCACTACAACCGACTACTGCGGCAATGTGATCTATGAAAATGGAAGCCGGGACAAGCTATTGACCGAACAGGGATATTTCTCTATAGCAGATAAAAAGTTCCACTACTACATCCAAGACCATCAAGGAAACAACAGAGTGGTTGCCAGCCAAGATGGAATGATAGAAGAAGTGAACCACTATTATCCGTTCGGAGGAATATTCGCTTCAAATTCATCTGTTCAACCTTTTAAGTATAACGGAAAGGAACTGGATACAAAGAACGGATTGAACTTGTACGACTACGGAGCAAGGCAGTATGACCCGGTATTGGGAAGATGGCATACGATGGACCTGATGACGGAAAAGTACTATAAGATTAGTCCATACACTTACTGTTTGAACAATCCTATCCTATTAGTAGATCCCAATGGAATGTGGCCCACATGGGGAGGAATAAGCAGAGGATTAAGCAACGTCTTTAAGGGTACTCTAAGTTTTACCAATGGAGCTGCACGGGCTATGGCAGATAACATACTGCTTGGACAAACGTCACTCCGTGAAACCGGAATATACAGCAACGCATCTGCCTACAACGCAGGACAGGATGTTGGTGATATCATAAGTATTTTTGCAGGAGCCGCAGAGATTGTTAATGGTTTCGAAGAAGCTGCAGGAGGAATGGCACTCAGTCCGGAAACCGCAGGAATTTCTTTGGGGGTTACCGCGAAAGGCGTGTATGATATCACTCACGGTTCATTGATGGGAACAAGTGGATTCATGAAGCTATTCTCCAAAAAAGGAAGAGTTAGCGAAGGTAGTAATAACGGAAGCGGGTATTCAAAGTCTAGCGGGAAGAATGAAAAGCATTCGAATATTGATAAAAGACAACAAGCTGCAAATGATTATAGTACAGCAAAAGAGAAATATGATAATTTAAAATCTAAAACAAATAAAACTGCGAAAGAGAAAAAAGAATTAGAAACATTGAAAAAACAAAGAGATCACTATAAAAAACAGATGGATTATGCAGGAGACCATGACCATCAAAGAGGTAGAGGAGGTAATTAAAATGAAACTATTTACATTTATTGCTGACTATAAAGGTGGGACATACATTAGTCAGTATGTAGCAAAGACATTAGAAGAAGCCTTGAACTTATGGATAAATAATGTCGATTTTTTTACAGATAAACAGTTGAAGTCATTTAAGAAGAATATCAAATATGGTGATATAGATCCTCCTACCAAATTAAATGGTCTAAGTAATGTTTGGTGTACATGTTTTATTGTATTTAGTACTCTTTTGCTTCTTAATATAGTAGAGACAGTAAAAAAAACGACTAATAAAACATCCTAGCATAGAACAATATATTCCTACATTAGGGTAGATTCAAGTCTCAGAAACAACCATGAAATAAATGAAATTATGAAAACATTTACTTTCTTAGTTAATGCCAACGATAAGCATTGCTTTGTTCATCAGTATCAATCAGAAATGCCGACTAATGATTTATTTCGTGAATTAGTTCATGACACGTCTCATATATCTTCAAAAATGAAGTCTTTACTTATTCGTGAATCTCTGGAATGCTATCATGACAATGGCCCAGTAAAATTAGACTGCGTAAAAAACGTCTGGCGTGATTTCTTTTTAATTGATGATCTAATATCTCTTTACAATGCGAATATAGCAAAAAAATACCACGAGGGATGTGGCGATAGGAAATATTACAAGTTAATGTACTTATATGATGTAAACATGATAGAAACCGACATGAGCGATACAGTGTTTCCTCTATCAGAGAAAGCAACCTTTACTTTCATTACCTATATTCGTAATTACAATGCCTCATATCAGTTTGAAGTGACAACGTTGGAAGAAGGACTTATGCTATGGGCTACAAACATAGACATTTTGAATCGCCAGCAACGGAAGGTTCTGCTGAAATACATTCAAAAGTCTAAAAACAATCCGATAGCAGTAGAAGGAGTAAAGAATGTATGGAGCACATCATATCGGATATTCCGTCCGTTACTGACATTGCATATTGTTAAAACGGTCTCTTGATAAAAGTCACCGACTGAACAATAACTATTAGATTATTACCCTGGCATGAAACTAAAACATTTACATGTCAGGGTATTTTTTCTTGGCTAATTCTAAAACAAATAAGAGCAGGCTCAGCAAACGCAAGGGACTCACAATACATACGCATTTGCCGGTCTACTCTTATTTGTTACTTCCCGGACGTTCTCAATGAAACATCCGGAAGATTAGAACTCCCTTTTCAGGTTCCGAAGCAGTTCTTCTTTCCTCGCTTTATACTTCTTGGAAAGAGGATTGTACGAGTAAAGGTTGGTATGTTTCAAACGTATCTCGTCTGTCTGTTCCTTTCGCCGCTCTTCCCGCTCTTCCACATCATCCGGATCTTCGGACTTACGTCTTGTACCTCTCCTGCTAAACAACTGAAACTTGGATGTACCCCGAAGCTGACGAATCAGCATCTTGATAATCCGGACAATAATCTCTTGTTCCTGTTCGGAATAAGGCCTATCTACTGTCTCTGTATAGGAGAGATAATAAACTTTCAGTTCTTCTTCCAGCTCTTGCAAAAAATGCATCCGCTCAACTCTGGAAAACTTCTTTCTACCAGTATGCAAATCTTTTAAAATCTTCATTTAGTCTATCTTTTTTTAAGTCTGATAAAAGCGTGAGTCCTTTAATAAGTACACTTATGGGGCATGGGACACTTAAAAGAGAGTCCGACTATTTCAATATAACAGAGAAGAAAAACTAATATTTCCTGCAAGAATCATTTCTTAAAAGTTATCCAAAACGGAAAACTTTCTGTATCAGGCAGAAAGAAAAGTTTCCCGAAATTTAATGTTAAATCCTATCCAAGCTATCACAATATCCTTTATCTTTGTATCCGATTTCGGAACTAAAAAGAGGTTTAGTCAATGAGGGAACGCTGTGCAAATCGGCGACAGTACCCGCTGCTGTAATTCTCTGTGAATCCGCACACTATGTCACTGCATCGGCAGATGTGGGAAGGCGCTGCGGGGGAGGGATAAGTCAGAAGACCTGCCGGAGTCAAATAAACATATTATTAATCACTTTCGGGAGTTAAAGTTATGAACTACGCGGAAATTTGTATCATCAAACGGGATGGTAAAAGAGAAGATTTCTCTATTAGTAAGATCAAGAATGCGATTGGTAAAGCATTCAGTGCAACAGGGATTCAGAACGAGCAGCAACTGATTGCTGACGTTACGATGAGTGTGATCAGTCAGTTCACTAACCCCACGATCACCGTGGAGGAAATTCAGGACTTAGTAGAAAAGGCATTGATGAAGGTACGCCCCGAAGTGGCCAAGAAGTACATCATCTACCGCGAATGGCGGAACACGGAGCGGGACAAGAAAACCCAGATGAAGCACGTAATGGACGGCATCGTCGCCATCGACAAGAACGACGTGAACCTGAGCAACGCCAACATGAGCAGCCACACGCCTGCCGGACAAATGATGACATTTGCATCGGAAGTCACCAAAGACTACACCTATAAATATCTGTTGCCGAAACGTTTTGCCGAAGCGCACCAGTTGGGCGATGTCCATATTCACGACCTCGATTACTACCCTACAAAGACGACTACCTGCATCCAATATGACATGGACGATCTCTTTGAACGTGGCTTCCGCACCAAGAACGGCAGCATCCGCACGCCGCAAAGCATCCAAAGTTATGCTACGCTTGCCACCATCATCTTCCAGACCAACCAGAACGAGCAGCACGGCGGACAGGCAATCCCCGCCTTCGACTTCTTCATGGCAAAAGGAGTGGCAAAGTCTTTCCGCAAACATCTGGCTTCGTTCATCAATTTTTACGTGGCGATGGAGAACGGAACACAGGCGGACGAAAAAGCAATCCGCACCTTAATCAAGGAACATCTGCCTTCTATCAAATCGACCGAAGCAGAACGCGAGACATTGCGCATCGCCCTGATAGCCCTGCAAATCATTATAGACAAGGAACACCTGACACGCATCGCAGAAAAAGCGTACCAGCAAACAAAGAAGGATACGCATCAGGCAATGGAAGGATTTATCCACAACCTGAACACCATGCACTCCCGTGGAGGTAACCAAGTGGTATTCAGCTCCATCAACTACGGAACGGATACTTCCGCCGAAGGCCGCCTCGTGATCGAGGAACTGCTGAAAGCCACCATCGAAGGACTCGGAACACGTGGCGAAGTCCCCGTATTCCCGATCCAGATATTCAAAGTAAAGGACGGAGTTTCTTACTCCGAAAAGGACTTCGAGAAAGCGATGAAGGCGGAAAACATCGAAGACGCCATGCGGGGAACTTACGAAGCTCCGAACTTCGATCTGCTGCTAAGAGCTTGTCAGACTACATCGAAAGCGCTTTTCCCGAACTTCATGTTCCTGGACACGCCTTTCAACAAGAACGAGAAATGGAAAGCGGACGATCCGAAACGGTATATCTACGAGTTGGCTACAATGGGATGCCGCACCCGTGTATTTGAGAATGTGGCAGGAGAAAAATCATCTTTGGGACGCGGAAACCTTTCATTCACCACACTGAACATGCCGCGTCTCGCCATCGAAGCACGCATCAAGGCGGAAAATCTGATTGAGGGTGAACGCAACAAGGATGCCATCGAACAGAAAGCGAAAGAGATTTTCATGGAGTCAGTCCGCAATATGGCGACTCTTGTAGCCGATCAGCTGTACGAGCGCTACCAGTATCAACGCACCGCACTGGCACGCCAGTTCCCCTTCATGATGGGAAATGACGTATGGAAAGGCGGCGGCGCACTGAATCCGAACGAGCAAGTGGGCGATGCGTTACGCAGCGGTACGCTGGGCATCGGCTTTATCGGCGGACACAATGCAATGGTGGCACTTTACGGAGAAGGTCACGGACACAGCCAGAAGGCATGGGACACGCTGTACGAAGCTGTAATGGAAATGAACAAAGTGGTAGACGAATATAAAGAGAAATATAACCTGAATTATTCCGTACTTGCCACACCTGCCGAAGGACTTTCGGGACGTTTCACCAAGATAGACCGCCGGAAATACGGCAAAATCCCCGGCGTGACGGACCGCGATTACTACGTCAATTCCTTCCATGTGGATGTGAAGGAACCGATCAGCATCACCGAAAAGATCAGGTGCGAAGCGCCTTTCCACGCCATTACCCGCGGCGGGCACATTACGTATGTGGAATTGGACGGGGAAGCTCAGAAGAATGTACGTGCCATTGCGAAGATCGTAAAGGTCATGCACGACGAGGGCATCGGCTACGGCTCCATCAATCATCCGGTGGATACCTGCCACAACTGTGGATACAAAGGAGTAATCTTCGATAAATGCCCGGTATGCCAAAGCGAAAACATCTTACGTATGCGTCGCATCACCGGATACCTGACAGGTGACCTCAGCTCCTGGAACTCTGCCAAACGGGCGGAAGAAAAGGATCGTGTGAAGCACTTATAAAAGTTGAGAGTTGAGAAGGGAGAGTTGAGAGTTGGCTGCGCTGTGTGATGGCGGGCGGGGCTTTACTCTTCCTTCTTGTATATTATTTATACCCATTTATTTTTATTTTAAGATGAACACTCTCAATTCTCCACTTTCAGTTCTCCACTTATTATCGACTTATCCCGAAACGATTGTTGACGGTGAAGGCATCCGGTATTCGATTTATCTTGCGGGGTGTTCTCATCACTGCGTCGGCTGTCACAATCCGGAGAGCTGGAATCCGCGGGCGGGAGAACTGCTGACGGAGGAAAGGATTCAATCGATCATTCGGGAGATTAAAGCCAATCCATTGCTGGACGGGGTTACTTTTTCGGGAGGAGATCCGTTTTATAATCCGGAGGCTTTCCTGCTTTTTGTCAAAAGGGTAAAGGAGGAAACGGGGCTGAATATCTGGTGCTATACGGGATATACGTACGAAGAGATTCAGGCTAATCCGCGTTTGAAGGCTGTGCTCGACTACATAGATGTGCTGGTGGACGGGCGTTTCGAACAGGCGCTCTTTTCGCCTTATCTGGAATTTCGGGGAAGCAGCAATCAGAGGATATTGAGAATAGGTAATAAGTAATAGGTTATAGGTAATAATGGTGGGGGAGGTTTTGTATTAGTTTAGTGCGGGGGGAGCTGCTGCGAATTGTTGTGGGCGTGGTCTACTATGAACTGCTGCGGGCGTTGTCTCCTGCGCTAAAAAAACTTATATTTCAAAGAAGATTGAAACACGTACTTCTTTGTTTTGTTTACATTTACAGACAAAATAAGGTTCTACAAGAATAAGTTTTTTATGATACAAGCCAATAATACCACTTCTATAGATGAAACCGATGGACTGCCAATGCCGAGACGTATCTGGGCGGTGGTTTCCATCGGATTTGCACTTTGTATGTCGGTGCTCGACGTGAATATTATCAACATCGTACTCCCTACGCTTTCGCACGATTTCGGAACTTCGCCTGCTGTAACTACATGGATTATAAACGGTTATCAGTTGGCGATCGTTGTTTCGCTGCTGTCTTTCTCTTCTTTGGGGGAGATTATCGGTTATCGGAAAGTGTTCCTGTCGGGCATTGGGCTGTTTTGCATCACTTCGCTGATTTGCGCCTTGTCCGATTCATTCTGGACGCTGACGATTGCACGTATCTTTCAGGGATTCAGTGCGTCGGCCATCACAAGTGTGAATACGGCGCAGTTGCGCTACGTATATCCGAAAAGCCAGATTGGGCGG